>SAMEA104315437__coassemble_121_pt1 | contig 105691 bp, 84 predicted proteins | sample SAMEA104315437__metabat2_high_PE_043 | metagenome-assembled genome bin SAMEA104315437 (sample SAMEA104315437) | gut metagenome | biome: Monkey gut; feature: monkey-associated habitat; material: faeces | place: China | collected 2013 | reverse complement strand
CAAGATCATGAGCTCTCTCTTGCTCGGTTGCGGTCTTCCTGGTGGTATGATGGGTAGTATGATGGCTGACCTCGGCGGTATGCGTCAGACTATCAACAACATCCGTAAGAAGAAGGGTGAGGAGGAGTTGTCTATGGACGACCTCTTGATTAAGCTCTTCGATGAGGTAGAGTATGTATGGCCACGTGTAGGTTACCCTCCATTGGTAACTCCATTCAGCCAGTACGTAAAGAACATCTCTCTGATGAACCTCCTCACCATGGAGCAGGGCAAGGGCCGTTTCGTGATGATGGACGACTCTATGTGGGGTATGATCCTCGGTAAGAGTGGTAAGATTCCTGGCACTATCGACCCAGAGTTGGTAGAATTGGCCAAGAAGCAGGGCAGAGAGTTCACTGACGTGGATGCTCACACATTGCTCACTAACGCCCTCGACGACTTCAAGAAGGAGATGGACGAGAATGGTTGGGACTACGGTCAGGACGACGAGGAGCTCTTCGAGCTCGCCATGCACCCAGAGCAGTATCGCAACTATAAGAGTGGTCAGGCTAAGAAGAACTTCTTGGCAGACCTCCAGAAGGCTAAGGACGCTAAGCTTGGCACCACATTGACACCAGCTCAGCTCGCAGAGTTCAAGCATGCCAAGGCTGATGCCATCGTAGCACCAGTGGCAGGTCAGATTTTCTGGGAGTTCCAGGGTGAGGGCGAGTGCGCACCAGCCGTAGAGCCATTCATCGGCAAGGAGTACAAGGAAGGCGACGCATTCTGCTACATCCTCGCACCATGGGGTGAGTTTGAGACAGTGCCAGCCGCTCTCGGTGGCAAGCTCGTAGAAATCAACGCTAAGCAGGGCAGCAAGATCCGCAAGGGTGATGTCATCGCTTACATTGAGCGTGAGAATAAAGATTAATGTATGAATTATCAAGCAATTATTGATAAGTATTATCCTGAGGACAATGAGCTTCGTCATATCCTCATTAACCATAGCCAATCTGTAGCGCGAAAAGCGCTACAGATTGTTTCGTATCATCCTGAGTTGCATTTGGATGCCCAGTTCATCGAGGAAGCGGCCATGCTCCACGACTTGGGAATCTTCCGTACCGATGCCCCCGGCATACAGTGCTTTGGCTCCGAGCCATACATCTGCCACGGACGGTTAGGGGCGGAAATCCTGCGCCAGGAAGGATATGAGCGCCATGCCCGTGTGTGCGAGCGACATACCGGAGCAGGCATCACTTGCGAGGAAATCATCAAGCAGCAACTGCCTCTGCCTCATCAGGACTTCTTGCCTGAGACCTTGGAGGAGAAAGTCATCTGCTATGCTGATAAGTTCTTCAGCAAGACACACCTCGACAAAGAGAAAACCATCGAGAAGGCTGAGAAAAGCCTCATGAAGTTTGGTGAGGAAGGTGTGAGCCGTTTCCGTGAGTGGGAACGGATGTTTGAGTTGGAATTCTAATCTTTCTTTAGGTTAAAGAAGTTGGGCTTTAGAATCAAAAAGAAGTTAGACTTTAGGATCAAAAGAAGTTAGACTTGAGGATTTTGAAAAGTTAGACTTTAGAATCAAAAGAAGTTAGAGAAGTAAAAGTGAAGCGGAGCCAAACGTCTGGCTTGCTTTTAACAAAGAATCTGAATGAGAAAACAATCGATTATAGTTCTTCTGCTTTTCGCCTTCATCTGCATGATGGCAAGCCCGGACTTGTTGCTTGACAAAAAGCATAAGAAGAACAGGAAGACTGATACCGCCGAGACAGTGGGCGACTCCGTGTGGGTTGACTCATTGGGCAACATTATTGTCGATTCCTTGGGGAAGGAACAGACCGACACGGCTGGTATGGACTCCTTGCAGAAGGCTATATGGAAACATAACAAGGTGGTGGATGACAGCATCCGCTTGGACAGTATCAACCGCAAGAAGTCGGGAGGCGTGGACGCTCCGGTGCAGTATACCGCCGACGACTCATTGGTGTACGACGCCCCCAACAAGGTGGCTTATCTCTATGGTAACTCCAACGTGAAATATACGAACATGGACTTGACGTCTGACCGCATCTCCATGGACATCGACAAGAGCAACGTGAGAGCCACGGGTACAAGCGACTCCACCGCAGATGGCGGTGTGAAGGGCAAGCCTGTGTTCAAGATGGGCTCGGATACCTACGACACGGATACCATCGCCTTCAACTTCAAGAGCAAGAAAGCCCTTATTAATAATGTATATACCGAGCAGCAAGACGGATTCCTGACGGGCGAGAAGTCGAAGCGCGACTCTTCGGGTGTCATCTACCTGCAGCACGGTCGATATACCACTTGCGACGACCAGCATCCCGACTTCTACATCTCGCTCTCAAGAGCCAAGGTGAGACCAGGCAAGGACGTGGTGTTCGGACCAGCCTACTTGGTGGTGTGCGACGTGCCAATGCCGCTTGCCATCCCTTACGGCTTCTTCCCATTCTCGAAGAGCTATTCCAGCGGTTTCATCATGCCAACATACGGCGACGAGAGTGCCCGCGGCTTCTATCTGCGTGACGGAGGTTACTACTTTGCCGTCAACGACAAGTGGGACTTGAAGCTCCTCGGAGAGATTTACACCAAGGGTTCCTGGGGAATCTCGGCAGCCAGCAACTATCGCAAGAGGTACAAGTATTCGGGCAGTTTCTTCTTCAGTTACCAGGACACCAAGAACGGTGACAAGGGAATGCCTGACTTCACGGAGCAGGAGAGCTTCAAGATTCAGTGGAGCCACCGACAGGACTCGAAGGCTAATCCTTTCAGCTCGCTCTCGGCAAGCGTCAACTTCGCCACTTCGAGCTATGAGCGCAACAACCTCAACTCGCTCTACAACCCACAGACGATGACGCAGAGTACGAGAACGTCTTCCGTGAGCTGGAGCACAAATTTCTCAAGTCTCGGACTTTCGTTGAGTGCCACTGCCAACCTCTCGCAGAACATGCGCGACTCCAGCATCGCCATCACGCTGCCTGACCTCAACATCGCCGTGGCTCGCTTCTATCCTTTCCGCAGAAAGAAGATGGTGGGCGACGAGAGATGGTACGAGAAGATAGCCATGAGCTATACCGGACACATCAGCAACAGCATCAACACGAAGGAAGACAAGATCATGAAGAGCAGTCTCATCAAGGACTGGCGAAACGCTTGGCAACATCAGATTCCTATCAGCGGTTCCTTCACGATCATGAAATACATCAACGTGAACCCAAGCTTCAACTTCACCGACCGCATGTACACCAACAAGGTGACCAAGTCGTGGGATGCGCAGAGGCAGGTGGAGGTGGCTGATACCACCTACGGATTCCACAATGTCTATAACTGGAACTTGAGTGTGGGTCTCTCTACGAAACTCTATGGTTTCTGGGTGCCAAGTCGTAAGATTTTCGGTGACAAGATAGACCGCATCCGCCACGTCATCACGCCAACGGTGAGCTTCAGTTACGCACCTGACTTCGGTGCAACTCGCTATGGCTTCTGGGACACTTACCAGAAGACCGATGCCGATGGCAATGTGTCGTTGGTAAGCTACTCGCCTTATCAGAATGCCCTCTACGGAGTGCCTGGCAAGGGAAAGACGGGAAGCCTCTCGTTTACCTTGGGCAACAACTTGGAGATGAAGGTGAAGAGCGACAAGGACTCCACGGGCTTCAAGAAGATAAGTTTGATTGATGCGTTCGACATCAACATGAGCTATAACATGGCTGCCAAGGTGCGCCCATGGAGCGATATGAACATCAACTTGCGACTGAAGTGGTGGAAGAACTACACGTTCAACATGAATGCCGTCTTCGCCACCTATGCCTACGAACTCGACGACCAGGGCAACCCATACGTCGGCACTCACACAGAGTGGGGCAAGGGACGCTTCGGTCGATTCCAGGGAATGTCGCAGAACTTCTCGTTCACGCTGACTCCAGAGAAGCTCGCCAAGCTATTCGGTGGCAAGAGCGATGAGGATGAGAACAAGAACAACAAGAGAAGTGGCGATGATGACGAAGGCATGGACACCGACATCGAGAGCAACGTGGACGATGCGATGGAGAAAGGCAAGACGGGTGCCAAGAAGAGTGGTGGTGGAAAGGCCAAGACCGACTCGGATGGTTACATGGCGTTCAACATGCCTTGGTCGCTGACCTTCGGTTATGGTATCACCATGCGTGAGGATACCCGAAAGGAGAAGTTCAACAAGGAGTCGATGCGCTATCCATACAAGTTTACGCAGACGCTCAACGTGAGCGGTAACCTCCGTATCAGTGATGGTTGGAACATCAGTTTCTCTTCTGGATACGACTTCGACAACCACAAGATGAGTATGACGACCGCCAGTTTGCAGCGCGACTTGCACTGCTTCAATATGGCTTGCTCAGTGGTTCTCGCACCATATACAAGCTATAACTTCACCTTCCGTTGTAACGCCTCAACGCTGACGGATGCCTTGAAGTATGACAAGCGAAGCGGATATTCAAACGCCGTGAAGTGGTATTAAGTGAGAGAAAGTAGCAATGGTTCATCATGAGCAGTGATGAAAAATAATAATGGCTCATCAAGCGTAATGATGAAAATAATAATGTCTCATCAAGCATAATGATGGGTTGGATATAAAAGAAAGACCTAAGGGAGCGTTCCCTTGGGTCTTTCTTCGTTTTTCATCGTAACAAAGAAACTTCTTTATTTTTTTCATCGCAAAGAAACTTCTTTCTTTTTTTCATCACAAAGAAACTTCTTTATTTTTTTCATCACAAAGAAACTTTTCTATGAAATAAATTTGCGTATCTGCGATTAAATGTTTATTTTTGCAGCAATACTTTATTTAATGCTTGTTTTACAACTATACTGGTCGACAGTATGTTTGTCTTGCGGCAATACTGCTTGACAGTATGTTTGTCTTGCGGCAATACTAACCTTTTCAACATTATATTAATTATGAGAAAGAAATTACCAATCGCCTTGTTGCTGTTTTGCGCCACCTCTCTTTCGGCGCAAACCATCGCCAACATGGACAGCCTGAGTGCAGATAAGAAGTCGGCAGCCATCGCCATCAAGTTGACGGGCAAGTTGACCACGGAAGGCAACTCTGATTTCCGTCAGCTTCGTGACCTTTGCTGGCAGCTTCGCCAAGTAGACTTGGGGGATGCATCGTGTACGACAATCCCAAAGAATGCCTTCCATTCCCGCCATCATCTGCAAGGAATCATCTTGCCAAAGCAATTTTCGGGCATCGAGTCGCAGGCTTTCTTCGGTTGCGACAACTTGCAGTCGATAGTGCTTCCTGCGGGTGTGAAGAAAGTGGGCAAGGCTGCCTTTTCGGGTTGCGGTAGGATGAAGACGATAGTCATCGAGGGCGCGCCACAGTTGGACGAGTTCGCCTTCGCCAATCTTGCCTCCGTGCAGACCATCCAGGTAAATTCCAAGATTCCGCCAAAGGCTGACGTCTCCACCTTCTCTGGTATCGACAGAAAGCAATGCAAGCTGATTGTTCCGAAGGGGAGCGAGAGGGCTTATCGCAAGGCTGCGGGATGGAACTGTTTCTTTGGAGAAGTGAAGCAGGCGAGGGAGGTTTGCCAACCTGCCGATTGCTTGATTCCTGTGCCAAACAGCCTGAATGTAAATGCAAAGGCTGCTCCATTGGCAGTAAGGGGACTCTGGACCGTGAAGGCTGCTGAAGGATTGGACAACGAGCGTTCGCATGCCTTGAGAATACTTGTTGAAAGACTTGGCTCTGCCTACGTAAATGGTGGCAATATATTGATAAATAAATCCTCTCGCTTGAAAAAGTTGACTCTCAACTTGGCGCTCAATGAAAGTTTAGGAGATGACGAGGCGTATACGGTAGAGATAAAATCCGATGGCGTTACGATTCAAGGCAAGACGGCGGCGGGTGTCTTCTATGGCTTGATGTCGCTCGACCAACTGCTTCGTGGCGATGGTTCCAAGACAAGTTGTGATGCCATTCCGCAGCTTTCTATCGCCGACCAGCCACGTACGCATATCCGTGAGCTGATGGTGGATCCAGTGAGAAACTTCATCCCTTATGAGCAGTTGAAGGCTTTCGTGCCAGAGATGGCTCGCTACAAACTCAATTCGCTCCATCTCCACTTGGTGGATGACCAGGGCTGGCGCATCGAAATCAAGAAATATCCTCGACTGACGGAGGAGGCGAGCAGCCGTTGGGACATGGACGACATGCACATGCCTATCAAGGGTTATTACACCCAGGAGCAGATGCGCGACTTCGTGAAGTATGCGACTGAATATCATATCCAGGTGGTGCCTGAGATAGAGATGCCAGGACACGAGGTGGCAGCCATCAGCGTGTATCCTGAGTTGACTTGCCAGAGCGTGCAGGTGCCTATCCGAACCACTTGCGGCGTATCCGACAACTTGCTTTGTCCGGGCAATGAGTTTACTTATGAGTTCTTGGAGAATGTGTTCAAGGAACTTGCCGACATCTTCCCATCACCTTATATCCACTTGGGTGGTGACGAGGCAGGCAATCCAGCCTTGGACTGCTGGACGGATTGTCCGAAGTGCCAGGCATTGAAGAAAAAGTTGGGGATCACCACTACCGACCGTTCGGAGAATTGGCGCTTGCAGGGCTATCTCTTCGACAGAATCATCGAGGTGCTCCGCACGAAATACCACAAGAATCCAATGTTCTGGTATGAGACGGATTTCAAGGAAATACAACCAGGTTGTGTAGCTTTCGCATGGCGTGTGGGTTTGACGGAAGAGGCTCTCAAGGCAGCCATCGCCAACAATGCGAAGGTGATGCTTTGTCCGGGCGAACATTGCTATTTCGACTATCCGATGGCGAAGGGTGACATGCCAGAAGTCAACTGGGGCATGCCTACCACCACCTTGAAGGACACTTATAGCTTAGACCCAGCCTGGGGCATGGGCGATGCATTCGAGAAGAACAATCTCTTCGGCGTATCAGGTACGCTCTGGAGCGAGTGTATCAACACCCCAGAGCGCATCTATTATCAAGCTTATCCAAGAGCCTTGGCATTGGCTGAGGTGGGTTGGAGCCAACAGCAGAATCGTTCTTGGAAAGGATTCCTGAGCCGTTTGAAGCCAACCTTGAAGGACATGATGCGAAGAGGCATCACTTTCTCGATGGAGTTTTAATCAATCCATCCACGATGGAGTCGGCGAGCGAGATGTTCGGCACCATGATGTTCTCACACTGCAAGTATTCGCTTGCCTTGATGAAAATCTCAGCAGCAGGAATGATGACATCGGCACGGTCTTCACGAAGACTGAATGAGATCTCACGTTCCTCGATGCTGAGAGGTTGCATCATCGTGTAGAGGCGCTTCAGTTCGGTGAGCGAGAGATTCTTGGAGTTCTTGCTGTGGCGGGCGAGCTTGTTGAGCTTGTTGATGTTGCCACCCGAACCGATAATCTTGACGTTGCCATATTCTCGGGCATAACGGGTCAAGTTCTCCTTGAAGAGCTTTTCTGTTTCAACGGTCACCTTGCCACTGAGCATACGCAAGGTTCCCATGTTGTAGGAATAGCTCTCAGCAAGCTGTCCATCGTGGATGATAGAAACCTCAGTGGAGCCGCCACCGACATCAATGTAGGCAAAGCTTCCCTCATTGCTGTCTGTCTTCTCCACCAAGTTGTTGAAGAGGAGTTGTGCCTCTTCCTCACCCTTGATGATTTCGAGCTTGATACCCGTTTGTTTCTCTATCTTTTTCAAGATTTTCTTGCCATTCTCAGCGTCTCGCATGGCAGAGGTGGCACAGGCACGATAAGTGTCCACGTCATTGAGTTTCATGAATTGCTTGAAACCCTTCATCATGCGAAGCATCATCTTCTCTCTCTCCTTGCTTATCTTGCCGAGCGAGAATACATCCTTGCCCAATCGCAATGGGATTCGGATGAACATCACTTTCTTGATTCTGTCTTCCTCGCGAGCAGCCTCTGGGTCGAAGCGCTTGATGAGGAGTCGTGCTCCATTGGAGCCAATATCTATTGCTGCAAAAGTATTCATTTCTGGGTTATTTTTTATTTTTAATGTTTACATGCGGTACGCATGGTAAAGTTCTTCTTGGCTGCGGAAAGTAGGACCTTCCACGAAATCGTTGGTGCCTTTTCCATCTACGACTCTTCCGTTGGCAGTATCGCGCATGCCGTAAGATATGGTGCGCAAGAGGTCGGCTTGCAATTCCTCGTCGTAAACTGGCGTGAGCACCTCGATACGATTCAATAGGTTGCGAGGCATCCAGTCGGCTGAGCCAAGGAAGTATCTCGGTTTGCCACCATTGGCGAAGATGAGGATGCGGCTATGCTCTAAGTATCGGTCGATGATGCCAACACAACGGATATTGTCGCTGATGCCAGGAATGCCTGGTACAAGCGAGCAGTTGCCACGTATCACGATGTCTATCTTCACGCCAGCCTTGCTTGCCTGGTAGAGCTTTGCCACCATGTCGGTGTCGGTGATATGGTTGATCTTGATTTTCACCCAAGCCTCCTTGCCTTCTCCGGCATTCTTTATCTCAGTATCGAGCATACGGAGGATGCGGCTTTTCATGGAGTTTGGAGAAACCAAAAGTTCGTTGAAGCGGAATGGAGAGAACGGACGGTCGATGAAATCAAATACCTTCGCCACCTCGTTGACAATCTTGGTACGGGCGGTCATCATCAGGTAGTCGGTGTAAATCTTGGCATTTCCCTCATGGAAGTTACCCGTTCCCACACAGGCGATGTTTCCCTTCTTCGACTCGATATAGAGCAGTTTGCTATGAATCTTCAAGCCTTCCACACCGAAGATGACGTTGACTCCTTCTTCTTGCATGCGCTTGCTCCACTTGATGTTGCTCTCCTCGTCGAAACGAGCCATCAACTCGACTACGGCGGTCACCTTCTTGCCGTTGCGGGCTGCGGTGATAAGTGCCTTTACTACCTTAGAGTCCTTGGCAAGACGATAGAGGGTGGTCTTGATGGCTTTCACTTCCGGTTTGGTGGCAGCTTCACGGAGCACACGGATGTAACCGTTGAAGCTATGATATGGCACATGGATGAAGCGGTCTTTCTCGCGAATCTGGTCCAGGATGCTCTCGTTGCGTAAGAACTCAGGTTTCATGATAGGAGCCCACTTCTCGTATTTCAGTTCCTTGTGGCCACAGTCAGGGAATGACATCAAGTCCTTGTGGTTCTGGTATCTGCCGCCAGCGAGCGAGGTGTCGAGTTCCTTTGTGTCCAATCGCTCACGCAGTTTCTTCTGCATCTCCTTAGGCATCTCACGGTCGTAAATGACGCGCACAGCCTCACCTTTCTTACGGCTATTGACACCGAGTGCGATTTTTTCCATCGTACCGAAGTCGGCATCGTTGTCCATCTCCATCTCCGCATCCTTGGTGAATTTGAAGGAATAAGCACGATAGGTGCTCTCCTTGAATCCGATGAAGACCAAAGGAAGGCAGTAGCGAACCACGTCGTCGAGGTACATGATGTTTTCGAAGCCATCGCTTGACGGAATCTTCACCCAGCGGCCATACACGCGGTCAGGAACTTTCACCACAGCGTATTTCTTCTTGCCATCCTTTTCTTTCTTGCCAAGCTCGTCCTCTTCGGCTTTGCCCTCGCGCTTCTCCACGATGAGATAGATGCGGTTGTCCTCCAATACAGAGAGGTCGTCTATCTCCGAGAGCCAGATGGGGTTGACGGAGCCATTGAGCTTGTCGTAGAAGAACTGGTTGAGAAACTCCTTCTGCTCATCGTTGAGACCGGTTTCGGTGACAAGGCGAATCTTGTGAACTTCCAGTTCGCGGAAAACTGTATCCACCGCCTCAGTGTATTCCTTCGAATATTTTTCATTGAGCTTGTTGATGGTTTTGAGTGTTTTTTTGATTTGGAGTTCGGTATCCTTGTTGAGTTTTCTGTCGAGCATGCGGTTGAGTGAAGCCACACGTACTCGGAAAAACTCATCAAGGTTGTTGGAATAGATGCCGAGGAAGGAAAGTCGCTCTATCAGTGGCACGAACTCCTTCTCGGCTTCCTGTAGAATGCGATGGTTGAAGTACATCCAACTGATGTCGCGCTCCACGTATGCTTTTTTCATCATTTCTTCCTTGGTCATGATATTATGAGTTTTTTAAATGTTATGCTTTAGCAAATTTCTTCTCTGACTTCTTGTTATCCTCTTTCTTCTCGGCAGAGTCCTTCTTCTCTACTTTCTTGTCTGTAGCATTTTTCTTCGCAGCTTTCTTGTCTGTAGCATCCTTCCTCTCTTCTTTCTTGTTTATTGGATTTTTCTTGTCAGAAGCGTCTCCTTTTTTCTCTTCCTTTTTGCCAGGAACTTCCAATACGAGGAAGTCGGTGTCTCCATCGATGAAATGCAGAGCCTTGCGAAATTCCTTGGCAGTACCTACAGGAACGATGATGTCGTGAAGTTGGTCACAGTCGTCAAAAGTATGGCGGCTCAACTTGTTGGGAACACCGGCAAAGGTAATTCTCTTGAGCTTGTCGCATTCAGCGAAAGCATAGCCTTTTATTTCCTTCACGTTGGCAGGAATGTACACGTTATCCAATTCGTCACAATCATAGAAAGCATCGTGCTCGATTTCCTTCACAGTGCTTGAGATGATGATGTTCTTGAGCTGTTTTTTGCTGCGAAAAGCCATTTCGCCAATTACAGTCACACCCTCTGGCACAGTAAAACTTGTGGCTTGACTCATGCAATAAACGAGGCGTTTTTTGTCTGAAGAGTAAACAGCATTGCCATCATACTCAAAGTTGTCACTGTCGATTTTTTGTAAGGCAAGGTTGAGTACCAAATTCTCAAACTTACCATCTTTCTTGGAACTTTTCTTCTGAAGAATATCCAGGACCGCTTTCTTGTTCTCTTTCATTTATATAAAAATTAATAATGATTTCTTTTCGGCTGCAAAGTTACTGCTATATTTTGAATTGTGCGGTGCAAAGTTGATTACGTGTTCGTGACGTTTATGTTACGTTTGTATTACTGATGTTACGATGGTGTTTCGGGTGGTTGCCAACAGCTGTGTTTATCGTAGTTTCGCTGCAAAATATATTGCAAGATTCTGCTAAAAATACTTCTGAAAATAATTGAGAAAATACTTGTTGTAGAAATGAAAACTCGCCTAAAATTTTAAAATACGATTTAAAAAATACAGAAAAAGTCCGCAACCATTTTTTGTATGGTGCGGACTTTTTGAATAGTCATCTTGTTGTCTTCTGAATTCTGTATCTTTATAAATTCAGTCTCATTCTGAATTTGTCTCGTTCTGAATTCAGTCTCGTTCTGAATTCAGTCTCATTCTGAATCTTTTCTATTTCAGAATCCTTTCTTTTTTATTTTCAGATTTTTTTCATTTCTTAAACCCTTTCTTCTTTTTCATTCTCTTGCCCACGAAGTTCCAGGCTGGCATCTTCTTCAATGTGCTTCTTACTGGCTGTACATCCCAGAGCAGGAAGATGATGAGCACGGCGATGGCGATGATGCAAGTGATGCCGTAGAGCTGCTTGATGCTAATCATCAGTAGTTGGGTGGCATCGTAAGGCAATCCTCTCGCCATGTTGTCTGCCATCTGATGGCGGATGCCGAAGCTATACAGGCCTGAGCACATCGTGGAGATAGGTCCGTTGCGAATGATGCCTGCCATCGTCAGTCCCATGAAGAAGTGCTGGAATGGCATCAGCTCCTCCAGGTATATCGTCAGCATACAGAAGAAGATGGCATTGCCAAATGAGCGGCTAAAGGTGGGCACGTAAAGAGCCTCAAGAGGTAATCCTGGGTCGATGAGGAAATACATCATCACAGGATAAGCCGCCATCGTTGCCACGCCGAGCGTCAGGAGTCGGGTGTATTTCTGATGAAGAATCTTGCACCAGAAGAGGCAGAAGAGGCAGCCTGCTATTGCTCCCACCCATTCCACGAAGTTGAGCACATTGGTAGTAAAGGTGCCGAAGTGGAGCACACCACCCGTGAAGGCGGTTTGCAGCACCTTAGGCGTGCTGCCCATGAACTCCACGAAGGCGAAGAGAATGAGCAGCGGGATGAGTCGCTTGTACTTCCATGCGGCTGGCTCGATGTAAGGATGGCGGATATGCAGCATACGGTTGATGCAGAAATAGCCCGTCACGATGAAGAGCATTAAATCCATCCACATGATGTCGCTCTCTAACCAGTTGTAATGCTCGCCGTAATTGAAGAAGAAAATAAACTCTAACATCCATGCCGACCAGAGCAAGCAGCCCAAGACATCGAGACTGATGAAGGGCAGCGGCTTCATGAATCGGAACTCATGGGTGGTGACGTAGAGGAAGAGGGCGATGAAGAACATCACGCCTGACATCGCCCAGTTGATGATGCGCCAATCCTGATATATATAAATAAGGTGCTCGGTGATCCAAGGCGAGAGAAACATGTTGCCCAGTACCAAACAGTAGAGGAGTGGGAAGAAAATAGTAAAGTCTCGCTTCGGAGTCATCCACAACTGGATGGTCGACATAATCTCGAAACATCCGCAGAGCTTGAAGAATCCGGCGATATAGGCGAGGATGCACATCAAGGGCACGGAGTCGGTCCACATGATGAGGAAGTTGCAGATGCCCACCACCAAGGCTGCATTGATCAAGAGCTGGCGGTTGGTGAAGTGGAACTTCATCTTGAAGAGGAAGGGGAATGGCATCGCCACGCCCACCACGTTGAACATGATGATCATGAGCACGTCCTCTCTCATCAAACTATACTCGCCCATCACCTGGCTCATCGCTCCACCATAGATGCCGCTCGACATCAGAAAGCAGAAGGCGATGAGAAGATATATCCAGGGTTGCAGTCGGCGAGGTATATATCCATTGAACGAAGGGACTCGGAAGGGTCCCTGTAACATAGGAGGTCCTGGCATTACTTTTTAATGTTTTAGTGTTTAATGTTTAAACATTACTTGATGCGTACTTTTGTCTCTACATTCAGTCCGGCACGGAGCAATGCCACTTGCTTAGGGTCATTGTCCTTGGTCAGGGCGATGCGAACAGGCACACGCTGCTCTACTTTCACGAAGTTTCCGGTGGCGTTATCCACAGGAATCATGCTATAAGCACTACCTGCTGCGGCAGAGAGAGCCTGCACCTTGCCATGGAACACTACGCCTGGGATGGCATCGGCAGTAAAATCCACGCTCTTGCCCACGGTGATGCCGTCCATCTGAGTTTCACGATAGTTGGCTACTACCCATACGTCGTTGTCGTCTACGATGCGAGCCAACATCTGACCAGGCTGTACCAACTGACCCTCGTGGATGTCCTTTCTGCCCATCACACCATCGCAGGTAGCCACGATGACGGTGTAAGAGAGGTTGAGGCGAGCCAAGTTGAGCTGAGCCTCTGCCACGCTCTCACCTGCACGAGAACCACCGAGCTGCTGGGTCTGCACGTTATGAACGGAAGCGGCACTCTGCTTGCGGCTGCTGGCCTGCTCATAACGAGCCTTGGCACCGAGGTAGCGAGCGTAAGCATTGTCGTACTGCTGGCGGGTAACAGCATCCTTCTTCATCAAGGCGGCGAAACGCTCGAAGTCTTGCTTGGCGTTCATCATATCCACACGAGCCTCCTCGATACCAGCCGATGCAGTCTGCACATTGCTGGCTGTGGTACCCATGCTTGCGGTAACAACAGAAGAACTGCTCTTGCTGCCACGCAAGCCAGCCTCCGCCTGAGCCACGTGCAAGCGGAACTCAGCGTCCTCGATAATGACGAGGGTATCGCCCTTCTTCACGTGCTGATAATCATTAAAGCGGATTTCCTTGATGAATCCTGGCACACGGGTATTGATAGGGGTGATGTGGCGGTTCACCTGGGCATCGTCGGTATAAGCCACGTCGCTGCCATGATAGAAATGGCTGAAACACCATGCCACAGCTCCCAACAAAATGAGGATGATCACTACATTGTATATTCTCTTGATAATTTTCTTATTCATAATAATATATGTGTTATAAGCTACCCTTCAAGGCGTAGCCTAATTATTAATTATAAATTCTCAATTCTTAATTAAATATCAGATTTCTCCTGCTACGTACTTCATCTTGTAGTAGGCGTATACGATATTGATGCGGGCATCCACCTCGCTCAGCTCGGCATTGAGCTTGAGGTTGGAGGCATCCACCATGTCGGTAACCAAGGCAAGCTGGCTCAGGTAGCGAGCATTCATCACCTCATAGTTTTGCTGGGCGAGTTCCACGCTCTTCTGCTGAGTCTCCAGTTCCACGTAGGTCTGCTTATACTGCACGTAGGCAGCCTGCACATTGTTGTTGAGCTGCTCTGCCTGTACGGCGTGAGCCTCACGAGCCTGACGGGTCTCCACGGCAGCCTGCTTGATGCGCTTGTTGCTCTTGAAGAGGGAACTGAGGTTGTACTTTACGCCCACGCCCACATACCAAACGTTGAGGTTCTTGTCCACTGGAGGCAACTCGAAGAGGATGGGACCATCAAACTGGTCGGCAGCAACGAAAGCCACCTTAGGCAGCAAGTCGCTCTTGGCTATCTTCTCCTTCTGCTCTGCTATCTTGATGGCATTGCTGCTCTGCTCCAAGAGAGGCGAACTCATCAGTCCGGCGGTCTGCCAGTAAGCCTCGCCATCCTTTCCATAAGCCTTGTCGGCGATGGTGGCATCTGGTATGATTTCCGTCTCTTGCTCCATGCCGAGGGTATTGCAGAGTTGGTGGTTCAATATGCTACGATTGTTGTGAAGGGAAGTGAGACCGAGCTTGAGGCTCTCCATCTGCAACTCATATCGGGTGATGTCGTTCTTCAGCGCCATGCCCTGCTTCTGCTTCGCCTTGATGTCCTCGATGAGCTGCTGGGTGAGTTCGATGTTCTTCTCATACACCTTGATGCGGTTGTCTATCTTATAAAGGTCGAGATACTGACCGAGGGCGATGAAACGCATCTGCTGGCGAGTGAGTTTCACGCCCACCTCTGCCTGCTGTTTTCCTAACTCGGCGAGCTTGATACCTGCATTGATGGCACCACCGGCATAGACCACCTGTTGAGCATTGAATGCAAAGTTGTTGCCATAGTGAGGCGAACTCAGTCCATGCACGTTGCTGAAGTCACGGTCGGTGAGCAGTGCATTGCCGATGTAGCTGAAAGAGAGGGAAGCATCGAGGTCAGGGAGCTTCTTGCTCTTGGCACTCTCGATGCCGAGGTTGGCAGCCTCCACGCCAGTCTTGGCGGTAACGAGACTCTTGCTGTTTTCTTCAATCTTGTCGAAGAGTTGGGCGATGCTCATCGCTGTGCCCTTGCTGTTAGCTTGGCTGCTATAGACTGTGCCCTTGCTGTTAGCTTGGCTGCTATAGACTGTGCCCTTGCTGTTAGCTTGACTGCTATAGACAGTGCCTTGCTTAGCTGGTTGGCTAACAGAGGTGGTAGTTTGAGCCATAGCCCCAAATGCGCCCCCCGATAAGAGGAGGCTTGCAAACATGATTTTCTTTATCATTTAATTATACCTTTTGAATTTTTCTTTTTGAACTTTCCGTTTCATGGATTTAGGGGCATTGGAATCCCTAAAATCCATAGAATCTTGTTATCTCTTGAATTCGGGTGCAAAGGTACGGAGTTTTTGGCAAATGATAGTTTTAAATATAACGCAGGGCATGGACTTTTTAGGAACAAAAGTTCTTTTATCTCACATAAATTGCGTAATTTTGCAACCGAAAATGGAATAAAAGGACATGATGCACTGAAACAGTGCGTATGGGTATGTCTTTGTTTTTAAACAATAATAGACATAAATATTAAACAATAATAGGCATATATATAAATAGGTATAGGATTCATTTCAAAGGAAAGTATAAGATGGAATTATCAGAATTAAGCAGTTTTCAGGAGGCGAGTCTTTTCACTTCTCACTTGGAGGAGTGGCAGGATGGTCCGCAAGTCATCACTTACGGGGCAATATTGATATGCCGTAAGGGCAAGGCTGTGCTGAATATCAATTATAAGGATTGGGAAATGCACGAGGGGGCGGTGATTACCGTCTTCCCCAATGACGTGGTGGAACTACGGGTAGTGAAGAGTGAAGAACGAAGAGTGAAGAATTCAAGTGTAGAAGTTGCTGATGAGGTTTCTTTTGAGGTGGAGGTCTTGAAGTATAATGCTTCGCTCTTGAGAGAGGCAAGCTTGCAGCTGGAGCAGACGGTCTATTCTTCCCTTCGAGAGGACAGGTGTCGCCAAGATACCCCAGTGGTCACCAACATCATCAACAGCATGTTTGCTCTGCTCAGGGTATACTTCGAACAGTCGGAATGCACCTGCTTGTCCCAGTTGGTGCTCTATCAATTGAAAGCGTTCTTCGTAGGATTCCACGAATACCTGCAGCGCAATCCGCAGTATCGTCCAGACGAGGTGAAGTCGTATCGAGTGCGAGAACTCTTCAATCATTTCATGATGCTGATGGAGCGAGATTTCAAGCAGTCGAGGGATGTCAACTATTACGCCAATCTGATGAACATCACCTCCAAGTATCTCACCAACATCGTGCGCCAGGTAACGGGGCATACCCCCAAGACCATCATCGACCAATACGTCATCCTCCAGCTCAAGATGCAGCTCCAGCGCACCTCGCAGAGCGTCAAGGAAATAGCCTGGGAGTATCATTTCACGGATGTCAGCTTCTTCTGCCGCTACTTCAAGAAGCATACTGGGCTGACACCGCAACAGGTGAGAGAAAAATGAAAAATCTGTACTGTTGTCGTCATGGCGATTTCGTTTTGTAATATGGATAAATTAATCTGTTATTTTTTTATGTGTGGTATGCGGAAAATGTAGTATTTTTGCAACTGAAAACAAGCGGGGGTGGATTGTAATCTCCTTCTTATATATAATAATGTGTAATCAAAAATAGAGATCATGAATAAGTTATTTGATGGAGTCTTGACACTGAATGGTGGATTGCGAATGGCGAATAGCGATAAGTTTGGCACTCATTGGTTGCCACAGGTAGGCTTTGCCGTCCGACCAGCAGAGGGATGGAGCCTCAAGGCGTCTCTTGCCAAGGGTTATCGCAATCCTTCACTTCCTCGCCATCTTCGCGCATCTCGACAATCTCACCGATGCGAAGTATATGATCAACAATGGTTATGAGATGCCAGGCTTTACGGCGATGGGAGGAGTGAAGGTAAGGTTCTAAAAAGTTTTTTATGCATTCTCGTAATTCTTGTGGAATGAGAGAATGCAGAGCGCGCCCATCAGTGCCAAGGGAACACCGATAAGTGCTGGGTAGTTGTATCCCATTCCCATTGAAACAGGAATTCCTCCCAATAAGGCACCCACGGCATTTCCCATGTTGAAGGCTCCCTGTATGCAGCATCCGCCCAGCATTTCCCCACCTTCCGAGTGCTTCACGATGAGATATTGCACAGGGGAGGAGAAACCGAAGAGGCAGGCGCAGGTAACAAAGGTCATTGCGGCGGAAACCCATCCTGTGGAGGCGAGGAAGAACGTAACCAAAAGGGCTGCTGCGGCAATAAACTGCCAATAGCAAGTAATGCGTCCAGGCTTGAATCTGTCGGAGAGAGGACCGCTCACGAGGTTGCCCACTACCATGCCAAGACCAGCCAGGACCATGAGCAGTGAGATGCTTGCGGCACTGAATCCTCCCTCAGTCTGCAATAGGGGAGAAATGTAGCTGAACCAAGCGAGTACACCGCAATTTCCAAAAAATGTGGCTCCAATGATGAGCCATGGCGCCTTGTTGCGCAAGAAGTGGAACTGTGCCTTCATGCCGTTGTTCGGGAGAGCCTCCACGTTGGGCACCCATCTGTATATCATATAGAGCGTGACGATGCCTAAGGCTATCATGCTGAAGAACGGCACTCTCCATGAGAATGCGTGGCTGAGGAAGGTTCCGAAGGGAACGCCGATGAGGTTGGCGAAGGGCATTCCAGCGCACATCAGGGAGACGGCACTGGTACCTTTCCCTTCCTTGGCGATTTTTACCGCCACGATGGTTCCGGTGCCAAAGAATGCGCCGTGGGGCAAGCCTTGTATGAATCTTGCGCAGAGCAGCATCCAGTAGCTTGGTGCGAAAGATGCGATGATGGCGCCGAGCGTGATGAGCGACACCAAGAACATCAAGATTTTCTTGGGACGATACTTGTGCATCAGTATGAGGGAGAAGGCTCCTGCGCACACTCCTAAGGCGTATATGGAGATGAGGTGTCCAGCCACTGGGATTGATACGTTCATGTCGTGAGAGACATCTGTCAGAATGCCTTCGATGATAAATTCTGTCATGCCGAGGGTGAATGTACCTAAGGCAAGCGCGAAAAGTCCTTTTTTCATTGTTTTGTTGTTGTGCTATTATCCTAAAAAAAATAATTCGGCTGCAAAATTACAACAAAATTTTCGTATAATCAAATTATTGGGTGCACTTAGCGTTAAATAAGAGTTAATCTTATGCAGAATTGTCGCTATTATTTCTTAGAATTTGTAATTTTGCAGCAAAAAATAATATACGATGAGAAAGATTTTGATGATAGCCTTCATGACGATGAGCGTGATGATGGCAAATGCGCAGGGTGCATTGAAGAAAGTGTATAACGAGAGCATCGACCCGATGGCTCAGATCGACGATGCCTTGGTGAAGGCCAAGGCTGAGGGTAAGTTCGTGGTATGTCAGGTGGGCGGCAACTGGTGTCCTTGGTGCTTGCGATTCGCCGACTTCGTGGAGAAGGATACTGCCGTCAACAAGGTGGTGAGCGACAACTTCGTTTATCTCCACGTAAACTACAACCGCAGGAAGTCGTCTGGCGAAGAGGCGCAGCAGAAGGCAGCCCAGTTGATGAAGCGTCTCAACAATCCTGGTCGCTTTGGCTTCCCAGTCTTTGTCGTACTCGACGAGAAGGGCGACGTGCTCCATATCCAGGACTCCAGCTTCTTGGAGGAAGGACAGGGATATAATGAGGAAAAAGTCTTGAGATTCTTCAAGAACTGGACCCCTAAGGCAGTGAAGGAATAGAGTTGACCAACTACCATTTCGGTAGTTGGCTTTTTGTTGCTATCTACACCTATCCGCGATTAATTCCAAATATTTTGTTGTGATTTAGGATAAATTAAGGGAAGTCATTATTAGAGTAACCAAGAGGAGTCAACCCTAATGAGTAAAAAATCTTTAGCTATCATTTTCGGTCAAAATGATAGTGGGAGGCACTTTGAAAAATACCCTTAAGGGAAAATATTTTTTTCCTTAACACTAAATATTTTTTCCCTTAAGGGCAGTGAAAAATGTCCTTAAGGATGAAAATAAAAAAAATATACAATAGGAAGGCTGATGTCATTCATCTTCTGATAGATGTCAAGTGCATAGATGTCGGTCATGCCACTGACGTAATCTATCCTTGCTATGATGCGCTCCTCTAAGTTAGGGTTGTTGAATTTGCGTACAATAATAGGAATTATAAAGGCTTATTAGCCAGAGGTTCGCAGAAGACCATCAGTAATAATCTACAGTAGTAGAAATTATAAAGGCTTATTAGCCACAAGGCGGACGGCTTTGCCGACACCGCAATCTACAATAGTAGAAATTATAAAGGCTTATTAGCCAAAAGCATCTCGAAGATTATCGCCATGAGATCTACAATAGTAGAAATTATAAAGGCTTATTAGCCCTTGTTGCCCGCTGCGAAGGAGTCGTGATCTACAATAGTAGAAATTATAAAGGCTTATTAGCCAAGAGGAGTGCTTCTTTTCATAACCTAATCTACAATAGTAGAAATTATAAAGGCTTATTAGCCAATTGCACCAATAGCGCAAAAGTCTGCTGCATCTACAATAGTAGAAATTATAAAGGCTTATTAGCCGATTTCATGTTGGTAACTCAATTCATCTAATCTACAATAGTAGAAATTATAAAGGCTTATTAGCCGTTTATTGCTACCTTTGCAAGTGTAATAATCTACAATAGTAGAAATTATAAAGGCTTATTAGCCATGTAGGGAAATTACCTGTTTTGTTTGTAGATCTACAATAGTAGAAATTATAAAGGCTTATTAGCCCTTATAATTAAGATGATAAACTGACGCTGATCTACAATAGTAGAAATTATAAAGGCTTATTAGCCTGTTTATAAACTAATCGAGGAAACAAAAAATCTACAATAGTAGAAATTATAAAGGCTTATTAGCCGCAAGTATGAGCAGATATTCTAAAATCATATCTACAATAGTAGAAATTATAAAGGCTTATTAGCCAAAAGCGGTTACAATGTCGCAGACGTCAATCTACAATAGTAGAAATTATAAAGGCTTATTAGCCTATAATATATATAATTTGTTAATCTGCAAATCTACAATAGTAGAAATTATAAAGGCTTATTAGCCGTGCTCCAGGAACACCTGGCACTGATGATCTACAATAGTAGAAATTATAAAGGCTTATTAGCCCGATGATGCTATAGTAGCTTGGCTTAAGGATCTACAATAGTAGAAATTATAAAGGCTTATTAGCCGTAACAGGTTGCAACGTGGTTGCATCAACTGATCTACAATAGTAGAAATTATAAAGGCTTATTAGCCCTTCTTCAACTCCCAACAAAGATCATAAGATCTACAATAGTAGAAATTATAAAGGCTTATTAGCCGTGGTAGTAGTCACGGATAACGTCAATATCTACAATAGTAGAAATTATAAAGGCTTATTAGCCAACCACAAAGCGGATAACGACCAGCCGTAATCTACAATAGTAGAAATTATAAAGGCTTATTAGCCCATGATATACACACTTATCAATAATATCTTATCTACAATAGTAGAAAATATAAAGGCTTATTAGCCTTTGTCTCCGTGAATAAACGACAATGCTATCTACAATAGTAGAAATTATAAAGGCTTATTAGCCTGCGTAAAGTATTGATATTCAGATAAAATCTACAATAGTAGAAATTATAAAGGCTTATTAGCCTCAACTTTGTGCACGTAAAAATTCTCGCTATCTACAATAGTAGAAATTATAAAGGCTTATTAGCCCATGATGTTTTGTTTGTTTTACCATTTGGATCTACAATAGTAGAAATTATAAAGGCTTATTAGCCCCCGATTTAAACAACCCCCTATTATATTGAATCTACAATAGTAGAAATTATAAAGGCTTATTAGCCATGCTTCTCTACTGGGATTAACACCTGAGTATCTACAATAGTAGAAATTATAAAGGCTTATTAGCCGCCGTGCGACCGCCTTAACTGTATCTAAATCTACAATAGTAGAAATTATAAAGGCTTATTAGCCTTGCTACAGGGTTGTCATCTTCCATACACCATCTACAATAGTAGAAATTATAAAGGCTTATTAGCCGACGAGAATAAGAGACCGTATTATCAGCCAAATCTACAATAGTAGAAATTATAAAGGCTTATTAGCCATGTATATCTTCAGTGGGTCGCCATTTGTGATCTACAATAGTAGAAATTATAAAGGCTTATTAGCCATAACGTAATGATCAACGATGAAATACGGTATCTACAATAGTAGAAATTATAAAGGCTTATTAGCCAACTGGGTACGGGAACGTCGTAAGACCATATCTACAATAGTAGAAATTATAAAGGCTTATTAGCCGAAGACAAGTTAAATGAAGATTTGTTTGATCTACAATAGTAGAAATTATAAAGGCTTATTAGCCACTATTTGCAGTGCAAGTGGGTTATTTCCATCTACAATAGTAGAAATTATAAAGGCTTATTAGCCTGAGTTCTTAGAAACTTCCACATTGCCCATCTACAATAGTAGAAATTATAAAGGCTTATTAGCCACGAATAATGTAGTTAAATAACCATCTAATATCTACAATAGTAGAAATTATAAAGGCTTATTAGCCCTTGTCGTTCGTGCGACACAGAACCTTCGATCTACAATAGTAGAAATTATAAAGGCTTATTAGCCCCTCCTTGGTGCAACAAATTTCTACAGCATATCTACAATAGTAGAAATTATAAAGGCTTATTAGCCCTGGGTCTTCGGAAGCGGAGGCAACTTCGATCTACAATAGTAGAAATTATAAAGGCTTATTAGCCCCACGGTAGCGAGGAAATAGGCCACCTCATCTACAATAGTAGAAATTATAAAGGCTTATTAGCCCTCCTTGTTGCTACATACCACTACAGCGTATCTACAATAGTAGAAATTATAAAGGCTTATTAGCCCCAAATCTCCGTTCCTTTGGAGCAGCCAAATCTACAATAGTAGAAATTATAAAGGCTTATTAGCCAGCTATGGTTTTCTCTAACATATCATAAGAATCTACAATAGTAGAAATTATAAAGGCTTATTAGCCAACAGGTTGCAACGTGGTTGCATCAACCGATCTACAATAGTAGAAATTATAAAGGCTTATTAGCCCCCATTTCTCTTAACCATTTAGGCACATTATCTACAATAGTAGAAATTATAAAGGCTTATTAGCCCAACAAATGCAGGTTGCGATTTGTTCTATCTACAATAGTAGAAATTATAAAGGCTTATTAGCCTTGATTACAAAAAGTTCTATATAAAACGGATCTACAATAGTAGAAATTATAAAGGCTTATTAGCCTTCATCATCTTTCGCCAGCTGTTCAATGAATCTACAATAGTAGAAATTATAAAGGCTTATTAGCCCGCATATACCGCCGAATACGTTTGTTTGCTATCTACAATAGTAGAAATTATAAAGGCTTATTAGCCTTTCTTGCGTGTCAGCGAGTGCAACTGATCTACAATAGTAGAAATTATAAAGGCTTATTAGCCCGAGATAGCAAACATATTATAGCAACTTTATCTACAATAGTAGAAATTATAAAGGCTTATTAGCCTAGAAAGCAGGAGGCAAGCTGATTTTGGCTTAATCTACAATAGTAGAAATTATAAAGGCTTATTAGCCAGCAATGGATAAAGAACACAGACAAGTGATCTACAATAGTAGAAATTATAAAGGCTTATTAGCCTCATAATAAAATAACCGAAGTGTTTACGATCTACAATAGTAGAAATTATAAAGGCTTATTAGCCAATAATTCTACCATTCAATCATTATATACATCTACAATAGTAGAAATTATAAAGGCTTATTAGCCTCGGTTGGGTGAGCGGCGAGGTCGAGAAGGATCTACAATAGTAGAAATTATAAAGGCTTATTAGCCCTTTGCACACGTGTTTGTATTTTGAACACATATCTACAATAGTAGAAATTATAAAGGCTTATTAGCCAGAAACTGGAGTAATTCATATATTATTAAATCTACAATAGTAGAAATTATAAAGGCTTATTAGCCCTCACCGCCTTTCTTATCCTTATGCCAAGATCTACAATAGTAGAAATTATAAAGGCTTATTAGCCGAGAAAAAGACTCCGAAGAAAACAGCCGGATCTACAATAGTAGAAATTATAAAGGCTTATTAGCCCAAAACCAAAGTTCATCGTAAACTCGTCCCAATCTACAATAGTAGAAATTATAAAGGCTTATTAGCCAAGCCAACGAGAAGCTGAAGATACAGAAATCTACAATAGTAGAAATTATAAAGGCTTATTAGCCCCTTTTTGCGTGCAAAATTACAATAAATCTTTTAAATAAACGAATTTACAGTTTATTATTTTTCAGATTTTTTCTACCCCCATAGGGCTTGTTGTTATTCAATATGTCAATGAACTATTTGATATATAGCACGTTAAGCAGTATCTTTCTCAAAACATAAAAACTGAGGTTTGCATCTAGAAATACACCACATCTTGATCTCGATGAATAGCATTGCCGTATTTTGTTAGTTTGTCTGAGTCGACATCAAAAATAACAACGCTATCATCTGGCGTGAAGTGTTTTGAATACGCCTCAATCTTAGCAACAAGATTATCCATAATTCTCTTGGTGTTTCTAACTTCATATACTGAGTATTGAAGTCGGATAGCTCCATTACTTTTCAGCATCTTGGAAAAGTTGGTGCGCATCTTGTCGTCTGTTATGTCATAACTCACTATAATCATCTAAAATTCGAATAAAGGGTACTCTTTTACAGATTTACAGCCCATGAAGCATCTGTAATATTGCTGCACGTACTTGAAAAACTCTGTCTTGTAGTTTATCAAGGCATCATAGAACACTTTGTAGTAGTCTGCACATTTCTCATACTTTAGACGATATTCCTGTTTGATTAGGGTAAAGTCTTTTTCCGAAAACTGTTTGCGGTTGAATGCCAACAAGGTGGCATGGTCTATGATGCATCTGAATGGTTCCATTAAGTCACATACCAAAGATTTGCGTTTAAACCATAAGCGGTGATACACTCCGACATAAAGATCGAAGCCAAACATGCGAATGAAACTTTCCAAGAAATTGAACAATATGGTATATCCGATATCTAAAGTTACATTCATCACATCACTCTTCATCCTTGGATGTCTACCTTTCCAATTTTGATTTTGAAAATATGCAGAGAAGAATGATTTGGCAATAGTTCCTTCAAGCCCCATCAATTGATTGTAATCATTGATGTCAGGCAAGGTGTTGAGAGCTGCTTCACATTGAGTGATAGCTTCTGTTGTCACTTCGTCTTTCTTTCGAGTCTTCAGCAAAGATGCTTTTTGGTTTAGCACCTTATTATATACGATGCATTTAGCTACGCTTAAGTCATCTTGCTTGAATTCAAACTGTCTCTTTCGGAGCAAGTAATTGGCTTCTGCGGAATTTGCCCAAAAGAAAACAGGACGCAGGTTGGGTTTCATAACAACTAATGCAACTCCATATTTCTTACATTTTTCGATAAGTGGGGTTGTTACAGTAATATGCCCAATGATAAAAAGGGCAAGCAACTTTTGAAAGGGGAACTTAGTGAGCGTCTTTTTCTTGTCTCCGTCAAGTTCCTCTAGCATCAGTTCGCCACTATTCACTCTTAAGCTGCGGTCGTGTTCTATGCAGTTTACCACAAATATGGTTCGCATTTCTATGTCTTTATGTGTAAACATTATCTGTGCCAGTTTTGTCGCAAAGATTGCAGTATATGCAATGGATGCATTTGTTAAGATTTACCTTTATCGAAGTAGAGGATGGGTCGTAGCTTTTGAACTGTTCTATGAATCCTATGAGCTCTTGTTTGCCGAGTTCTCCTGGTAATTCCACGTCAATCATTTTGTTTGTGGATATCTCATAGAATGCAAGCTTCTCAACTTCGTACCCCATTTCTCTCATGCAGAAGTATTGTCCCCATAGTTGATAAATCTGGCCGCGGAAGATTCGCTTTAGGTTGTTCTTTCGTTCTATCAGTAGATGACGGTCTTGTTTATAGAGGTCAATCTTTCCTGATATTCCGAATTCATCGCTATATACAGGGAGCGACATGATATCGCTCTTGCGAGTGCTACCTTTCTTATTGTCCACTCCTTGATGGGCAATGGTGCCTTTGGTTTGCGGAGTGGCCTTGTATATATCCTCTGCCGCCTCCATATACACGCTGTGCAGGTATATGGAGTATGGGCAGAAGATAAAGTCATTCAATGTCGAAAGTGGAATGTAATCAGTCATTCTTGTATGGCTTTTGTTGTGCAAAGTTGAGCCAAGACTTGTTGGATATGTCAAACTTCAACTTAGACAAGTCTGCGGAAGCCTTGATTTGCTCAATGAGCATCAATCCCTTTCTCGCAATATTGAAAGCACCATTGGCATCTGCATTCTCAGGAAGTGAAGCTCCGCAAGTGCGACTGTCATAGAACTTTCCGTTCTCATCAGCTACTGGTGAAACCAAATAGTCAGTTTCTGTGCCTGTAATGCTGTTGCGCATCTGTAGGGTCAACTTCAAAAGATACATCAACTCAACAAAGAAAGTCTTTTCTGTTTGATTGGATATAGCTTCTTTGAGGTTTCCATTGATGTCTATATTGTAGTGGACAAATAGTTGCTTAAACTCCATCGTCAAATCAATTTCTTGATTATCCCACTGGGAGTTCTTCTCAACATTACGGAAAGTCTTGATTCGCTTGCCTTGTGTGCAGAGTGTCCATTTAGTTCTCGTTCCTTCAGCCTTGTTGCCAAAGTTGTTATAGTCAAATGCAAACTCAAACCAGTCTTTCTCTTTGTTGTAACGAATAGAGTCGAACTTAGCAAAGAAAGCTCTAGACTTTTCTGCGTTTTGATAACGAGTATCAAGCAAGTTGACGAACCCCGTGACAGGATCAATCTTTGATGTATTCCATGCTGGGATGTAGAAGAGGAAGCCACTCTGTTTGCCCAACTTCTGGAAGCTGTCAAATTTGCTAGTTAATTGATATGCGTTTAACAATCCACCAGTTGATTCTATGTCTGCCTTTTTATCAACAAGATAGTTTAGCTTGTCTATCAGCATCTTCTCGAACTTTTGGTAAACTTGTTTTTCTACCTTTTGACGACCACGCATGAACCCCATGTTCAAATCTTCCAAGACAACGATAGCATGGTATTTTACCATGAGTTGGGTTATCTTGTGGATGACTTGAGACAAGTATCCTTCCTTGAGTTCCTTGATGTTTTCAATCGTTTGCCAACTCTGACGTGCCTTTAAACGCTCTTCTTCACGAGCATCCAGTAGATCGTGGTAGTTGGTGCGATATGTGTTGCCGTTGTATTCGTTCACGATGTCGTTAAGAGTGTATTGCTCAACGATATTGCCTTGAAGATCAATGACGACAAGATAGAGCAGATGTCGCTCGCCACGGTCTATGCCAATGATGTGAGTGTCTTTGCTGGTTTGCAAGAACTCTCTTACTGGCAAATTGATATTGTCAACTCCTGTACTCTTGAAATTCATCGTGATAGGTACATGGAACATAAACTTGTCAACAGTGTATCTTCGGTCTTTTATCAAGTCATACTCAAATACGCTCTCCTTTTTCTTGTTGTCCTTATTCTTGTTTAGAATAGGATGGTTGGCAGGATGAGTAGGATGGGTACAGTTGATACTCTTTTTGCGGAAGAACATTTCTGCTTGACCATTAAGTTTGTAAACGACATCCTTCAAGTTGTGCTCATCGAACAAGGCTTTCCAATATAGAGTGTGCATGTTTGGAGTGCCCTTGCTAAATTCTGAGAAATCCTTGTTGTAAATCTGGAACAGGTACATCTTTCCTTCTTCTACAAGCTTGTCTATGAAGGACGCAGATACGTTGGTGAAAGTAACTTTATAGCCTTGCTGCTCAACTTCTCTGTAAAAGCCACTCAAGTCTTCATAGGTAGAAGTCTCAGAGAAGTTAAAATCAAAGTTGCTCCAATCTTCATGTTTATTTATAGACTGTTTGAAGTAGTCTATAAGCGCATGGCAATCAGAAATGCTAAAATTCTTCCCTTTCTTGTGAGTACCCTTGTTGTAGTTTTCTAAAAGTTGCTCACTTGGCTTGAAGTCTTTAATTCGTGACTTAGCAAAGAAGACTTTAGGGAGCATTTTGTTGGCTCCAGGCAAAAGCTTGTATACCATCTTCTCATAGTATTCACCATCGGAAGGCATAGGCTTTCCTAAGAGCTTTTTTGAATCCTTGTCCATGATAGCCAAGTAGTACTTTCCATCACGACGCAAAAGAATTGAGGCATAGTCTTTCTCTTTGTTTGCATCCCAACCACCTAAGAGTTGTGAATTCTCAAAGTTGAGCTTTATCTTGCTAACATCATACGGCTTACGTGTCATGTAGTTGCGTACCATATTATATAATGGTATGACGGTCTCCAGCTCTGTCCAAAGCAGAGACAAGTCTCCATAGAACTTTTCGTCTTTGTCGCTTTCGTCTCCCTTACCAAGTAAAGGCTTGACAAAGTGCAACAAGGACATTAAGACATCGAGGAAGCTCTTGATTTTTGCAACATTCTCTTTGTCTTGAGCCAAGTTCTTGTTTTCAGGATAGGCAGAATCAAGCAGAGACTTAACGTCTGTATAAGCATTTGCTATTTGTGCAAAGATATTCTCAAGCAGGGTAGTTTGAGAGTCGATTGCTCCCAATGTCGCAAAGTATCCTTCTACCGTATGAGTGTTGTTATCGACGAATTTATCCAAGCAGGAGTCTATGTAGTAAATACTAAAGCTATCTTGCTTTTTGAATAAGTTATCGATTCTCTTTTCGTAATCCTCTTCTGATTCTTTGCGCTTTTTAGCTGGTGCAACATCTTTGATGTCATTCTTGATGGCACTAGGGATGACACTCCAACTTCCAAACATCTTTTGTGAGATGTCTGTCAGCTGTAAGTCATTGCGTAAGAAAATACCTTTGGTGTCATATTCGCCCAAAGAACATAGTAATACTTTGAGGATTTTGTCTCCTAAAACATTCTCTGAGAGGCGAGTATAGCAATCCGTGATAGCGTTTAGAGCATCTTGGTCACTATTGAACTCTTCAGGGAGCCAAGAGATGGCGTTTCTATCGCTGAGAATCTGTTTGAAAAGAACCTTGAGCTTTGGTAGTTTTGCCTCTTTATGTTGCTGGTTGTACAGATTCACGTATTCATTGATGCCCTTAATCTTTTCTTTGTGCTCTTTGTCCGTTTTTCCACCAATGATGGCATTGTATACATCAATTTGCTTCTGAGTAAGAAGCATGTTGTAATAGTCCAAATGGAACATTTCTTGGATGTCCTCAACATTCAAGTACTCTGCAAAATCAGAATATAATTGCATCAGATTAGCTTTCATCTCGGGTATAGCTGCAATCTTCTTGAAAGTCTCCATGTTATCAATAAACTTAGGAAGATTTTCATTGATAAGTCGATAGGCTATGCCTGTGGATTTCTCTTCAGCAGAATACATGTTCTCTCTATTCTGATGGAATCCTACAAAATAAGTTGTAAAGCCACAGAATTCCTGTACCAGATTTATTGCTTCTTCCTTACTGAGGGTAAGAAGTTGATCTGGGTTGGCGGTGTTGATAAATTGTACTAAGTCTGCTGCGATAAGCTTGTTCTTATCCTCTTTGTCTTTGTAGGATTCTATAAGTTCCTTGCTAAAAAGGTGCTTATATGCAGGAGCATTTGTGAGTTTCTTTGCAATCTGGTTTCTGAGGTTCTGCTGGATGGTTTTGAAACGATCTTGTGCAGCCTCGTCTTTCTTTTGGTTTGAGTAAAGGGCATGGTATTCCATCAAGGAATTATCCTCTCCCTTGTCATCGTAATTTAACCCACCATCATTCAATACTCGATCAATAAATGCTTTGTGGCATTCATCAATCAATTTCTTTACTTTCACATAGCTTTCAGCTCTGTGCTTGTCACGTTCCAATAGCCCCTTGTCAATGAAATTACGTAATGTAGCTCCAATTGGTATAGCCTCAAAACGCAAAGTCTTTGACAATGGGTATTGGTGAGTGAAATCTTCAAATTCCTTTGCCATATTGTCATTATTTAAAAGTTATTATTCTGTTTGTTATTCTCTAATTTAGCTATCATTATTTCTCTTTTGTTCGAGAACCACCCAAGTGCCTGCTTTTGTAGCTCCTTCATGTCTAATAATGCCTGCCTTTTGTAGTGTTGATAAGTCCCTTTCTACAGTTCGTGCTGTTACCGAGAGCGTGTCTGCCATTTGTATGGCAGTAAATGTAGGGCTTGACTTTATTATAGTCAATAATTCTTTTTGTCGTTTGGTAATTTTGAATTCTGTCATTTCTTCCGACATTCTTCCGACATTTCTTCCGACATTTCTTCCGACATTTTCGCCACGTTCCTTGATGATTTCATCCACCGTTTTCCGCTGTATCACCGCCATCACACCACCACATTCTTCTTCTATGGTTGGCAATGGGAGCTTGGCTTTTTCGAACTCTTCGGTGATTTTCTTGAAGCCACGTCCCCAGGATTCCACGAAGCCTGCCTTGTAGAATGCATTGGCAATGTTGTGATTTCTCGGAAAGGAGGAATGCTTTTGCATCAGTTTGGCTGGTGTCAGCTCTTTTGGCAAGAGACCATAGTTCCACAGCTCTATGCTCTTGTCATAAATGCGCATTTGGATAGCTGGTCCTGTATAATCTTTGTGGGAAATGGCATTATATATCAGTTCACGTAAGGCTTTGTCCGGTACCTCTAATTGCTCTATTCGTTGCAAGCCTTCGTAGTGGATAGGGGAGAGGAGATACTTGGTGCGAAGCGTCTCCATAACTCTACTTGCCATCTGGATGAGATTTCCCTCTATTACATCTTGGATGATCAGGTCGCTCTCGTCTGTATGGAAACGGCCAATCTTGAACATGGCTGCTGGGAAGAACTGGCGGACATCCTTGCCGAAAAGCAGAATGGCTGCATTCTTCAATTCGCCTTCTTTGGTGTATAAGCCAAGATTGCGAAGTACGTGCTCTGTTGAGGCATTGGCTTCTTCCTCGTCCATACGACCAGCTCTGATGCTTCGTTGCAGGAAGTAGTCGATGGCATTGCGGTCAATGTCATCGAGGGTTGCACCATACACAGGGATGTCGTCCCAGGAATGTCCCATTTTCTCCATAATGAATTGTTGCAAGGCAAGCCCTTTCAACTCTTGCTTAGTGGAGCCGCTGCGATAGTGATAAGTGCCTTTGTATGCTATAGGCATGTTGCTTGGAGACACAACTATCTCGATGTATTCCTTATCGCTCTCTGTAAGCAAGTTTACATCTTCTACAATGCCAAGATAATTGACTATTTTGTTGGGTATGTCTTCCATGAGCCTTTTGGCATCAGAAAGTCCTATTACCTCTTTCTTGTCATTTACGCCAATGTAAATCCGTCCACCTTGGGCGTTGGCAAAACCGCATATCCATTTCAGATATTCGTCTCGCCATGACTCTTTGTATTCTATATTCTGACTTTCACTTTGCATAATCTTCTTCCTCCTTGTTCTTTCTATGATTAATAATCGAGTCGAGGCGCTTCTCCCTGCCGATGGTCTCAGGGTAAGGGTAGCTGCCTAAGCCTGTCTCCTTAGGATTGTCCTTAAGGTATTTATCATACCACCATCGCTTATATGGTGTTTCGATGATGCCATAGTCACGAGCTTCGATGATGAGAGCTTGCAGCGACAGACCATATTGCTCCTTGATGTCTATCATCTCTTCTACGGTTACTTCCTCTCGATGAGTGCCGCCCATTTCTTCTATATAGGTGCTCTTGGGCAGGAGGAAGAAACTGGCAAACATATCGCAACGCTTCTCAATGGTCGGTTTCTTGTCTTCTGAATCTATCTCTGGAATTGTGAGGAGAAGGTGAGCCAACTCATGAGCTGCCGTGAAGCGAAGGCGTTCTACGGAATCTTTTCCTGGATGTAAATCTAAGACGATTAATGGATGTCTCTCGTCTGCCCATGTACTCAAACCAAGCACGCCATCGGGTAGTTCTGCTGACAGTATCTTGATGCCCTTTCTTTCAAACAATCGAAGAATGCTGACTATCGGTCCATCTCCGCATTGCCATTGCTGACGCAGATAGTCGGCTGCTTGGATGGCATCTTCCATCGACAAAACGGTGGTGCCAGCAAGGGGATTCTCAAAATGGGTGTGATAATCAGCCTCTCGCTCCTTGGCAAGATATTGCTCTGCCCAAAAGGAAAGCTTGGCCTCGATGGATTCTAATTGTTCGTCATTAAGTTGATGATTGGAGGTGGTTCGTAGCATAGGTATGTCTATCTTGATGCTGTTCCTGTAGAAATAATCTTCGCTGATACGAAGGGCTTGTGCCAAGGCTCGTAGGGCATCACGCTTAGGGCGCATGATGCCTTTCTCATACCGAGATATACTCTGCTTGGTAATGAAGCCGCCTGTTAGCTCTGCAAGTTTTTCCATGCTGAGCTTCATCATGAGCCGGGCTTCATGTAGTCGAATAGGAAAAGGGTCTTTAGTCATATCTTTCTTTATTTTGTTGACAAATATAGATAAAAAATTGTATCTGTCAATTTTTGATAAAGAAAGATTAACTAAAAACGTCGGTATTTTAAGGATGTTAACAGGAAATTCATTCTAAATGGGTTAATATCACCATAGATGTCACCATCATAGATGATTTGCTCTGTAGCCAATCCAAGCGTAACTCAACCCGATGAGCAGCATCAAGATGAAGACGAGGAGGCTCAGGAAGACGACGAGTCGCTGGGCATGCGAGTTGTCAGACAACAGCTTGCGCAGATTCTCGATGCTGTCGGGGCGGCGGTGGATGTCGCGCATGGTACATATCTTGGCGATTCTCTTTAGGCTCCCGTCCCTTGTCGCCTCCGCCATGTCGTATGCCACCATGCCAAGGGAGTAGATGTCTGCCATGGGCTCGGATTTCGCCCCCGGCAATAGTTGCTCTGGAGCGATATAGCCCGTGGTGCCTGCCGGTATCTTCAAGACGTGGAAGGCATCACTGTCTGACAGGCCGAAGTCGATGAGCTTGACCTGCTGGCTGGTATATGTCACCATGATGTTGGAAGGCTTGAGGTCGCGGTGTATGATCTGCTTGTTGTGCATGTATTCCAAGGCATCCATCAGCTGGGACAATATTTTGTGAGCAAGCTCTGCCGTCAGCTTTTTGCTCAAGATGAGGTTCTTGAGCGTTTCGCCATCGATGTGTTCCATCACGATGGTGATGCCCAAGTCGGGGAGCTGCTCCAGACCGATGGTACGACAGATGTTGTCGTGCTCCAACTGCAAGCCTATCTCAAATTCCTTGGTGAGGGCTTGCTGGTACATCGGGATATACCTGAAATCCTCCTTGAGGCACTTTAACATATATCGCTTGCCATATTTGGTGGCGGAGAACAGGCGAGTGTGCCCAGAGGCGGAGACATAGCACTCACGGAGATTGCTATAGGCACTCTCCACGGGCATCGAACTCGCTTGGTTCATTTCCTTGTTGAGGTCTTCTGTGAAACCAGAGTCAGGGTCTTGCATTTCTTTTCTGTTTCTGATGGATTTCTTGTTTTCTGATGTTATCTTTATTTCTGATGGACATTGATGATGGTGAGGCCGCCGTTTCTTCCTGCTACAAACGATGGGGTGCGTTCGCCCTCTCGCTCAATGAAAGGCAAGAAGAGAGGTTGCTCCTTGATGAAACAGCCCGTGACAAACTTGTCGCCCACCTTCAACTTGCTGTTTTCTGAGGCAATGACCTGATAGGTGCTCTCGCCTAAGTAATGCAGCGTCAACAGGCGGTTGGGACTCCACCCAATCACGACTTCTGTGCCCACCTCCAACTCGTTGCTGATGAGTTGGGTGGACATAAAGAAGGAGGAGTTGAACTTGGACGTCTTCTTCAGCCAGAGGCAGAAGTCCGAGTAGTTCTTATGACCTACGTATTGGGACAGGATGTCCAAGGTGACCGTTCTTGGCTTGTGATCGTCATTGACATATCCATAGAGTCGCTTGAGCGTGGAGGACGACACGGTCTTCCCGGTCTTCTTCTTGAGATAGAAAGAAAACTCATCAAAGTCGGTCGTCGTACCGAGCACCTTGCCATATTTACGCTCTACGAGCGATTTTAATTCTTCTATTTCTGGTGTGTTCATATTTCGTTTTATGAGATTTTAATCTGTAGTGATGTCACTTATGTAATGTCACTTTATTCTGTGATGATGTGCTTAAACAGCTTCCATCCGTCGCTCGACTTATAGAAACCTACTTTTCCCGCAGGCACATGGAGCTTGCAGGTAGTCATGAAGTTGGTGCCTTGGGTGGTGAAGGTATGCGTGGAGCAAACGGGCGGCAGTGGGGCGGAGATGTAGATGTCGGTGAGTGGGCATTGGTCGAAGACGTAGTCGGATAACAGTTCCGTCTTGCTGCCCAAGCGGACGACAGCCAACTGCTTGCACCCCTGGAAGGTACTTGTGGGTACCAATTTCAGCAGGTCGGGCAGTCGTACCTCCTTCACCTTGCTGTCCATGAAGGCTCCTTGCCCGATAGCCGTGAGGTTGTCGGGAAGGATGAATGTCTCGATGCTGCATTCCTTGAAGGCATATTTGCCGATGGAGTTGATGGAGGAAGGCAAGGTGTATTCGCCTTTCTTTCCCATCGGAAACCATAGGATGGCCGTAGCATCTCCATTGAGCAATACCCCGTCCTTGCTTTGGTAGTGGGAGTTGGCTCCCGATACGCTGATGCTTTCCAAGGCGGTGCAACCGCTCGATGGCAGAATGCTGTTGATGGAGGCTGGTATCTCTATCTTCGTGAGCGAGGTGCAACCCATGAAGGCATCCTTTTCGAGGGTGGTGGCATCCTTGGGCAAGCTGACTTCTCTCAGTTGTGTGCAATCGGCAAAGAGACCCTGGCCGATGACATGGTCTTGGGTGTATTTTGAAGAGCCGTATGGACCGCCACCTGCCACTATCTTGACATCTGTCATGTCGATGACGGAGAGCTTGCCTGGGGTGATGGTTCCATCTGCATTGCGCCCCATCATCTTGCGTAGGCAACTCAAGTCGTCGCCGTTCATCTCTCCTGCAAGTGTAAGCGAGGTGTAGTCGTAGAGTGCATCTCCCAACAAGGTTTGTAATTCGCCAGCCTCATGGAGCGAGATGGCATCGCTCGTAGTGAAGGTGAGGGTTTCTCCGATGGTCTCGCCTGCACGGCTCTTGGCGTATGGCCAAATCTGATAGGTGGTGTTGCGCTTTAGGTCGTCTAAGAGCAACTTCTGCAGAGTGCCGCCTTGAGGGTGGGATAGAATGACTTTCTGTTCCTTGTCTATGGCGGAGGTGAGGGAGTAGTAACATCCCGTCTCCGTGATGTCTTCTCCACCATTGTCGGTTATCTCGTAGCCTATGATGACACTCATCGGACCATGGCTCAAAATCTCAGCCTTGCCTAAGGTAGGCTTCTCGTTGGGCTGTGTGGCAAAGGTCATCGTGTTGGCATGGATGGTCGTTCTCTCGTTACTGCCTTGCAGCCTATAATAATAGGTGGTGCCGGCAATGAGGTTGGAGAGAGGAAGGGAGACTGATGCCTCTTGACCATTTGCGGAGGGCTTGACGATGAGCTGTGTGCCTTCTATAGGCTGTGTCGCCTGGTCCATGTTCTCTGTCGTGCCATATCTAAAGATGAGGCTCGGCATGTCGGCGTCTCCCTCGATGTCGACAACGCCGTTGAGCGTAGCCTCAGTGCGAGTGATGCCTGTTGCCGCCAAGGTCTTCAGATGAGGCTCGATATAGGTCGGCTTCTCACTACTGCAAGAGGTGCAGATGAGGGCTGCCATGAGAAGGTTGATTCCCCATGCTATCTTGGCAATGATAGGTTGCCTAATCTTGTCGACTTGAAACCGTCTGTGCTGATGTATTTTTTGAAATCTCATATTATCTCTTTAATCTCCAATTCTTGGGAGTTGCTATTTCCCTAATCTGATGCCAATTCCAATGCTTCCTTGCCATTGCTTGGCGGCGATGGTGATGGCTGATGCCGAGAGGGTGAGTCGCCCGAAAGAGCCGAGCACACCTACTTCGCCTGCCATTCCCTTGTGGGTGAGACCCTCGTTGAGCAGATAGCCGCTACCCTCGCTCTCGCCTTTCTGCCATGCTGTGGCAGTGCGTCCGTATCCGATACCCTCGAATAGGCAAATGCCCTTGCTGAGATGGTGGATGGCTCCGGCGGTAAACGAATAGTTGTTGTGTCGGGTGGCTCCACTGTAGTATGGTTTGCTGCCCGAATCAGCGATGTTTCCGTCTTTGTCGCAGTTGCCTTCTGTCTTGCCGATGTTTCTGAGGTCGCTGCTCGCATGGAGGAAGAAGCCATGGCGATGCATCATGGCGAGGAACACACCGTAGGAAGGACCATCCTGGTGGAGGCTCACGGTAGCCAAGGTATATATGGACAGAGGCATGCGAGGCTTCACCTGTGGAATGGTGATGGTATCCGTCACCGTCTTGATTTGTATGATGGTGTCGTGCTTCTCGGCGATGGCAGGACGTGGACAGCTGAGTTTCAACTCGTAGGTCATGCGACTCTCCAAGGGCTTGCCCAACTTATAGTCTCTGATCACACCCCACAGAGGATGTTTCAAGGTCAGCATCTTGGTGCCTTTCGGGACATACAACCAGATTTCGCCCACCTCGTCCTTTCGCTTCACGATGCCGAGGGGGGTGGAGAAAGCGAAGTCGGAAGGGGCTTCTACCTTGATGAGGGCGCAAGCCTCGTCGTTGAGGTCGCGTACATTATTGATGAAGGCGCTCACGTCGTTGGATAGCACTTGAAAACTTGCTACCGAAAACTCTTGTGAGAACATCGTGGCATGGCAGAATAGCCACATCAGCAGGGCAAACAGCATCTTGCTTGCCTTCTCAGTGAGTCGTATCTTATTCATATATCTATGTAGTTTTTAGTTCGGATTTTTCTAAGTGAGAATCATAATCATTTCAGGTGAAATCATTGCTTATTCCAAAATGAAATCATAGCCTATTTCAAGTGAAATCATTGTTCATTCCAAGTTGAAGTCTTGGATGCTGATTACCTCGTCTGCTCCTCCGATGGAAGTGGCGGGTTGCCAGGTCCTGACGTGGATGAGGGGCATCGACTTGTCTCGGAAGTCCCAGAGCAGGAAGAGGTAGCCATCGTCGCTGTATCGGTCGCTCTTGTATTGCTGTCGCAACGTCACTCCGTAGATGCCATCCATGGTAGGGTGGCGCATGATGCGGAAGTTGGAGAACTTCACGTCTATCTTCTGGTTGGCGGCGAATACCTTGCTGAGTCGGGTGATGTAGTCTTGCTTGGAGTGGATGGCGTAAGTCACCTTGCTCTCCGCCTGGAACTTGTTGTCGTTGGAGAGGGGTTTTACCACGTTGCCCACGATGATGAGTGCCCTGTCGCTGAACACCTGTCGCAAGAAGTCGATGTCCTTGGTGGTGTAGGCAGTGCGGAAGTGCTCGCAATAGTTGAGTATCGTATGGCGGCGGTTGGCATCCGTCTCGCTCAACTTGCCCTGCATGATCTTGGCGGCTTCATAGTAGAAGGGGTTGTCTTTCGCCATCGTGCGAAGCTCCACTTGCGAGAGGGCTTTTCCTCTTTGGGGTGTTGTCGCTTGTCGGGGTGCCGCTGTCTCCTCGCCTTCTGTTTCCTGTTTCTCTGACTGTGGGGCGGTAGTGGAAAAAGAAGCTGTCGTTCCTGTCTTTATGTCCTCAGGGATAGATCTTTTGCTTACATTTTCCCTTGCCACTTGCTTGTTGTCAGACGGATGGTAGTCGAGGAAAAAAGGTACCCACAAAGCTATCAGCCATACGCTGAGGATGACGGCCAAGATGGATAATATGTATATCGCTTTCTTCATAGATGAATCGGATGTTTATATACGATGATAGGTGTTCTCTTTTAGTAAACTTAGTTCCAACCTTGTACCTCGCCGCCTACCTCTATCTTCACTTTGTCAGGATTGTCAGAGATGATGAGGTTGACCAAATGCTCTGTGCCAGCCTTGAACTGAAATTTGCTCTCGAAGAGATAGCTCACTCCTTTCATCTCCACCTCGATGAGTGGCATGCGGTTCTCTATTCTCTGTGGAACAATGATGGCAGAGTAGATGTTGTCGTGGTCTTGGTGGGCGATGATGGTTTGTCGAGTGCCCTTGGTGTAGCGAGTGGCCACGCCAGCTTGCAGGTCGATGGTGGCGGTAGGTATGGTGTTGTAGATATATACCGTGGCATCGGTAGGCATGTCGCCCTCGAAGTCCTCGCCCTTGATGAGGCGGATGGTGAGCTTGCTCATGATATGCTTGAAGGTGAGGTTCACTGGGGATGCGGAGGCCTTGATGCCTTTGGTAGAGGCGAAGAGGAGGTCGCTTGCCTCATAACCGCCAAGGGTGTTGCTCGTCTTTGGGGTGCTCTGGTCGAGACTCACGCTGAACGGTTGGTCCTCGATGCTGCTGATGCCTTTTGTATATGGGTAGTAGGCATAAGCATTGTAGGTGCCTTCTTCCCAATAGAGGGTGCGAGGGGCTGACCAACTGTTGCCATCGAAGGTCAAAGGCTCGTTGTTGACGAGGTTGCCTCCTATTTCAAGCGACTTGTCGGATAGGGCTACGTAGAGACCCATCTTGTCGTTGACTTCGAAGCCGCTGTCGGTGGCACGACTTGCCTGGTTAGGGTAGGTGGCCACGAAGGTCATCGGAATCTCCTTGGCATCTTGTTGGGCTGAGGAGGGTTCTATCTCATTGCTACAGGATGCCGATGCCAATGCCAATATGAGCGCAAGGCTTGAATTTTTGATGATATTTTGCTTCATTATTGATGTCTTTTAACTTTTTGCATTTTCAGTGGACTGCTCTTGTGGATGATGGGAGCGTGTTGATAAGTGGCTGCTGTGCGCTCATCGCCATTGGTCCCGAAGGCACGGCTCTCTACGACCCCTGCATCACGCTTGTCGTTCTTCACGAAGTCCTCGAAGGAGAACTCCTCGTTAGCATACTGCTTGATGCGCCTTACGATGCTCTCACGACTGATGGTGCTGTAGTAAGGGATGTCGTTGTTCATGCAAGAGTTTGGCTCGGAGCGGAACACACCACGGTTGTGCATGAATCCACCCTCGTAGATGTCCACGATGTCGCTGTATCGATTGTCGAATATGAGATGGCTCCAGTCTACGTTGTGCATCTTGCCTGTGAGCGAGAGGTTGTCGTACCAACCGAGGCTCTTGGCGGAGTTGAACTCATCGACATGACCACAACAAGTGCAGCCGCAAGCGTCGATGAAGGCATTGTGGTAGATGTACTCATCGCCCAACTTTCCGAATCCATGACCGCCTGCCTCGTGCTGAACCACACCTCTTGTATCGAGCGGATAGCCATAGGTGCTCAAAGGACAGAAGGCGATGGCAGAACCATCCGCCCACATCTGCGTGATGCCACCATAGTCGGTGGAGTTTGGAATGATGATAACCAATGTCTGGTTGAGATTCTCCTTGTTGACAGTAGGGGCATCCAAGGCATAGTCGAAGATCTCGTCATAGTCTGCCTTCAACCCCACGCCACCGGTAAAGGTCGTATTGAAACGATTGTATCGGATGGTGTTGACGGTTCCCACACCGCTCTCGGTGGAAAGTGGCATGGCGGTATAGACATTGAAGTAATCGCGGTAGGTCTTGTATGGTTCGATGCCGAAGAAGTACTCCACCTCTTGCTTGATGTTCTTGAGGTATTTACCACTTGCGATGTCCTCGGCATTGTAGCCATCACCGAGCAAGACAATGTTGATGCCGCCCTTGTTGCCCTTGGTCGCCTTCTGCAAGGTGATCCATTCGTCCTCTCCGTATTCATATCCATATTGGGAGACATTGCACTCATGGGTGTAGTCCTTGTCTTTCAGTCGGAACACCACCTTTCCCTCTCTATTGGAAGCGTTCTTCGCCATACCCTTGATGGTGAGAGTCACTTCCGTCTTCTTGTTGCCGCTCGCAGGAGACACCTCGCACCAGTTTGGTTTGCTTGCCACCTCCCATTCGCCTTCGGCGTTGATGGTGAGCGTCTGTTTGTGCTCCGTGCTCAAGGCGGTGGCTACAGAAGGGCGGCAAACGAGCTCGTGGTGGGCGGCGATACGCTTGAAGTCTTTCCATCCGTTGGTGGTTTGATATTGCTGGATGGCAGATTCCGGTACCTCAAGGGTGAAGTTATCCTTGGCGATGCCATCGAAGGCACCGCTCTCGATGTATGCAGGCATATCCCCCTTACAAATGATGCTGTTGATGCCATAGCATTCGTTGAAAGCACCTTGGCGAATGGTTCCCAAGGACTCTGGGAAGATGATTCCCTCCAACATGCTGCAATGGGCAAAAGCATTCTCGCCGATGCTCTCTACGGATTCAGGGATGTCGAGGACACCCATGAGTCGCCAGTTGTTGGCGAAGGCTTCGCTACCGATGTGGCTCACTTCTGATGGGATGTTGAGCACGCCTGAAAAGTCGTTGTTGCTGAAAGCATTGTTGGAGATGACTTTTAGATCCTTAGGCAAACGTAGCTCGCCTTTGAAATGGCAGTTGTTGAAAGCGTCATTGGCGATATTGGTCAGTCCATCGTGCAAGGTGAGCGTACCATTGAATCCGCAGTCGTGGAAGGCTTCGGATGGCAGGGCGGTGACACCTTGCGGAATGGTGAGGGAACCCGAGAGACCGCTGCAACCTTGGAAGGCGCAGTTGCCCATTCTCTTTAGTTTCTCAGGCAGTCTCAGCTCGCCATAGAATCCAGTGCATCCTGCGAAGCAATATCCTCTGATGAGTTCGAGGTTGTCGGGGAGGGTGAGGTTGCCGGTTAGGTTTCTGCATCCCTGGAAGACACCGCCGTAATAGTCGGTGCCCTCGTCGCTCATGTCATCCTCACCTCTGTTGCCTAATTTCTTGAGCGTGGAAGGGAGGGTCAGCGTGCCATTCAGACCCGTACAACTGTTGAAGGCACCTCGTCTGATTTCCGTTACTCCTTCTGGGATGATGAGTGAACCTGTGAGGTACTTGCAGCCATAGAAGGCATTGGAGCCGATGGACTTGAGATGGTCTGGCAGGATGATTCTGTTGAGCGAGTTGCTGCCAGATACGGTCTGTATGAAATAGAAGGCACTGTTAGGAATCTGGTCGTCCATGTTCTCCTCGTTTTCTTCGTTTCTCCCGTATGCCTTGATGCGAACTTCCTTGAGGTTCAATGCCGACAGGCGTGGCATGGAATCTCGCATGAAGTAGAAGTCCTTGGCATTGATTTCTCCAGTTATCTTCAGGTTTCTCACTTGTGTGAAGTCCTTGTGGGCGGCAACGATGGCATCCTTTAGTCCGCCAGGTGTAGAGTGGATGATGATGTACTCCTTGGCGGTGGCATTGTGGCTCACGAGGTCGCTTTCCCAAGGGGTGATGCTCTCGCTGACCAAGGTCAACTTGTATTGTCCTTGGTCAGCTTGCTTGTCTACCTTGATGCCGAAGTTCATCATCTTGCCAGAAACATAGGTGAGGTCTTCGTTCTTGGTGAATTTGTATGGTACGCCCCCTATGGTGATGCTGAAAAGGGTAGTGCCTGCAGGTATGGTCTGAGGAATGACGATGGTGCGCCATTCATTGCCATTGCGAGATGGGATGGTGGCAGTGCTCTCCACGCTTCCTGCCACCTTTACGGTTCCATCGGCGAGGTTGATGCTTGCCTTGCGAGCCACGTTGGCTGTCAAGACAACCTTCTCGGTGCTCGCCCATTCATCGGCAGTGAATCCAGAGCCTTGTATCAAGGTGACCTTGGCGTTTGACATGCGGTGTGTCAATGGCAAACGAATCACGTTGGTGGTAGGGGCAACGTCAGCTACCTTTCCCCACAGAAAGTCGCTTGCCTCGTAGCCACCCATGTCGCCCTCGGAAGATGCCTCGCTTTGGTCTTTCTGCACCTCAAACTGGTAGTCGTCGATGCTCTCAGGGTTGGCGAAAGGATAGTAACCATATACGTCGATAGGGGTGTGCTTGTCTTTCCAATAAAGGTCGTAGGCAGAGTTCCACTTGTTATTCGTTTCGTCGAAGGTATGGCGCACGTTGTCGCCACGGTTGCCTTTCAGTTTCAGCGTACCAGGATAGTCGCCTTCGTAGTCGACAATATAAACGCCAATTACGTCGCCATTGCAGAAGCCATTGTCGTTCACTCTCGTGACGGCGAGTTGGTTGATGTCGCCTGATAGATTGATGCGGTTGGTGTCGTGCTGACCATCGTCATCGAAGAGGTGGTCAGTACATCCCATCAGAAGCAAGGCTGCGATGGCGTATATATATAATAAGGTATGTTTGATATTTCTCATTGAGATATAATCTAATATAATGCTTGATATTCGAATCTTGTTATGTGGATGCCAATTGCTATTCGGTTGTTCCACCTATGAATTATTCGGCGGTTCCTCCGTAGTCAATGCCATCGTCTTCCCACTTGGTGATGCTCACGTTCACGCCATTGCTCGTCTTGTTGAGTGTGACGGTGAAGTTATATCGCTTGCCGGGTTCGAAGGCCTGGAAGTTGGAGGCTTTCTGTAGGTTGAAGTCCTTGCCGTCCACATTTACGGTGATGAGGTTGCCCTCGTTGACGGTTTGTGGGATGACGAGAGCCTTGTAGTGGTCATCCTCTTTCAGGGGGATGATGTCGGAAGGTTGGGCTTGTGATTCATCCTTGACAGTGGCATCGCTTGCGGCAAGGTTGACGGTGACATCGCTTGTGGCAAGGTTGACGTTAGCCTTTGTCTTGAGAAGGTTGATTTTCACGCTGATGTTGGCGGCGGCGATCGTAGCATTGCTAAAGCCATTGCCAGGAGCGAGGGTAATCACCATCTGGCTCATGATGTGCTTGGCATCTATCAGGACAGCATTCTCGCTTGGAGCCACGTTGAGTGTCTTGCCGATGAGCAAGTCGCTAACCTTGTAGTCATCGAGTCGGCTTTGGTCGGTCTTTACGCTCCAGGGCATCGCCTCGATGTTGGTGATGGTGGGAGTGTAAGGATAGTATATGTAAAAGTCGGCATGGGTAGTCTCGTCCTTCCAGTAAGTAGGAGTGGCTGAGGTCCAAGTGCCTTGATAGGTGAATTTGCAGTTGTCGATGTAGTTGCCTTTTGTCTGGAGTGAGGCTGCAGAACCATCAGCGTTGCGGTTGACGACAAACAATCCGATGTTGTCGCTATTCTCGAAGGCATTGTCGGTAGTACGACTGCTGAGAGAGGTGCTGATTTTGATGGGCAACTTCTCTGCATGGGGTGGCGATGGGATAGGGCTGTCGCCTCCTTTCTCTGCGGAACATGCCGTGAGTGCCAAGAGGGTGCAGGATGATATGACGAGTTGTTTTATTCCAAACATTTTTCTGTTGATTATGGTTTTATTTTACTTTTATGCTGCAAGATAATGCAGTGTATCAGTTGCAAAGGTAGAAAAAATAAAGTTATTGTGCAAGTTCACGTTAGTTCATTTGGCGAAAAATGCTTGATGAAGTGTAAAAAAGAGTGAAATCTCCTCTATTTATCCCACTTTTTGCGGTTATGAACCATTTTGGACTTGATGGTTTCGAGTATTTTTATTACTTTTGACCCCAAAAATAATCTTAACCAAATGGAAATAGAAAATAATAAGTATTTGTATTATACGATTATTGCGGGATGCATAATCTGTATGGTTGCTGTGTGCTTCAATGTGTTCACAGACATGGAACTTCCGAGTAGAATCATGGCTGCCATTCTTGGTGTGGTCATTACGGCAACGATTACCCAGTTGTTGCTTAAGGGGCAGACCAAAAAGGAGGTAGGCTTGAAACGAGATTCAAAGATCTTTGAGGAGAAACTGAGAATATATCAGAATTTTCTCAATGTGTTGTACCAAGCAGTCAAGGATGGAGAACTGTCTGATAGTGAAAAATTAGAGTTGCAGTTCCAAACCTCTCTTGTTGCGATGCATTGCGATCCCGAAAATATAAATACAGTAAGTGAAGCAGTTAAGGGAGTCATTGATAGGACTTGCAATAAGTCGAAAAGTGGAAAAGAAGATGACAAAAAAGAAAAAATCAATGATGCCGAATTATTGAAGAGCTTGTTCGAAGTGGTTGGAGCTTTTAAAAAGGATCTTTATAATAAAGATGTAAAATGGTTTGACAATGATGATAAAGAAGAAAAGAAGTTGAGTACAAAAGCCATTGCTGGAAAATTCTCTGAGGCGTTCTCTAACGCTAATGAAGGGTCGGATACTCCTGCTGCCCCACAAAGGTTATCGTTGGAATTGGGTGGCGTTTCTAATCAACTTTTGCAATCCATATCTACTTCGTTGAGTTTGCGGGCAAGTAATCAAATAAATAACTCTCAAGTAAAGGTGGAGGATATTTGGAAAAAAGCTACAGCAGAGTGGAAAAGCAAAGGATGGAAAATAGATGGTCCGGTGGAAAACGATGGAGATTGGTTGAGAATAACAGATAGAAATAATCCTGGTGTGATAAGTATGGGATTCTACAAGGGCCATTATTATATTCAGGCAGAGTATGGGGATGATGTCGATTTTTCTAAAAAAATGAAAGGAGCAAAAGGTGGTAGCCGTCAAAAAGGTGCATGGTGGAAGTATCTACCTGAGCCTTATTTTGCTCTGTCGAAGGGTGAATTGAAAGATGTATTTGATACTGATGTCAAGCTTCAAGAGTATCTCATTAATAGCATTAATTACTTACAAGATGTTATCTTGAAGTACAATCGTACGATTCAATGGAAGAATGTGTTGGACAAAAACATTCCTGATAACTGGGCTTTTTCTGTTTGGAATTGGGAATGTTTGGTTTGTCAATCAGAAATAGAAGGCGAAGACAGACCATATATTCTTATCGTTCCTGTTCAAGATGGTGACAAGATTGTGGCGGAATTCAGATTGGGCAATAGAGCAGAAAATGAAAGTGCGCTGGAGGATACTTTGCGCAATCATGGTTTCTCTGTAAAAGAAATGAATAAAGCTGATTGCTGGGCATGTGTTGAACGAGTAGATTCGCTTAATGCAAGTAAAATTGCAGAAAAAGCAAATGAACTGATGCAGAAGTTTCAGTAATAGTCTAAAAATACTGTAATAATCTAAAAATCGGCAGTTCCTCTCATTAAAGGAAACTGCCGATTTTTATTTCTTTAGGCTTGGTTCTTCAAGTTGTTTATCTGCTCTTTTGTCAAGCCTGTGGCTTGCATGATTTTTGAAGCGTCAAGGCCGCAGTCCAACATGTATTTAGCAGCAGAAATGAGGTTGTTGTCCTTTTGCGCAATCTCGTTGTCCTTTTTTGCAATCTCGTTGTCCTTCTTTTCAAGGAGTTTCTTTTGCTCCATCAACTCAGTGTCACGATTTTCGATGGCAGAGAAGTACTCATCTTCCACTTGCATCTCCTCTCTCACATCGGCCGTCACAGTGGCGGCGGTGAGACGTTGGATGATGCGCATCATCTCCTCATCACCTTCATACTTACTTTCATCTAAGTTGATGTACTTCTTGTCTCCAGGCTGTCGGTGAATCTGGTCGAACACGCTCAGCACCTTCTCTAAATGGTTCTGGACCTTGCCCTTCAAGAGCGGCAACTGTACGATGATGCTGTCATGCACAAGACTTCCGATGAATGGGTCTTCCTTTCCTTTCTCCACCTTCTTGCCGTCATAGTTGAACACGTCGTGATTCGCATAGACCACGGGGGCATTCAGGTTGCCCACACGATGCCCCAACAAGTAGATGGCTACCATCGGGATGGCAAACTGTCGTTCGCCTTTCTTTGCCTCCATCATGTTCTCCTGTGCGTTGTACTGTGCGGCAAGGTATCGGCGGAAGCGAAGCAACTCTGTCTCCACCCACGTCTTCTGAAGTTCGATGAGCATCAATTTCTCCATACCTTCCTCGTCTTTCACACGGGCGGCGAAGTCAATACGAAACATGCTGATGTTGTTGCGAGTGGTGTTGGTGTGCTCATGACGTCGTATTTCCACGCTCACTACCTCTTTCTTCAAAAGGGCAGTAAGCAAGGTCTTGGCGATACGCTCATCCTCCATGAGGTATTTGAACACGCAGTCGTAAATAGGGTTTACTACAGTTATCATACTCTGTCCTCCGTCTTTTGATTGGAAAGTTTTCGCTTTCATTTTTGTATTGCTTTTAAATTGTTAATAATTTGATAGTCTGATATAATCATCAGATGGCTGCAAAGTTACAATAATTCATGGAAACTTGCAAACTTTTGATTGGGAAAGTGTTGATGAAGATGGAAAATCTTGTGCGCCCACCTCCGAAAAACGCATGAAGAGGAGAGAAAAAATGTAGAAATTCTTTCTGTGAGACAACTTTTTTTAGTTATGAACCATTATGGACTTGATGGTTTCGAATATTCTTCTTATTTTTGCACTCACAAACAGTTAATAAGCCGAAGTATTATGATGATATTTTGGTAAAATAAAAACTAAAAACAAATAACGATATGAGTATCAAGAAATTTACCCCCCCCACAATTGAAAAATTGTGTCAATTAGACTCTCTGAAGAGTCTCGTTTTGTTAGTGGTTATGGTAGTAGCCACAAGTAGCTCATTTGCTCAAGCTCGTTTCGAGACAATCAATGGTTTGAGATATTTGATAGACGAGACTGCTAAATCTGCTACATTGGTCGCAAGTGCTAATGAAAAGTATGCTGGTGACATCGTTGTTCCTGAGAAAATCACAGCAAAGGATGATAAAGAATACCTAGTTACAGCATTTGGAGAGAATTGCTTCAAAGAATGTGACAACTTAACGAGTATCACCATTCCATCTTCTATTACGTTTTTGAGTGATGGATGCTTTTGTCTTTGTACCAACTTGACGAGCGTCATCATCCCTTCTTCTGTCTCTTCTTTGGGAAATGACTGCTTTAGTTTTTGTACCAACTTGACGAGCGTCATCATCCCTTCTTCTGTCTCTTCTTTGGGAAATAACTGCTTTAGTGATTGTAAGTCCTTAACGAACGTCGCCATCCCTTCTTCTGTTATTTCGTTGGGGGATTATTGCTTTTGGAATTGTAAGTCCTTAACGAACGTCGCCATCCCTTCTTCTGTTATTTCGTTGGGGGATTATTGCTTTTGGAATTGTGAGTCCTTAACGAACGTCGCCATCCCTTCTTCTATTACGACATTGGGCTGTGGTTGTTTTGGATTTTGTACCAGTTTGACAAGCATTAACATCCCTTCTTCTGTAACGTCAGTCGGTTTAAGTTGCTTTGTGGATTGCTCAAAATTAGAGTCTATTTACTTTGAAGGTAAATGTCCTAGTAATATAGTTAATTCCTCAATTCCTACAACTTGTATTTTTAATGTTCTCAAAGAGTACCTTCAGGATTACAAAGATGCAATAGGTAGTAAGTACCCATATATCTATGCTTGGAACAAAGATGATACTGGTGGCGATGATAAGCCGATAACTAAGTGTGAAGTTCCATCCATTGCGTATTCATCAGGCAAGCTTAGTTTCAAGAGTCCTACTATTGGCGCTGAGTATCACTATACCATCTCAGATACTGACATGGCAAATGATGCATATAGCCAAGATGGTGAAGTAAAACTCTCTGCGGCTTATAAGATTTCTGTTTACGCTACAGCCGAAGGCTACCAAGCATCCGATAAGGCTACTGCAACCCTCTATTGGGTCGATGCCAACTTGGAGAATGATCCTTCTACCAACATTAATCAAGCCAAGACTCGTGGCATCGTGGTAACTTCCAATGGCGGTGTCGTCACCCTCTCTGGTCTTGACAATGACGAGGTGGTAGTTTTCTATTCCGTAGATGGCAAGCAACTTGGTAAAGTCAAGGCAGATAATGGCACGGCTTCTTGTGGTGTGGCAGAATCATTAATCATTGCCAAAGTCGGGAACAATACCCTAAAAATTGCAGTGAAATAAAGTTAGATTTTATCAAAAAATCAAGACGCAATAAAGTGTAATAATAAAATCGGCAGTTCCTTTTGCAATAAGGAAATGCCGATTTTTTCTTTCCCACATAAAAAATATTGATATGTCTTTTCTTTTTAAAAGTAGTTCTGATGTTTTATTTTTGTTGTAAATCAACTCTTTTTCGATGATATTTTTGATGAAAATTGAAAATTTAGTTTGGCTATTTTGAAATTTTTGCTTATCTTTGCCTTCGCTTGGAAATAGCTTATTGCAATTCTAATGTTTGTTTCTTAAATGGAAAATAGCAATATCATGAGTAATAATGAAGAATTACCAATGAAGTCATTTCTTGATTTAAAAGAAATGACGTTTCTTGTACCTTATCAGCAGCGAGGATATAAGTGGACTAAATCTAATGTAGAGGAATTATTGGATGATTTGCTCGCTTTTATTCAATGCACCAATCCAACTAAAAAGGTGTATTGTCTGCAGCCCTTGGCTATCGTTGATTCAAATGATGGAAAATATATTGTTCTCGATGGTCAACAAAGACTTACTACTTTATACCTTTTGTACGTTTACTTGAACAATCGTCCTCCTTATGCATTGCTGTATGAAAGGGATGAGACTAATGGTATGCTGATGACGAGGAGTGAGTTTCTAAAAGAAATCGCGTCTGTAGACGAAAGTAAAGCCGAAAATAATATTGACTTTTATTATATTTATACAGCTTTTCATCATATCGATACGGTTTTTGACGAGTGGACTAAGGCTCGTATTTCACAAGATAGGACGTATGGCGAAGGGCAAGATGCGGAAGAGATAAAGCGTAAGAAGGAGGAACGGAAAAATAAGATAAAAGAAGAACTTCAACAGTTTTTTCGTGATTTGTTGGAAAGTGGCTGTGATGAAAAATCAATACAGGTCATTTGGTATCAGGTAGAACAACAAAAACAACATGAAACTTTCAGAAATCTGAATAGTGGCAAGATTCATCTCACAAATACAGATCTTGTTAAAGCTTTGTTGCTCAATAGAAAATCGGGTTTGCCTAAATATGAAAGAACGGAAGCGGCTGCCATCTTTGAAAGAATGGAGAGAGAAATGCTGAACGACCATTTTTGGTATATGATAAATGGAAAAGAACTGCGTGTAGGGCAAACAAGGATGGACTTTCTTTTTAATCTGGTGGCAAATTGTACCCAAAGTGATTATGATGTGGATTCAAGATGGTCTTTCCGTAACTATTTTGCAAAAACAGAAATCGATTCTTTGTCTGAGAAATGGAAAAATGTACGTCATTTGTTTTTGAGATTGAAAGATTGGTATGATGATGTCTATTGTTACCACTATATAGGTTTTCTTACATACGATTCGAACGAAAATCCGATTCAAAGAATGAAAGAGTTGCTCAAACAAAGTGGTCAGTGTACCCATTCCCAATTTAAAGAGTATCTCAAAGGAAAAATCAAAGCAATCCTTAAAAATACCAATCACGAATCTGTTGCGGACTATACTTATGACAATACATCAAGAAAAGACTTGCGTCTTCTCTTCTTGATGCACAATATCGAAACGATTCTCCAACGTTTCGAGCAGTTGCATAAGGACGACCATCTGCATCTTGAAAAAGAATATGAGCAGTTTCCTTTCGAACTTCTGCATAAGCAATCTTGGGATATAGAGCATATCGCCTCTAACACGGACTCTGACTTTAAAAAAACTATAGATATGCAAGATTGGTTAGAGAGTATCAAGCAGGATTTGGGGAATGAATATCTAAAAGATGCAGTAAACGAACAGGGGGATAAGTATAATATCAGCGAACTTGAGGATAAGTATAATAAGAGTAAAAAACGAGAAGATTTTAATAGGTTATATTCTGCTATTATGCGTCGATATGATAAGCTAACAGAGGATGCAATTAAAGATGATGCCCCAGAAGGAAAGAATAAAATGCAGGTAGGCAATCTTACCCTACTGGACAGTCATACAAATCGCAGTTATCACAACGCTTTGTTTCCAAGAAAACGGAAATATATTCTTGTAGCGGATGGACTTGTCGATGCCAAGGATGTCTTCGAGAAAAAACTTTCGCAACTGTATATTCCGCCATGTACCCGACAAGTGTTTACAAAAGCATATAACAAGACCAACAAGCTATCTTTGAACGCTTGGACACAGACGGATGCCGATATGTATAGGAAAGATATAGAGCAGAAACTCAGCTGTTATTTTGCTAATTAATGATACGGGACGATTATGAACTTCATAGAATCATTTGATAATAAAACGATATTGATACCTCTTTTGCAGCGTGATTACGTGCAAGGAGGTAGAGAGGATGTGATAGGACCTTTTATGGATTCTCTCTTGGAGAAAAAGTGTGACTTGAATTATATTTATGGCTATGCGGAAGATGGATGTTTTGTTCCGATTGACGGCCAACAACGCCTTACAACTCTTTGGCTTCTCTACCTATATGTATATTCGAAAAAGCAACAAAAGAGGAAATTTCATGTTCGTATGAAATTTGAAGCACGAGAGTATGCGGATGACTTTTGTGAAAAGTTGTTTGAGCATTTGGAGTCTCTCTTCGGTAATATGGATGCAGATAATCGTTCTTTGGAAAATATCATTATTGATCAAAACTGGTTTCTGAATTCTTGGTTAAATAATGTTACTGTAAGAAATATGCTGCGTACTCTTAGTGTCATTCATAGAAAAATAAATAGTGCAAATTTTGCAGATATTTGGAGTAGCTTGGTCGAATCCTCTGTGCCTAATATCTCATTTTCTTTTCTTGAAATGGGGGAGGAAAATGGATTGGATGATGATATTTACATCAAGATGAATGGGCGTGGGCGAAAATTGACTGCTTTTGAAAATCTCAAATCCTATATGGATGAACATGTCTCAAAACTACCTTTTGCTGAACAGTGGAAGGTGCAAATGGATAATGCTTGGACAGATGTGTTTTGGAAAAATAGAAATAAGGGACAGGAACAGCCAGAAGAGATTGATGATGAACAGCTGTATTGTTTGTATAATCTCCTGATTTTATATCATATTAATAGAACAGAACTAACCGATATGCTGAGGCATATCAAGGAAGACAATTCTCAATTATATGAAGATTTGCTTGCGTTTTTGGGAAAAAATGAGGGTGCAGACACAGAATTAATCATATTGAGTATCTTTGAAAAGTTGCAAAAAGCAAGAAACTTTCCTCTTGTTTGGTTTGATCGACTTCGCTTAATGTCTGTTGGCTTTTACGACTTTGCTTTCCGTAAGTTGGATAAATTAGCTAAACTGTCAAATGAATTCAATGAGCAGCAATTATATATAGGTGCAAATACTGCAGATGAAACGACTCGTACTTATCAAGTATGTATGTGTGAGGGTTCTTTTAATAGAACTCTCCCTTTGTTGTATGCATTGTTGGCATACGAAGAAGGTGTTACTTCTCTGTATGACTGGATGAGAACAATGCGTAATCTTATACTGAATACGAACATAGACAGTAAAAAAATACCTGATGTTATGAGGACTATTGATACTTTCGCGATGGAATGTAAAAGTAGAGATGTTTACTCTATCTTGCTATCGGATGATAATACCAATTCCATATTGAAAGTCTTTGATAAAAATCAAGTTGAAGAAGAAATCTTGAAAGCATCGGTACGTGATGATTATTATGACCAAATGAATTTGTTGGAGAATGGACGCTTCTTTAGTGGATGTATAGGTGTCTTGTTCCGTTTGCTACCTCTTCAAAATAAAGATGGATTTGATACGATATCTCAAGAAAATGTGAAAGCGTACTCTTCCATTTTGCTGGAACTATTTGATGGGAATGATAATGGAATAGCTTGCAAATATGATGATGCCGAAAACTACTTGTTACGTCGTGCGATGATGTCTTATCCTCCGTATCGTTTCGGAAGAAAACGAAAATCATGTTGGTCGTTTAATAAAGGTCTCACCGAGTGGAGAGAATATATCAATGCAAGGGATTCTGAAATAGGAGCTTTTCAATTGCTATTGAAGAATCTTTTGGTTCCAGCGTTTAAGTCTGGCAAAGATATTTGTACTGCACTAACTGAGAGAGTTGAGTATACATCCAAGAGCTATGAGCAGGATATCTTGGGCAAAGATGCTGACTCCTATCGCTTTCATTTCATTCATCATCCAGGTGTTTGGGGATATATGGGCACGCAACGCTGCATTTGGAATGATAGCTTCGACATCGAGCTAAAAGCATCCAATGGTAACAACTCCAATAGAATGGAACTACGTACCATGGCTTTATATTTAGACTACACATATAATGAAGATGATAAAAATGTGCGTATAGGATGGAATGTCGGAATTTACCCTCGTGGAAAATCATGCTTCTATTTTCAGTTAGATAAGCACGTTGAAAATGATAGGGTAGTTGCTATAGATGTTTATTTCTATGATGATGACGTCAAAAGAAGTAGTGAAACAAACTATGCTTTCGACTTGTTTGTGCGTCCAACTCATCCAGATGGTGAGGATGAGGTGGAGAAAAAAGAATTTGCGGAGCAAGATTACAAAGTGAATTATGCCCTGTTTTCTAAGTTGATTCCTGAACAGATGAGTTTACTCGAAAGAAAAGCCGATGGTCGGCTTCATAGCAATGTTCTTTATGCGCGACATGAGCTTAAGTTGATAATCGGAGGTTTGTTGAATGGAATTAAAACGGCATTAGATAGAGGTGAAAACACAGTGTGATAAGCACGACTTGTTTTCAGAAAGTCAATGGACTAAATAGTATGTAATAATAGAAAAGACGGCAGTTCACATTATGAGAGAAAACTGCCGTTTTTTTTATTTCTTAGGCTCGACTCAGTGCAGTTTGACGCATTCTGAAAGTGGCTGTTAGTCTAATAGCCACCTCCATATCGATACCACATGGATGGTAAAACCATTGACTACGATATCTCTTTCCTCATCCTTGCTGATAATCATCAGTTTGCGCATCGGCAAAACTTTATTTAGCTTCAGCAGGGCATCCACTTCTCGCTTCTCCGTCTCAGGATCAGATAGAGAATAAGATACCTGAATGGCTATTCCTTCATCGTAAACCACAAAGTCTACCTCCACATTTTTATTATAGAAATATACTTGGCTGCCGTACTTCTGCCTCAGGCGAATGGCAACTTGATTTTCCAATAAAGAAGTAGCAGGATCTATCAGAAATAGATTCAAGATTCCATTATCTATAAAGTAATATTTCTTGTTTGACTCCTTATCAATGAGTTTGGTCGCAATATTCTCATAAGGCAAGATGAGCCAAGACTCTTGCAGATAACCCATATAATCTATTACTGTATCTACACTAATTTTCTTACCTACAGTAGATGCTATGTTAGCTATACGACTATAGGAAGTAGGCTGCTTTACGCTCTCAGCTAATTTTCTGATCATTATGCGCAGGGCAAAGTCATTTCTTACTTGATGTCGAGTAACCAAGTCGCCAAAGAATATCTTGTTAAACAAACTGCTAATCCAGGCTCTTTTATCTGCCATCTGCAAAGTTTCTGGCAGTCCGCCATTTCTGAAATATTCCTCATATTCCTTAATAATAGCATTGCGAAACTTATAACATGCGTTTTTGTCAGACAAGTTTATTTTCTTAAATAAGAGGTATTCGGTGAAAGAGAATGGATATATGTCCTTGATAAGGTAGCGACCTCCTAATGTCGTAGCAATCTCGCTACTTAGCATCTTGGCATTACTGCCAGTAATCATGACACTTTCTGTTTATAATTATTAAAAATCGTGGCAAAGATACGCATTTTCTTCTAAAAACACAAGTTTTATCGAGTATATTCGATAAAAATGCGCCTGTTTTGTCGAATATACTCGATAAATGTGTTAGAAATATTGACTTGTAATAGAAAAAGTAGCGTGCTTTGATGATTATAATGATGGTGATTCATAATAATAATGAGATGTAAAACCATAAAAAACTCACAGGATGTTTGCAAGTTCGGATAATTATCTGTAACTTTGCGCAAAAAAGGAAAAATGCCAAAGTCAAATGGCCCTATAGGGTATATCGAGCACCGATCTCCGATGAAGGACGAGACTGGCGAGTATTTGATTCATCCACAGTTTGTTACTAAGGATGTGTATGACTTCAAGGACATGAAGGCAGGGATGAGGAACCATAACCAAATGACCCCATCACAGTTTGTCGCTGCCGTCAATGCCATTGAGGAAGAGATGCTTTATGCACTTTCACACGGTATGGAAGTGAAGATAGGCGACATGTTCATCGTCCGTCCCAAGTTGGCGGTGCGCAAGCGAAAGGATGAGCAGGGAAACGAGTACAGGAAAGCTTACCATGAGGGGGATAGGATTCCTGCCAATGATGTGGAATTCGCTGGCTTGGAGATTCGACCAACCAAGGCATTAAACAAGAAGTTCTTGGCTTATCATTGCGAGGGCTTCAGCCGACTGGAATGGAAGGTGAAGATGCCTGCCAAGGAAGCTTCGCAGGAGTTGCTCGACATCACCAACTATTGCAAGGAACATGGTTTCATCACGGTTTCTGATTTCCAAAAGTTGCATGGCGTGAGCAACCATCATGCCCGCCAAGTATTGGAAGGCTATTGCGAGGGTGAGTTCCCGAAGATGACTAAAGAGAAAGTGGGACGAACTTTTGTTTACCGAAGAATTGGTGTTTAATAATCAGTTTGAACTTTCCTAAGACACATTTAAAAATTGAATAACGATAAAAACTCCCTTCACTTTTCCGAAGATGATGCTTGATAATCAGAGGATTACAGTGAAGGGAGCTTTTTCGCTTTTAGTCTGATGATGCAAAGATGCAACAAATAGTACCCTATTTGCAGGAGACAACGCAAAGAATGTTGCAGCAAATAGGATGGGGAGGAAATATCTGATTGATGGGGAGAAAAATAGGAATCGAAGGGATTTTATATAGGCTTTCTTGATATTTTCCCTATAGTGAGAAATATGTGTGGCTATAGTGAAAAATATGTGTGTCTATAGAGAAACATATTTCTGTCTATAGAGAGAAATACGGAGATGCTTAGTTCTTGCCCCTTTTATCTAATGCTCGCGTCCCTTTTTCCTAATGTTTATGTCCCTTTTACCTAATATTTATCCCCCTTTTATCTAATGTTCATTTCCTTTGAATCCTATGATTTCTCCTGAGTTTGTGGTATCATTTCTGTCATCAAAGTCTTCGCTCCAAGAAACCTTGAATGTGCAAACCCGTCTAATCATGTCCTTTCACTGTAATAGTCTGAAAATCAATCGAAATTTTCAAAAAGTGAAGGGATGCGCAAGCATCAAGGAATATATCCGTGACATCATCATCGATTCCGTGGTGGATGAGGAAAGTCGTAGAGGAAAGCTCGTGGCATTCATCTGCCATGTCTTTTGGATGCTGTTTGTGGAAAATGTGACCTTTTTGTGCTTTATCTTTTTTGATAGTTAAAGTACAAAAAGGTCGCATATTGTTCATGAGATAGAATTATTTTTCGATTTGACGGATGGCATAGAGTGGGATGATTTGTACATTCTCTAAGGTCCCAAAGTTCTCCAAGCAAGTTCTGATGCCATATTCACATTTCTTCTTGCTCATAAAATAGTACATGCTTTGCATTGAGCCACGAACACCAGCCTTCACTTCAATGGGTGTTATTTTTCCATTTCGAACGATAACATAGTCAACTTCCGCTTGCCCATCATTACCATTCCTTTGCCAATAATAACATTCTGGATGGTATGTCGCAGGAGCATATTTAACGAGTTCCAAGCCTGCAAACATTTCAGCTAAGCCACCCTTATTGGTGAAATCTATCTCATTGGAAAGAAGTAGCTCTTCGGGTTTCAAACCTAACATGGTTTGCATGAGTCCAACGTCCAAAAATAGGTATTTTTGAAATTTGAAGTTTAAATCAGCTCCCAACGGTACGCCATTTGCCGAGGTATGAACCACAGGGATAGTGATGCCAGCTAAGCTTAAAAGCGAGAGCGCTTCCTTTACTTGTGCAATGGCAATGTCGCCTTCCACGCGAGAATAGACAAACTTACTGCCTGCTTGTAGAGCAACAGACTTCAAGGTGTTTAATAATACGATAGGAGAAATACGGCTTTTATACTTCCTGAAGTCGTCTTGATATGTTTGAAGAATGTCGCGATGTATTTCAGCGCATTTCGTATAGTCTTGCTTTTCGATCCAAGTACGTACAGCATCAGGCATACCTCCCACTAAGAAATAAGAGCGTAACTGTTCTATCAACTGCCTATGCATAGCTTCTGGTAGTGGATTATTGATGTCTGCCGACTGGTTCTTATACTCTCTCAGCAATTGCATGCCGTTGGCATCCAAGAACTCATCAAACGAAAATGGATACATAAATAAAGATCTGATTCTGCCAACTCCGAAAGAAGGAAGTTCTCGTAATGCAAATTCAAGTAAAGAACCTGCTGCAATAACATGAAGCTCAGGATAATCTTCATAAAAGAAACGTAATGAAGATATGGCACGTTCAGACTCTTGTATCTCATCGATAAAAAGCAACGTCTTGCCAGGTATGATGGGGACACCATATATGGCAGAAAGAGCTGTGCATATCTTTTTGACATCAATGTTAGGACCAAACAAATCCTTTATGTTCTGGTCTCGCTCTAAATTGACCTCTAAGAAATAGTCAAAAGTCTTGCCGAAATGACGAATTACAGATGACTTGCCTACTTGTCTTGCTCCTCTAATGAGCAATGACTTGTGATGGTCATCTGCTTTCCATTTCTCCAACTCAATTTCTATGCTTCTATTATAATATTTGTTCTCCATATATAACTTTTTGATTTACAGGTGCAAAGGTAATGTATTTTGTTTGGATTGCAAAAATACCGACCCTAAAAAATGCTAAAATTGCAAAAATACCGAGGCGTAAAATCGTTGAAATTGCAAAAATACCGAGGCATAATCTTCATCTTATCGTAGCGGAATGGTATGAAGCCTTGCATTGCTTCTGCTCCGCAATGTGATAGAGGTGGATGTGATGTAGGTAACTTGAACTAATTCTGTTAAATATAAGTAACAAAAGTGGATTTTTTTTTTGTAGTTTTTGTGATTTATAAGTAAAACTTTTCGTTTTTTTGCGGAAAGTTTTACTTATAAGTTGTAGATTTATGAAGCGAGAAATACTAAATAGGGCAGATTATACCGAACGTATCTATCGTATGTTTGGGGTTCATGCGCATTGTCACACTTGACAATGCGCATTCTTAATATCTCATGATGCGCATTCTTGAGTACAGCGCTTGTTAGTTTTGTCTATACTCGAAAGTTTTGCAATCTTCTTCGTCTATATTAGAATCCTTCTTTCAGAAATTTTCGAAGGTGGAGATGTGTGATGCCGTTGTCGTCGTTGCGAGTGAGCAGTGGAGTCATGGAGATGACGTACTTGGGGTAGTTGTCCTTGATAGACCTGAGATTGCCAAACTCTCTTTCTCTCGTCGCCATGTCGGCTATGATGTAGGCGGCTTGCACATAGATGCGCTGCCCATCAGGCTTGGTGCATACGAAGTCGATTTCTCTATCTTGTAACTGACCTACATACACTTGATACCCTAATCGTAAGAGATGCTGGTATATGATATTCTCGATCACTTTCTCTATATCACCCTCTCTTGTTCCACCAGCCAAAGCATTGCGGATGCCATTGTCCTCGAAGTAAAACTTGTCGTTGGTCTCGAAGATTCGCTTACCATGAATGTCGAATCTGTTCACCTTGTGCAGAATGTATGCCTCGCAAAGGAAAGATATATAATTGATGATGACAGTGGAGGTGATTGATTCTCCTTGCGATTTCATATACTTGGCGATACTGTTGGCAGAGATGAGTTTGCCAGTGTTATCAGCAAGGAAGCGAACGAGATTTTCCAAGAAAGGCACATTTCTTATCTGGTTGCGCATGATGACATCCTTCAGCAAAACCGTGTGGAAGATGTCCATTTGGTATTCACGGGCATCGTCTTCTTCCAAGCCGATTTTAGCCAAGCCTGGCAGCCCACCATACTGTATGTATTTGGCGAGAGATTCATCGCTATCGGGTAGTTGCTGGAAGACGAGAAACTCTTCATAGCTAAGCGACTGGATGTATATCTCCTTGTATCTGCCACCGATGAGGGTGCTCAGTTCGTTGCTCAGCATCTTGGCATTGCTTCCAGTGATGATGATGTCGGTGTTAGGTTCGGTACGAAAACTTCGGATGCTTCGCTCAAACTCCTTGATGTCTTGTATCTCATCGATGAGGATATAGTTGTGTTTACCAGCATCGAAGTGCTCATCGATGTATCGGTTGAGATCTTGGTAGTCTCTGATACTGTCAAATTCTCTTTTCTCCTTATCTATATAGATGATGTTGTTGTCGGGGGTACTTGCCTTTTGGTCACGTATGGTCTTCATCATGTAGCTTTTGCCTACACGACGTTGCCCCACCAGTACGATGATAGTTTCCTTTCCAAGGTATTTCTCTATCTTGTCAATGTATGTTTGACGGATGATTGTAGCCATAATTTTATCTTTTATAATGGATATTTTTGGCAAAGATACGAATTTTATCTTTTATAATGGATAAAATTTTCAAAAAATATCTTTTGTAATGGATAAAAATGGGTAAAATGTTGGATTTGTCTTTTATGATGGATAAATATTGACTTGTACAAGCAAAGATTTTGTGGGAAATTATCTCAGCAATGACGACTTTTGGCATAGCATAGTGCTACCTTTGCATCCGTAAACAATAAACGATAAGAGAAAATGGAAAGAAATCAGAAAGTGAAGAGATGCGCAAGCATCAAGGAATATATCCGTGACATCATCATTGATTCCGTGGTGGATGAGGAAAGTCGTAGTGGAAAGGTCGTGGCATTCATCTGCCATGTCTTTTGGATGCTTTTGGCATTATTCTGCTATGTCGAGATTGGTCGTTATCATGCCTGGCCAAGGGCAGCGGAATGGTATGAAGCCTTGCATCGCCTCTTCTCCGCAATGTGATAGAGGTGGATGTGATGTTGCTAACTTGAACTAATTCTGTTAAATATAAGTAACAAAAGTGGATTTTTTGTAGTTTTTGTGACTTATAAGTAAAACTTTTCGTATTTTTGCGGAAAGTTTTACTTATAAGTTGTAGATTTATGAAGCGAGAAATACTAAATAGGGCGGATTATACCGAACATATCTATCGTATGTTTGGACGAGGTATCATTGTGGCATTGACAGGTCAGAGGCGTGTCGGGAAAAGTTGCGTGATGCGTAGTATTAAGGAAATGTTAGCGCATAATGAAGATAATAACATTATATATATAGATAAGGAGAAGACATCCTTTGATGCCATTAGTGATTATCAAGAGTTAGAGAAATATGTGGAAGACCATCTTGTAGAAGGCAAAAACAATTATTTGTTTATAGATGAGGTACAGGAAATTACAGATTTTGAAAAAGGATTGTTGAGCATTCAGTCTGACGAGTCATGCCAGATTATGGTGACGGGAAGTAATGCCAAGATGCTATCTGGCGAGCTTGCAACGAGGTTGAGGGGACGTTATGTTGATTATCGCATACGAGGACTTAGCTATCAGGAATTTCTAAACTTTCATCAGTTGCCAGATGAAGACAAGTCTTTGATGCAGTACTTGCAGAATGGCGGGCTGCCCCAATTACGTAATTTGGGGTTGGAGAACATCGATCTTGTAGAAGATTACTTGGAGAATGTATGCAATACTATAGTGCTTCGAGATGTAATCGAACGAGAGAGCGTTAGAAACATCGCTTTGCTTCGTACGCTGCTTAAATTTATCAGTGATAATGTAGGTAAGCAGTTTTCGGCAAGAAGTATTGTCAATTTTCTGAAGAGTCAGAGTATGAACACTTCATCCAGGATCATTCTTACTTATTTGGAGTATCTTTGCAATGCCTTTGTGATAGAAAGAGTAAGCAGATATGATATTCATGGTAAGAAAATTTTTGAGATAGGGGATAAGTTCTATTTCGAGGATTTAGGTATTCGCAATCATATCATTGGTGGTAATCGTAAATTTGATATAGAGAAGGTGATGGAGAATGCCGTATATCAGCATTTGGTACGATTGGGGTATCATGTATATGTAGGCCAGTTGCAGAAAGCAGAGATTGACTTTGTGGCAGAGAAGTCAGGAAGTACTATTTATGTGCAGGTCACTTATTTATTGGCTTCGCAAGAGACAATAGATAGGGAGTTTGGTAATCTTCTGCGAATCAAGAATAGCCACCCTAAGTATGTTGTTTCGATGGATGCCATGAGCGGCTTGGCTAATATTGATGGTGTAAAGCACGTTCATTTGCGTGATTTTTTGCAGATGGGTGAGTTGTAGATGATATAGACTGCTCAATATCAGTGCATTTATTTGTGGTTAAAATACATTTCGGTAGCTTTCCTTACTAAAGAGAATGCTACCGATTTTTTTTGCGTTTTTCTCTTTGGCTTAAGCAAGCAAGAAAGGGATGGTAGAAGAGGAAAAACAACTTTTTTCACTTATGAACCATTATGGACTTGTACGGTTCGCAAACTTTTCCTATCTTTGCAAAATCTAAGGATTGCTTATGGCAGTCTTAACATGTAGAACTTAAAAACTTAATAATTATGAGTAGAGTATTTCAAGTAAGACCTAAACGCATCAAGCGTGTCAACAATACGGTTCTCACTCCCGAAATGGTAGTGACAGTGACCACCCAGCAGCATACTTCCACTCCTTTTTATAATGGTGCCAAGGAGGTGCAAGAGGCATACCTGCGCCTCTATGCTTTCGATTACAAGAAAGCGTGCTGCAATGCAAATGATTTTGAATTCACGAAGTTAGACTAAAAAATATAGGCTATGAGAGTTGGTAATGATCCTAAAAAATGGGGCGACTTTATTCCTTCACAAGAAGAGTCTAACTCGTTGGTTGAGATTTTAAAGACCATTGGTAAAATCTTTGGTCAAAGTAAATAAAGTGATGGCTTATGCATGACTTTATATATAATCAGTTTCAAGAGAATAAGCAATTGTTCAAGCCTTATGTGTCTTGGCCAGAGGTCGTTCATTTAGGTTTGAATAATGTGGATGCTATCTCTAATACTTTCCTGAAGAATATTAAGCTTTCTTCAGGAGAAAAACTATTGTGGGTTTGTTATCATAAGGCCACTTTTTCTTTTGGTAGTCACAATCCTAATGATGGTATTGCATGTGGCTGTATTATAACAGACCACAGAATCTATTATCGTAATATAACAAAACCAAAGGATTTTGAGGTTGAATGGGTGAATATTGTGGCTATTACTCATAATAGTCACGTGTTCAAAATTAAAACTTCAAAAGATGAGTATGCTTTACCAGAAGAGGCTCTCTTGGGGAGGCAAGTGAAGAAGAACGATTCTGTCGTTTCGTTCTTTACCCAAAATGTTATTGTTGATAATGCGGGCGTAACAAAAGAAAAGCTTACTAAAGATTTCGATATCTTTTCTTGTATTTGTGATAAATATTATGCTTTTTTAGAGAGCATTACTAATTACATTAATGGAATATACGACGAAGATGATGATGGTCGTATTACTTGTGCTAATTATTTAAATGAAGGTAGATTCGGAGATGATGAAAAAAGGGTATTGTCAGTTTTTAATCCTAATGATATTGACAATCAAATCTTTGTCTTTGGTTCGCTTCTTTATCATCCTTGGCAAGATACAGACTACAATAAGGTTAATGCATTGTTGATTACGACAAAATGCATATTTTTACGCCAATATGTTACTGATGATGAGGAACATGATTTTGAATATTACTTTTATACAGATTGGGTAGACATTTCATCTGTTCGTTTAAAATATGACGAAGAGTTAGGCTCTAGTGCGTACACCTTTTTTGATGTGGATGGTGACGAATCCTTCTATATAGACTCATTTTGGTTAGGGGAGTTGGATGAGGATGAAAAAAACTTGAAGACTTGGCTACGATTCTTTCAAGATATGATTGGGTGTTATTCGAAAGAAAGTTCATGTAATCAAATCAGCCATCAAACAGGAGAGCAGTCTCCCCAAAATAGCGATGTAAAGAAAGTTGATGCAATGGACAAAACAATGGATAAACCCAAAACGAGACGTTCGTTTTTATAAAATTAAATATTTATGGAACAGCAAATAGATATTTTAATGCAGGTTGCTCAAAACTTGGGCATGCAAGGTGTAATTAATCAACTTACTGCTATTAAGCAAAGAAGTTTGCAACCAAATGCTAATTTAATTCTTCCTTTGGTGGGAGAGTTTAGTTCCGGTAAGACAACTTTGCTCAATGCTTTGACAGATAGTAAGCAGTTGGAGACAGCAACAAAACCAACAACAGCTACCATCTATGAAGTTCATTTTGGATGTGAGAGATGTGAGGCTAAAGTTGTTACTGCTGATGGTGAATGTGTGAAAGTTGATGATATATCAGAATTGAAGAATGATAAGTTGGCAGATGCTCAGGTTGTCACTGTTTCTGATACCTCAACAAAGGTGCCTTCAACAACAGTGTTAGTTGATACTCCTGGATTGTCTTCACCAGACCCTAAGCATCGTCAAACTTTGGTGGATTTCTTGCCACAAGCAGATGCTATTTTGTTGGTGTCGGATATTAATCAGCAGGTAACTCGTTCTTTGACAGATTTTATTGATACCATAAAGTTGTCCAAGCGACCAATCTATATGGTGCTGACTAAGAGCGATACCAAATCCGCAAGTGAAATTATTGCGGCTAAAAAGTATATAGAGGCAAATTGTAAGATTCCTGTTGAGCAAATAGTAGTTACTTCAGCTGCTAAGGATGAAATGACAGAATTGTATTCTCTTTTGGATAACATTCAAAAGTCGAAGAAAGAGATTCTGCAGAAGGTGGATGGACAACGTCTAAAAGATATTGCAAAGATTATGTTGGCGCAGATAGATGAATTGTTGTCTGCAAGTACTTCTGACGATAATTTGGATCTTGAAGTTAGAAAGCAACAATTGGCACTTGATAAAATAAAGCGAAATATTAACAAGTTGATAGAGTCTATGGCAAATGATGTGTCTGAGTGCGGCACGGTTGTTGCACGCCAGTTCGAGGATTCTATTTATGCTAAACTATCTGCTTTGATTGCAGGTAAGAGTGCTAATTTTAACAATGATGCTCTTTCTTTGATTAATAATACAGCATCACTTCTGCTGTCTAACTACAAAGAGGCAATTCAAGGTGTAGTGAGCAAGAAAATCCAAGAGTCTCAGGGATCAGAAAATGAAATACCACTTGATTCTTTGGCTATGTTGGATTTGTCCAATGTTCAAATTGCAGGCTTAAGCTATGATTTGGATTTGGATTCTATGGGGCATGAGTATGATAAAAGTATAAAAAATGGTATTCTTATTGCGGCTGCTGCGGCAGCAGTTGCAGTAACAGCAGGTATGGCAGCCCCAGCAGCCGGTGCTGCAGCGGGTGGTACTGTTGCTGCTGGAACTGCCGCAGGTAGTACTGCTGCAGCCGGAGCTGCTGCTACAAGTGTTGCTGTAAATGCTGCTGACACTATAACTGATGTCGGAAGTATCATTTATACTCGTAAAATGATGAAGCGCATTAATCAAGCACGAGAGTTTGCAGGAAAAGCAACTGAACAATATGAAAAAATGGAGCAAAAAGCTGATGGTAAAGGCTTTATGACTTCAATGGTCGGCTTGGTGACAGATAAACTTCTCTCAAAACCTCAGCGTGCTAGAGCTGTGAGAGTTTATGTAGAAGATACGTTGGCTCCAGAATTTAAATCTCAGTTGAATAGTGCTAGTGAAAGCATTGTTGGTATGATTCGTGAAGGTTTGCAAACAGCTGCGGCAGATACGATTAACCAGAAAACAACTGTGCTTAATCAGTTGAGACAACAGCGAGCAGAGAAAAAGGAAGAGTTTGCTCGTAAGATAGAGATGTTTAGAGAATATAAAAATAAATTGTTGAAAATTTAAATGGAAAAAGATAAGGATATGATGGAAGTAATTGCTGCTTTGGTCGTTGGTGGAGTTGCTGGCGCCATTGCTAAGGACAAGCTAATCGGTAATCCTGAGTTGCAGAATAAAGTTCGTGAGATTGAGAAGCTCATGAACGAAAATGCTACTTTGCGTGATGATAAAAAGAAACTCTCACGCCAAGTAGAAGACTTGCTTGGTGAACTTAAGAAAGTTCGCCAAGCATCGCAAGACAATGAGGATGACAAGGATGATATGGAAGATGATTTGATGAAAGCTCGTATGGATCTGAAAAAAGTTAAAAAGCAGAATGAGGAGCTAACAAGAAGTCTTCAAGAGTACAAAGCGGCTTGTGAGGCTCAAGAAGCAGAAATCAAAAGTCTAAAAGATAAGCAGAATTAGTTATGACAGAATGGATAATCATTTTGGTTGTAGGAGTAATTGTTGCAGCCGTTGTTGGCTTCTTCCTTGGAAAAAAACAACGTGCGCAAATTGCGCCTGCAGCAGATGCTGAACATCAAGGCACAGCTAGTGAAAAATCTCCCAACAATATAGATTTAGAATCTAAATTTAAGGATAAGTATGCGAAACTGTTGGAAGAATCGCAGGCTTCTTCTTTGCAAAAAGCCCATGAAATAGAATCTAAGTATAAAAAGTTGTTGGCAGATGCAAAGGCTGAAACCCAAAAACTTGATGAGCAACTTAAAACGGCTATAAGTGGTAATTGTGATGAGGCGGTAAAGGCTCAGTTGCAAAATGTTGAAAAACTGAAACGCAGAATTTTGGATTTGGAAGATGAAATCGAAGATAATGAAGATGACATCGACAATTTCAAGAATAAATTGAAGAAAAAAGAAACTGAATTTTCAGAGCTTCAAGATGACTACAATAAGGTGTCTAAGGATTCTAAGCAGATGCGTGAGGAACTCGGTAATCTGAAACAAGATTTGCAGGAGAAAGAGGAAGAGTTAAAATTGAAAATGGGGTCTCTTGACTTTATTCAAGAAATACTTTCTTCAAAGCGTATCGAATCTAATGATGTAGCTAAGCTATATAAGGATATTGATTTGTTCGAGGCTCTTATTCGAGGTCAGGTACTGGATTGCTATGAAATGGCTTGGGGAGAAAAAAAAATAAAAGTTGGCTCTTCTCAGTATAATGAGAAAAAGCAGCAACTGATGGATGCTTTTAATCGTTGGGCTGCTCTAAAAAAGAAAAATTGGATTGATGGAAAAACAACAATAGCTTTTGTTGGTGAGTTTTCTGCTGGTAAGACTTCTATAGTTAATAGAATTCTTTCACAAGATGACAAGTCTATCCCGTTGCTTCCTGTTAGCACGAAGGCAACAACGGCAATTCCTACTTATATAGCGGGAGGTCCAGCGACGACATATAGTTTTGTTACTCCAGCCAATATTGTTAAGAATTTATCGGAATCTACTTTTAAGAAAGTTTCTAAAGAGGTTTTGGATCAAGTGAAAGGTGTGTCTTCACTCATTAAGTATTTTGTGATGACATATAAAAATCCGAATTTGGATGGAATGAGCGTATTGGATACTCCTGGATTCAATTCTAACGATAGTGAGGACAAAGAAAGAACAATAGAGGTAATCAATGAGTGTGATGCTTTGTTTTGGGTATTCGATGTCAATGCAGGAACAGTGAATCGTAGTTCAATATCCTTGATTAAGGAAAAACTAAACAAACCGTTGTACGTGGTTATCAATAAGACTGATACAAAACCAAAGTCAGAGGTAGATAAAGTTGAGAATCTTATTAAGAAAACTTTGGCAGATGCAGGTCTGAGGGTTGAACGTTTCATCCGTTTTTCTTCTAAGGCTCCGTTGGCAGATATTATGGATCCTATTAAGGCTGTTAAGACAACAGCAGAAACGAATATGTTTGTCGAAGATGTTCTTGAGGATTTAAAAAATGTTGCTAAGTCAAGCGAAGATAAAGCGAAAGAAGCTAAACGAAATAATGATAAGCATAATAAGAAATACAACAAACTCGTAGAGAAGTTTAATGCAACTTTGAACAACATCAGTGAAGAATGTGTTAAAGCTGCTGATATACCTCGTTGGGAAGAGCATCTTTTCTCAAAGGATCGCTATGAGATGAATCAAGAGGAAGGAGCACGATTAATAGAATTGCTAAATGACATCTCTGAGAATCAGAGAAATACTCTCGTAAGTTCTTTTAATAGTTTGCAGGATTCTCAAAAAGAGTTAGATGATAGCTATGTTGCCTTGGAAAAGTGTAAGCAAAATTATGCTCAGGTTAATAAGTGCATTGAACTCTATAACAAAGAAACTAAAAAGTGGAAATAACTATGGAACAGAATCTTTTTGAAGAGTTTCAGAATAAAAAAATGAAACTTAAGTCTTTGGCTTTAAAAGCCAAAGATTTTGGTTGGATTGATGAAAATCGATACCAAGAACTTGTCGATAAGTTAGATAAAGACATATTGACTATTGGTGTCATTGGTCAGATGAAGTGTGGTAAGTCAACTTTCCTCAATTCTTTTGTCTTTGAGGACACTATATTGCCGGCAGCAACAACACCTATGACTGCTGCCCTTTCTGTCATTACTTATGGTGAGAAGAAAAAGGTTGAGGCTGAGTTTTATACAAAGGATGAATGGGAAGAGCAAAAGGCGCAAGCAGCTCGTTCTTTGGATGATGTGGCAGGAGATACATTAGCAGAGTCTAAGATTAAGGCAGCTAAGGAACTTGTGGCTAAGTCAAGTAAATTGGGTTCTTATTTAAATGACCTATTGGGTAAAACAAAGGAAGACACTTTCGAAAATCTCATAGAATATGTGGGTGCTGATGGTAAGTATGTCTGTATAACTAAATCTGTGAAGATATACTATCCTAAAGAATACCTTAAAGGAGTTGAAATTGTGGATACTCCAGGATTTAACGATCCTATCGTTTCACGTGAGGAACGCACAAAGGATTTCTTGAAAAAGGCAGATGTTGTATTAATGATGTTGTATGCAGGTCGCCCTTTTGATGCAACAGATAGAGATATAATTTTTAAGAATGTTAGCCAGTGCGGTATAGGCAAGGTACTTATTGGAATAAATAAGTATGATATTCCATATTGCAGTGAAGTGAATCCTGAGAGCGAGGAGCAAATCAAGGATTATGTGAAGTCTGAGATAGAAAAGGCTTGTCGTGAGTGCAATGACAATACTTTGGCAGAAATTCTTAAAGAGGCAGAGCCTATACCTTTGTCGGCAGAAATGGCCTTGTTGTCAGAATTGCCTATGTCTAAAGTAAATTCAGAAGAGGCGTTAAGCTTTGCATGGAATCGTTATTGCTCTAACTTTGGTATTGGCTCTCAGCCAGAAATGCGTAAGTGGAGCCATATAACTGATTTGACAGATGCTATCAGAAACTTGATTGATAAAGAAAAATCACAGATTCTTTTCAATAAACCATTGAATGCTATTTGTGCAGCTGGTGAAAATCTTAAGTTGAAAAATAGCAACGAGATTGGACAAAAGAAGGCAGAAATCGCCTTGTTACAAAGTCCTGATGAAGATTTGGAAGAAAAAGAATATAATATCTCTAAAGCTAATAGACGACTTAATAAGAAGTTAGGCTTCTTGGAGGATAGCTTAAATGACGATGTCCGTAATCTTGTGAAAAAGGGAGAGGACACTTTGGAGGATTTAGTGGATTCTGCATGTAATAGAATGGAAAATGTAGTTGAAACTGACTTTAAACGTCTTACAAGTGTAGAGGCTTTGGAACCGAAGTTTGATAAGATTCTGAATAATCTCGTTAATCGAGACTTGAAACGTCAGATGAAAAACTTGCAGGAAGAAGGTTCTCGAAAATTCTTGTCATCTGTAGAAGACTTTTTCACAGATGCTGATGATATTATGTTGAAGTATCTTCCAGATTTTGACACTCGTGAATCTGTTAAGGAACTCAAAGGAAAAATAAAACTTGATTTAGATAATGTCTCTTTGTTCGGAAATCAGGATGATTTTGAGGCAGGAATAGATTGGCTTGATGCGATTAGTGGCTTTGTTTCTAATTTCTTGAATGGGGCAACTTTTGGTTTGTTTGGAGGTGTAACTAATTTCTTGACTCATGGAAGTAATAAAATAGAGCTTCTTAACAAAATCAATCAGATGCGAAATGCCTTTGATGTAGGCTCTGCTTTAGATGGTGCATTTGCAAATAAAGATAAAATCATTCAGGCGATTCGTGAAGCGCTTGTTGATGACATGCTTAATCCTTTACAAGAAAAGGTAGAGGAGATTCGAAACAATATACAAGATAAGGAACAGAAACTGAAAGAGGCAGAAAGTTCTTTGGAATCTTTACTTGCTACAAAGAATAAGATTGAAGGACAATTGAGCGAGATTGCTACTTTCAAAAGTTCTATCTAAGTTAGGAACAGGTAGTATTTTGTGTCTAATAGTACCTTGAGTCATGAATTGGTTATCTTTGTGATATGATAGAAAAATCGCATACACAGAATTACAACAATACATTAACTTGCACTTCAGAAAGACTCTGGAGTGCAAGTATGTAGATTCTTCTACAGTTTCTGTATCCCCGCCAATAAAGGTGATGTCATCAAGTTGAGGCTTGGGGATATTGATAAGCTTGAAAAAGTTTTGGAGAAGATAGAACTGAAATCTATATTCTTTGAGCAGGACCAGCTTGGAATCGTGTTTAATCTCTTATAAATATTGTAACGTATGTTTAGAATCTTATCTACAATTCTTTTAGTCGTGATTCGATTTGGAGGTTGCATAGCCTTAGCATGGTGGCTATGTGACATTAACTTATCGGAACATTACGAATGGCTTTCTGGTGTTTGGCATGGGATTATGTTTGTGCCTAATTGGTTGAGAAGCCTATTTAGTGATGGCGTTCTCTATAAAGCTGTGGATTATTCTGTAGGATATAATATTTCATGGTGGATATTTGCTATCGTATCATGTCTTGGAACGCTTTTCGATGTGGTAATTACCTTTAGTTTAGCATTAGGTAAAGACTAAAAAATCTGCTTTATTTAAAGTTGTATAGTATGGATGTCACTCTTTGGCACACCATTTCCTTATCTTTGCACTCATCAAATGAACAATTAAAATAGTACGCTTATGTTAAGAGGTATAACAACGTTTGTCTGCGATGATTGCGGATATAAGTTTAAGGGATTGGATATGGAGTGGTGTGCTACGGTAATGTCTGCTCCAGTGAGATGTCCTAAGTGTGGCGGTTATCATACTGCTCCTGCGGGTAGTGGTGGAATCCTAAAGTCCATTTACCGAAAGATTTGGAAAAGTAGTGATGAGATAAGGTAAATTTAAAACAATATTATTTTATGGCACAGAATTTTGAAGAGATACTAACAGAAATGTTAGAACAATTAGATAATAATCCTCATCAGGACATAGAGGTCTTGATGCAGGGCGAGTGTGAGAAGCTGGGTGTTTCTGAGGAAGCTAAGACTTTGCTTTCGGATACCAACGAGTATATTGATGGCTTTGCGGAGAAATTTGCTTCGTTGCAAGAGGCAAAGGAAGAGGGTAAGTCTCGCCATCGCTGGATGTTGGAGGAAATGGACCGAATCTTGGAGGGGCGTGATGAAGCTGAAAAGGCTAAGATTGTGTCTGCGATTTCCGAAGCAGCTGAACATGTCAACAATGATACATTAACCAATGGGGGAGGAGTAAGCTATGAAGTTTGTAGAATATAATGAAGATTATGGTCGCAATGAGTTTGGTACTCACATGGATAAGCTGTGTGCCAAGTATTCTGCTCTCCAGTCATTGTTAGCTGGTAAGGAACTGGAGGAGGAAGAAGTGGAAAGTCTTCGTGAGTTCAAGGTGGTACAGCAATTCTTGGATTCACCTATAGGCGACTCTTTAGAGGCGAAACTAAAAAAAGCATTTGCTACTGCTATTGTTGTCGCTGACAACAAAGGCGTGCTTCCTTTCTCACTTGGCGACAAGAGTCCGATAGCTATCGCCAGTGCCATAGACGAAGGCTTGAACCGTGTCAAACTCTCATACAAACTCGTTCAGGAAGAACTTGACTGTATAGAGGTTGCTGATATGTTGATAGATGCTACCGTGGCTCGTATTGTTACTGTAGCAGACAAAGTGATAGAAAAAGGTGTGCCTGTTGTCCTTGATAAAGTATGCAGCTTCATAACAAGAGCATGTCCACCTGCAAATGTGTTTGTGCCAATCATAAAGCAAGCAGAGAAATTCTTGGTGCCTGCAGCGAAAAAGATAGTGAGAAAAGGCTTAACTGTAGTTGCAGAGACGGCAAAGGGATTTGTTCGTTCTGTAGCGAAATTTGGAAAGAAAATCTGTAATTTTCTTACAGCAAAGTGATTCTTAAATATATGGTATTATGAAGATTATAGCAAGTGCAAAACCGATTCGCATAAGAATCATGTCTGGTGGGGAGGAACACTTCTCGCTGGACTCTTTACGTCATAACTTTTGTGTGCAAGATATTTTTCCGCTTATTATTGACAAGCGTTTATCAAGATGGTTGAGACAGCAGAACGAGGAGGAGTTAGCTGCTTCAGTGGATGATTTAGGGAAAAATGTAAATGTATTGGATGCAACAAATTATGTTGAAGTACTTAATTTATTCTTTCCTGAAGAGATAGAAAAATCAGGTGCAAAGGACATCTGTTCGTTGTATGGTTATTGGCATGATCATAAGCCTAAAATTAAGAATATATTCTCTTTTTTGCGTCAATATTTATTGGACACACATAATGGGAAATTGTATATGATTCGGCATTATTGCTCAGAATTATCGAAAGAAGAATTATATGATAGTCTTCAAGAAATAGATGAAAAAGAGGATGATGCCCAGCTATCATATTTGCGAGGAAAAATGTATTATGATGGTTTTGAAAAAGATGGAAAAATCATCAAAGACATCGTTAAGGCTTCTGACTTAATCAATAAATCTGCTGCTCTTGATTTTGGGGAGGCTATAGATTTTATAGATTCTCATGACTTTAGCTTAGTTAGAAAGTTAAGTTTACTGACGCCTGAAGCAAAGAACGTGATAGACTTGCAAGTCCAAAGATGGAAAGATGATCAATTCTATACCAATAACATTCGTCGTGATGATTCGGAAATAGTAAGAGAAGTCAAGCAATTACTAAGAGAGCTTGCGGATTTTAGAAAGTGTGGTAGTAGTAATGGGTTTTATTATTGTGTACGCAATACTTATTTATACAGATTGGACGAAAAAGATTTGTTCTATAGAGAACGTCGCTTTTTATTTGAGTTAGCAAGAAACTATTACAATGCAGATTCTGATATGTTTACAGAGTTGGCAAATAAATTCCATTATCCTCTTGCTGAATATATGTTGGATTACAAAAATGATCGCAGTGCGAAAATCGATGGTTGTAATTTTGGTCAAATGAGTTATGATGATAAATTAGCATTCGTCGTTGACCACTTGTTTGTTTATTAAAAGACATTGCTATGGACAAAAAAGAAATATCAAACTTCCAAAAGAAGATAATATCCGACTTCCAAAAGATGATAGATGTCAATACACCTATTATTTATATCAATGACTATGACTTCGTCCGTGTTGATGAAATCATCAAGGAAATCGCAGGTAATAGCAAAGTGTTTGAGTGGAATCCTGCTACAGGTACGACTGATTTCAAACGTAGATTCAGCCAGGGTAAGGGTAACGACGAAACTCTTAGCTCTTTCTTGTTGATTCATTATACTCAAGATCCTAATTTGAAAGAAAAGTTCTTGGTACTAAGAGATATACAAGGCTCTGTCGGAGAGCTTGTAAAAGACTCTATCGAAGAGCCTGCCGTCAAGACCTTGCTTCAGTTGATTGCTCAGCGCAAATTGTATGACAGAGAATATAATACTACGGTCATTATCGTTTCATCTATAATGAGAGTTCCACAGGAATTGGAGAAGTATGTCTCTTTTCTTGATATTCCCTTTCCGGATGAAGAGGAAATCAATCGCTTAATAGATGAACATATAAAAGCGAACTGCTACGACAAATTCAAGGAGGAAGACCGCAAAAAGTTGATGCCATCCTTAAAAGGTATGACTTGCTTTGAGATAGACCGTATGCTCGACATGGCTATGAGTAGCAATGGCTCTCTGAGTGCTGAAGATACAGAAATGATTCTCCAACAGAAAAAGTCGATGGTTAGAAAATCGGGACTGTTGGAACTGGTCGATACGCCAGAATCTATGGATGGTATTGGTGGCTTGGATGCCTTGAAGACGTATCTTGAAGCCAAGGCACAGGTTATTGGTAATCTCTCGCAAGCCTTGGAGTTTGGCGTGTCTGTGCCAAAGGGTGTCTTCTTGGTTGGTATGCCTGGTTGCGGTAAGTCGCTTTGCGCTAAGGCTGCTGCCTCGCTTTTCAATGTTCCATTGCTGAAGATGGATATGGGTAGCATGATGGGCAAATATGTTGGTGAGAGTGAGGCTAATCTTCGCAAGGCAATCAAGATAGCTGAGGCGGCGGCTCCATGTGTGCTTTGGATAGACGAAATCGAAAAGGCTTTTTCGGGTGTTGGTGGACATAATGACTTGACAACTCGTATGTTTGGTTACTTCCTCTCTTGGATGCAAGAAAAAACGAGCAGCGTTTATGTTATTGCTACAGCCAACAATGCCGACCGTTTGCCTCCTGAGTTGAAACGTAAAGGTCGTTTCGATGAAATCTTCTGTGTGAACCTGCCAACGATGGAGGAGAGAAAAGCTATCCTTCGTATCAAGGTTGCACAAAAGAAGCAAACCTTGGCAGCCTCTGCATTGGAGAATATTGCTCGGAAGATGGATGGCTTTAATGGTGCCGACATCGAGTCGGTTGTCAACGAGGCTGTCGAGAAGTGTTTCTTGGGGAGCTTGGTGAAAGAGAATGTGACTTTTGGCGAGAATGTTCTCAAAGATATTGCTGCTCAAACCATCAGTATTTCCAAGTCGTGTAGAAAACAGATTGAGGATATGAGGCAAGCATTTAAGGAGAATAATTTCAAGGATGCCACTACTGGTAAAACAATGTGAATTTTTAATAATATAAATTACAGCTAAACAGCTACTTGCTAATTTTAAAGGTATAATGATAAAATTAGTGTAGGAATACTTGGTGCTTTGAAAAAGTTTGTTTACTTTTGTACATTGAATTTTCAATTGATGGAAATATGGCAAAGAAAGAAATCAAAAAGGGAACTGATGCATCATTAGGTGACTTCGTAAAGGAAGTGAAAAATATTATTGATGCTGCGAGAGCAAATGCTGTTCGCAGTGTTGATTTCTACCGTGTGCAAATGTATTGGGCAATAGGAAAGCGAATATTCGAGAAAGAACAACAAGGTAAAGAACGTGCTGAGTATGGTAAGTATCTGATTCGTAATCTTGCCAAGGAAATAGAACCAGAGTATGGTAGCGGGTTTAGTGAACGCCAGTTGAAATTTTGTCGTCAGTTTTATAAGCTATATCCAATTGGGAACGCACTGCGTTCCCAATTGAACTGGAGTCAATATCGTATGCTTATTCAGATACCTGATGCAGATAAGCGCGAGTATTATGAGTTGGAGGCAGTGAATGAAGGTTGGACAGGACGCCAACTTGAACGCCAAATCAACTCAATGCTCTATGAGCGCCTCTTGTTGAGCAATAACAAAGAGGCAGTATTGGCTGTAGCACGTAAGGAGCGTATTCCTGAGTCTCCTCAAGAGATAATCAAGGATCCAATGGTTTTGGAATTTTTAGGCTTGGAGAAGAAGGCTTCTTATTATGAAAAGGACTTGGAGAGTGCCATTATTTCTCATCTTGCTGATTTCCTTTTGGAAATGGGTAAGGGATTCTCTTTTGTGGCTCGACAGAAAAGGCTTTTGGTTGAAGACGATGAGTTCTTTGTAGATTTGGTGTTTTATAATAGACTTTTGCGCTCGTTTGTCATCTTAGAAATTAAGGACCATAAATTGACACATCAAGATTTGGGACAACTCCAAATGTACGTTAATTATTATGATCGATACGAGAAAATGCCTGAGGAGAATCCTACTATTGGTATTCTATTGTGTACTGCAAAGAACGATACTGCGGTGAAGTTGGCTCTTCCTGAGAACAATAAGACAATTCTTGCCAGCGAATATCAACTTTATCTTCCAACTAAGGAACAGTTATTGAAAGAAATAGAAGAAGTGAAGAAATTGGCAGCAAAGAAAAATGTTTGATTCTTCTCGTAAGACACAATGGGTAAAACTTAAATTACAGCAATGGATAGTAATATTTTCTTTCAGCCTTTCGTTGGCAAGGACTATGCCAAGGGAGGGATATTTGGCAAGCGCATCATGATTCTCGGAGAGAGCCATTATTGCGAGGGATGCTTGGATTGTGGTATTCAGTCGAAGCATCCTGAGTGTATGGATTTCACCCAAGGGGTGGTGAAGGATTATCTGGAAAAGGAGGAGCGACAGGACTGGATGCGAACTTTCGTGAAGTTTGAGCGTTCGCTTGTGGGCGAGGAAACGGATCGAGAGATGAGCAAGAAGATTTGGAATTCGGTTGTGTTTTACAACTATCTGCAAGTGGCGATGGGTGGTCCTCGTGAGGCTGGTTCTGCTGAGCAATATCAGCAGGCGAGCAAGGCTTTCTTTGAGGTGTTAGATAAGTATCAGCCGGATGTTCTCATCGTATGGGGGCATCAGCTTTGGCGCAATCTGCCTGAGGAGCGATGGGTAGAAGGGGAGGAACTCGTTGTCGATGGGCAGAGCATCTGGAATGGTGCCTATCGCTTGGCTAATGGCAAGAGGGTGAAGGCTTTGGCGGTATATCATCCTTCCGTAGGCTATTCCTGGGACTTCTGGCATCGGGTGATTGGGGAATGCTTGAAATAGTTAGCAGAAGCATTGAGTATGAGAGCTGACTTGCAAGAAGCGAGTGGCTCAGTTGAAGGAGAGAATCAAGGACAGCGCTAAGATTCAAGAGGGCGATGAGCCTTGCGATAACATGGAGGAACTCTATCCACAGATGGATGAGGCTCTCAATACGTTGGAGAACTTGATTTATCGTATCAACTTGACTAACACACAGACGGTATTTTCCTCTTTTTTCTTTTAATAGAGCATACCAAACATCCATAGTGGAATGATGTTGCCGTATCCTGTTTCTATGTCGTCCTTTACCACATAGCCATCTGCGATGTCTTGTAGCTGGCGTTGCTTTTTCTTCTTTCCGCCTACCTCAAAGGTATATTTGCCGTCTATCAAAAAGTCGGAGATTGGGGATACGGTGACAGGAAAGAGAAAATGGGTCTGGTTGAAAAAGAAGGTTTCTCTTACGGTGCCAATCTCAGTGTTTGGACTTCCCAAGGCATATATCAAGTTGGGGTTGTCGAGATATACCTTGTCTACTTTCCCCAGCCCTTGTATCCCTCCTGTAGAGGTGCGCAACTGACCGATGAGGCCTGCTTTCTCTAAGTAAGCACAAAGGTCTGCCACATTGTTTCTCGAAATTTCCAATTGTCCTCCTATCTGACTCATGTTGGGCTTGAAAGGGGCACTTTGGGCTATGATAGCCAAAAGACGTTTCAGTTTTCTTGCTGTGGCAATAGATAAATCGGCATATTGAGGTATGTCGGTATCTATCGTAGCGTTGACTACTTGCTGAATGTACTGACGGATGTCATCATTACTGAATGGATAGTATCCTCTTTGCAAATAGTCGGAGAAATATTGGAGAGGCAGAAAACCATCGGGTATTTCTACTTCTTGCTGTAAGAGTTGCTGGAGTGTACAGATGGGAAAATGGATATCGTGAAATAGTTCAAGATACTCACGGTAAGAAAGTCCTTGCATCTCATACATGAGGGCACGGCGACTCAAATCGTAAGCTCCCTTAGCAATGTCGAGCACCGATGAACCTGTAAATACCACGTGTAGTTCCGAATGATAATCATATATCAGTTTGAGTTCTCTTGACCAATCCTTATATTTGTGTATCTCGTCTATAATGAGATACTTTCCTCCCATCTTGACGAAGGTATCGGCAAGCTCTACAAGACGATGACTTGCAAAGTAGAAATCTTCTGCTTGTACATAGAGTGTTTCCTTTCGTGGTAGCTGTTCCTTGCAGTGTTGTAAGACAAGGGTGGTTTTACCAATACCTCTTGGTCCCATCAGTCCTATCATACGAGCATCCCAATTGATGCGGGTGTACATATAGCGGTGAAACGAAGTGCTGGTTTCTTTGAGCAACTTGCTGAATGTGATTTGTAACTGTTCCATGATACCTTGCTTTTTATGATGATTTTTGCTGCAAAGATACATGAAAAAGTTGAAACTGCACTCAATGCAGTGCACTTTTTAACTAAAATTGCACTGAGTAGAGTGCAATTTTCATTCTAAACTGCACTCTGGCTTATTAGCTCTGGATTTTTCAAATCCTTATAGATGCAGAAATCGAATTCATAGGGGAGGAGTAAATCGTCTATCTCATTCTTGAGATTGAGCAAGTCGTTGAGGGATATGGCATCCCCTACCAATGCTATATCAACATCGGAGAAAGGCTTATTGGTGCCTTTGGTTCTGGAGCCAAAAAGAATGGCCTTTTGGATGTTGGGAAAATGGGAGAGTGTGCTCATCCATGCAGTATCTTCAATGATTCCCATTTGCAATGCTTTGCGGATGGCATCTCTGGAACCTTGCACGTCTGTGTAACCTTGATATTCCTCGTAGTCTTTCATCACTTTCCATGCTAATTCTTGGGTATATTTGAGGAAAAATGCCCGAATTTTAAGTTTTTCAATAATGGACCATTTTGAACTTGCACGTTTCGCAAACATTTTCTATCTTTGCACCCATATTAAAGTAATATTAAAGAGTAACGCTTATGTTAAGAGGTATAACAACATTTGTCTGCGATGATTGCGGATGTAAATTTAAGGGTATGGACATGGAATGGAATGCGACTGTTGCATCTGCTCCCGTGAGATGTCCACATTGTGGTGGCTTTCACACTTGTCCTGTTGGCCATACGGGATTGCTCAAGAAACTCTATCATCTGATTTGGAAGAATAATGATGAGAAGAGAATGGCGTGATTCCAATGCCAATCCTGATGGTGACGAACTGCAACTACGTACGTTCCATCGTTATCGCTAGAAAGACATGGTGCTGCAACCTGCCTTCGTGAGATTTTTCAAGCAGAGATGCTTTTCTACATCATGTTCTTTTTGAGCCAGATATCGAAGAATTTATCATAGACCACGTAGGCATCACCTTGCTGGGTGATAAAATCCTTCTCTAAAAGTCCTTTCAATGCAGAACTAACGGAACTCGGGGAGGTCAGGTGGTATTTCTTGGCAAAAGCTCCGCTCTTCACGCTTCTGGCTTCTCCCTCAGCCGAGATGGCATAGAACACATTGCGCTGCTTTTCTGGCATTTGTCTCAGCAGCGTCTCATAGGTGTCAGAAGCCATGTTGAGGTTATAATAGATGGCATCATCCACCATATCAAGTGTGCAAGTGCCTTGCTCTGGTGTTTTCAGAAAGAGCACATTCATCACTCGTTGTATGTAGGAAGTTACACCTTGGAAACGAGCGAAGAGTTCATCTACCACTGTATCTTCGAGATGCTTCTTTCGTTCCTCAAACTTGTTATTGGCAAATTCCTTATATTTCTCTACGTTTAGCGGTTTCAGATTCATAATCATCACGCTTTGGTAAAAAGGGCGAGCTGGTGATGTGAACATTTCACCCATGATGTGGCGATGAGAGCCAGAGAAGATAAAGTGGGCATTGGTGCATCGCTGGATATAAGTGCGAAGCAATGCTTCTATGCGCTTGTCGCCATAATTGGTGATTTGCTGAAACTCGTCTATCGCTACAAGGCAAGGTTTGTCAGCCTCGTTGAGATAAGTGAAAATCTCATCGAGCGTGATTTCTGGATTAGACAGAGTTCCTATTCCTACGCCCCATACAGGCAATCCGTTGATGTCGAAAGATATTTCAGAGCGAAGGGAAGAAAGAATCTGTAGAAATTTCTCCCAAGCCCCTCTACCTTTTGGTCGTAGGGCATCAATGATGGCTTTGCCAAACATATTGACCAAATCGCTGATGGAGTTAGTAGAATATATGTCTATGATAAATGTATAGTAATTGTCCTTGATGGCTGGTTGGTTAAAGCAATGATGAATCAACTCTGTCTTTCCGATTCTTCGAGGGGAAATCAGAGCCATATTGTTCTCATTGGTCAGCATCTCAATGATATGCTGCGTTTCTTCCACTCTGTCGCAGAAGTATTCTGCTCCAGCATAGCCATTCGTAACAAAAGGGTTATTCATTACCATATCTATACCTTGATTAATATAATTACAGCTGCAAAGTTACAACTTTTTCTCCAATTATCATAAGATGATTATCAAAAAATGATAATGGGGCTCGAAAATGAATGACTGGACGGCGACCATTCAGTATTTCATTCAGTACGGAATATCCCATACCAATGCTCTCGGCAAATCTTCTTTGAGAGATGCGCAGATGTTTGGTATTCATTTTTTGCATTTTTTCTTCAGCAATGACAACTTTTGTCAGCACAAAATTGTATCTTTGCAACCGTAAACATAAAACGATAAGATTATGAAGTTAGCAGAAGCATTGAGTATGAGAGCGGACTTGCAGAAGCGAGTGGCTCAGTTGAAGGATAGAATCAAGGACAGCGCTAAGATTCAAGAGGGCGATGAGCCTTGCGATAACGTGGAGGAACTCTATCCACAGATGGATGAGGCTCTCAATACGTTGGAGGACTTGATTTATCGTATCAACTTGACTAACACGCAGACGGTACAGAACGGAGAGTCGCTGACCCAACTGATGGCTAAGCGAGATGTTCTCTCTATGCGTGTCAAGGCGATGACGGACATCGTAAACTTTGTGTCTTCTACGGATACGAGGTTTGGCAGAAACGAGGTAAAGTATATTCGCACAGTGGATGTGAACGCTCTTCGCAAGGAGACTGATACCTATGCCAAGCAGTATAGAGAGCTTGGCCTGCGCATCCAATCGCTCAACTGGATGGTAGATCTGGTAGAGTAGGGAGACTGTATATATAATAAGGTATAAGGAAAAGGTAGTGGCAGCATTCTGGACTGGGCATGGCTCAATGCCGATGCAAAGTCTTTCTTTCTAACACTTATGGCATGCAAGCGGGTTGTTTCACAGCGCACATTGCATCGGGCACAAGTGTATTGGGCACAGGGGATAGCTCATGGCGTCTCCTGCACATCGCATAACCATTTGCTGGCTATCTTTTCCTCTCCTTTTTTGAAATCTTATAGCATTTAGAATAGAAGACCATGGACGGCAGAATGAAGTTTTATGGGTGGCTTATTAGCACCTTACAGCGCAGGCGCATGACCTTTGAGGAGATAGCCAATGAATGGCGAGATGCTACTGCCAATCCTGATGAGGAGGAGTTGCAACTGCGCACGTTTCATCGCTATCGTAAGGCGATAGAAGCGCAGTTTGGCATCAGCGTGGAGTGTAGCGGCAAGGGTGATGGGTATCGTTATTACGTGAAGAAGGATCCTGTGGAGTGTGATGACGTGACGGAGTGGATGCTGAGCTCTTTGCGCCTTGCCTCGTTAGGCGATATGCTGTCTTATCACAATAGGGTGATGCTTGATACGCCACCTTATCATTCGGAATATCTGGACGATATCTTGGCGGCAATAGATAAGCATTATCTCCTGAAATTTCTCTATACCACGGCGTATGGGGAGGAGAAGGACATGGTGTTGCAGCCTGCCTTCGTGAGATACTTCAAACAGAGGTGGTATGTTATTGGAGTGAAGAACGACTTGGAAGTGAAGAGTGAAGAACGAAGAGTGAATAATTCATGTGCTGAGGCTGATGATGCGTTTGCCAATGAGAAAAAGCGCGTGAGGTGTCTTCCTTTCGACCGAATTTCGTACTTGAAGGTGATTTGCGTGAAGCATCCGTTGACGGCAAAGATGAAGCGATTCTTGACTCCTGAGAATTACTATGATGACTGCTTTGGTATCATCAGAATGGAGAATCAAGAGCCAGAGAAAATTCGCATTCGTGCTTTCTATCCAGAGTATAACTATATAGAAGAGGTGCCGCTGCATGAAAGTCAGCAGATGGTGAAGGAGTCGGCTGATGGTATGTTTCGTGAATACACCTTGACGGTTCGTCATAGCTATGACTTCCTGCAGGAGCTGTTGTGGCATGGCAGAGGGCTGATGGTGCTCAAGCCAGAGAGCTTGAGGCAGGAGATGATAGGCATCTTGCAGGATATGGCGAAAAGCTATGAGACAGGAGAATGCTTGAATGGAGAGCAATAAGTAAGAATTATGTTTCGAAAACATAATGTTTGAAAAACATAATATTTGCATATATAAAAGAAAAGGCAAAGTAACAACATGGATTGCTACTTTGCCTTTCTTATTTTATATTGAGTTTCTAAACTCAAATACTATGAGAATTTAGAAACTCTTGGAATCATTTACAACTGAGCCAACTCTACAATCTTATCGACTGCTGCGCTCAAGCCGTCCTTGTTCTTACCACCTGCCTGAGCATAGTGAGGCTGACCGCCACCGCCACCTTGAATCAACTTGGCAGCTTCGCGAATCATCTTGCCTGCGTTCAAGCCGTGATCCTTTACCATGTCGTCTGAGAACATCACGCTGAGCATTGGCTTGTCATTGTGGACAGTACCCAATACACAAATCATGTTCTCTGGCAATGCCTCGCGTACCTTGAATACCAAATCCTTGGCAGCAGCTGGGTTCATAGGCATGATGGCTGTTACCACCTTGGTGCCGTTGATGTCCTTGGCATTGGCTACCAACTTCTCCTTGGCACGCTCCACTGCCTGAGCCTGGAACTTCTCAACGTCCTTCTTCAAGCTATCGTGCTCGTCAATGTACTTCTTGATAGCACCCTCCAAGTCCTTGGCATTGTTGAACAAGCCCTTGATGGCAACGATGGCATCCTGAAGGTTATAGATAGCCTCCTCGCAAGCCTTGCCTGTCAAAGCCTCGATACGGCGGATACCTGCTGCCACGCTGCTCTCAGAGATAATCTTGAAGAAACCAATCTTACCTGTGCTCTTGGCATGGATACCACCACAGAACTCTGCTGAAGGACCGAAACGAACTACACGTACCTTGTCGCCATACTTCTCACCGAAGAGGGCGATAGCACCAAGTTCCTTAGCCTCCTCGATAGGAGTATCACGATGCTCGTCGAGTGGATAGTCGGCACGAATCATCTCATTGACCAAACGCTCTACCTTGCGGAGTTCCTCGTCTGTTACCTTCTGGAAGTGAGAGAAGTCGAAACGGAGGGTGTCCTTGTCTACGTAAGAACCCTTCTGCTCTACGTGGTCGCCCAATACCTGCTTCAAGGCATAGTCGAGGAGGTGAGTAGCGGTATGGTTGGCTGCACTGCCCTCACGGCTCTCGATGTCTACGCAAGCCATGAAGTCGGCATTCACGTTCTTAGGCAATTCCTTTACGATGTGGATGCTCTGGTTGTTCTCACGTTTGGTGTCGATGACGTTGATGGTCTCATCCTCGCTTACGAGAACGCCCTTGTCGCCTACCTGACCACCCATCTCGCCATAGAAAGGAGTGTTGTCGAGTACCAACTCATAGAAACTGCTCTTCTTCTGGGTTACCTTGCGATAGCGCAGGATGTGGCACTCATATTCTGTATAGTCATAACCTACGAAGTTCTGGTCGCCTTCCTTCAATACCTCCCAGTCGCCATTCTCTACGGCTGCGGCATTGCGAGCACGAGCCTTCTGCTTCTGCATCTCCTCATCGAAGCCCTTCTCATCTACGGTGTAACCATTCTCACGGCAAATCAACTCAGTCAAGTCGAGAGGGAATCCGTATGTGTCGAAGAGACGGAATGCGCAAACGCCGTCAAGCTCTGTCTTGCCATGAGCCTTGAGCTCGTCCATATCACCATTGAGGAGGTTGATACCCTTCTCCAAGGTGCGGAGGAATGAATCTTCCTCTTCTTTCATCACACGGGTGATGAGCTCCTGCTGAGCTGGCAACTCTGGGAAGGCTGCACCCATCTGCTCTACCAATGTATTGACGAGCTTGTACATGAATGCTTGCTTCTGACCGAGGAATGTGTAAGCGTAACGTACGGCACGGCGCAAGATACGACGGATTACGTAACCAGCCTTGGCATTGCTTGGCAACTGACCATCGGCGATAGAGAATGCTACGGCACGGAGGTGGTCGGCGCAAACACGCATGGCGATGTCAATCTTCTCCTGCTCATCCTTGCCCTCACCATTCTCACCGGTTGGAGTAGTAAAACCATACTTCTTGCCAGAGAGAGTTTCGATCTCCTTGATGATAGGCTGGAAGATGTCGGTATCATAGTTAGAGTGCTTGTCCTGCAACATGCGAACCAAGCGCTCGAAGCCCATACCAGTATCGATAACGTGCATTGGGAGAGGTTCGAGAGAACCATCAGCCTTGCGGTTGTACTGCATGAACACGATGTTCCAGATTTCGATGACCTGTGGGTTGTCCTTGTTGACCAACTCACGGCCTGGCACCTGTGCCTTCTCCTCTGGGGTACGAGAGTCAACGTGGATCTCAGAGCAAGGACCACAAGGACCTGTATCGCCCATCTCCCAGAAGTTGTCGTGCTTGTTACCGTTGATGATGTGGTCGGCAGGCACGTGCTTAGCCCAGTAGCCAGCAGCTTCGTTGTCGCGCTCCAAGCCTTCCTCCTTGCTACCCTCGAATACGGTAACGTAGAGATCGTCTGGGTTGAGCTTCAAAACCTCAGTCAAGTACTCCCAAGCCATGTCGATGGCGCCCTCCTTGAAGTAGTCGCCAAAGCTCCAGTTACCGAGCATCTCGAACATAGTGTGGTGGTAAGTATCGTGACCCACCTCTTCGAGGTCGTTGTGCTTGCCGCTCACACGGAGACATTTCTGAGTATCAACACGACGTACATCCTTGCCTGGGTCCTTAGTACCGAGGATGATGTCTTTCCACTGGTTCATACCAGCATTTGTAAACATCAGCGTAGGGTCATCCTTGATCACCATAGGTGCTGATGGAACAATCTTGTGGCCTTTTCCCTCGAAGAACTTCTTGAAGGATTCGCGCACTTCATTAGCTGTCATCATATTATTTTTGTTTTAATCTTTAATTCTCAAATCAATTATTTTTGCCCTTTAGGGCATTTTCTTCTGAAAATCTTTGCAAAGATACCAAGAATTGTTTAATTTTGCAATTAAATTAATTATTTTTGAAATTAAAATCGCAAAATATGGCATTAAATACAGATAAAAACATGAAATTGTACTACTCCATCAAGGAAGTAGCTGAAATAGTGGGTGTCAACGAGTCTACTTTGCGCTATTGGGAAAAGGAGTTCTCTTTCCTCAAACCGAAGGTGACTGCCAACAAGGTGCGTCAATATACCGAGAAGGATATTGAGCAAATCAAGGTCATCTACAGCTTGATAAAAGTGAAGGGATTCAAGATTGCCGCTGCCCGTAAATATCTCCAGCAAAACCGCAGTGGGGCAGACAAGTCTTCTGAGGTTCTGGATACCTTGATTAATGTGAGAGACCAATTGAAGGACCTAAAAAAACAATTGGACGCATTGGTATGATGCGTCCAATTTTATTTACCTGTAATCTTTTTTATTTACCAGCAATCCTCGCCAAATACCTCCATAATATTAATCTTGGAAGCTTCCTTCTTGGTGAGTTGCTTGCTCCATTTCACTCGATTCTTGGTTGAGGCTCCAGCGCCATGGTTGTTATATTCTGCATAATTAGCTGTTTCCTCGTTCTTTGGGTTGCGCCAGTTGTCCCAACCTGCTGGTACGATGTGGCTGCCCATTTCGCAATTCATGAAGATGGTAGCTGCGAAAGGACGCCAAGGGCGACCTAAGTAAACTTTGTCTACTCCTTCGGCTGCGGTCAGCTTGCAGTTGTTGAAAACATAACCATAGTTCTGTCCTACTGGGGTTGAGGCTGCGGTGATATAGCTATTTGCCTTGCTATGAATCTCGCAATTCTCAAACCATGCCTTGCTTGGACCAAAGATAAAGTCGGTGGTGCCCTCGATGTAGCAGTCGTAGAAAGCTATTCTTGTGCCTGCCACTCCCGTGTAAACGGTGTCTTGATTTCCGAGCAGTCGGCAGTTATGCACCAGGATATGGTCGCCTTCGGTATGTAATGCCACGGCTTGTCCCAACTTGGCGGCATTGTTCTCGATGGTGATATTCTCCAAGGTGATGTAGCTGCCTTGCACTTTTAGGGTGTAGGTGCGGAAGGTTCCCATAGGCTTGCCCTTCACGGCAGCTTCGGAATCGAGACCACCTATCGGCATCAGTATGTTGGCATGGTCATCGTAAGTGATGATGGTGTTGTCTCGGTCTTCACCACAGATGGTGATGTGGGTGAGCCACGAAGGGATGATGAGTTTTTCCTTGTACACACCTTTCTTTACGTAGATGACCTTGGTGTAATCCATGAACGCACGGCATACCTCGATGGCTTCATCAATGGTGCGAAACTCACCTGTTCCATCACGAGATACCACGAGGGTATCCGGATTGTCATACTTGTTGGCTGCCAACAGATTAGTTGCTGACAGCAACATGAAAAAAGATAATAATAGTAGTCTCATTTTTTATAAAATTCTCTGTACTTCTTGCAAATCATCGATAGTCTTCAATTGATCCATGATGACTTTCACTTCCTCACGGTCATGTACACGGAGTTCGATGGAGCCGTCGAAGATGCCATTGTCGCTGCTGATGGTCAACTTATGGATGTTGATGCCGAGTTGGTCGCTGATGACCTTGCTCACATCGAGCAACATGCCCTTGCGGTCGATGCCCTTGATTTCAATGGTGGCATCAAAGAGCATCCGCTTGTGCATATCCCACTTGGCATCTACGATTCTGTTACCATAGCTTGACTTGAGTTTGGCAGCTATCTTGCAGGCTCTCTTGTGAATCTCGATGCGGTTCTTGTTGTCGATGAATCCCATGATGTCATCTCCTGGGATAGCATGGCAGCAATCAGGGAAGATGAATTGGTTGATGTTTTCTTCTGTGATGATGAGCGGTTTCTTCTTGTTGAAGTCCTTGCCCACGATGAAGAATTCCTGTGGCTTGACGATGCCTTCTTCCTTCTTTTCCTTGCTCTTGTTACCCAAGAATGGGATATAGTTACGCCAACTGCTGGTTTGCTTCTCCTTCTTGTTCTTGCCTTGTATCTCGTCGAGGTCTTTCTCACCGAGGATGATGGTATGGTTGCCAAGAGCGAGGAAGAGATTCTCATGCTTTTGGATATTGTGGAAGTCACAAAGTTTGTCGACGACAGATGAAGACAATTCCATGCCTTCCTTCTTGAGCCATTCGTTGAGCACCTCTTCCCCCTTCTTCTGCACTTCTCGGTTGTCACGGCGCAATATGGCTTGTATTTTGCTCTTAGCCTTGGCAGTGCTCACGAAGTTGATCCAACCAGGTTGCACATGTTGGTTCTTGCTGGTGAGAATCTCCACTTGGTCACCGCTTTGTAACTTATGGCTCAATGGCACGAGCTTGTGGTTGACCTTGGCTCCGATGCAATGACTTCCGAGGAAGGTGTGTATCTGGAAAGCGAAGTCGAGTGCTGTACAGTCGGCAGGCATGGTCTTGATTTCTCCCTTTGGCGTGAAGACGAATATCTCTGATGCGAAAAGGTTGAGCTTGATGGCATCGAGGAAGTCCATGGCATCAGGCTGAGGGTCGTCGAGGATTTCCTTGATGGTGCCGAGCCAGTCGTTCAGCTCGTTCTCGTCCTCAGTGTATTCCTCGCCTTCCTTGCCTTCCTTGTATTTCCAATGGGCAGCGAAACCTTTCTCTGCCACCTCGTCCATGCGGTCGCTACGAATCTGCACCTCTATCCATCTACCTTGTTTACTCATCAAGGTGACGTGGAGGGCTTGGTAGCCATTTGCCTTTGGGTGATTCAACCAATCGCGCAAGCGGTCAGGGTGACTCTTGTAAATCTTGCTGATGGCTACATAGATATTGAAGCACTCGTTCACCTCGTTGGCTCTAACCTTTGGGGTGAAGATGATGCGAACGGCAAGGATGTCGTAGATTTCATCGAAGGAGACATGCTTGTTTTGCATCTTATTCCAAATAGAATAAGGGCTCTTGACGCGTGCCTTGATTTTGTATTCTACGCCCAGTTTGTCAAGTTCTTCCTTGATAGGTGCGGTGAATTGTGCGAAGAGATTGTCGCGTTGCGCCTCGGTATCTGCAAGCTTATGTTCGATGTTGGCATACTCCTGCGGATGGTCGTATTTGAAACTGAGATTTTCCAACTCTGTCTTTATCTTGTTGAGACCCAGACGGTTGGCGAGTGGCGCATAGATGTATAAAGTCTCGCCAGCAATCTTGTATTGTTTGTTGGCAGGCTGTGAGGCGAGGGTTCGCATGTTGTGCAAACGGTCGCAAATCTTGATGAGGATGACACGGATGTCATCGCTCATGGTGAGCAAGAGCTTCTTGAAGTTCTCTGCCTGTGCCGAAGCCTTGTCTCCGAAGATACCACCACTGATCTTGGTCAGACCATCTACGATCTGCGCAATCTTGGCGCCAAAGATATTGGTGATGTCTTCTACGGTGTAGTCTGTGTCTTCCACCACATCATGGAGGAGGGCGGCGCAGATGCTCGTTGATCCTAACCCCATCTCCTCGCAAGCAATCTGAGCGACGGCGATAGGGTGCATGATATAAGGTTCACCGGAGAGACGGCGAACGCCTTTGTGTGCTTGGCGTGCAAAGTTGAACGCCTTTGTCACGATGTCCACTTTCTTGCGGTGTCGTGAAGCCAAATAGGTATCTAATAGATGCTGGAAAGCATCATTGATGAGTTTGTTGTCGGCTTGTTCTCTCTCCAAATCTTTCAAGTTTTGTTCGTCCATGGTTTTTACCCTCCTGAAATTTTAGTTGATAAATGAAGTGGTTGTAGCTGATGGAAGGTCAAGGTGGTTATTTCACCTTGATCTTCTTGCCGGCACGGATACTGCTGCCTGATATGTTGTTGAGCTTGCGAAGCTTCTTAACTGTCGTATGGTGGCGTGCAGCGATTTCTGATAGAGTGTCTCCATTCTTGATGGTTACGCTCTTGCTGCCTCCGTTCTTGTTCTTCTTGCTATTTTTTCCCTTGCCCTTCTTGCTGCTTCTCTTGCTGTTGCTTCTTGAGGAAGAACTGCTGTGGCGGCTATAGCTGCGGCTACTGCGGCTGTAGGATGGCACGTCATCGTTTACTTCTACTACGTCACGTTTCAGCAGCAACTCCTCTGGCTTGAAATTGTAGATGGAGTCCTCATTGTCGATGAATGCTCCCACGAGAGAGGCAGGGAGGCGCACTGACATAGGCTTGTTGAGACCATTGATGATGTCACGGCGATATTGAGGGTTGAGGTTGCGAAGGTGCTCGATGTCGATGTTGAGCACTTGTGCAATCTGCTCCAAGTGTACATCCTTCTCTACGACAACGGTGTCTGTCTTGGTTGGCAACTCGGTTACCATTGGACAGATGTTGTGGTCGCAATAGTAGTTCATGATGTAGTTGGCTGCGATGAATGCTGGCACGTATCCACGGGTCTCCTTTGGCAGGTATGGATAGATGTTCCAGTAGTCAGCGGAACCTTTGGCACGATGGATGGCTTGGTTCACCTTGCTTGGACCGCAGTTGTAGGCGGCGATGACCAGGCTCCAGTCGTCGAATATCTTGTAGAGGTCGCTCAGGTAGTGGGCGGCAGCATAGGATGCCTTCACTGGATCGCGGCGCTCGTCAACAAGTGAGTTGACTTCCAAACCATATCGCTTTCCTGTGCTCAGCATGAACTGCCAAAGTCCTGTGGCACCCACACGAGATACAGCCTTAGGGTTGAGGGCAGACTCGATGACAGGCAGGTATTTCAATTCCAAAGGCAAGTTGTAAGCTTCCAATGCCTCCTCGAAGATTGGCATGTAGAAGTTGCTGGCTCCCAACATGAAGCTGACGGAGCGGCGAAGCTTGCCACTATAGCGGTCGATGAATTTCTGTACCACATCGTTGTATGGCATTTCGATGATGGTAGGCATGCGCTTCAGGCGGTCGATGTATACCTCTTTCTCGAATACGGGGTTTACGTCACGATAGTTGCATGAGGTATCCTGCATCATGTAAGTCTTTGCGTTATAGAGGTGTAGAAGGCTGTCGAGGTTGTCCTCCAAGCCAGTAGGAACTTCTATCTCCTCTGATTTGCCGTCTTTGTCGGTGACGGTGATGACGTCTTCTTCATTTTCAATTTCTGTCTGTGCTTGTATCCCTGTTGAGAGACTGAGCAACATGGTTGCTACTAAAAATATTTTTTTCATTATAATGTTACGGGTCTGTTGTTGCTATATATATAATAATGTGTAAAGATGAAAGACATTGTGATGCTCTTCACCGATTAAAAAGTGAGTGAGCATTGCATTCCCATCGCAGAGGAACGGAAGGGATTGCGGTCTCTCTTGTTGCTGTTGATGACGGTTGGCTCTATCTTGAGCGACAAGTCGTTTGATATGTCAAACTCAGAGAGAGAGGCATCCACATAGGCGTCGATGACCGAGAAGGCATAGACGCCAATCATCACAAACATGCTCATGTCTCTCCATCTGCGGTAACGATCTTTTCGTTTGCGGAAGATTTCCTTGTAACGTTCGATGTTGCTTTCGTCTATCTTTGCTCCCAAATGCAAGAACTGGTTGTAGCTTTGCGTGTTTGGGTCGTCGTCCATAATGTCGAGATAGGCTTGCGAATAGTCATGATACATCTGGTTGTTCCAGCTCATGGCGTATGCGCATCCCACGAAGCCACCATAGATGATAGGTAGCTTCCAGTATTTGCGATTATAGATTTGTCCTGCGCCAGGAAGGATAATCGCGAGCCACATGGCTCTTTTGGTGTTAGGTCTCCATGTTGCCCAGTTGCGTTTCTTGCGCAATGCTTTTGGTGCCAATGCCTTGCTCAGCTTTGCGCTGTCGATGGCAATGGAGTCGTCTAAGTTGAAGCTCTGCATGGCATCAACTTGCAGTGAGTCCTTTTGTGCTATGGCAGGGCTTGCCGTCAGCCATAGCAAGGCTGCGAGACCTATATGTGATAATTTGAATTTCACGTTTTACTTAAAGTTTATCTCTTTTTGAGGGTTTGTGCCCCTTGTACTTTTAGTCTTTGTTCAATTGGTCGAAGACGCTCATGATGCGCTCCAGCTCCTCTTCGTTGGCGAAAGGAATGCTGATTTTTCCTTTTCCCTTAGGTGAGCAAGTAAATTGCACCTTGGTGTTGAGAAACTTTGACAAGCGGTCCTTGAGCATGGTGAATTCCTCTGGCACTTGTGCCTTGGAAGCAATCGTCTTCTTGCCACTCTCAATGTCCTCGCCGTTTTTCAGTTGCTGCACCATCTCTTCCACCTTTCTTACGGAGTAGCCATTCTTCTGAATTTCTTTGAAGAGCTTGATTTGCAGGGAAGGACTGTCGAGTGCAAGAAGTGCGCGGCAATGTCCCATGTCAATTTCTTTCTTCTGCAAAGCCATCTGCACTTGTGCCGGCAACTTGAGAAGTCTGAGATAGTTGGCGATGGCTGCGCGGCTCTTTCCCACACGCTCAGAAATCTTCTCCTGTGTCATGCCTTCGTTCTCCATGAGGTGCTCATAGGCAAGGGCAATCTCTATGGCGTTGAGGTCTTGGCGCTGGATGTTCTCCACGAGCGCCATCTCCATCACGTTCTCGTCGCTGATGGTGCGGATATACGCAGGGATGGCCAAGAGACCAGCTAATTGGGAGGCTCTCCAACGGCGTTCGCCTGCTATGATTTGGAAGCGGTTTTCGGCAACTTGTCTCAATGTGATAGGCTGGATGATGCCGATGGCCTTGATGCTCTCCGCCAATTCGTGGAGGGCTTCCTCATCAAATTCGCGACGAGGTTGGTTAGGGTTTGCCTCGATTTGGTCGAGTGCTATCTCGTTGATAGTGCTGCTGCCTTGCGTGCGGACGCTTTCTGTGGAAATCAGTGCGTCAAGCCCACGTCCCAAGGCATTGCTCTTTGTTCCGTTGTTATATTTCTTGTGTACTGCCATTTCTTTTTTTCTTACGAGTTCTTGTTGATGATTTCTTTAGCTAATGCCAAGTGGTTCTTGGCTCCGTTAGACTCTGCGTCGTACAGGATGACTGGAAGACCATGGCTTGGACTTTCACTCAACTTGACGTTGCGCTGTATGACAGTCTTGAACACCAACTCCTGGAAGTGGCGCTTCACCTCGTCGTAGATTTGATTGGCGAGGCGGAGACGGCTGTCGTACATGGTGAGTAAGAAACCTTCGATTTCCAATTTCGGGTTCAGCTTGCTCTTGATAATCTTGATGGTGTTGAGCAGTTTGCTGATACCTTCCAAGGCAAAATATTCGCATTGCACGGGAATGATGACACTGTCGGCTGCTGTCAGAGAGTTGACGGTGATAAGTCCCAATGAAGGCGAGCAGTCGATGAGGATATAATCATATTCATCTCGGATGGGCTCCAATAGCTTCTTGATTACTTTTTCTCGATCCTTCAAGTTGAGCATCTCTATTTCTGCACCCACTAAATCGATATGACTTGGGATAATGTCCAAGCCATCGATGTCGGTAGTGTAGATCGCATCTCTCACATCGGCATGGTCGATGATGCACTCGTAGAGCGAGCAGTCCACTTCCTTGATGTCCACACCCAGACCGCTTGAGGCATTTGCCTGAGGGTCGGCATCGACAACGAGTACCGTCTTTTCCAATGTGGCCAATGAAGCAGCCAGGTTGATGGTGGTGGTGGTCTTTCCTACGCCACCCTTTTGATTAGCTAATGCGATTATTTTTCCCATTTCTTTTATTTATAATAGTAAAAATCGATGCAAAGATACATATTTTATGCGAGAAATACGTGACTTTATAGTTTTTTTATTACTTTTGCACCAAAAAGAAAGATTTTTTTATGGAAAATAAGAGACCTTTAATATTAATTTCGAATGATGATGGGTATCATGCCAATGGAATCAAGACGCTTGTGAGTTTCTTGAAAGATTGGTGTGATGTCTTGGTAGTGGCACCAGAGAGTGCCCGTTCTGGCTTCGGCTGTGCTTTCTCAGCAGTGGAGCCTCTGCGCTTGAAGCGTCGTCATAATATGGGTGACGATGTAGAGGTGTGGTCTTGCAGCGGAACTCCTGTGGACTGCGTGAAGTTGGCGCTCGACCAGTTGCTTCCAGGACGAACTCCAGACTTGATTCTCAGTGGCATCAACCATGGCGACAACTCCAGTGTCAATAATCACTATTCCGGAACAATGGGTGTGGCCAAAGAGGGGTGCATGAAGTATATCCCTTCTGTGGCTTTCAGCAGTTGCAACTATGATGAGAATGCTGACCTCACTCCTCTCTGCGATGGAGTGGTCGCAATCGTAAAGAAAGTGCTTAGCCAAGGCTTGCCTTTGGGTACTTGCCTGAATGTCAATTTCCCAGCTCAACCTCCTTTCAAGGGCTTCAAGGTTTGCAGAATGACTCGTGGCTCTTGGGTCAATGAGGTGGTGAAGGAGCGCCATCCACGTGGATACGACTACTATTGGATGGTGGGAGAGTATCGTAACGATGAGCCGGAGGCAATGGATACTGACCAATGGGCACTTTCACATGGTTATATTTCAATTACTCCAACCAAGATTGACGTAACTGATTACGATTGGCTGGAGAAGTTTGGTTCTAACTTCTAACTGTTATGAAGTATTATTTGATAGTGGGCGAGGCAAGTGGTGATTTACATGCCAGCAGGTTGATGCGCTCATTGAAAAAAGTGGACGAATTGGCGGAGTTTCGTTTCTTTGGCGGCGATTTGATGACTGCCGAGGGAGGCACTCGCGTCAAGCACTATAAGGAACTCGCCTACATGGGATTTGTACCAGTGCTGTTGCACCTTCGTACCATATTCGCCAATATGAAAATGTGTAAGCAGGATATAGTTAATTGGAAGCCTGATGTCGTTATCCTTGTTGACTATCCTGGTTTTAATCTTAGTATAGCCAAGTTCCTGAAAAAGAATACGTTGATTCCTACCTATTATTATATATCTCCTAAGATATGGGCATGGAAGGAGTGGCGTATTCGTAGCATTAAGCGAGACGTGGCAGAGATGTTCTCCATCTTGCCTTTTGAGGTGCCTTTCTACGAGAAAAAACATCATTATCCTATTCACTATGTGGGCAATCCTACGGCTCAAGAAGTGAATGAGTTTAAGGCTAACTATCATCAAGGTTATACGGAGTTCTGTCAAGAAAATAATCTTGACATTCGAAAACCAATTATTGCTTTGCTTGCAGGTAGCCGCTTGCAGGAAATCAAGGACAATCTGCCTACGATGATAGAGGTGGCGGAGCGCTTCGAAGACTATCAGATGGTGTTGGCTGGAGCTCCTTCCATTGAGGATGAATATTACGAGCAGTTTATTGCGGGCACACCTGTGAAAGTGGTGAAAAACAAAACCTATCCGCTGTTGGCTCATAGTAAGGCAGCATTGGTGACGAGTGGTACGGCTACGCTTGAGACGGCCCTGTTTGGCGTTCCACAGGTGGTGTGCTACGAGACGCCTCTTCCTAAGCTGATACGTTTTGCCTTTAAGCATATCATGAGTTGCAAATACATCTCCTTGGTCAATCTGGTTGCTAATAGGGAGGTGGTAAAGGAGATGTTTGCCGATCGTTTCACTGTGGATGGTATCGCTAATGAGCTTTACCAGATTCTCCCAGGCATGGACGAGCGTACGAAGATGTTGCAGGGGTATGCGGAGGTCAAAACTTTATTGGGTGACCAGATTGCCCCTGACAATGCTGCTATTCTTATGTATGATTTGGTGAAGAAACATCGTGAAGAGTTGATTCGTCTTGCCAAGGAACGTGCCGAAGCTGAGGCAAAAGCTGCTGCCGAGGCTGCTGAGAGAGCGAGAATCAAGGCGGAGCAAGAGGCCCAACGAGCTCGCGAAAAGGCTCAGCGTGAGGCGGAGAAAGCAGAACGTGAGGCGGCATTGACCCATCTGAAAGAATCATAAAATATGGCTATCCTAACTTGTTGAAGAAAATGAAATGCTAAAATGAAGAGAATATGAAAAAGATTACAATGTTTTTAGTATTGGTGCTGATGGCATTCCAGACGCTGTCCGCCAAGTCAATGAAGTCGCTCATAGATGAGTATCGTGGAGAAAATCATGCAGAGTACACTTACATCTCACCTGCTATGATGCTGTTGGCAAAGGCTGCCGTCAAGCAATATAGCAAGGATGCAAGCGACATGTTGAAGAACGTGACCAGTGTGCGTATCCTTCGACTCAATGACTGCAAGACCAAGGTGAAAAAGAGATTCTGCAAGGAAATCGATAATTTGGACGAAGAGGAGTATCAGCCATTGGTGATGACAGCTTCGGCAAAGCGCAGTACAGACAAGGATTTCAAGGTGTTGGTGAAGGCGGACGCTGAGGCTGTATCAGAGTTCGTGGTACTGAGTACGAGCAAGGATGATTGTTCCTTGATGCAAGTGGAAGGTAAGATTGCGTTGAGCGACATCCAGAAAATCATTGATGATACGCAGGTGTTGGAAAATATGAAAGACTGATATGTTTATAGTTATAGCCTTTATTTTTATGGGGATTCTTGTGGGCTATGCAGTTCGCAAGCAGCATACGGAGTGGTTGTCGAAGGCAATCACTCTTTTGGTATGGGCTCTCTTGTTCTTGATGGGTGTCGAAGTGGGTGGCAACGAGCATATCATGCAGTCGCTTCCTACCTTAGGCGTTGAGGCTTTGGTGGTGGCGGTCTTGGCTACCATGGGCAGTTGTATCGGAGCCTGGTTGCTTTGGAGGTATATCGGAAGGAAAGGAGGAACTGTGCGATGAAGGGAAGCCTTGTTGTCGTGATGTTCTTCGTCTTGGGTGTTCTCATGGGACGTATGGACATGGCTCCTGTGTGGCTGTTGGATGGCAAGTTTACTTTTGCGGCGTTGTGCTGTCTGCTCTTTTGCGTAGGCATGAGCATTGGTAGCAACGAGAATGTCGCGGGTGAGTTCAAGTCCTTGAATCCTCGTTTGGTGCTGTTGCCGGTGGCAACGATATTGGGTTGCTTTGCCGGTAGTGTGGTGGCATGGCTGTTTTTGCCATATCGTGGTGCGACCGATTGTTTGGCGGTAGGCAGTGGCTTTGCCTATTATTCCTTGTCGAGCATTTTCATCACCCAGTATCGAGGGGTGGAATTGGGCACGGTGGCGTTGTTGTCGAATATATTCCGAGAGATGATGACCTTGTTGTTGGCTCCTTTGATGGCGAGGGTGTTTGGTCCTTTGGCTCCGATTGCGGCAGGAGGAGCCACGACGATGGATACCACCTTGCCTATCATTACCCAAACTTGTGGACAGCAGTACGTGGTAGTGTCCTTGTTTCATGGTTTCGTGGTCGATTTCTCAGTCCCTTTCTTGGTTACGCTGTGGTGTAGTCTGTGATGCACAGTGGTGAACCTTTTAGGTGTCCAAATGAGTATAAAGCAAAAGAGGTCGCTGAAATGCAGCGACCTCTTTTGCTTTAGGGTGGAGCTGGAGGGAATCGAACCCTCGTCCGCACAAGGAAACCATACGCTTTCTACACGCTTATTCCAGACTGCGATTTTCGAAGTATGACAAGACCTGGACCACCAATCATACCCTTATCCTCTAAAATTTTACCCATGCAGCGAGGCATACATGAGCTATTTCCGATTTGCCTGCACCGCTTGACCAACAAGATTCGGAACTACATCCGTTGAGCGATGTCCCGTTCCATCACCTTGTGACGGAATAAAGCTAATCTACTGTACTTCGATTAAGCAGCGAGAGCGTAGTTATTTTCGCCAATTAATTTTTTGTTCACTAAGATTTAGGAGGTAGCCAACGAGCCTCCGCGTGCTTACGTACCATCTCATCTCGCCGTCAAATCCAGTCAACCCCGAATTCTCCGAACTTCTGTATGATAGATACGGTAGTTACAATGTCTAATAATTAGATATTGGGTTGCAAAGATAAAATGAATATTTGAAACAACCAAATTTTTTTGTGTTTTTTTCTGAAAAAATGAGAAAAACGGTGCAAAAATTCGTAATGTGTTTACTTGGTAGGGTCAGGAATATTCTCGAAATTTGCATAAAAATAAGATTAATAAGTAAAAATCAGTAATTTGTATCATATTGGTTTGGAAAATAATGATTAACTTTGCAGCCAAAGAACAAAACATATTGCAAATGAAAAAGTTATTGGTTATAGCATGGGCGCTGATGAGTATCATGGCTGTTCATGCACAGTCGAAGGTCTTTATGACCAAGGAAATCAGCCCTGAGGCATTGGTTCGTATCTATAAGCAGCTCGGTGTGCCAGCCCATGGCCACGTAGCCATCAAAATCTCTACCGGTGAGATGGGTGGCAACAATTATCTGAAACCTACCTTGATTCGCAACCTTGTGGAGGAGGTGAACGGTACTTTGGTGGAGTGTTGTACCGCCTATGGTGGCAGTCGACAGGACAAGGGCAAGCACTGGGAGACTATCCATGCCCATGGTTTCGACTCCATCGCGGCAGTCGACTTGATGGATGAGTACGGTCAGATGCGCATCCCTGTCAAGGACAAGAAGCACCTGAAGTATGATATCGTGGGTGACCACTTGGCAAACTACGATTTCATGATCAACTTGGCTCACTTCAAGGGTCACGCAATGGGTGGTTTCGGTGGCGTGCTCAAGAATCAGAGCATCGGCGTAGCCTCTACAGATGGCAAGGCTTATATCCACTCGGCAGGAAAGGTGCAGGATGCTGGTGTGCTCTGGAGCAACATCGCCAAGCAGGACGATTTCTTGGAGAGTATGGCTGCCGCTGCGCAAGGAGTGGCTGATTACTTCGGCAAGAACATCATATATATTAATGTGATGAACAATATGAGTGTGGATTGCGACTGTGATAGTCATCCTGCCGACCCTAAGCTCAAGGATATGGGCATTCTTGCCAGCACCGACCCTGTCGCTCTTGACCAGGCTTGCCTCGACCTTGTCTTTAATCACAAGGCTCAGCCTGGTGATGACAACAAACCTCTCATCGAGCGCATCAATCGCCAGCATGGTACTTATATCACCGACTATGCCGAGAAGATAGGCTTGGGAAGTAAGAAGTACAAACTGATTATGATGAAGTAAAGTAGAAACATAGGTTTGAAAATTTAATAAAAAATGCAGTGCATTATAAATTTCTTGTATTTTGACAGAAATTTGCAATGTGCTGCATTTTTCGTGTTCTCTTGTCGAATTTTTGCAGCGACTGCCAATTTCTTTTCTGTAAAAGAGATAATACTTTCTGTAATCTGTATATCCGATGATTTGTATTATATTTGTAATTTTGTACCCGAAATAATAACGTCATTAAAAGAATGTATTGTAAAAGTCGTATGGATATAAAAATAAGAAAGATGAAGAATAGAATTTTATTTAGTTTCGCTTTGGCGATGATGGCATCAGCTAAGATGTTGGCTGGCACAGGCATCGCAGATACTACCCAGGTGCATGGTATCAACGAAGTAGTGGTGACAGGTTCTAATCAAGCGACCTCTCGCAACCTTTTGCCTTATACCGTATCGGTCATCAACAGCCGACAGCTGGAGGCCACAGGCAAGACGCAGCTCCTGGCTGCTATTTCTGGTGAAGTGCCAAGTCTCTTTGTGTCGCAGCGTAACATCTTCGGCTTCGGAGTGAGCAATGGTGGAAGCGGTGGCATCAAGATTCGTGGAGTGGGAGGTTCGCCTACCAGCGGCATCCTGATGATGGTGGATGGACAACCTCAGTTTGCTGGCTTGTACTCTCACCCTGTGGCTGACTTCTATGAGACGGAATATGTGGAGCATGTGGAGGTGATGCGTGGGCCAGGTTCCGTGCTCTATGGTTCCAATGCGATGGGCGGTGTCATCAATATCATTACCAAACGTGCCCAGCGAGATGGAGTGTTTACCACGTTGACTTCTCAATATGGTAGCTATAATACTTGGCAGAACTCGCTCACCAACATGGTGCGCAAGGGTAAGTTCTCTTCGATAGTTTCGCTCGGTTACGACCGCACAGACGGCTTGCGGGATAACTTCGACTTCAAGCAGTCGAACCTTTATGCCAAGGTGGGCTATGACTTCACCCCTCATTGGACCTTGGCTGCCGACTACACTCTGATGAACTTCATCGGCAACGACCCTATCTATGCCAAATTGAGAAATTCGGAATCCACCGACATCTATCATCAGAATATCACAAGAGGAGAGACTTCCCTCACCTTGACCAATCAATATGGCAATGGAACTTATGTAGGTGAATCTTCCGATGGAGATGAAGCCAACACCAACGGAGCCGTCCGCATCTATTATAGCTACGGCAACCACTTCATCGACGACCCGAATCATTTCCATAGCTTGGACGACCGCTTTGGCATCCTTGCCTATCAGAACTTCCAACCTTGGAAGATGGCAACGGCAACCTTAGGTTTCGATTTCAATACCTATACAGGTAAGATTCCGATGTCGGGTGGGCATGCTTATGGAGATGGAAGCCGCCCTGCGCAGATGCAGACCATTGACCGCAAGAGCATCACGGAATATTCTCCTTATGTTACCTTGCAGCAAGGATTTTTTGATGGCTTCCTGACGTTGAATGGAGGTTTGCGAATGGCGAATAGCGATAAGTTTGGTACCCATTGGTTGCCTCAGGTAGGTTTTGCCATTCGTCCAGCCGATGGATGGAGCGTCAAGGCATCCTTGGCTAAGGGTTATCGCAATCCATCGTTTAGAGAGTTGTATCTCTATGCAGTGGCAAATCCTGACCTCGCCCCGGAGAGTATGATGAACTATGAGGTGACCGTAGCAAAACATTTCTCTCGCTATTTCAGCATGGATGTGACGGGTTATTATTCTAAGGGAAGCAATATGATTCAGACTGCGAGTGTGGCTACTGCAGAAGGTGGAACCACCCAGCGCAATATGAATACAGGTTCTTTCCGCAACAAGGGTATCGAGGTGAGTGCGCAGAGCCATCCGCTTGATGTTCTCTCTCTCAGAGCTTCGTATAGTTATATGCATACTTCGCTCGATAATCTCACCGCAGCTCCTAAGAACCAATACTTCTTGGGTGTCGGTTGGCAAGCATTGCGCCAGTTGACGGTGGATGCGGAGTTGAAAGGCATCGGAGGCTTGTATGTTGCTGATGGTGTCGATCATCAGAACTATGCATTGTTAGGTCTTCGCCTGACTTACAAGCCAGTGAAATTCCTCGACATCTTCGCCCATCTCGACAACATCACCGATGCGAAGTATATGATCAACAATGGCTATGAGATGCCTGGCTTCACGGCGATGGGAGGTGTGAAAGTAAGATTTTAACCAGAATATTTCATACTATTCGAAGGATGTAAGGGAAAGTCACCTAAATATTTGCGAGTTTGATTGAAAATATTTATCTTTGCAGCAAAATATTCAAGACACAATAGCTATGCCAAGATCTAAAGGACCAATAGGTTATATCGAGCACCGATCTCCGATGAAGGACGAGACTGGCGAGTATTTGATTCATCCTCAGTTTGTCACCAAGGACATCTATGATTTCAAGGACATGAAGACGGGAATGAGAAGTCACAACCAGATGACTCCTGCCCAATTCGTGGCTGCCATCAATGCCATAGAGGACGAGATGCTCTATGCCCTGTCGATGGGCATGGAGGTGAAAAACGGCGATATGTTCATTGTCAAACCCAAGTTGGCGGTGCGCCGACACAAGGATGATGATGGCAATGAGTATCGCAAGCCTTATCATGTGGGCGACTTGATTCCTTCCAATGAGGTGGAGTTCGCTGGCTTGGAGGTGAGGGCTACGAAGGCTCTCAACAAGGAGTTCCTCGCCAAGCATTGCCATGGTTTCGGACGTGTCGATTGGAAGGTGAATATGCCAGCCAAGGACGCTCGTCAGGAGTTGGTCGATATTACCAATTATTGCAAGGAGCATGGCTTCATCACGGTCTCCGGCTTGCAACGCTTGCATGGCGTTTGCAAGCATCATGCCCGCAAGGTCCTCGATGGTTATTGCGAGGGCGAGTTCCCTAAGATGACAAAGGAGAAAGTGGGCAGGATGTTTATCTACCGCAGGATAGGGGTATGATGCCTTTTGAAAAAGCATCATTCCTTATGAATTGGGCTTTTATAAAAATAAAAAGATAAAACAAGCTTTTGATAAAATAGAATGGCAAAGCAAAGCTCCCTTCACTTTTCTGCTGACTGTACTTGATAGTCAGAGAATTACAGTGAAGGGAGCTTTTCGCTTTAGTGGTGATATGTACGACGAAAGTCTTATCTTCTGCTGGAGCAGATGGTTCTGCTTTTCGATGGCTGAGATGTACTGTGTGCCATCGAGTAGTTTTTTGATTACGTTTTTAATCATGATGCTTATTCTTTTGAGGGTTTGACAATGTTAATAATCTTCTGCAAAGATACAACATTCACCACCCCTTTTGCAATAGCTACGGCATATAAAATCGCAGAAAACTGAGTAGGGAGGAAGTAATAGGGATGCAGGGCAGTGGGAGACGGAGGGTGGAAAACCCTCTTCGGCGAACTTCTCTCTATGCTAAAACTTATGTCTCACTATGCACAGACTTATGTCCCTCTACCGACAAACATAAGTCTCACTATAGTGAGAAGTTCGCAGGAGTGAGGTTTGTGCCCCTTTGTTCTTAGGAACGCTCCCCTTCTTCCTTAGGATAAGCTCCCTTTGTCCTCAGGAATATTCCCCTTTTCGGTAAGGGCTGTTTTCCGTTCTTCTTGGTTAGCTCCAACTCTCTCTCGGCAAGTCTCTGTATCGGGAGGACGTTTGAAGAAACCTTTCTAATATCTCCCTTCACTGCAAGTCGTTGAATGTCAGATGAAATATGACGAAAGTGAAGGGAGAATGAAAACGGAAAATCAAAATGAAAGAAATGGCAGGATGTGTAAGACATTTCTAATTTTTCTCACCAATTGGAGAAAAAGTCTTCAGAAAAATTTGGAGGTTTCATTAAATCTTTGTACCTTTGCATCACTAGTACCCCCCAAGCCTCTTAACAATGCTCAAATGTGGGGGTCGTTTTATTTTTGGACGTTTATAAAAAATGCATATTTTTATCACGTAATAATAAAACATATTTATCCCAGTAGCCATAATAGTTTGGCTATTGGGCTTTGTTTTTATATTTTCTGAGTTTTCCTCTTTCTATATAAATACTATATTTGTGTTGATATTTACTGGTATTTTGTAGAAAAGCTATTAAATATTTGTTGGTATCAAATCTTTTCACTACTTTTGCAGTGTCATCCCATGGATGGTTGGCAATGAGTTGCTGGCGATAATCCGTGGCTTGGCACTATTTTATGAGAAAGACGTTTACGCGTTTTCTTCTGGTTAGTTGAAACCTAGGAAATTTCAAACCGTGATCAGTGGAGGATGGATGTGAACGCCTATGCATATCGTATATATGCAGCACGAAGTGCGCCCTTTCGTAAGAGAGGGTGTACTCTGTGCTATATCTATATATACAATGGCGGCGTAGGCTTCTATCATGCTCTTATCACGATTGGTTTTCCTAGGACCACAACTAACAAGAGCAAAACAAGTGATAGAACTCCTACGCCGTTTCTTGTTGATAGTGGATATGTATAACGATTGGAATTGAAATCTTGTTAGGGAGTTACAAGAGAGTAAGAATCATCACATTATAAACATATCTGCAATGGAAACCAAACAATACAATAGCCTCTTTTCCTTCATTTGGAATATTGCCAATGATGTATTGGTACACGCTTTTGAAAAAGGTGATTACAAGAAAATCATCCTTCCTTTCATGGTGCTTCGCCGAATCGATGTACTCTTGGAACCAACCAAGAATAAAGTATTGGAGAAAAAGGAGTTTTGCGACAAGAATGGCATCGTGGAGTATGGACCGTTCTTGACAGGAGTAACTGGCTATCCTTTTTATAATACTTCTGCCTTTACGATGAGTACGCTGAAGAATGAGGTAGATTCTCAGCGACTCAAGATGAATGTCATCGAGTATTTCAATGGCTTTTCAAAAGATGTGCAAGACATCATAGATAAGTTCAAACTTCGCCAGCAAGTGGATAACTTGACAGAGGTGGGACGTTTGGGTTCTCTCTTGGAGAAATTCACCGATGGCAATATCAATCTGTCCATTAATCCTGTGATGGAAGAAATCACGGATGAGCATGGAAATGTGAAGATGGTGGAGCGATTGCCAGGACTCGACAACCATACGATGGGAACTATCTTTGAGGAACTACTTCGTAAGTTTAATGAGGAAAACAATGTGACCGAGGCTGGTGAGCACTTCACGCCTCGTGATTATGTTCGCTTGCTTGCCGACCTTGCCGTTGTGCCTATTCAAGACAAGTTGAAGGACAACACCTATACTATCTATGATGGTGCTTGCGGAACGGGTGGCATCTTGACGATTGCACAGGAAGAGGTGGAGCGGATTGCGTCAGAACAGGGCAAGCAGGTGAAAGTGAGTATCTTCGGGCAGGAATTGCAAGCCGATACTTACGCTACTTGCAAGGCTGACTTGATGATTTCGGGTAATATCCAAAAGTTTACTTATCGCCTTGACTCAGGAGAACATCAGTATATCGCCTTTGGTTCCACCATCAGTCAAGATGGTCATGCAGGTGAGACTTTCGATTTCTGTATTTCCAATCCTCCTTTCGGTACTCCTTGGAAAGAGGATTTGAAGAATTGGGAATTGGGGGATAAAAAGGAGGTGACTGACCCTCGCTTCTTTGATGGGGCTACCAGTTTTATTCCTGATATTGGTGATTGCCAAATGTTGTTCTTGGCAAACAATGTGAGTCGTATGAAGAATACGCCTCTCGGTTCTCGTATCGTGGAAGTTCATAATGGTAGTTCTCTCTTTACTGGCAATGCTGGTGGTGGAGAGAGCAATTTGCGTCGATACATCATAGAGAACGACTTGCTGGAAGCTATCATTGCCATGCCAGAGAAGGACTTTTATAATACAGGAATCTCTACCTATATTTGGGTGGTAACCAATCGGAAGGAAGAACGTCGCCGTGGTTATGTTCAACTCATTGATGCCAGCAACATCTGCACACCGCTTCGCAAGAACTTGGGTGAGAAAAACTGTGAGACAACAGAGGAAGACCGTCAGCGCATTCTTCAACTCTTGATGGATTTCAAGGAAACACCTGAGAGCAAAATCTTCCGTAATGAGGAGTTTGGTTATTGGCAAGTACCAGTGCTTCGTCCAAAGCGAGACAAAGAAGGAAATCTTGTTCTAAAGAAAGGCAAGGTGGTAATGGCGAAGAACCGCAATGAGGTGGAGCAGATTCCTTTGCTTTATCCTGGAGGCATTGCAGCCTTTTATGAGAATGAGGTAAAGCCATACGATGATGAGGCTGAGTTTGGCGAGCCAGTTGTTGGTTATGAACTTTCTTTCACCAAATATTTCTATAAGCCTGTTCAGCTTCGCTCGTTAGAAGATATTATGCAGGACATCAATGTGATAGAGAGTGAGACGAAAGGTTTGTGGGACGAGATAATGAAATAAAGGTATGGCGAGATATTCGGAATATAAAGATAGTGGGGTGCAATGGCTTGGAGAGCTTCCGAGTCATTGGAAAGTTGTGCCAATAAAGAGGGTCTCTTTAGTAAATCCAAATGCAAAAAAGAAACTTTGTTCTGAAGATTTTGTAGGGTATGCACCAATGGAGAGAATTCGCTGTGATAAAATGAATCCTACGAGCATTCAAGTAAAAAAACTTTCAACAGGACTGACATATTTTGAGGAGGGAGATGTTGTGCTGGCAAAGGTTACTCCTTGTTTTGAAAATGGTAATGTTGCAGTTGTTCCGAAAATAGAGAATGGGTGCGGCTATGGTAGTTCGGAACTTTTTGTTTTTAGAACTAATGAGGAAAAAATATTTAGGAGATTCTTATTGTATAATTTCTTGAATAAGGAGTTTGTGAATGCAGGTGCAACGACAATGCATGGAACTGGTGGATTGAAACGAGTAACATCAACTTTTGCTAATAATGCTCAAATTTCTCTTCCTCCTCTTTCCGAGCAGCAAGCTATTGTTTCTTATCTCGACAGCAAATGCTCGAAACTTGATACGCTTGTGGGAAATAAGGAAAAGGAAATATCGCTATTGTCAGAGATGAAACAACGTGTCATCGCTGATGCTGTTACTCGTGGTCTCAATCCAAATGTGAAGTTCAAGGCTACCAATATCTCTTGGTTGCCAGAGATTCCTGAACACTGGGAAGAGAAGAGGTTGTCTTCAAAATTTACAGGTGATGTAGAAGCAAATAAGGACTTTATTTATAAGCATGCTTTTAGGTTTAACTATGGTGAGTTGGTTCCTAAGAATGAGTTGGGAGACCCAGAAGAATATAGAGATGTTTATGTAAAATATTCTCTTATCAAAAGGGGGGATATACTTATTAATGGATTGAATTTAAATTATGATTTTGTTTCTCAAAGGGTTGCTTGTGCTCCTAATGATGGTATAATAACTTCGGCTTATGTAGTTTGTCGACCACGTAAAAACGTGATTTATAATTATTATACCTATTTGTTTAAGGCAATGGATGGTATGAAATTGTTTCATGGCATGGGTTCTGGAATAAGATTGACTCTCTCTTTTAAGGAGTTGAAAAGACAAATGCTTCCTGTTCCCCCTCTTTCCGAACAACAAGCTATTGTCTCATACATCACAGAGCGAACAGCGAAGATAGATTCTCTGATAGAGAAACTGAATAACGAAATAGAGTGCATCAAGGAATACAAGCAACGCTTGATTTCGGATGTTGTGACAGGACAGATAAAGGTAAGTTAGAAAGGTAATCGTCTCTATATAATAAGGTATAGCTATGGATACATCAGAAACTGGACTTGAAAAGATCATCGTGGATTGGCTGCGTGACCAAAATGGTTACGAGCAAGCGACTCCTCACGACTATAACAAGGACTTCGCCTTGGTGGATAGTTGGGTGGAGCGATTTATCGTTGCCACACAACCCGACAAGGTGAAGGAGACGATGTGTTTTGCTTCGCCATCAGAAAGACAGAAGTTCTTCACTCGCTTGGCTTTGGAAATCACCAAGCGAGGAGTGGTGGATGTGCTCAGAAAGGGATATAAATTCAATGGCAGAACATTCGACCTCTACTATCCTCTGCCATCAAAACTCAATCCGAGTGCCAAGAAGATGTACAAGCAAAACATCTTTGGCGTGATTCGGCAAGTGATGTATTCCAAGCAGAATACCAATGAGATAGACTTCGTCATCTTTATCAATGGACTTCCGCTCGCTACCTTTGAGTTGAAGAACAATTATACAGGGCAAACCTATGAGAATGCCATTTCTCAATACCAAACGGATAGAGATGCCAAGGAACTCCTCTTGCAGAAGAAACGTTGCGCCGTTCATTTCGCTTTGGATGACCAACAGGTATGGATGTGTACAGTGTTGGCAGGGAAGGATTCTTGGTTCTTGCCTTTTAATAGAGGTGTGAATGGAGGTGCAGGAAACCCTGTCGTACCTAATGATACGATGACTTCTTATCTTTGGAAAGATGTATTGACCAAGGCAACCTTGAGTAATATCATCGAGAATTTTGCGCAAGTTATCATAGAAACCAAAAAAGATAAGAAGACAGGCAAGATGGTAACCAAGGAAAAGGTGATTTGGCCTCGTTATCACCAGTTGGATGCTGTTCGCTCTTTGGTTGCTGCTACGCAAAAGTCTCGCATCGGACGAAGATTCTTGATACAGCATAGTGCAGGAAGTGGTAAGTCGAATACCATTACTTGGCTTGCCTATCAACTCGTTACGCTCTTGAAGAATCAACAGCCCTTCTTCGATTCTATCATCGTGATTACCGATCGCATCAACCTTGACAAGCAGATAAGGGATAATATCAATGCTTTTCGAAGACTGAGCAACATCGTGGGGTGGGCGGATAAATCGGAAACGTTGAGGCTCTTGCTGCAAGGAGGCAAGAAAATCATCGTCTCTACCATCAACAAGTTTAGTTTTATCCTTGATGAAATCGGTAGTTCGCTCAAAGACAAGCGTTTCGCCATCATTATCGATGAGGCTCATAGTAGCCAAAATGGAGCGATGGCTACAAATGTAGCCACTGGTTTGTCAGGCAATGCCATACCGATACATCGTGTTTTTCCAGAAGACAATAGCGTCGCTTTGGCAGCAGATGGAGGACCACAAGTGGATTATACGCCAGAAGAGGAAGATACGGAAGACAAGATACATCGTATTTTGAAAGGAAGAAAGATGGCTAAGAATGCCAACTATTATGCTTTTACAGCTACACCAAAGAACAAGACTTTGGAGATGTTTGGCGAGAAAACGATAGATGCGGATGGGACGGTATGCTTTCTTCCTTTTCATGAATATACGATGAAGCAAGCTATCGAGGAAGGTTTTATCTTGGATGTACTGAAGAACTATACCCCATATAGTTCTTATTATCGCATACTCAAGACGGCTAAGGATGATCCACAATATGACAAGAAGAAAGCACAGAGAAAACTACGTGCATACGTGGAGGCTCAGCCTGAGACCATTGAAGAGAAAGCGAAGATTATCGTGGAGCATTTCTGCACCAAGGTGTATATGAAGATAGGAGGTAAGGCTCGTGCTATGGTCGTAACTTCTTCCATAGAGCGTGCCATTGAGTTTTACAAGGTTATCACTCGTTTGCTTGAAGCACGAAAAAGTCCTTATCGTGCCATCGTGGCTTTTACAGACAAGATGATAGATGGGAAGATGGTGACGGAGGCGAGTCTCAATGATTTTCCATCGGCAGAGATAGAGAATCGTATGGAAGAAGAACCTTATCGAATCTTGATTGTGGCTAACAAGTTTCAGACAGGCTATGACCAGCCGCTCTTGCATACGATGTATGTGGATAAGATGCTCTCTGGCTTGAAGGCAGTGCAAACTTTGTCGCGTCTGAATCGTTGTCATCCCAAGAAGCAAGACACCTTTGTGCTTGATTTCGCCAATGACCCAGAGCTCATCAAGATGGCTTTTCAAGAGTATTATAAGACAACGATATTGCTTGGTGAATCGGATGTCAATAAGTTGAATGACCTCACGGAGACCATTGA
>SAMEA104315437__coassemble_120_pt1 | contig 105743 bp, 91 predicted proteins | sample SAMEA104315437__metabat2_high_PE_043 | metagenome-assembled genome bin SAMEA104315437 (sample SAMEA104315437) | gut metagenome | biome: Monkey gut; feature: monkey-associated habitat; material: faeces | place: China | collected 2013 | reverse complement strand
CCGCCTACCTTAGAGCGAAGCGGTTCAGAGCGACGAGTAGGAGCGGTTTCCCCCTCTCTCCTGAGGAGAGAGGGTTGGGGTGAGAGGTGGAGCCCTCTTTAATGGTAAAGAGGGACGGGGTGATTTTAGAAAAAATCCTCAATGGAGAATTGAAATCCCCTTCAATGGAAAATAGAAATCCTTTTCAAAGGAAATTTGGAAAGTAGGATTGCAAAGGGCGATTAGCCCTTGCACGAACTAACACAAAATGCAGATGCAATTGCCGTCAGTACGGTAATAATAAAGTTAATTACTGTTTTAAGAGTTTCCTTTTTCATTTGAATCAAAAATTAATGAGTTAATATATACAAAGTTTATATTTTAGTCAAACTCCTTAGGATTTTCACTTCCAGAGCTGGAGCCGCCGCCCTCTTGGCTGCCGCCGCCTCCATCAGAGGTGCCACCGCCACCCTGCGAAGGGGTGCTACCGCTGCCACCGCCGCTCGGAGTAGTCGGTGTGGTGCTACCAGCGTCACCCTTGTTGTCGCCACCCGATGGGGTAGTAGGGGAGTCATCCCCTGAACCATCCCCACCATCACTCGATGTCAGCGATGATGCCTTCTTCAAGGTGGCATCCAGCTTGAGCTTGTCTGAGACAAGCTCTCCCGTAGCTCTCGCTCTGAGCTTCACACTCTCAATGTTCTTCGCCACGGTGAACTCCTTCTCAGAGTTCGCTCCCTCCTTGTGCTTGATACCGATGCTAAAAATAGCAAGATTGTCAATCTTCACGGCAATGCCTTGAAGGCAAAGCTCTCGGATGCAAATCACCATATCGGTGAGCATACCCTTCACGGCACCAGGCGAGAACGGAGTGTTGTGGCTCGACATGTGCTCGGAGAGACCGTCGATGCCGATGGTCTGGGTGATGGCAGGACGGGCGTAATACTTGCCGTACGCCTCCGGCATCTTCTTGTTCTTGTTTTTGTACAGATTCAGTAAAATCATAAATCGTGAGTTAATTTAGTTTGAGTAATGATGCAATGAGGGCTACCGCGGAATTGCCGTTTCTCGCATCGTCAACCTCTCTGATTGACAATGCAAAGATACGACATTTCTTTTGCCCACTGCGCCTAAACGACTCCATTGGTTACCTTTGGGGCAATAAAGTCGAAAAAAATGTAGTGTGGCTTCGTGACAGACCCAGTTTTAGGGCTCGCCTAGATAATAGATGATCAATTCCACCTGCTTGCGACTCCAGTGCTTGGCATTCTTGCCGATATGGCAGGCATCGAGGCTCTCCCTCAACTCCTCTATGTTGCCGATCCATCTCGCCAGATGCTTCTGCGCCTGCTTCGGATCACTCTTCGGGAAGTAGAGCATCGCCAGCTCCGACTTCCCGTAACTTCTTGGTTCTAGTTCCATTTGGTTCAATTTATAATGTACAATTTGTAATTTATAATTTATAATTTATAATTGGGCTTGCGCCATCGTGACTCCTTCGAGATTTCTCTATGACTAACAGAGATTTCTCTGCTAGTCACAGAATTTTCTCTGCTAGTCTTCCAACTTGTCGTTTGGACTCACGGCGGCATCGTTGTTCAGTTCCAGCGGCTCCTTCTCGATGACAGCCCATCCGTTGCCCTTCTCCTTGTGAATCTTCTTGAAGCCCAGTTGCGACATCACGCTGCCGATGTTCTGCTTATTGAGGTTCTGGCGGAGAGCCGGGTTGCTGCCGATGCGTTCCAAGATCTCAGCACTGTAACGGAACTTGATGAAATTCACGTCGGTGGTCTCGTCAGGCACCTTGTAGTAGCGCAGAATCTGCTCCTCGGCATAGTTGGCTACCATGAAGAGACGGTTGTGCTGGCGCATCAGCTCGATGTCGGCACGGTTCAACCAGAACGTCCAGTCACCCTCCTTGTGCTCTTTCTCCTTCGTCACCTTCTTGCCCAAAGCCACAGCCTCGGCATAGACATGGGTGTAGTCGATGGGCTGCTCTATCGGACTCTCTATGCTCTCCACGATCCAAGGTGAGTAACGGCGGTTCTCATCGTCGGTGATAAACTGCTGGCTGTTGCTCGTTCCACAGAGGCTTCCACGATGGGGCAACTCGCTGCGGTACTTGTCGTAAGGTCGGCGAATGGAGAACGTGAGCTTGGTGATGGCACTCTTGAAGGCACTCAGGTTCTTGCCGAAGATGCACTCAAACTCGTCCATGCAGAGCACCGCCTTGCTCGAACAAGCCTCCATGAAATCCTTGTCGGTGTAGTTGGCTGTGGAGTCGTTGATGAAGTACTGGCGCAGGATAGGCGGCAAGAGGTAGGCGAAGAAGGTAGTCTTGAAGATGCCACCCCTTCCCACGAGGATGAGGATGACCTGGTTGACCACCTTCAGCGATTCCCATGCCACCACCATCGCCACAAGCCACTTTTTGAAGAAATAGCGGAACTCCTCCTGGGTGTGATGATAGTCCGGCTTGTCGATGACGTGGATGGTGTCGGCGAGTTGGTCGATGTAGTCGGGATCGCTTTCCTCTTTCCACTCAGGCAACTCTTTGAGATAGTCCACGAGAGGGTCGAAAGGCTGGCTGAAGTCGCTGTTGATGATGTTGTGGAGCGTCTTGCAGGTCACCTTCATGCCGTCCTCGTTCATCTCCAGCCAGAGCGAGTTCTCGATGTTGTCATCTACCAGAGTCCAGTTTGGGTACTTGCCCGTCAGCACCATGAGGCTTCTCAGCTCATAGGCTCCCGTCACCAAGTTGTGCTGCATCTCGTAGTGCATCGAGAGCCACTGCTTGATGGCGTTGGGAGAGGAGCGGAAGGTGGACTCCTCGCCCTTTCTCCTGAAGTGCCACTTACCAAACTTCTCTGTGTGCTTGTAGCACGACTTCATCACGGAAGCCGTGTCGCCATAGCTGCTTCCAAACTCGGTGACGGCATAGGAAAGCGCCTCTTCCTGGGGGATGCCATAGAGGATGCAGACCTTGGCGAACTGTACGACATACTCGTTGTGTCGCCCCGACTCAAACTGGTAGCCCCACTGGTTGAGCAGGTGCTGGATGGGCTGTGCCGCCTCCTCGATGGAAGGAGCCGTGGCGTTCATGCTCTTCACCTCGGCAGCCATCTTCTTCGCCTTTCGCTTCTCCAGCATCTGGGCGTACCGGGTCTCGTTGGCCTTTCGGGTGTAGAGCACCTTGAGATCGTTGGGACCGAGGCAGAACGGCACGGCATCCTTGCGGAAGAAGGCATTGGGGTCGTGGGCAAGACCAGAGATCCGGGTGATGTCGGTGCAAGCCTTGTCGGGTTCGCATCCCAGCAGATGAGTGAAATGGTCCATCGCCTTGTGGATCATCACGTCGAAGAGTTCCAGCACGGTCACGTCCTCGTCCTCTATCGGCGAGTAGGGGCAGAAGATGCGGAATCCCTTGCCGCTGATGGTGACGTAGGCGGCGAAGACGTGCTCATCCTGTCGGAGAAGGTCCATGCACTCCTCGATTTTCTTCTTCGTCTTGTGGTCGAAGTCGAGCATGAGGAAGTAGGACGGTCTCACGAAGTTGGCGAGTTTCTTGCCATACCCATCCATGACGGCGGAGATGGTGATGCCAGGCGACATCGGTTTGTACTCATCGGCGAAACGCTTGCCGATGGCGAGGCGCTTGCGATAGGTCTCGGTGATGATCTTCAGAGCCTCGTCTTTGCGGATGAGGTATTCCAAGTACTGCCAACTAGCGAGCTGATGGCTTTCCGAGGTGTTAAGCGACTTGAAGTAGGAGGGCATGACCGCTGCTTCGTTTTTAGTGGTTAAATTTTTAACCTGTTCCATTTTGTCAAACGGTTTTAATTGATTGTTCCCAGCAACCGTAACGATTACGAACTGAGGTGAGGTCTGAAGGCTGAACACTGAATCAGCACCTTTTGTTAAAACTGTGTTAAATATATACGCAATCTATTGATATATAAACTTTTATTATTATATTGCTTGCGTTGTATATAACAAAGTCTTTTCCAGTAGAGTTCAGTTCAGTCTGTGAGGCTGAATCCTGCGAGAGAGGGTTCAGCCCTGTGTCAGCCTTGTCGATCTCGGTGGCGAAGGTAAGAATAAAGTTTGGATCAGAAATTTGAAAATGACCGATATGGTCAATTTCCAGTATTAATCATTTAATTTCTTACACAAATGAAACATTTATTAAATGTTGCGGAGAATGTTCTTCTCCATGTGTTTTTTTGTCAGGCAAGCTCCTGACTGGTGAGCAACGTTTCTGCCTTGCGTGGAACGATTTCCGTCTTTGGATGAAAGGTCTGAAGAAGGAGGCGAGAGATGACGGTTCGGGCGGTGAGGCTCAGGAGAAGTGGCTGGTCGATATGGAGTCGATCAAGCAGCACTATGGCTTGACTCATACGGTGACCAAACATCTCAAGGAGGGCAAGAACATGTCTCTGTCGGAGTTTGAGAAGTTGTGCCTTTACGTCTTCTCGTTCTATGACAGTGAGTGGGAGCGTCAAGTAGTGTGGATGAATGTGGGTACGACTCTCTTTTTTCACACCAAGGAGTGCAAGGACTTGAATTTCGAGCCATTCTCTCGTCCGTTGGATCAAGTGATGGAAGAGAAGGTGACTGCGGAAGTGAGCAAGTTGGCGGATATCAATCGTCGCTATTATGAGATGATGGCGGAGAAGTAAGCAAGGGATGCCCGTCGCTCCTGCTCCTCGCTTGTCCTGAGGAGGGGCAGGAGAGACGGCATCTGTTGTCGTTTTGTGGGTTAAAGTTTGTAAATTCCCCTCTCTTACTCAATATTTTTCCTTATTTTTGTACGATATTGTAGCTGTTTTTCTAGAAAGACGGCGAAGGAAAAATGAAGAATATCGAGATGAAAACGTGTAAGTACTTGAATCATAGGTGTATTCCTGAGATTCGAGGAACCCAAGATGTGGGGTGATGGGAAGAAATGCCCCACTCTTACTTGGATAGTATTCAATATTATTGGTTCCGTAGAGCTTAAAAAGAAATATCTAATGTGAATAAAAACAAAAAAGAGTTCAAGAATATGGATATGAATCCATAAATTTGTATTTTTGTCTAAAATTTTAGATTAATATATGAAAATTAGAACATTTTCTTTTAAAAACAAAGTGTCTGGTTGGAATGTGAAAAATGTACATTTCGATAATTTGACACTATTTGTCGGCGCATCAGGTGTTGGCAAAACACAAATATTGCGTGCGATAGGCTCTTTGAGGAAGATTGTGAATGGCGATTCTGTAAATGGAGTAGAATGGTCTGTAGAATTTGAGGAAAATGGCGTCGTCTATATTTGGAAAGGGGCATTTGATGCGTTGGAGACTAGTTTAGAGGATATTTATCATTTTAAAAATTCTGAAGCTGTCGTTCTTTATGAAACGCTTGAAATCAATTCTAAAACTATTATAGATAGAAAAAATACAGAAATTGAATATGATGGAAAACCTATAGTTAAGTTGGATGCTAACAAAAGTGCCATCTCCTTATTGAAGGAAGAAGAGTTGATTTCTCCAGTATTGAATGCTTTTCGAAAAGTCCAAATTCTAAACTCTAATATCAGCGGTTTGACCATTACACCTTCTATTAATGAGAAAAGGAAAAGTCATCTAGGTATCCGTGAAATAAAGAATGAAAAGGGACTTTCTCCCATCGAAAAATTGTTTTTGTTGAAAGTTAACAAGTTGCAGGAGTTTGATGATATTTTTGATAATTTCAAGGTCATCTTTCCTTTAATAGAGGACGTAGATTTTGCGATTGGTTCTTTTTTCAATGAAGTGGCTTGCCCGATATTGAAAATGAAAGAAAAAGGTGTAAAGTCTTGGATATTTCAACCCGATATATCTTCTGGCATGTTGAGAACCTTGTCGCAGATAACCATGTTGACTTTGGCTGATGCTGGAGATGTCTTTCTGATAGATGAATTTGAAAATGGTCTTGGTGTCAACTGTATTAATCAATTGGCAGAAATGATCATGTATCCTATGGAAGATGTGCAAGTGATAATGACGAGCCATCATCCTTATATTATCAACACGATTCCTTTTGAGTGTTGGAAGATTGTTACTCGCTCAGCTAGTGATGTAGCAATTCATACACCAGCGGAATTTAATATAGGAAAACGTTCCCGTCATGAGGCGTTTATGCAACTTATCCAGACTTCTGCTTACAAAAACGGTAGCTTATGAATCTCTATATTGTAGTGGAAGGTGAGCAAACAGAAACGAAAGTTTATCCTGCTTGGTTGCAAATTTTGGTGCCACAGCTACATCGAATAGATGATGCGTGGAATTTGTCGGAAAATTCCGATAGCTATTACTTGTTTAGTGCTGGTGGAATTCCGTCTATTTATAAGCATGTTTCCAATGCTGTGGCAGATATAAATGAGATCAATGCTTGTGGTAAGGGAAAATATGATTACTTGCTCATGTGTATTGACGTTGAAGAAGAAAGCCGTCAGTACATAGAGCAAAAAGTTCAAGAACAACTGAAATTGGATGGTAATGAACTTTCAGAGCCTACAAAATTGGTGATTTTTGAACATAAAATTTGTATGGAATCATGGTTTTTGGGAAACAGAAAAGTATATAAGGAAAATCCACAAGATCAAGATTTAATAAAATATACACATCTTTATAATGTAAAAGAAAACGATCCTGAGTTAATGGAAAACTTGGAATCTGATTCTTGTGCAACGAAGGCTCAGTTTCATTTTCAATATTTGCGCTTAATGTTTAAAGAGCGCAATATGCGTTATTTAAAAAGCAACCCTGGCGACGTATGCAAGAAAGGATATTTGGATAAGTTGGTAGAGCGTTATCAAGAAACAAAACATATATCTTCTTTTGGCAGATGGTATGATTTTATTGTAAGTTTGTATCATTAGAAAGATGAAGAATGTCGAGATGAAAACGTGTAAGTACTTGAATCATAGGTGTATTCCTGAGATTCGAGGAACCCAAGATGTGGGGTGATGGGAAGAAATGAGAAAAAACATTGATGTAAAATTCAAAACGTAACGGAAATGTGTAAATTTTCAGCGACGACAAAAGATAAACTTGGCAATGCTTTGATTTATATGGCAGAGCGAGTGTCAGACCTTAGTAAAACCAAGGCCTTGAAGTTGTTGTATCTCATGGAAGAACGAATGGTGCTGCGATACCATGTGCCGTTCCTTGGCATTCCATATGAGATATGGCAGGCTGGACCAGTTGCTAAGGATGTCTTTATTGATCTTTCGGATGGTCCCTACCTGTTGAAAGATTATGTGAAAGCAGAAGTGCGTCATAGTGGTACATATATAGTTTCTGTGAAACCATTCTGTGATGATGAATTTTCAGATTGTGAGATAGAAATGATGGATGGCATACTTCAGAAATATGGAGAAATGACAGCTTCAGAATTGGTGCAAGAAACACATAAGAAAGGAACTTTGTGGTATGAGGAGGCAAGTCAGAATGGCTTGCTAGAAGCGTTTAAAAACCGTGAGTGCAACAATTCTGATATAAGAATAGACTTTACAAAGAAGATGGCACCTTGTGCAGCCGAATTTTACAAGGAAAGTCTCGGCTTTCATCAGACAGCTGATATATTAAGAATTCTTCCTACATCCAAGGATCATGTTCCTTCTGATGTAGAAGTAAAGCATGGATGTTTGGACTTGTCAGAGCGTTTTGTAAATGTATTCGTCTTTTTGTCTGGTGAAGAAATCATTTAGCTCAGTTCGAAATCCAAGAACAATTGCAACAGACTCAGATAGAGTTGATTGGCGCATTGGATTCTGACGTATTCCTAGAACTGAAAGATTGCTTGGCAAATAGCAAGATGGTTAAGAATAAATATAGGAGAATGCTGAAGTGAGGTAACCATCGGATTCTTCACCACGGATGGCTATGTGGTATATAAGGTATATGACGATGATGAACTTCATCCCGACCAACATCGTTCGGCTTGCCTTACTCACGTAAGGCGAAAGTTCGTTGAGTCCTTGGAGGAGAACCATTCCTTGTCCATGTGGTTTATCGATGAGATAGGAAGACTCTTTGGAATAGAGCACGATTGCAAGAAGGCAGAATTTGATGCTGAGCAAATTCGTGCTGAAAGACTCAAAAGAAGTAAGCCTGTCATGGATCGAATCAAAGAGAAGTTTGAGCGATTTGCAAAGTCGAACTATAAGGGCTTGGGTGTGTTGACGAAGAAGGTGAGTATGATGAGACATATCAAGATGAATCTGAAGAACTGTTTGAACATAGGCAGCGAGGATTCTGCGTTGGACTATGCCTTCATGTTTTCTGTCATCGAAAGCTGTAATATGAACAAGTTGTCTCCTGGATGGTACATCAAGGAGCTGGTTAGTCGTCTTACAGCTAAACCTTGTAGCGATGTAGAAAAAGTGGCAATTTTGCCTTGCTTTATACAAAAATAAATGTTAAATCCGAACATTTATTATTTTTTACATCTTGTGAATCGCCTTTAAATAAAGGCGGTTCAGAGGGTGTGTGGGAATATAGATGGTTACGAGCACTAAAAAATGGATGTAACAACAAATGAAATATTAAAAGACTTATTGATGACTCCTAGCCCATCCGGTAGAGAGGGGAATATAATCAATAAGGTGGCTATGTATTTGAAAGATTACATAGATGAATGGTCAATTGACAGCTATGGCAATCTGATAGCCTTGAAACATGGCATAAATCGTGGCAAAAAACTTATGTTGGCTGCCCATGCCGATGAGGTGGGCATGATGGTTACCTATATAGACAGTAATGGCTTCCTTTCTTTTCAAGAGATAGGAGGTATTGATACCAATCTACTTCCTGGACAACGAGTGGAAATTCATAATCATCGAGGGGTGGTTACTGGTGTCATCGGTAAGAAACCCATACATCTTCAAGACAGAGATGCCAAGGCAAAAGACTATGATGCAGAGGATTTATGGATCGACATTGCTGCCAAAGATAAGAAAGATGCTGAGGCAATGGTAGAGGTGGGTGATTACATCACCTATCAAGCTCAACCCATTTGTTTGCAACATGAAGTCTGGACTTCCAAGGCTTTGGATGATAAGGTAGGTTTGCTCACTTTGATTGAAGTGGCCAAGCAGCTTGCAGGCAAGAAACCAGCCATGGATGTTTATTTCGTAGCATCAGTACAGGAAGAATTGGGAGCGCGTGGCATAAGAACGGCAACTTTAGGTATCAACCCTGATTATGGTATCGCAATAGACGTAACCCATGCAACGGATTATCCAACTTGTTCGCCACAAAAGAGTGGAGAAATCAAAATTGGAAATGGAATCGTAGTAGCAAAGGGACCTAATATCAATGAGTCTATAGGACGAACACTGCTAGACTTGGCGAAGGAAAATAACATCAAGTATCAGATAGAGCCAATCGCTAGACCTACAGGTACCGATGCCAACTTTATGCAAGTGTCAGGTACAGGAGTGAAAACGGCATTGCTGAGCATTCCTTGTCGTTATATGCATTCGCCGAATGAAATCGTATCTTTGGAAGACGTCAATGAAGGGGTGAGATTACTTGCCCATTTCTGCGAAGTCGAATTAGATAATATGTAAACATGTTTAATTTTTAAAGCTTTAAAAAATGAAGACAAAGAAAATTGCATTTTCATGGGAAGAGAAGAGTTCTTTCGACACAGAGCGTGTAGGAGCAATGTATTGCTTCAAGCGTTGTGATGTAAATCAGAACTAATCTCTTAATTGTAAAGGGAAACTCTGGTGGCATGCGCCAGAGTCTCCCTCTTCATTTTCGATACTTTATGAGTAAAAAAAGTGGAAGTTATCAGGCAGACGATGTCATTTGCTTTTCAGATAGTGTAGAGTTGATTCCCTATGAGGATAAAACTTTGGCATTGTCTGTTGATACGGGCAATTGGATTGTGCTGTATAATGATAACCAATTGAGATATTTGAAGCGATTGCTTTCTGGCTTTACAGTAGGCGATACTTATGAGGAAGCTTTACAAAAAGACGAGCTATCTGATTTGTTTAGGGTTCTTTCTTCTGTTTATGCAAGAACTTTTGGTCAAGTGGACCATTCTCCTATACCGACAGTTGTCAATGCTTCAAAGTACTTGAACGTTTATCTTACCAATGCTTGCAACTTGCATTGTGTTCATTGTTTTATGAATGCCGGAAGTAAGTTGGAAAATGAGCTTGATGTTGAGAAGTGGAAAACGGTTCTACAAGATTTTTCCCAAGCAGGAGGTGAGTTTGTTACATTTACTGGTGGTGAACCTACAATGTATGTCGGTTTTGAGGAGGTTGTAACCTTTGCTCACCAAATTGGGTTGAATGTTACGGTTCTTTCAAATGGATTGCTTTGGACAGAGGAGAAAATCCATCGCATGAAGTCCTACATAGATGAAATTCAGTTTAGCATTGATGGCGTAACTGAGCAAGAAAATGCCAAGGTACGAGGTAAGAATCATTTCCAAAAAGTGGTGGATATGGTTTGTAATTTTGCTTTGGCTGGTGTGCGGACATCTGTTGCGACAACCTTTACTTGGGAAAATCTGAGTACAGCAGATGAATATAAAAGATTTGTTGACAGCATCAAGCGACGAGTCGGTGATAGGGTGTTCTTTAAACTGACCAAGAAAATCCTTCCTGGTAGAGGAAAGGTATTTTCGGAAGAAGAAAACCGCCGTTACTATGAGCAGATAGATGCCATCGAGAGATATGTGGATCCAACGGCAGGTTATGCCAACTTCATAGAGGGTCATGAACCTAATGTAATGATACGTAACTGTGGCTTTGGAGGTCTCTCTATATCCTCCAACGGCAATGTTTATTTTTGCAATCGCATTCATGAAGTAGATTGCTTTGGCAATGTAAAACATGACAAATTGAAAGATGTCTTGGCTAAGGGCAAACAGATGTTGAATGATACGGCTGTTGAAAATGTGTCCCCATGCAAGGAATGCCGTTTACGCTATGTTTGCGGAGGCGATTGTCGTATAGATTATTTCAATTTCAAAGGTCACCTCAAGGCGTGGAAAAATGACTATGTCCAAACTCGTTGTACAGATGAGTTTAAAAGCCGCTTGTTGAAGAAAATGGTAGATGGTTTTACCTTTTATTATCAAGCATAATGCCTCAATATCGCTGTGTTTGTATCTATGAGACCTATAAAACCTCTCATCGAATAGAGGTGAGGATAGAGGTTTGTCTGGGAAGTAATACGAAGTTCCTGTCTCCTTTTGTGAGAAAGATAGATTTGGAAGAGCTATTTCATTCTTGTGTGCCAGAGTCTAGAAGTTTGCTTCCTCTGCTCAATCAGATGGGGATGGTCAAGCAGCCTTTTCGAATATCAGGAATACCCCTCTCGAACCTGGTGGTGCAAGAACTCCTGAACAAAAATCCTTGGAGTGGAGTTCAAGTAAATGGAAAAGGCAGCGTTAAAAAGGCATGTCCTGTATTCCCTGCTCCTCACATGCAAAAGTTGTCGAAAGGACATCTCTTGGGGGGCGAGCTCTATATTACGAACATTGCTAATTGGAGCAAAAACATCAAGGTTCGTATGGTTTACCAAGAAGCCTTGTCGTCTTTCTTTCCGAAATATAATCTATGTCCATATCTTACATCCTCAGGTATGCTTTTGCTTCGTGACCAAGCTGAAGAAAAGACGCTCTTAGCAGAATTGGGAGATGGGTTGAATTTTGAAATAGGGGAGGTCACATTTCAGAATGATGATATAGACAAACTGGCACATTTGGCAAGAAAAGGCTGGAAGGTGCTAGTGGAAAAAGGGAAGGGACCTGCTACACAAGTTTATTTGAAGCATCACCCATCGGGTATCAATTGGTTTGCAAATGATTCGGAAACATTGGAGGATGATAACTTTGTAGAGCAAATGCTCAACAACTATCTCCAAGGGCGAAACTATGTTGATAGTAAAGGTAAACTAAGCATCTTTAGAGCAAAAGATATAACGCAAATCGAGACGGAGAAATTGTCAGAGGCTTTGCCTTCCCTTCATTTGAAGCATTTGTATGGTGTACAGGCATCACTGACAACATCAGAAAAAGAGGATATTCTTGCAGCAATCTCTTTGGGAGTTAAAGCTCATTTGCGTTCCTATCAACAAGAAGGCGTCCTTTGGTTGGCAGGGATGAGAAAGAATCATCATGGATGCCTCTTGGCTGACGAGATGGGACTTGGAAAAACTCTCCAGGTGTTGTCTCATTTATATAGTATAGGACAACAGGTAGGTAAACCTCATTTGGTCATAGCTCCAACGTCGTTGGTATATAACTGGCAAAATGAGATACAGAAATTCACACCTTCTTGGCAAGATGATGTAGCTATCCAGCTTCATCATCCTGATGCCAGCAAGAAGCTTCTTATAGTTTCTTACGACATTCTTCGTTTAAACATTGAGGCATATCAAGAATTAGAATACGATACCATTGTCATAGACGAGGCACAAATCATTAAAAATCGTGATACAAAGAAATATAAGGCAATTAAAACCTTGAAGGCGCAGCATCATGTCATCCTCACAGGAACCCCTATTGAGAATAGCATAGATGATATTTGGTCTCATTTTATGCTTCTGATGCCAGAGATGAAAACTCTTTATGCACTGCTAAGTAAGCAATGTCAGTCTAAGGGTGACGAAGCATTATTGGAGATGTCTCGCAAGTTTCTGAAGCCTTTTATTCTGAGGCGAACGAAACAAGAGGTATTGAAAGATTTGCCAGAGTTGATAGAAAAGACGGTCTATGTCGAAATGCCCCATGCAGATCGTAAACTTTACGATCAAGTGCACCAGATGGTGATTCGTGCATTGACCAATGGGGTAAGTGGTAGAATAGAGAGCATTGCCTTAGAAGGATTGCTGAGATTGCGTCAAGTATGTGTGTCTCCCAAGTTACTTCCAAGTACTATCTATAAAGGGGGGAGCTCTCTCGTTTCTTCAAAATTGCAGATGGCTCTAGAGTATATCGGCTCTTTCAGAGATAAAAGTGAGAAGGTCTTGGTTTTCTCTCAGTTTGTGGGAGCCTTGGAGGAATTGGAAGTCATCCTTGAAGAACATCATATAAGGTATGAGAAAATATATGGTGATACCCGTGACAGGGTGTCGCCGATAGAAAGATTTCAGAAAGACAAAGATATATGTGTCTTTTTGATCAGTTTGAAAGCTGGCGGTGTAGGTTTGAACTTGACGGCTGCCAACAATGTCATTCTATTGGATGACTGGTGGAATCCTGCGGTTGAAGACCAAGCCTTCGCACGTGCTCACCGAATAGGACAAAAGCAAAATGTGATGATATTCCGTCTCATCTGCAAGGATACGGTAGAAGAGAAGGTTTTGCAGCTTCAGGAAAAGAAGCGACAGACGATAGATATGTTCAACGCAACATCTGGCAAGTTGAGCATGGAAGAAATAAAGGGATTGTTAGATTAAAACTTCTATTGCATTGTAAATATTTAAATGATTTGGAGTGCAAAGATTGATATAAAGAAACATGATGAAAACATATATTAATTCACCATATAATATTGAAAAAACAATTGAAAGAATTGATTTAAATATTTCTTCAGATTTGAAATCTGTGGATAATTTAATGAATTTTATTCAATCAAAAGATGAAGAAATTTCGGAGGAGGCGAGTGATGTCACGGTTATATGCGTGAATTTGAATTATAAAATCTTAGATAATTCAGAAACGAAAAGTTTGCTTAAGGCTTACAAAGTTTGCCATAGTGAAATGATGGCACTGTTTTCAGAGAATCCTAACTATATTGATTTTGTGGGATTTGATGGAATATATAGTGGAATCTTTGCTACTTCGTTTTGTCATCAAATAGATCAAATTATAGAGACGGTAGGGAAAATTAATGCAAGTCTTGAATTTCTTCGGTTATATTTGGAGAAAAAACTTCATGTGAAGATGGATTTCCAAATAGGAGTAGATTATGAAGACGCAGTAGTATTTAAAGATGGTATCACAGTTTCTGATGAATGCACTTTAAAATCACGCAGTTGGCATGGGAAAGTCTTTCAAGTTGCTAAAGATTTAGCGACTGTTGAAGGAATTGATGGGCAGCATGTGTATATTACTTCACGAATATTTAATAATTTAAAAGATGAGTACAAAAAATTCTTTGAATCTTATCAAAGTTTTTACTATACTAACATTGTCAATACAAAAATAATCAATTGGGCAAAGAATTATATTAAGAATTATGGAGAATAATGTTATAAAATTTTATATGGATGAGGATAGTTGTCCTGTCAGAGAATCCATGAGCCTAGAAAGTATGAATGATTCTTTGTTTAAGGATCAGTATTTCTTGGCTCTTAAGCAAATTGATACATATTTGTCTGGACTTGAACAAATTGATGGGAAACATAAGACAGATCTGGATTCCATCAATAATGTTTTTGCTTTTATAGGCGATAGAGGAACTGGAAAAACGTCCTGTATGGTCAACTTGGGCGACTTTTTGGTCAAAAATCAAAGAGGTGGTAAAGGACGTTTAAATAAGGACGATTACCCTTCTTTATCCAAAGTCAATTTTTTCACCTTAGATTTGATAGATCCGACTTATTTTGATGAAAGTAATGATTTGTTATCATTATTTTTAGCTAAACTATACCATTCATTCCAACAGCGCAATCAGGATAGCCGTGAAGAAAGAGACGAAAATAAACGAATGGCATTCTTACAGCAAATCTCTTCGACATATAAGCATTTGCAATGGATGACCAAGGGTAAGAAATGTTTTGACGAAGAGGTGAATATTGAAAGTTTGATTTCTCTTTCTGCTGCTGTTGACTTGAAAAATGATATAAAGGAAGTCGTAGATGCTTATATCGACTTTTTTGATTTGAAGGATTATATGCTTCTCTTGCGAATAGATGATATCGATTTAAATGCAGGAAAAGCAGCAGAAATGTTAGAGTATATACGCAAGTATTTCGTGCAACCTAATATTTTGATACTGGTAGCTTTAAAGATGGAGCAGGTCAACTTAGTATTGAAGAAAATTTTTAAGTCCAATTATGACTCTTCACAGCCGAATAATGTTGGTCTTGATTTAATGGTGGAACGATATTTGACTAAACTCATTCCGCATAATCAAAGAATATATATGCCGGAGCCAAATGACTATCTGGATAAAGAACTGTGGATATATGGATGCCGAGTTGATGAATTGACTGATAATCAAGAGAAACCAGAAAAATTCTCTTCTTTGAAGCAGGCTATTCCTGAGTTGATATTTCGAAAAACTCGTTTCTTGTTTTATAATTCAGCTTATGGAGCAAGCTACATTGTCCCTACAAATATGAGAGAGATACGCTCTTTGCTAAAACTATTGTGGACAATGAAAGATTTTACGTCAAAAGAGGCAAATGCCGAGCATTGCTATTATAACCAGGAAATTTTTAAAAAGTATTTTTTTGAAAATTGGGTTGATTTGAATTTGGAAGAAGACCAACGTAGAATAGTTCGTAGAATATTGGATGTAAAAAGTAAGAATTATCTGAACAAGTTTGTTGTCAACGAACTCTTGGAAAATTTTTATGAAGACTACCCAGGTTGGAAAGAATACGGACATTATAAAGCCTCTGCTGAAATAAAGAGAATTGCAAAAGAAGGAACCTATTTTTATAAGATATCTGTTGGAGATGTATTGTTTATAATAGATGATTTATCCAAGAAATATATTCAAGAAACAGATCAAAAGTTGTTCTTTTTCTTGACTTCTTTCTATTCCATGAAATTGTACGAGTCTTATGATAGAGTTACAGAAGATGCGGGTACAAAGAATGGAAAACATGTACCATCAGAAAGTGAAATCTTCAAAGATGACTTATATGCAGAATTAAATGACTATGAGAAACTGACTGCAGGTTTCTTGTTTCAAGATTTCTATCATACCGTGTTTTCATCAGATTTGGTGAACTCATGGCGATTTGTTAGTACATCTTCACTTGCAAAAATGATGTATGAGGCATTGAATCCTGGCGAAAATGTAGTTACATCACCTAAAATAAGACTTGTTGAATTACTAATGCTATGTTCAAGGTGCGACCAAGACTTCAGTTATATATCACTCAATAAAGAAGAAGCATATAATGAATATAGAATGGATTCGTCATTGAATTACGTTCAGTCTATTAATGATGATGTTGTTGTCTTTGATCCTCTATCTGTTTTCTTTAATCTGCCGAGAATCATAGATTGTTATGAAAGATTTCGTGGATTAAGATATAATGGTAAACCTATAGGAGAACAGTTTGTAAACTATATATTCTCTAATCAGCCATTTACTAAATCAACTATTTTGTATCAGTTGCGAGAATGGACCTTGAATAATCGTGATATAGACGTGAATGAGAGCAATTTTGAGTTTGAAAAATCAGAAGAAGGTCTTGTTTCATGGAAATATTATAATAGTTGGAAATCATGCTGCTCTTTTCGCAATGCCGAAATTATGCAAGATTTTTTTGCTCATCTAGTAAATAAAATGTCGCCTTGCACAGACAAAAAAGTTGCTTTGATTCAATTCTTTGATGTAATAGCAAAATATTCCATTAAGACCTACGACAAAGGACCTAATGAAGAACCTTACGTTATTTCCTTTGGATTTTTCAAAGCTTTCTCTTCAGTATTGAATGAACTTGATGAAAATGATGTCCAGCAATTTAATAACTTGTTTTTGCCAATCATGAATAAAGAGAGTTCTGATAATGGCATGAACAATGAATCCCTTCTCTAAATAGAACTGAAAAAATGGAGAATATTTGTCAAATTTTAAAGGTCCTTTTTGTTGAAACTAAGAGTGACGATGTTATTGAATCTTGGTTGCAACAGAAAGGACTAGAAGGTTATCTTGGAAACAAGCTGGACATTGATTTGTTTTCACGTCAGTTGTCTCATATTGATCCATCAAAAACACTTGATCAAGGCAATATTGTAGGCAGAGTGGTCAAAGACAAATATTTTCAAAAAAATGAAAATGATAGCCAACTTACATTCTGTAAATCCCCCAATGTGTTTAACGTACTGCTTCATTATAGTTCGTCAAGGTTGACTCTTCAGAACAATACTCCAATATGCAAATATAAAGATTTGCTCTCTTGGCATCAAGTTACAAGAGAACTAGGAGAGGATTTGTTTGTTACGTCCTATCTCGCATCTTTAGACATTCTTAGAAGGGAAGAACGTATAAGATTCGATTGGAAATCATGTGTCGGTCATAATGCTACAGAGTTGAATGAAATCTTCTCTGGTGAAATGATGGATATTCATGCTCATTTGAAAGGCTCTTCCTATAATGTTGATTTGAATTGGATCTATTTGATGAACCATATCGGTGGGCATGAGCGTCAATTTAAGGAGTTTGATAATAAAATCCTTTACCCAGAGTCTTCCTACTTATATCATCATACTTCTCGTAGTTTGTATGTTAAGATTGTGATAGCGGCAGTAATTAGACAGTTTTTATTTGCGCTTGGTAATCACTATGATAATTTGAGTATTGCTGATGTAAAAGACTTAAACGAAACTCAATTATTGTCCCTACTTCATGGCAAGGATCTTACTTTTGTAGATGAACAGAAATATCAAGAAAGTCCTAAAAAACGGAGAGAAAAACTTGAAGAAATGGTTTGGTCTTTCAAGGATCGAAGACGTTCGGCAGAACTGTATAATATAGAGAAGGTCTTAAAGTGTACAAGTTTTGAAGAGATAGACGAGTATCTTGATAAAATTCAGACCAAACTAGACTTATGGCGACATATCAAAGGTCGCAAGTTTTATTTTCGCGATCTAAAAGAAGCGATTCCTGATTATGCAATGGTCGGTAAGGAGAAATCCGTGCGAGCTATCTTGTGTGGTGAGCGAAGGTTAATGTATCGGATGTTCTCTCTCGTTTATTCAGGTGAGATACTTTCTACTAGTTATTCTACCTTATTTTACATATACCTATTAATTAAGGAAGAGTTTCGTAAGGAAATGGTGCAAATTAATCAAACCAATGGTTTTGCAAACTTTTCTTTATATGAGAGCCGCAAAACAGATTTTATTCCTGAAAATTCTGTTTACGATAGGATTTTACCGTATTTGGCTGTCGGAACATTTCTAAAAGATGGCAAAAATGGCAATAGGTATATGGAAGTACGTATTACTCCTAAAGATACCGCACGAAAGGACATGATGTCACTGAAAACAACTGATAGGAATGTATTGGATTCAGGCTTGCAAAATCCATGGTCTGTGATTGGTGTGAAAAGAAGTCATGGTGAAATTATGCGTGACAGTAAGGAAAAAAGCAGAATAGAAGATTCCTATAAAGAACAATATCATTATGTTTTCCATTTTATCAAAATCTTCGATAAAATAGGATATAATGATGATGTACTTAGTATTCTTCCCCGGCATGAATATTTACGGTCAAAGGTCAAAAAGCAAGCAATGGCACTTTTTAATTTTCGAAATTCTGGTAGCAAGTATGTGAAGAGACTGACTGGTATAGATGCTGCTAATTCAGAAATATTTTGTCGTCCAGAAGTCTTTGCTACGGCTTTTCGATTCTTGAAAGGGCATGAGATTACCACGAAAGAAACAGAAAGACCTGCGGATTTGGGTATGACATACCATGTCGGAGAGGACTTTTATGATATTGTTGATGGGTTAAGAGCAGTAGATGAAGTACTTGTATATTTTAACTTTCGAAATGGATGTAGATTAGGACATGCATTGGTCTTGGGTACAGATGTGGAGCAATATTACAAAAGACGCAATTTTCGTATAAATGCTACCAAACAAGTGGTTTTAGATAATGTAGCTTGGTTATATGTGCAGAGTGAACGTGTTGGTGCGTCCACTCAAGTCCTAGGGTATTTAAAAGAGGTTTTTCAACAATATTATCAGGAAGTTTATCGCTCATTAAACGATTTAAAAGATATTTCTGTTTATATCTATTATCAGTCATGGCTGTTGAGAGGAGATGACCCTCATAGTTATGCTTTATGTGAGAAAGGTAATACAGGAAAGTTTGAATACAAGGTTGCAGATGGTATTATGAATTCTGCAGATTCCTGGGACACAGCTTCAATTAATTCCTTACCAGAGGTAATATTGGCTCGCAAAAACTTACAGGCAGTGAAGCTATATTACCATTACCACTTTAATGGAAAAGTTAAGAAAGTGGGGGCGCAAGGGGAAATCTTACGCATCCAACCTGCTATTCGTCAAGAACTGATGAGTACAATATATAAGGTGCAGCTGGCATTGTTGAACCAGATAGAAAAGTATCATATTGCAATAGAATGTAATCCCACTTCAAATTTCAAGATTGGAGAGATGGCAAGGTATGACGAACATCCAATAACCAAGTTTTACAATAAGGGGTTGAATACACCTTATGCAGAGCACCATATTTGCGTGTCTATTAATACGGATGACGCAGGAGTGTTTGCCACATCATTAGAACGTGAATACTCTGTTATGGCTTTAGCTTTGGAAAAAGTTGAGGATGAACAATTTAAAAACTCCCCACGTGCAATTATGGAATGGCTTGATAACATTAGGAAAATGAGCCGTGAACAAAAATTCTATAAGGGAGAAAGTGACACTAATGCAGAAAATGGTGCATAATACGATGAAGGCTTCGCCACAGTATTACATTGAACAAACTAAAAAACAGTCATAACAATGATAGATACATTTAAAAAAACGATAGAGGATATTTTAGAAGGCTTGAACTTCTTTGATTTCTCATTTTTTATATCTGGATTTGCGACATTCTTCACTTTGATGTTTTTCATGGAGGAATTGTTTGACAAAACTTATGAATATAAGTCTGTTTATGGCGTATTAGCTGCCATCATTCTTATTTATGTTTGTGGAGTCGTGTCTTTTTCAATGGGAAAAATTATACGAACACTCATACGAAAATGTTTGGAGAAAGCCAGATGGAACTGGCTCAAGGTAAAATCTTTCGATGAGTTGTTTGAAGAAGGACAGAGATGGGCTTTGGAAAATAAGAAGAATACGATGCCTGGAGCTACTATAAATGATTTACCTGGGCAACTGTCACTTTCTGACCAAAAGGGAATGGCATACTCTGCCATGTGGATTGAGATTCGTCGAAAAGACGAAAGTGGAACATATTACAAGCCTCTCTATAGGCAATGGGTGATGCAGGCTGTTTGTGAAGGGTTGATGTTTTCATTTCTCTTGATAGTTCTGTTTTCTGTCGTTGCAATAAATACTAAGGAACATAGTAGCTATCACTTGTATATAGCTAGCTCTATTTTAGCAATTATCGGCATTTGGGGCTGTTGCAGGGAAGCTCAACGCTATGCAGAGAACCAAATCAAGGAAGTGATTATTAGCTACTATTGTATGATGAATCAAAATTAAATTATGCAACCCATACAAAAGCAACGCAACTCCAACTTGGAGTTATACCGCATCATCGTGATGCTGCTCATCGTAGCCCATCATAGCGTCTTCCATTCTGGCGTGATGGAGGAGATGGCACAGAATCCACTCTGTGCGAAGAGCATCTTTTTCTATGTCTTCGGAATGTGGGGACGAACGGGCATTGACTGTTTCGTCTTGATAACAGGCTATTTTATGTGCAAATCGCATATCACAATCCAAAAGTATTTGAAGCTACTTTTGGAAGTCATCTTTTATAATGTAGTGATATTTGGCATATTCGTGGCTATGGGAAAGCAGGCATTTTCTGTCAATGAACTATTCTGGTCAATGTTCCCCTTCCAGGAGATAACTGGCTTATTCGTGCCATGTTTCCTGCTTTTCTATCTCTTCATACCTTATCTTTCGATATTGGTATCACATATAGACAAGAAAATGCACGCACGATTGATAGTGCTATGCCTGGCTATTTATACGCTTACAGTCACCTTGCCTCAATTTCAGGTTTCTATGAACCACGTCACATGGTATTGCGTGTTGTTCTTCATCGCCTCCTATATCCGAAATTATGGATTGCTCCCAAGGCTTAGTACAAGAAATTGGGGGGGCATAACCTTGTTGTGTATGGGACTTTCCATTGTCAGCGTGCTGTGTGTCGTATATTGTGACTCGCATTTTGGCAAGCAGACACCACCTTATAAATATGTAAGTCCAAGTGGAATCTGTGCGGTGTTGACCTCAGTCTCTTCGTTCATGTTTTTCAAAGACTTGAAAATAAAGAACTATAAATTCGTTAATGTGGTTGCGGCTAGCACCTTTGGCGTATTGCTGATTCATGACAACTGTGCTATCATGCGTCAATGGCTTTGGCAGGAGTTAGTCAATGTAAAGGCAATTTATTCATTGACAATTTCATCAGCCATGTTGCAGATGGTAGCGGTGGTTATAGCTGTATTCATCATTTGCATTCTCTTGGATATGTTGCGTAAGCGTACCATTGAGAGGTGGATTCTCAATCAAATCAATAAGAAATTATGAAGATTAATATAGTGATCCCTTGCTACAATGAGCAAGAGGTTTTGAATAAGACCATTGAAGTATTGGGCAAGTTGTCAGAACGAATCAAGCAAGAGACAGGTGTGGATACACAGCTTTTGCTAGTTGATGATGGCAGCAAGGACAATACTTGGGCTATGATTAAGAAGGCTGCAGAGGATTACTCCTTTGTCAGTGGCATCAAACTTTCCCATAATCGTGGACACCAAAATGCGCTTTGGGCAGGTATGGAGGCTTCCATTGACCATTGCGATGCCATGGTGAGCATAGATGCCGACCTGCAAGATGATGAGAATGTCATTGTCGATATGATTAGACAGTTGAAGGAAGGCAAGGATATCGTCTATGGCGTGAGAAAGGAACGTAAGACGGATACTTTCTTCAAGCGTTTCACGGCACAGGCTTTTTATAAAATTATGCAGATGGCAGACAAGGAGGTCATCTACAATCATGCAGACTTCCGTTTGATGAGCAATCGTGCCTTGAAAGCTTTGATGCAATATCCTGAGCGCAATCTCTTCTTGCGTGCCATCGTGCGAGAGTTAGGCTTCAAGGAAGGTTATGTCTATTATGATCGAAAGGCTCGTGAGGCAGGAGAGTCCAAGTATCCATTGAAGAAGATGCTCGCCTTTAGCATTGATGGCATCACTTCCTTCTCTGTGGCTCCATTGAAGTTCATCACCTTCATCGGTTTGGCGATGACGTTTGTAGCCATGGTTATGATAGTCTTTGCCTTGGTGGAGCATTTCAAGGGAGAGACCATCCAAGGCTGGACTTCCATGTTGGTTTCCATGTGGTTTATTGGTGGAATCATTACAACAGGAGTCGGCATTACGGGATTATATATAGGTAAGATATATACGGAGGTGAAACGCCGTCCACGATATTTTATCGAGGAAAGAGTATAAGCGAAAGCAAATAAAAATAATGAGATATGAAAAGGTTTATTATCTTAATCATTATAACTGTTACCGTAGGAGCACTGCCTTTGTTTATCCAATATGGTGATTATGTGTTGATGGATGATTATTTTCGTCAAGAAATTCCTTTCATCATGGAGACGAAGAGGATGTTTTCGTCAGGCTTTCCATTTTGGAGTTGGAATACATTTTTTGGTGATAACTTCATCGGTGGTTATGGCTTTTATACGTTGACTTCTCCATTTGTTTGGTTAAACTGCCTTTTTCCATATAGTTGGTTACTGAAGACTTTATTCTTGACTTTGATACTCAAATACATCTGTGCGTTTCTGACGGCGAGGTTGTACTTGCGAAAGATGAGTGTTTCGGCTGAGGCTTCTAGTATAGGTGGTTTGCTATACGCATTTTCCTCATACGCCATCAGTAATAGCTTTTACTATCACTTTTTCGAGCCTATGATAGTATTTCCATTGCTTCTGTTGGCAGTAGAAAGGTTCTTGAACAAAGAAGCGTATTGCAAGGTGACTTTGATGTTGGCTTCTTTTCTAGTAGTTTTCATCAACTATTATTTTGCGGTTTGTAGTTTCGTAGCTGCAGCAATGTATGTTTTCTGTAGAGTTTTATTTTCTGGAAAATTGAGGCAATACTTGTCACGTGTCCCTTTGGGAATCTTGTTGATTTTGGCTGGAATACTATTAGATGGAGCCTTGTTGGTTCCTACTGCCTTGCACTTAGTTGGGGGGGCAAGAGCAAGTCAAGGTATTTTGACTGGATTGGATTTTACAGCAGTTCCTTTCTTTATAGAAAGATTGAGAACGTTATTCATGCCACAAGTGATAGAGGAGAAGACAACCTTGTTCCAAGGTACAGGATTCAATAGCTGTTCTGTTACTCTGCCAGTTGTCGGCGTCTTGTTGGCGATTTTGTATTGTTGGGAAAATAAAAAGAGTTGGATTAATGCATTGGTTCTTGTTTCGTTGATTGCATTTTTGACTCCATTGAATACAGTGTTTTCATTATTTACCAATCCTAATTATACTCGATGGGCATACGCTTTGTCTCTATTCTTGACATTGGCGACAGTTAAATGGATGGATGCGCATCGTGACAAGAAGCAAATATCATATAAAATCCTTGTAGGCTATAGCATCGTAGCGTTGGGCGTGTTTGTTTTTTCTGTGTTGCGAGGGGATGGGCTTCAAGAAAAGGTGAATCAATGGCAATTTGCGTTTTATCTTTTTGTACTGATTGTTTCATTGGCTTGTTTGTCAACTTATGTCATTAGCAAGAAGTCATATAAATCGTTGCGGTATGGTATTCTTATTTGTGCCAGTTTACAGATGATATGTTTCCATATTCTGCGTTCCGATGCAGGATTCTCCCTGGTTGAAGACAAGGATCGACCAGATATTGTTCGCCCTTATTTGCTAGATAACAAGCTTCCAAGAAAAGACAGTGATGCGCCCATGCTTTATCGCACTGCATTTGAGTCTCGTTACCCGAATCTAGGAATGTTGATGAACCGCCCAAGTGTATCTACATTCCATTCTGTTCTGAATACAAACCTATATAAGATTACAACCATAACCGATAGCAATCATGTGGAGTTTTCCAACACCTTTGTACCAAAAGATTATAAGCGCAGTTTTTATGCCTTGATGTCGGTAAAAGAAAAAATAGAATACAACGACCAAGGCTATAAGGTTGTGGAAAATAAAGATTATATCCCTATGGGATTTACATACGACACTTATCTAACGGAGGATGTTGTTGACTCCATGCAGAATGATTCTGACAAGCCAGATGTTCCGTATGCCATGTTATCCCATTTGGTTGTACCAAAAGAAAAGGAGCACACCTTTGTCAAGTACTTGAAAAGAGGTAATGTAGTGGCCGAGCCTTGCAATATGGACAGTGTTGTGACAGAACGAAGAAAGAATGCCTCAGATAGATTCATAGGAAATACTCAGGGCTTTATCTCTGACATAACTTTGACGAGGGACAATTTTGTGTTTTACAGTGTTCCTGCGGATAAGGGATTCACGGCTTATGTAGATGGAAAACAATCCGTGTTGCATAAAGTGAATTTGGGACTTTCTGCCGTGCTTGTACCTAAGGGCAAGCATGAGGTGCAATTCCTGTTTGTGCCAGCAGGCATGAAAGGTGGAATGATGGCAAGTGCAGCAATGATGGTTGTATTGTTGCTTGTAGGATGGGATGAAAGACTAAAATTGAAAAAAGAAATTTGATTAATATACAATGAAAAAGGTATTAATTTTTGCAGGTGGTACAGGTAGTATTGCCTTACAAACAGGGTTGCATCAGCTATATGGCAACTCCTTGCAAGTGGATGTGGTAATATCTGCTTATGACAATGGTAAGTCAACTGGTGAGTGCCGTAAGATTTTTGGAGGAAAGATTTTGGGACCGTCGGACTTGCGTAAAAATCAATTGACACAGTTCAAACTTTATAATGGCTTGGACTGTCAGAATGAGGATATAACCAAGACGGACAAGAAACTTTTATTGGACTTGTTTGAGGAGCGCTTTAGTAAGCCGAAATGGCAAGAGTCCTATGATTACGCAGTTGCCCGTACCAAAAGTACATTTGCTGAAATACGCAAGTTAGTAGATGACAAGCAACTCTGTGATAAAAAGGAGCAAATCTTGTTGTCCTTGATTGAGAATTTCTTCTTTGAGGAATATGTAGGTTTGTCAAAGAAAGTAAGAACGAGCGTATTGACGGCAGACTTGAATGACTTCTCCATTTCAAATATGTTTTATGCCTCAGCTGCTGCTATCAATGGCAATTCGCTTTCCAAGGCAGGTTTGTTGATGGCAGATATTTTGGGTATAGACAATCATGTTCATTTGATATCAGACATCAATTTGTACTTGTATGCAGAAGCCAAGAGTGGTCGTATTATCTCTGATGAGGGAGTTATTGTTACATACGACAATGCATCAGACCCTATTTCCAAGGTTGTCTTGCTAAATGAGAAAGGTCAGAAGTACGTTCCTTCCCTCGACGAGGATATTTGTGTTGATGTAAAGACTTCCAAACTCATAGAGCAAGCTGACATTATCATCTTTAGCTCAGGTACCCAATGGTCTTCCTTGATTCCGACTTATATGCACCAAGGATTTTATAAACAAATTAAGTCGGCTAAGGCTGCGAAGTATTTGGTGATGAACAACAAGGAAGACCGAGACATGAAGGGAATCTCTGCGTCTGGTATGCTGAATATCTTACAAGATTACCTTCCTTTGGATGATGTGAAGATTATCATCAATTCAAAAGCTGATGAGCCAATGGCGAAGGTCGAGGAACAATGGGAAGGTCAGACACTTGTCAATGAATTGAGCGAGGCTGGCTCCAAAACACATAATCCGGAATTGCTTGCGAAATGCATCATGAAAGATTACTATAAGCCTTATCTGAACAAGAAATATTACTATTTTGATTTCGATGATACTATCTGGAGCAGTTCAAAGGATTCCTTTATGCGTAGCATTTCTGTAGAAAACATAGGCTTGTTGTATCAAGCATTTTCTGGCAAGATGATGATCATAAGTGGTAATTCTGCAAAGCATTTCTTGGATTTGGAGACGTTCTTCAAGGAAGCCTTGGGAAAGAATGCTTCTTGTGCTCCTGAATCATTCTCCATTTTCTGTAATGGTGGTAATTGTGAATATGATGTAACCAAAGGGGAAATCTCATATAAAAGAAATATCTTGAATCAGTTTGACTTGAATGGTGACTACTATGAGATGACAAACTTGATGTTGGAGGCGTTAAATAAAAAAGGTTGGAACTTGAATGTCTCTAATTTTGAGAATAGAGGAAATTGCATTCTCTCTATCAAACCTTTGCAAAACCGAACAGAAGCAAAGCAAATCATTGACAATTTGGTCTGGGAGAACATTCCTTTGCAGGATGGTAAGGCAAAATATACCGCTTATATCAATGGTAATACGACCATAGATGTGATGAATAGTAGTTATAATAAAGGTGTTATTACGAAGATTATAACCAAGCAGCTTGCTTTGGCTCCTGAAGACATCGTCTATGTTGGAGATAAAACCGACATGGGTAATGATCAGTGCATTACTTCTTTGGGATATGTTGTTTTGGCGGTCAATGATGTTGTTGACTTCAATGTATTTGTTAAAACGTGTTTGAATTAAATAGAAATTTATGAAAAAAGTTTTGATATTTGTAGCCTCTGGCTTTTCTACCCGTATGGGAGGCTTCCCTAAGGGCTTGTCATTGGTGAATGGTAAGCCAGTGATTGTAAATGCAATAGACTTTGCAAGAAATTATTATGATGAGGCTTATATTGTCTGCAATTATAAGACGGAGCCTCATTTTAAGGAAGTCTTGGCTGAATTTGAAGTAAAGGATGTCCATCTTCGTCCGATTGTTACTGGCAAGGGGGATGCGGAGTCTGTTTTGAAGTCCATCATGATAGTGAAGGATGAATTGAAACAGAATTTTGATTGCACCTTCTGTTGGGGGGATGCCTTTTTCGTTTCAGCACAACCTTTCTCTTCTATGATTTCAGCGAAGATGGATGATGTAGCTTCTATTTTGGTCGGATGTTCCGTTGATATGAATCCATACGCATATTTCGATGTATATACAGAAGGTGGTGATTTCTCCACAGCAAAAATCAAGAAATCCTATTTCAAGAAAAAGGATGGAGAAGTGCCTGTCGGCATTCATGACCAGTGTATATTTAGATGCAATGCGGATTCATTCCTAGATGCATTGGGGCTCTATAGAACAGAACTCGGCTATGATGGCAGTGACTATCTCAAGTCGCCAACGAATGAGATGGGACTTCTTCATTCTTTTACTTATTTTGATACAATAGGTAAAAGTGCGCAGATAGCCTTAATTCCTGAGAAGCAAGTCTTTTCTTTCAATACCGTGGAAGAGTTGAATGCTATTGCTGTCGCAGTTGGTGCTTCAAAAAAATAGTTAGATAGAATGGATGGCGTATTAAAAGAAAAAGTTCTTTCTAGTTTTGTTTGGCAGTTGCTGCAAAGAGTACTAACCCAACTGATTTCTTTTTGTGTTTCTGTAGTTCTTGCCAGAATGTTGGCACCAGAAGACTTTGGAGTGGTAGCTCTGGCTGGTATGCTAATAATTCTGATAGGGTCATTCATAGACACAGGAATTGGAACAGCATTGATACAAAAGAAAAATGCCGATGAACTTGATTACAACACAGTTTTTTATACAAATATAGCTTTGTCGTCAACGGTATATGTGGTTATATTCCTCATAGCGCCTCTACTTGGATCGTTGTTCAATAGTCAACAAATTGTCCCTGTTATACGAGTCATGTCCTTGGGTATGCCGATTGGTGCTCTATCTGGAGTACACAGTTCGAAAATATCCAAAGATTTAGCATTTAAGAAGTTCTTCTTTTCTACGTTGTCTGGAAGCCTCTTGTCTGCGGTCGTAGGATTGTCTATGGTATTGTTGGGTTGTGGAGTTTGGGCCTTGGTCGGACAAAATTTAGTAAGTACTATAGCTAATACCATTGTTTTGCTAGTGATAGTTCGTTGGAGACCCAAGAGAATGTTTTCGAAGGAGCGTTTTAAGAGTTTGTTCTCTTATGGATGGAAACTGACGGCTTCTAACTTAATAGGAACCTTCTTCTCGCAGTTGAAAGGTTATGCTATAGGTCTGAAATATACAACAGCTGATTTGGCATATTATAATAGAGGTGAAGGTGTCCCTGGCATTTTGTATAATAATATTAGCTCTTCCATTAATACTGTTCTGTTTCCTGCATTGAGCAAGTTGCAAGATGATAAAATTGCAATAAGACGTGCTTTGAGTAAAACCATGCAGACTGCGAGCTTTGTATTGATGCCAGGTTTGCTTGGTTTGGCAGCGGTCTCCGACAATTTTGTTCAAATCGTTTACACCTCAAAATGGATAGCTGTTGTACCATTTATGCAAGTCATTTGTTTGATGAATTGCTTTGATTTGTTGGGAGCTGCCAATATCCAAGCGTTGAAAGCTGTAGGTAGGGCTGATACCTTGTTAAAGTTGGAAGTGTATAAGAAACCATTGATGGTGACAATACTGGTATTTTGTATGTTCATTAGTCCACTGGCTATAGCGATAGGCCAATTTTTCTATTCTCTCATAGCTTTGGCTATCAATGCGTATCCGAATAGAAAATATATCGATTATCCATTAAAAGATCAATTCCTGGATATATCTAAGAGTTTCTTTTCGGCAGTGGTAATGTCATTGATTGTGTATTTTTTAGGTAAGTTATCCTTTAACATATACTTAGTGCTGATTTTGCAAATTTTTGTTGGTATCCTAGTGTATGTATTGCTGTCAATGAGATTTAATAAAGTTGTTTTTCAAGAGGTCTTGGCTTTGTTAAAGCACAAGGTCTTAAAAAAGTAGTTTTTAATATGAAAATTAAAGAAATTCTTTATCACAAAATCTATTTTAGATTACTCGAAAAGTGTATTGATTGGTTCTATTACCTTCCTGTGAAGAAGAACAAGATAGTCTTTCTACATGACTTTGGCAATGGTTATGGTGATTCTCCAAAGGTTTTGGCAGAAGAAATCATAAGACGTGGGTTGTCTTATGATATGGTTTGGCTTGTGAATGATATGAACCTAGAGTTTCCAAATCCTATCCGTAAGGCTTTGATGTCTAGAATTAAGTCTGTTTATGAACTGGCAACGGCAAAGGTTATCATTACGACAGCAAAGTCAAAGTACTATTTAAAAAAGAAAAATACGCAGTTCTTTGTATATATTCCTCATGGTCAGATAGGAGCTAAATATGTGGAGCGTCAGGCTGGAGATACGTTGAGCAAGGGATATATAGATGGCAGTATTTGGCATTCTAAAGTCTCAAACTTATTTATTTCCAGCAGTAAGTTGCATACTGAGGAAGAACTTACTTGGTATTGGTATGATGGTGAGGTGATGGAATGTGGCTTGCCTCGTAATGACATCTTCTTCCATTACACACCTGAGGATGTTCAAGATATCAAGAAAAAGGTGGGCATCCCTGATGGTGTCAAGATTGTGCTTTATGGACCAACTTTCAGAAATGAGCCTAGCAATGATCCTTATGCCATCGATACAGAGCGTGTTCTTCAAACATTGGAACAGAAAACTGGCGACAAATGGATATTTTTGTTCCGTGCGCATCCTAACTTCGTATGGTATGGCAAACCTGCATTTGAATATTCCGACAAGGTAATGGATGTCACCAATTATCCTGATATGCAAGACCTTCTTCTTATATCAGATGTACTGATCAGTGACTATTCTAGTGCTATGTTTGATTTCAACTTGATGCATCGTCCGGTGTTCTTGTTCACAAAGGACATAGAGGCTTATCAGAAAATGCGTGGCTTGAAAGATTGGTATTTCAAGGTTCCTTTCCCTTTCTGTCATAATAATGACGAATTGCTTTCTGCAATTGCAAATTATGATGAGCTAGAGTACCATAAGAAGTGTGAAGAATTTGATAAGTTCTATGGAAACTTGGAGACAGGAACGGCTGCTAAACAAATCGTGGACCGTTTGCAAACCGTAATGCAGTAATATGGGAGAGCGATTACATTATATAGATATATTCAAAGGTATCTGTTTGATATTTGTTGTCGTACACCATGCGCCATTGGCATTGTATGGAGTTTTTGCAGAATCAGGAACTATTCTATGGTATGTCAATAATTTCATCATTGCTTTTTTCATGCCTGCCTTTTTTATGGCGACAGGTTATTGTTCATCATTTAAAAAGCCTTTTAAGCAGTATCTATTAAAGAATGTCAAGACAATCTTGCTTCCTTGTTACTGTCTTTATTATTTGAATCGATACATTCAGAATCTTGATGTATTGCTTTTTGAAGATTCTTCATGGATGTCTCTCTCACATTGGTTAGCACCGGGTATTCGGACTTTTGTTGAGGAGGGTGGTTTTTATTGGTTCTTAAGCTCCTTGTTTGTCGCCAAATTGATGGCATGGTGTGTCTGCCTAATACAGAATGTAAGGCTAAGATTTTTAATTTTATTGTTGTCTTTTGTCTTGGGATTATACTTATATCAAAGTACTAAAGTAGATAATCTATTCTTCTTTCAACATGCCATGATGCTAATGCCATTTCTATTCGTTGGAAAGGCATTGAGGCAGAAAGAGAATTTGTTGGATAAATATGGACATTTCATTTCTTTAGGATTTTTCATTGTGGTAATGACGTTATCACTGCTTGGCGTTGAAATCCCAACGATCACAAGAAATATAACTGTAACTTTGTCCAGTATGCCTTTATTCCTAGTCTTGTCCGTTTGTGGCTCTTTGGCAATTTTGTATGTTTCAAAACAGATAAGAAACTCGATGGTCTTAGAGTTCTTAGGGAAAGGATCCTTGGTAGAGTATTGTTTTAATTATGCAACTCTAGCTTTGGTTTCAGATATGTGTCGTTCATATTTCAATGTGGGGGGGGCAAATTTGGACGATACCTGTTGTACTAATAACATTACTCTTTTTAGGAGGGGCATATTGGATATTGAATCATAAATATCTAAGAGTCTTAATTGGTAAATTTTGAATATGGATTTTAAAGTTTCTATAATCATTCCTATATATAATGTGGAACCCTATATATTGGAGTGTCTTCAGTCGGTAGCTAACCAAACGATAGCCGATAAGCTAGAGTGTATTTTGGTCGATGACTGTGGAACTGATAACAGTGTCTCTGTCGCTGAAGAATTTCTTAAAACATATAGTGGTGCAATCCATTTTGAGCTACTCCATCATCAGAAAAATGGTGGGCTGTCGGCTGCCAGAAATACGGGAGTTCGTGCTTCCCATGGTGAGTATCTATATTTCTTGGACAGTGATGACACGATTATCCCTAGATGTATGGAGATATTGGTGGAAATGGCTGAGCGAAATCGTGCAGATGTGGTTATTGGCTCGTATATTACAGACGAAAATCGTATGCGTCAATTTGAGGAAATGGATTATCCTGAATGTGTTTCTGACAGAGGTAAGGTTAAACGTATGATGCTTGATTACGATGTGATACCGGTGACTGCTGCCAATCGTTTGATTCGTCGAGATTTGTTGGTTAAAAATAATCTTTTTTTTAAGGAGGGAATCATCCATGAGGACAATTATTGGACTTTCTTCCTTGCCAAGCATGTTGAACGAATGGCTATCTGCAAAGAGAAAATATATTATTACCGCTCAACACCAGGGTCTATAACCAATAAGATAAACGTGGCAAAGGAAACTTTAGCATTTCATACGATGATAGAGGATTTCTGCTCGCATATTGACTCCTTCGAGAAGAATGCACAGAAGCGTATCATCTTCTGTCTTCTATTGGGAGCGATTGGCTCTAGGTACTATAAGGATAATGCAGACAGACAGCACTTGATTGATTTTTTGAAAAATCAAGATACATTCATTAATAGAATCTTGCTTACTCTCATTTTTAAAATGAAAGGCTCGTTTGTACGTTCAAAACTAATTAATCTCCTGATGAAAATTTATCAAAATGTTTGAAAGGCTCTTTATGTTATACCTAAAAGATATTTTAATATGGATATAAAATTTATAGAACTTCATGATATGGACAATGTTTCATACATGATAAATACAGCGTGGATTATGTTTTATTATGGCATAGAAGATGGAGGCTGTGTGCTTTGGCTTGGAATACCGAACTCAAATGGTGGCTCCATGGTAAGATCCTTTAGGGAAAGTTATGAAACAATTAAGGAAATGCTAGATGCTTAACGATAATTTCATCCCTGTTGACGATGCAATGGAGAAATTTGAAAACCATTTGCTATCCCATGACAGAGTCATACTCTCAGCAAAGTTTGGGGATGGCAAGACTTTCTTCTTGAATCAGTTCAAGAAGAAATGTAAGGAAGATAAAAGCTCTCCATTTGAATTTATCACACTTTATCCTGTAAACTATCAGGTTTTACCGAACAATGACATATTCAATCTAATTAAGCATGATGTTCTTTTGCAGATGCTACAGCTTAAAATGATTGATGTAAATTATGAGGTGACGGATAAAATGGCTGCTGAATTTTATATTCAAAGCCATTTCGGCTCTGTGGCAGAGACCTTTATTTCCATGCTTTCTGTAGTGGAAGCAAACGATGCCGTATCTAAGGCGTTAATTGCAGGTCTCAGAGTTGGAAAGCTGTTCAAGAGTTTGCGAAATAAAATTGACAAGTATAAGGAAGAAATAGATCAGACTTCATTCTTAGATAATTATTTATCTTCTTTTGATGATAATTCTGTTTATGAGAATGATGTGGTAACGAAAATCATTCGTGATAATATTGAAACATATCAGAAAGTAAACAAGAAACGTGTAGTACTTGTCATAGAAGATATGGACAGATTAGACCCAGCACATCTTTTTCGAATTCTGAATGTCTTTACAGCCCAGATGGATTATGGTTATCGTTGCTTTGTGCCAAATGTGGGCGATTCTTTGGTTGGCAATAAGTTTGGTGTAAGCAATGTCGTGTTTGTAATGCATGAAGGCAACACAAAAGCTATCTTCCATCATTTTTATGGTGAGGATGCGGATTATAGAGGTTATATGTCGAAATTCTATAACAAAGACATATTTACGTTCTCATTAGCAGAAGAGAAGGAGAAATACGCTTTATTTTTGATTTCGCAGGAAACAGGTATTCGGGAAGATGATGTGAAAGAGTATTTCTCTAAAGATTTTTGGAAGGATATAACTTTACGCGACATACGATTTGCAGTTGATAAAGTCGCCGAACAATTTCAATCAGTTGAAGTAAAGAAAGGTGTTAGAGCTAATTCTCTATTGTTGAAGTTATTTGTGATTGCAAAAAGATTAGGTGTGTCAAATGACCTTATTATTTTAATTGTTACTCATAAGTTTAAAAAGTACGATCATTTTTATGTAGATAGACTTTTGCCATTGATTGCCCAAGATTCTAGGACTAAAGTATTAGAACAGGTCTATGTAAATACTAGGCAAGATGAAGGATTCTTTATCACAGTTAATGGTATATCTGAAGATGGCTTATGTTCACCTTCTCAATTAAAAGTAATAGGGGATTATGGTGATGATAAGAAATTGAAGCAAAGATGTGCATATATGTTATCTTTGTTAGGATATTGAAAAATTCTACTAGATATTTAACGTAAATGAACGAAAAACAATGATTTCCGTAGTAATACCTTTATATAATAAGGAGGCATCCATCAAGCAGTCGCTGATGAGTGTCTTGTCTCAGTCTTACCAAGATTTTGAGGTGGTAATAGTGGATGATGGCTCGACAGATAACTCCGTGGCTAAAGTTGAAGAAATCCAAGATTCTCGTATTCGCTTGATTCGTCAGGCGAATGGAGGACCTAGCAAGGCTCGAAATACAGGTGTGAAGAATGCTAAGGGAGAATGGATCCTGTTTATTGATGCCGATGACGAGATGTTGCCTGATGCTATCTCGAATTTTGCTAAGTACATAGAGAAAATCCCAAATGCTGATATGTTCTTAGCTGAAGTTGTGGTCAATAATGCTGGGAACAAAAAACTAAGTAAAACTTATCAAGATGGTTTTGTTAAGAATCCATTTAAGGAGCATGTGTTTGGGCATCTGTACCAATGCTCTGGAACTACAGTTTACAGAAAGAGTATCTGTTTGCAATATCCTTTTGATGAAAGAGTGAGAAGATACGAGGATTTGCAAAGAATATTCAAACTCTATCGTCACTTTAGTCTGTATCTCTGCCATGTTCCTGTAGCCCAAGTAAACTTAGAATATTCTTCTGCCTCTCGTGCTCGCAAGAACATCAAGGAGGATTTCTTGGGCTATCTTGATTTCAAAGGCAAGTCGTTTTGGAAGAAAATGGCATTATATTCTTTCTTCCTTGGCGAGAGAGAGTATTATAGTGAACAGTGCAAAAATCTCTATCCTTGGCTATATCGTAGATATGATTGGTTGTTGATACATAAGATAATTGGTTGGATGAAATAAAATAAGCAATGAATATAACATCTATTTTAAATCATTTCCCTTGGCTTAAACGAAAGATATTGGCAAAATACCATCATTATGTAAATGGTGATAAATTGATGTTTAGCCAATATACATATATATCGAAGAATTGCAAGTTTGAGGGCAGAAATATAATTTGTAAAGGTACCACTTTCTCTGGTTCATTGGGCTATGGATCTTATCTTGGGGATAATTGTAATCTCAATGCAGAGATTGGGCGATTTTGTTCCATTGGTCCAGGATGCCATTATATCAATCAGACTCATCCCTATAAAGCTCCCTTCGTTTCTACTTCACGTCAATTCGTGAGTATGTCAGGGAAAAGCGGTGGTAAGACCTTCACAAAGCATCAGGTTTTTGATGAGTTTCTATTTTTTGATAAAGAGAAAGGTCTCATTAATAAAATCGGCAATGATTGTTGGTTGGGGGCTGACGTTACCTTGATAGGTGGTGTAGAAATCAAGGATGGAGCCGTAATCTTGGCAAATGCGGTTGTGACGAAAAATGTCCCTCCTTATGCTATTGTGGGAGGAGTTCCTGCAAAGATTATAGGTTATCGTTATGATGAAGAAACAATTGCATTATTGCAGAAAACGCATTGGTGGACAATGGATGAGGAATGGCTTGATGAACATTGGGATCTGATGGTGGATTTGGAGAAGTATAAAGAGTATTTTCAGAAAGTGAAATGACGAATTCAGAACAATGAAATTATGTTAGAAAAAGAGATTTTTGATTATTTGAAGTTTGGCAATATGGTTACTGCCATAGAAGCCGAATTTTCGCATATCGCAATTGGTGATGCTCATACTAATATACAATTGTTGGAGCAATTCCCTTTTGGAAAAATAAGTGAGGATACAAAACAATTACGTACAGATGCGTTTTGTGAGCTTTATGGAATGATAGGCTCTGCTTTCCATTCTGCATGCCAATTGATAATAAACAAAGATGAACCTATTATCTTGGAGGCTATTGGCGATTGTCTTTCAAAACTCAACCAAGTCATTTCGGAAAATTCCATTTATATCCGTCGTGGTCTAATGAATGATGAGTTTAGAAATGAATATATAGCAGCCTTGAACAAGCTGCAAAACGCAGGAAAGCAAAATATGATAGAGCAACTTGTGAATTTCAAAAAGCTCTTATTCCTATAGAAAATGATGCACATTTTGTATTTTCTGTTGTTTGATGGCATAGATTTGTAACAGAATAAATATGTATATATGATTTGTGCTTATTGGCGGTTGTTATTTACTAGATTTTGGGCTGCATTAGCAATATTGCAAGGGAAGCTTTCAATAGAAGTGTTAAATCAGATAAAACTCTTGGTGTTTTCAATGAAAAAACATATCTTTGCAGTAAAGTTTAAATAATATAATAAGGTAAGAATATGGCTACAGCAACATATACATTGAATGTCCCAACTACTGATGTGAACTTATTTAAAGCACTCATCAAGAAGTTTGGTTGGATTGCTACAAGGCAGAAAACCTTCAAGGCAAGCCATCTAGATAAGGCTTTGGAAGCGGCTGAGAAAGAACAGCTTTTTGAGACCAATGATTTAGATGTTTTAATGAAAAGCCTTGTTGAGTAATGAAATACACCGTCAAGTATTCAACCTTGTTTAAAAAGTCATTCAAAAAGTGCATGAAGCGAGGTTGTGATAGGGAAGAGTTTCGAGAGGTCATCTCTATTCTAGGCGAGACTGGGACTCTTCCGCCAAAATACAAGTTACATCCTTTGAAAGGTAATTACAAGGGATGTCTGGAATGTCATATTAATCCAGATTGGTTGTTGGTTTGGAAGCAAAATGACAAAGAGTTGATTTTGTTGCTTGTTGATACAGGGACGCATCAAGATATTTTTGATTGGTGATGATTTTTGGTATCCAGTTATGGCGAAAACTCTATTATTGGAAGCGCTGATAAAAAACAAAAATGTTCATTCCTTGGAAATATATTAGATGATATTGTTGGTAGTAATCACAATGAAAAGATACCTTCTTTTAATAATAATGACAATAACACTTCGAAATGGCTCGGAAGGTTGGCAAAGAAGTATTTGGAGACAATTTTGGAATGTAGCAGGTTAATAAATAATGACATGACTTTTTGACTTTTAGCCATATATATGTGAGAATTATCTCCGTTTTATTACATAATGGATATTTTTTACAGGTAAAAAGCGTATGAGAATTTTACATTTTTCAGATTTCCATTTGAATGGGAAATCTATAGAAGAGGCAAAGCTGATTCTTGGTTATATGAATGATGCTTTAGCTGTTATTCAAAGTGAACAAAAGATAGATTTGGTGCTATTCTCTGGCGATATGTTAGACAGAGGTGGCAATGGATTCACTAATCTAAAGGATGGTTTTGAGACATTTCATAAAGTCATTATTACTCCGCTAATGAAATCCATTGGCTTGTCGGAATCTCGTTTTATCTTTACTCCTGGCAATCATGATATAGATAGAAATGCGGATAGTCGCAGAATGGAAAAAGATTTAGAGGAAGATGCAAGTACATTGAAAGGTATCATAGAACTTACAAAGGCTCCAGATGTAAAAGATTATACAAAAAGAATAGATGCATTCAAGTTATTTGAAAAGGAGTATTATTCTGACTTTAAGGATATTAAATATAATCATAATCGCTTTGCTTCTACATTTGTGATGGATATTGATGGTGTATCTGTGGGCATTGTCTCTTTAAATACAGTTTGGAGGTGTGGCTTTGATGATGCTCATAAGATAGCATTAGGAATCAATCAAATTACCGAACAGAGTTTACCGATAGCAAATAGTCAATTGAAAATAGCACTTACTCATTATCCTATAGATTTTCTAAAAGAATTTGAGAGAGTAGAAGTGACGCAGAAATGTGCTAGTCATTTTGATATATTATTTTGTGGTCATTCGCATCGTGGATATACCCTTATGAATGCTTCTAGCAAAGAACAGGCTTTTTTAGAGGTGAATACCTCTGGCTCTCTTGTTGGAAACGTCTATGAAGAGAAAGATAAATTTAAAAATGCTTTTCAAATAATAGATTGCGAATTGGGTTCTAAGTATTTGATAAGCACTTACAGGCAATTTGATTCGCAAGAGTTCTCTCTTGATAAGAATTATGGTAGAAATGGTTATAATGAGTTGCTTGTTCCTAATTCAGAACAAGCAAGAGTATTATATGAACAACAAAAACTAGAATTGGAAAAACTTATAGAGGTTCAAAGACGTTTGAATAGCCATCCTTTCATCCCTCTTCAAGATTTTATGAATCAGCCAGACAATACAGTCATGCAATCTGAATTTGTGAGTTGCGATGCGATAGATGAGAAAATAAATCAATTGAGAAATTCTGAAGGAAACTGTCGATTGGTGGCTTTGTCTGGTATGGGTAAGACTCGAATAATTATAGAGACATTTAAGGATTTGGATGAGGTCTATTATTCTGATTCTCCCAATTGTCTTACAGGCTTGTCTTATCTGTTGAAGAATATGAGTCCAAAAGTTGTGATTATTGATAATTGCGATATTAAATACAGAAACGATGTTGAGAAGTGCATGAATGAGTCAGGCTCTCACGCAAGATTGATTACAATTTACAATGTCTTGACACCTGAGCAGACTTCAACGCATGATGATGTAATCAAATTAGAGTATTCTGATACAGAAAAAGTGATTGATAAAATGATAGAGGTTGCTAATATTCCACAAGACCAACAATATATATCACAGGCAATCAAGGATAGAAGTGGTAATATTCCTTACATGGCAGTATTGCTGATTTCTGCCTTTAAGAAAAACGGAACTCTTCACATAGAAAACTCAGATTCAGTTCTAAGCACGATATTGAGTGGTAGTGAGCAACTTTCTCCAGAACGCTATGACGTGCTTCGGGCTATCTCACTTTTCGAACCTTTAGGTAAGGATGGTGGTGTCAGTGATGAATATGAATATGTGAGCCATCAATATAAATTACATAATGTCAATCAACAGCAAGGTGCAGTAGATAATGAGTTTGCTAATACTATTCATGATTTCGAGCAAAGACAACTGATGGAACATGAAGGCTTTTGTATAAGGATTCGACCTCGACCTTTGGCAGAATGGCTGACAGAGTCTTGGCTGACAAAATATGAAGGTAAATTTGGAGAAGTAATTGATGATATAGACAAGCAGGAAGAAAATTTGAAAAATCGCCTTTTCTGTGCCTTGAAGAACCGATTCAAGGAAATGGAAAACTCGAAATATGCACAAGCATTATTTGATAAACTAAACAATCTGCAGACAGGGGCTTTTCATGATGAGAGAATAGCATTTTCAAAAGCTGGCTCACAGCTATATCTCTCCATGGGTGTTGTGAGTCCAGTAATGGTTGCTAAGAATCTGTGCGATTTGTTGAACTCAAAAGATATTGAATGGCTTAAAAATCAGCTTGATAGTGATGCTAGAAGAAATTTGGTTTGGGCATTGGAAAATATTTGTCACTCAGATTTGGCATTTGAAGATGCTGGCAAAAGTTTGGCAAGGCTTGCTGTAGCAGAAAGTGAAAATTATGCAAACAATGCAACTGGCTTGTTTGTGCAGTTGTTTCATGTTTATTTGTCAGGAACTCAAGCAAACCTTAAACAACGAATCTCTTTATTACAAAATCTGCGTAATGATGAAGTCTATTTGCCACTTTTGGTTAAGGCTATTGATAATGCTTTTTTGACAAGGCATTTTTATCGAAGTACTACCAATGGGTTGGCAGATTCATATAATGACTATCAGCCTCAATGGGGAGAAATACATACGTATTGGAGAGATTGTGCAATAGTATTGAGAGGCATCCTAGATCAGAATGAAAAGTTGTTTGGAGAGGTGCTGAAGTTAGTGTCTAACCATATTCCAGACTTGGCGCGAATGGGTGCTAAAGACATATTGTTAGATTTGTTGAATTTTGTTGGTCAGAAATGCAACTATAATTGCATGCCGATTCGAGATGCTCTTGCCCAATATATGAAGCTGTGGTTTGAGGGGCCTGAAGACTACCGCAAAGACTATCAAGAAATGTTGGATAAGTTTGCACCTAAGAGTTTTTATGAGAAATTGTCTGCATTTACCAAAGACAACAGGTGTAGAATTGGTAAAGATTATACTGTATATGCTGAAAAGATGACCGAGCAGACCAAGCCTTTGGCACAAGAATTTCTAGATGAAAGAATTTTTGATAAAGATGATTTTTCTCTCATCTTGCAAGATAAAGATCTTAATAATATTTGGTTTGTTCGAACTTTGGCTGATTTGACAAAGAATGGTGATTTCCAAGATGAATTGTTTGAAGGAATGCTGAAATCAGTGCAAGTTTTGTCAAATGACTATACAGGGAACTTTATTCCTACTTATATTCGAATTATTGGTAAAAATGAGATGGTTCTTGATTTTCTTGACAAAGTAGAAAAAGCCGGCTATTACCGATTGACTGCTAGCATTATTGGTGTATTGGATGATGGAAAGTATAAAGGATTGTCACGTTTATTGGTTGGATATAACGAAGGAACATTTGATGATGAATGTATCAATCAATACCTGAGAACGTTTGATTATCAGACTATAGATGATGTCTTTCGTATATTTGACCTGTTACACGAAAATGGTGTAAATGAAAAAAATGTAGGTTATCCATTCTTGATAGATCATGTATATTTGATGAATGTAGATGAAATCAAGGAGGCTGGCTATTTGGAAAAATATAAACAGATCCTGCTTGCTTTTGACTTTAAGGATAGTACTCGTTTCCTAAATAGGCAAGTCGTGGAAGCATTAGAGCAAATAGTGAGCGTGACGGGAGATGAGCACTTAGCTTTTAATATTCATCAGCTTATTATGGAAGTTTTGTCATCTTTGGATTACATAGATAATCCTTTTGATGATGTTTACTTCACTTTATTGCCCAAATATCAAAATGTGATTCTAGATGATTTGCTCTCCAAATTAGGCTCAGACAATCTTGTTTTGGGTTATCGTATTTCGCAATATCTAAATTTAGGTTCAGGTCTTGAATTGGGAAAAGGACCTTTGTTCCAATGTGATATGGATAAGATAAAAGCGGCTTGTTTCAAATATCCCGATTATTTGCCTGCAAGGTTAGCTAATATGTGTCCAGTTTATGAAAATTCTTCGGATGGGCGATCTAAAAGTTTCAGTGAGTTCTTTCTCTGGCTCTGCGATAATTTTGGAAATCAAAAGGAAATGCTCGATGAGTTTTCTGCAAATATGGGAACATTTAGTTGGTGTGGTATAAATGGTTACTCTGATTTTATAGCAGAGCGATTGCCGTGTATAAAACCACTCTTGAACCATAAGAATCCTACTGTTCGAGAATGGGCAGAAAGGCAGATGAATGCTGTCCGTGAGGAGGTGGTTCGTGAACGAGGAATAGAGGCTTATGAGAAAATGACAAGAGGTTAAGATGGTACATGTATTGAAAAATATTGTGTAAATTTACCTTATAATTACATGTTATGAGTTATACAAAAGCTTTGTACTATCCCACTATAGATATTGAGGATAGTGAATGGATGAAGACTGCTATCCTATTTTGGGATGAGAGCAATACAATCGTACCGGAGTCGCTACCTGCCCCCTTATAAGAATAATGATAGCAGGTTTCTTTATGATAAGGGATATTAAAACCGATACTCTTTTCTTCAAATGGTTTACTTAAATATAAACGCAAGCGAAAGGACGAACTTGGGAGATTTAGAAGTGCTTTGGCTTGCTAATTTTTTTCGTATATGCTTTCGCTTGAAAGTGATGGGAAATTAGAGTATAAGTAGCAGAACTACCTTTTGGGTTAAGAATAATAAAACAATTATTTATATGTCAAAAAAAGAAGAATTAAAGAAGCAGATTCTCGAATTGACACGAGAATACTATCGTGAGGTACATGGTCAGAAACAGGAGTTTGTTCCTGGCAAGACCAAAGTGAATTATGGCGGTCGCTATTTCGACGATGAGGAGATGGTGAATTTGGTAGACGCCTCTTTGGACTTCTGGCTTACTGCTGGTCCTTGGGCGCACAAGTTTGAAACAAGATTTGCCAAGTGGCTGGGAGTGAAGTATTGCTCACTCTGCAACTCTGGCTCTTCAGCAAACCTTCTTGCCTTTAGTGCACTTACAGCTCCAGAACTTGGCGATCGTGCCATCAAGCGAGGCGATGAAGTGATTACTGTGGCTGCAGGTTTCCCAACAACGGTATCTGCTATCCTTCAGTATAATGCAGTTCCTGTTTTCGTGGATATGAGCATTGAGGAGAGCAATATTGATACCACCCAGTTGGAGGCAGCTCTCTCTTCTAAGACCAAGGCTGTGATGATAGCACACTCATTGGGTAATCCATTCAATCTTCAGGCTGTGGTAGACTTCTGTCGCAAACATAACTTGTGGTTGGTAGAAGATAACTGTGATGCTCTTGGTTCCGAGTACTTCATTGATGGTGAATGGAAGAAGACTGGTACTATTGGTGATATCGGTACATCCTCATTTTATCCTCCTCACCACATGACAATGGGCGAAGGTGGCGCAGTCTATACTAATAACCCTGAGCTTCACAAGTATGTGATGAGTTTCCGTGATTGGGGACGTGATTGCTGGTGTGTAGGTGGTGTGGACAACACTTGTGGTTGCCGTTTTACAAAGAAGTTTGGTCAACTTCCACTAGGTTATGATCACAAGTATGTATACAGCCACATGGGTTATAACTTGAAGGCCACAGACCTTCAGGCTGCTATTGGATGTGCGCAGCTTGAGAAGTTGGATGATATTGTTGCTCGTCGTCGTGAGAACTTTGATTATCTCCACAAGGGATTGGAAGGTGTGAAAGGTCTTCTCTTGCCAGAGCCTCAGAAGAACAGCAAGCCAAGTTGGTTTGGTTTCTTTATTACCGTATTGCCAAATGCCGGATATACTCGTACAGAACTTACCAAGTACTTGGAGGATCACAAGGTTCAAACCCGCAACCTCTTCGCTGGTAATCTCTTGAAACATCCAGCTTTCGAGCAATACGTTTTGAACAAAGACTATCGTGTGGTTGGGGATTCTCTCCCTGTTACCGATAGCATCATGAATGATTGCTTCTGGATTGGTGTTTACCCTGGCATGACCCAGGAAAAACTCCAGTACATGATTGATACCATCAAGGCTTTTGTCGCTACCAAGTAAGGTAGCGCAAAGGCTAATTCTACATTTAACATTCAACATTTAACATTGAAAATATGAAGGTTGTATTACTTGCAGGTGGTTTTGGCTCACGTATCAGTGAGGAAAGCCAGTTCAAGCCGAAGCCGATGATAGAGATAGGTGGAATGCCTATCTTGTGGCACATCATGAAGGAGTATTCTTACTATGGTCACAACGAGTTCATCATTTGTGCTGGTTACAAACAGGAATATATCAAGGAGTGGTTCGCTAACTATTTCTTGCACAACAGCGATGTCAGCTTCGATTGGCGCAAAGGTAAGAACGAGGTGACCATCCATCATAGCGAGCTGGAGCCTTGGAAGGTGACAGTCGTAGATACTGGCTATAATACCATGACAGGAGGTCGCATCAAACGCATCCAGAAGTATGTAGGCGATGAACCTTTCTTCATGACCTACGGTGATGGCGTTTGCGATGTGGATATCAACAAACTCTTGGAATTCCATCGATCACACTGCAAACTTGCCACATTGACAGCTGTAAAGATGAAGCAGGAGAAAGGTGTGCTGAATATCGGTGGTGACAATGCCGTGAAGTCGTTCCGTGAGAAGAACATCACCGATGGAGCGCCAATCAATGCCGGCTATATGGTATTGGAACCAAAGGTTTTCGACTATATAGAGGGTGATGACACAGTCTTCGAGAAAGAACCATTGGAAACATTGGTCAAGGAAGGCGAGTTGATGTCATACATTCACGAAGGTTTTTGGCAGTGTATGGACAATGTTCGTGAGAAAGCAATGCTTGAGAAACTACTTGCAACTAATACTGCTCCTTGGAAGAAATGGGAGCGTGAGGTACCTAAAGAATTATGATTATGGATTTGGATTTATTTGATAATTTCTATAAGGGAAAGCGAGTGCTCGTAACTGGTCATACAGGTTTCAAGGGTAGCTGGCTTTCCATCTGGCTTCATGAACTTGGAGCAGAGGTCGTAGGTGTTGCCTTTGACCCTTATTCTGACAAAGACAACTATGTATTATCTGGTATCGGAAGCAAGATAAAGGCGGATATCAGAGCTGACATCCGTGACGGTGAAAAGTTGAAGCAAATCTTCGCAGAGTATCAGCCAGAGATAGTTTTTCATCTTGCAGCACAGCCATTGGTTCGATTGAGCTATGACATCCCTGTAGAGACCTACGAGGCAAATGTGATGGGAACCATCCATGTGATGGAAGCTATCCGATCCACAGACAGCGTAAAGGTAGGTGTAATGATAACTACTGATAAGTGCTACGAGAACAAAGAGCAGATTTGGGGATACAGAGAGGATGAACCTATGGGCGGTTATGACCCATATTCTTCTTCTAAGGGTGCTGCCGAAATTGCCATTAGTTCTTGGCGCAGAAGTTTCTTCAATCCTACAGACTATGGCAAGAAACATCATGTAAGCCTTGCTAGTGTAAGAGCAGGTAACGTGATAGGTGGTGGAGACTGGGCGTTGGATAGAATCATCCCAGATTGCATTAGAGCTATTGAAGCTGGCAAAACGATAGAAATCCGTTCGCCTAAGGCTATCCGTCCTTGGCAGCATGTGTTGGAACCGCTAGGTGGCTATATGTTGTTGGCTTCCAAAATGTGGGAGGAACCAACTAAGTATTGCGAGGGGTGGAACTTTGGTCCACGCACGGAGTCCATTGCCAATGTTTGGGATGTGGCAAGCAAGCTTATCCTCAATTATGGCAAGGGTGAGCTGAAGGATGTCTCTGATCCAAATGCCTTGCATGAGGCAAAACTCTTGATGCTTGACATCAACAAGGCGCATTTCAAACTAGGTTGGGAACCACGTATGAATATTGACCTATGTATGGAAATGGTTGCAGATTGGTACAAGCGTTATCAGAATGAAGATGTTTATCAACTTTGTGTGGAACAGATAAATAAATATGTAGGCTAATGAAGAATCAAATTATATTAAAAGACATAAAGGAGATTCTAAAAAGTGACATTATTGATTGGGAACGCTTTAAAAACACTAATGTCCTCATAACTGGTGCTAATGGCATGCTTCCTTCTTATGTGGTTTTTACCTTATTAGCATTAAACAAAAAAGGTATAAATGTTAATGTTTACGCTTTGGTTAGAAATGCAGATAAAGCAAAAGCTATATTTAAGGATTCGTTACAAGATGAACATTTGCATTTACTTGTGCAAGATGTTGCTGATTCGTTGCATGAAAATGCATCTTTTGATTACATCATTCATGCGGCAAGTCAGGCAAGTCCAAAGTATTATGGCGTAGATCCTGTTGGTACAATAAAGGCAAATGTGCAAGGAACGATCAATACGTTGGAGCTAGCAAGGCAAACAAAAGCAAAAGGCTATCTTTATTTTTCTTCTGGTGATGTTAATGGTATAGTGCCTCCAGAGAAGTTTCCGTTTAAGGAGAGTGATTATGGATATATTGACGTGCTAAATGTTAGAAATTGCTATGCTGAAAGTAAACGAATGGGTGAAAACTTGTGTGTAGCATACTACAACCAGTATTCTGTACCTGCAAAAATTGTACGAATCTTCCATACTTATGGACCAGGAATGACATTGGATGATGGTCGAGTCTTTGGAGATTTTTGCAAAAACATAGTTAAAGGCGAAGATATAGTGATGAATAGTGACGGTTCTGCAGTCCGTTTATTCTGTTATGTATCTGATGCTATTGTGGCATATTTGAAAGTATTGCTTGATGGTGAATGTGCAACTGCTTATAATGTTGCTAATCTAAAAGGAGAAAGTTCTATATACGATTTGGCAACGTTATTGGTGTCTTTATATCCAGAGAAGCATTTAAAAGTGGTTAGAAATACACAAAGTCTATCAGAAGCTTCTAAAATGAAAAGCCCTTTGGTAAGAGCGATTCCTGACTGCACCAAAATAGAGAGACTGGGTTGGAGTCCAACTACTTCCATTGCCGATGGATTTAAACGCACGATAGATTCTGTTGCTTATGAACAAAGTTGCAAATGATATTAGTTCGTTCCGAACAGAGATAATGGGTGTCGCTACCTTGATGATTCTATTGGGACATTCTGTATTTTATGGACAAGGTTTTGTGGATTATGGTTTCTTGCAGAATCTATTCACGTTAGGATATTCTGGGGTAGATATTTTTCTGTTTTTATCAGGTTTCGGATTGGTCTTTTCAATGAAGAAAAATGATAAAATAACTTTCTATAAGCATAGGATCGCTCGGATAGTACCTTCAGTTTTGGCAATCATGTTTCTAAATGTTTTAGTTAATATTAGACATTTGGGGGGATTTATCTTCAATCCTTTATATTGGTTTGGGCTTTATTGGTATATAGGGTTTATATTGCTTGCCTATTTGTGCTTTCCATATCTTTACCGATCAATAAAGCGACATGGCTATTTTGTATTTGTTGTTTCTCTGTTGTTTTCGGTTTTGTTGTTTCTACCCTTTCTCATTACAGGGCATGGAGAGAGTTCTTCAATGACTTGTTTAATAACAAGAATACCAATTTTTGTTTTGGGAGCTTGTTTTGTTATGGGGGGGCAAGTTTATCTATATTCGAAAAAAATAATCTTTCCGGCAACAATCATAGGATTCTTGGCATTGTGGTTGTTTTATTATTATGACAATTTGGGAGGAAATAGAACAATCAATACATATTATGTTTTTACATTGCTTACTCCAAGTATTGTATGGCTTATTTCCTGTTGTCAAAAGATAACTTTCAAGCTGAAGCTTTTGATGGAATTTTGGAGATTTCTAGGAAAATACAGCTTGGAGATTTATTTAGTTCAAGTAACAATTATGTATCCTTTTATGTGCTTTTTGGAGAAACACGGATGTCTAATGCTTGTTAATGTGTTTTTGTCATTTTTAATAGTATTTTTGATGTCTGTTTCACTGAAGTTTGTCACGGATAAAGTAAAAAAGATGTTATAGTTATGATTAAAGTTTCAGATTTTATTTTTCAGCATTTAGTTCAGAAACATGGCATTCACCATTGTTTCTTGGTTACAGGTGGTGGTGCTATGCACCTAAATGATTCGATAGGTCATACCGAAGGACTGAAGTATATTTGTAATCATCATGAGCAAGCTTCCGCAATGGCTAATGAAGGTTACTATCGTGCTTGTGGTCACCTTGCAGTAACTTGTGTTACTACGGGGCCAGGCGGTACAAATACGATAACAGGTGTTCTTGGTCAGTGGTTGGATTCAATTCCAGGCTTATATATTTCAGGTCAGGTAAAGCAGCCAACAACAATTGCGGCATGCCCTGAGTTGAATCTTCGTCAGTTGGGAGATCAAGAGGCTGATATTAAGTCTATGGTTCAGTCTATCACAAAATATTGTGTTACAATTACCGATGTAAAGGATGTAAAATATGAGTTGGATAAGGCTATTTATATCGCATTGAATGGTCGTCCAGGACCTGTTTGGGTTGACGTTCCATTGGATATCCAAGGAGCAATGGTTGATGAGTCCATTATGAGACAGTTTGATCCATCAGAGATTCACGACAATATGGATCATTCTTTGGTTGATAGACAGATAGGTGAATTGTTGGCTAAGATAGAAGCTGCAAAGTCTCCTGTAATATATGTGGGTAATGGAGTTCGTTTAGCAAAGCGTGAACAAGAATTTATCAAGATTGCTGAGAAACTTCAGATACCAGTAGTTACTGCCATTAGTGGTTCTGATATCATTTGGTACAATCATCCTTTGTGTTATGGTAAGCCTGGTATTTGTGGTGACCGTATTGGTAACATTATGGTTCAGAACTCTGATTTACTGATAGTTTTAGGAACTCGCTTGTCTATCCGTCAAGTAAGCTATGCTTATGACTTGCTTGCCCCTAAGGCATATAAGGTGATGGTGGATGTTGATGCTGCGGAAATGGTAAAGCCTACTTTGAATATAGACTTGCGTATTCACGCCAATCTTTCAGAATTCCTTGATAAGTTAGCGGTAAAACTTCAGGCATTTTGCAGTCCTGGTTTTGAGGACTGGAGAACTTGGGGGCGCAATGTCGAGAAGAAGTTGCCAACTTTGTTTGAGGACAACCCTGACATGGAAGGTTATGCAAGCTCATATAAGTTTGCCGATGAGTTGTTTAAACTGTTGAATGCTGGAGATGTCGTAGTTACAGGTAATGGTACTGCTTACACATGTACTTATCAAGCTATGAAGGTAAAAGAAGGTGTGAGAGTATTTGCAAATCAAGGTTGTGCTTCTATGGGTTATGGACTTCCTGCTGCAATAGGAGCCTGTGTTAGTAATAATAAAGGTAAGACAGTCTGTGTAACTGGTGATGGTTCTATTCAAATGAATATCCAGGAATTGCAAACTCTTGTGACCTATAAGTTGCCATTAAAGGTCTTTGTTATAGAAAATGAGAGCTATCTAGCCATTAAGACGACTCAGAAATCTTTCTTCCAGGGTCATTTTACAGGTTCTAATCCTACTAGTGGTGTGGTTTGTCCAGACATGAAGAGAATAAGTGCAGCCTATGGCATTCCATTCTTTAGAGTCTCAGACAATGAGTCTTTGAATAGTGTCATTAATGAAGTCTTGAATATGGATGGTCCTGTCATATGTGAGATAAAGATGCATCCTATGCAAACTCTTTTCCCAAAATCAGCATCTTTCATGGATAAAGAGACTGGTAAAATGAGTTCGGCTCCTTTGGAGAAGATGGCTCCTTTTATGGATGAAAAGTTGCAGGCAGAATGTATTTATAAAGGATAATGACATGATAGATAATTCTATGTTTGATGAAATCAGTTGATACACCTCTTTTGACTATCTGTATTCCAATTTATAATAGATTGGAATACCTAGATAGAATGTTGGATAGATTCTTGGAAGACAAAGACTTGTTCCAAGAAAAAATCTATTTGTTTATATCGGATAATTGCTCTGCGCAAGATTTAGAGTCTTGTTGTCTTAAGTATAAAGAACTTGGGCTTAATCTAGATTATAGCAGAAATAGTAGTAATTTAGGAGCGGATGGGAATTTCCTCAAATGCTTCAAACAGGCAAAAGGACAATATGGTTGGTTGCTAGGCAGTGATGATATTCCTGTCAAGGGATTTTTGCGCAAGTTGGTGGAGTTTCTTTCCCACAATGATTGTGGACTCGTTTATTTGGATATGGAACCTAATTGCTCAGAAATCAAGCACTATACAGATAAAGCAGTTTTCTTTTCGACAATAAATCTTGGTATCACCTTTATGAGTTCAAACATATTTCGTACTCAAAGTGTTGGACATATAGAATTGGAGCCATTCCATTCTACTTATCTCATACAAGTTCCCCAATATATTGAGGCTGGATGTATGAAAGATGATAATGTAATTGTCAAGTGGGGACAAATTTTTGAGAAGGATACCGACGCAGCAAACAATGGTGGATATAATTTTTATCAGGTCTTCGTCGAGAATCTATTTTCAATTTACCAAGTATTTATTGACAATCACAAGTTTGAAAGGAATGTATTGGATGCTGTCAAGAAAGCAGAATTCAGAGCCTTCATCCTGCCTTATTCTGAGCACATTCTGAGAAATCTTAAAACCACCAAGTTTAAATATCAAAATGGTTTTAAAATCACATTAAAGCATTATGGATTCCATTTGTATGCTTATTGCGATTTGTTTCTTTATGTCAAAAAACGTATTTGCGAGGCTGTGGCAAGAAAATTCAAGAAAAACTAAAAAGTAAATCAAATGAAACCAAAAATTTTAGCTTTATATTTACCTCAGTTTCATCCGTTCCCAGAGAACGATGAGTGGTGGGGCAAGGGATTCACGGAGTGGACGAACGTAGGCAAGGCGAAGCCTCTCTTCAGAGGTCATGATGAGCCTCGTGTACCAACAGAGTTGGGCTATTACGACCTGCGTTTACCTATTATTCGTGAGCAGCAGGCGCAGATGGCTCGTGAAGCAGGCGTAACGGCTTTTTGTTACTGGCATTATTGGTTTGGTAATGGCAGAAGACTTTTGGCTGATGTGTTCCATGAGGTGTTAGTGTCAGGTAAGCCTGATTTTCCTTTCTGCTTGGCATGGGCCAATCATACATGGAGAGCTGTAGGTTGTACGGCTGGTTGTGACTCTAAAGCTGTATTAATGGAGCAAACCTATCCTGGTATTGAGGATGCAAAGGCGCATTTTGAGTTGCTGCTTAAGGCTTTTAAAGATGAACGTTATGTCAAAGTAGATGGTAAACCTTATCTTTTCATTTTTGATCCAGTTGCTCTTCCGCAGGAGTATGTAGAATGCTTTAAGAAAATGAGTATTGAGGCGGGTTTTCCAGGAATCTATCTTGTCGCAAACGTGAGTGACAATAGTATCAAAAAGGAGGTGATGCTTCAGAAAGGATATGATGCAGTATGCTATTGCAACATCTTAGGACATGGCAAGCAGAATCGAAATCCTTTCTGGCATAAGGTGAAGAAGCACTTGGAAGGTATCATCTTGCGTCGTCCTACCTACGTATATGATTATCGTAAGCACTACAAGGAGTTCCTCGGAGAGATAGACAAGGAAGAGGAAGTCATCCCACAGATTGTTCCTCAATGGGATCACTCGCCTCGTGGTGGTAGGAAGACAAATATTCTCATCCATTCTACTCCTGAGTATTTCGCCAAGCACGTGCGTATGGCGATGGAGGCTATCAAGGGCAAGAAGGAGGAGCACCAAATCGTGATGCTTAAGTCGTGGAATGAGTGGGCTGAGGGCAACTATATGGAGCCTGACTTGACACATGGCAGGGGCTATATCGAGGCATTGCGACAAGTGTTGGATGAATATAAGGACCAATAGAATGAAGGAATCGCTTTTGAAGTTGTTGGCTTGGTTGTATCCTGCATCGCTGTTCGACAAGATGGGATATTATGCCACCGTTTTCCGCTCTTACAAGATTGCCTCGAAGTTGAAGGCGTGTGGTCGTGGTACTCGCTTCGGGGAGGTGGAGTTCTTGACGGGACATCGCCATATCTGTGTGGGGGAGGATACGGTCTTCCTTCCTCATCTCTTCTTGACGAGTTGGGGAGCGGATGATGACTCCACCAAGATTTCCATCGGCAATCATTGCTCCATTGGTGCTTGTTGCCATATCTCTGCTTATGAGGGAGTTACCATTGGTGACAATGTGTTGATAGGCAAGTGGGTCTCTATCGTGGACAACGACCATGGAAAGACTAACCGAGAAACCTTGGAGTTACCGCCATTGAGGCGTGAACTGGTATCGAAAGGTCCGATTGTCATTGGTGATGATGTCTGGATTGGTGACAAAGTGACGATTCTCTCAGGGGTGACCATTGGCAGTCATGCAGTCATCGCCGCCAATGCAGTGGTGACGAAGGATGTACCAGCATATAGCGTGGTGGCAGGAAATCCTGGTAGGGTAGTGAAGAAAGTATGATTTTGATAGTATGTAAGAATCTAGTTTTATGAAAAAGATATTGAAGGCGGTTTCTCCCTTCATCCACCCTGGCTTCTTGAATTTCAAGATGATGCCGTATGAGGCTTGGAAGCGGAATGGGGGAGAGGTGGCGAAAGTGCATTATCCTTGCCGATGGCTCCATGGTGCTACCTATCGTTGGGAGTTGCCAACGATTTGGAAGAGCATGAAGGAGGCGAGACTGAGATTCGTGGAGCCTGTGTCGCTGAAGTTTGACTCGTTCCCCGATTATGCTCGCTATGAGGTGGTTCCGATGTTTTGGGACTGTTGGCCTCGGTATTTCGAGATGACTTGTGAGTGGATGCGGAAGCATCAGGTGAAGACGGCGATATTCTCTTCTCGAATGACTGCGGAGAGGATGCAGGAGAGATTCCCTGAAATGAGAATCATCTGGTGTCCTGAGGCGGTGGATGGCAGTGTCTATCAGAAAGGGAAACTGCTGAAGGATAGGACGATTGACTTGTTGGAGTTCGGACGCTCGAATGAGAAGGTACTGTCGGCTGGGGCATTGGAGAAGGCTTTCGACTCATCTTATGGTGCTGACGGAAAGAACTTCTCCTTGAATCACGTTTGCACGAAGCAGAATGGCAAGTTCATTTATACCAATGAGCAGCTATATGAGGCGATGGGGGATGCAAAGGTGACGATTGCCTTGCCTCGCAGTATGACGCAGCCGGAAATGGCTGGTGACATCGAGACTTTGACGCAGCGTTATTGGGAGTGTATGTTCTCTCGCATGGTGATGGTAGGGCATGCGCCTCAGGAGTTGGTGGATTTCATCGGCTACAATCCTGTCATCGAGTTGAGGGAGGATATTTCTGCTGAGGCTTTGATTCGGGATGTCGTGGAGCATATTGATGATTATCAAGAACTTGTGGATAAGAATCGGGAGACGGCTGAAAGGCTCGGCTCTTGGGATGTGAGGATGGAGTGGCTCATGGAGGAACTGAGGGAAGATTTCAGTTTATAACTGTTAATTTCGATAAGAAAAGCATTAAAAAGCTTGCAAGTTTAATATAAAAGTACTATTTTTGCAGCCGTAAAATTACAGATTTATGCATACATTAAATAATAAAACAAAAGAAACGTTGAAACATAGGCTTGGAAAAACTTATGATGAGCTTATGCAGATGAGTGCGGAAGAATTGGATGCTCTCATCGAAAATCGTATTGGCAAAAAACTTAGACCTGCCTTTTCTTTAAAGAGCATGGTAAACCGTGGTTCTGTTTATCTTTTCTTCAAGAGACTGATTTCTCAAAATGCAATAGATAGACAAATAGCAAGAATTTAAAAACATATTGTTATGGATACAGATATGCGAATCATAGCTCTTTATAAAGAGTATAATATGGTTATAAAACCGTTGATAGCAGAACTAGAAGCTCGAACAGAGCAGTTCCCTCTTCCTTTGTTTAATGAAATCAGAGCTTTACACGACCACATTGCTCGCTGTTATTCTGAGAGGATTTCTTCTAATCAAGTTGATTCAGAGATACATAAGGCAGAGCGTCATGTAACTAGAATCATGTTGGATTGTTATAAGTGCTTGAACTTGTCTTTACATGATGAAGTTTTACTTTTCGAGCGTCCAATGCAAGTGCTTTTGTGGATATTGAGTGCGATTGCATCTGGTGTAATATCGATTATCTTAGCGAAATACTTGTAAATTGAATAGTTCTATTTATATGTTAGGCAGATAGGGTGATGAGCCTAGTCTGCACTTTATATTATTGCCTTTTATAGGATAAGCCTTTGTACAAAGCTATGTGAAAACGAGAAATGGGCGAAAACGAAAGATTTTGTAAATTCTAAGAAAAATCAAAAATATAATGATACCAAAGATTATTCATCTCTGTTGGTTATCGGGCGACCCATATCCAGTAGAGATACAACTGTGTCTTGATACTTGGAAGAAGTATCTGCCAGAGTATGAAGTGTGGGTGTGGGATACCAAGCGGTTTGATGTTAATTCCACTGTTTGGACGAAGCAAGCTTTCGAGGCTAAGAAGTATGCCTTTGCTGCTGATTACATTCGTCTTTATGCTCTGTACCATTTTGGAGGAATCTATTTGGATTCTGATGTGATTGTGTATAAGAGCTTTGATGATTTGCTCTCGCTTCCTTACTTTATTGGGCATGACCAAATACGAGGTTTTGAGGCGGCTGTGATCGGATGTGAGCCTGGTTGTCAATGGGTGAAGGATATGTTGGACTCCTATCAAGGTAAGTCGTTTGTCAAGGAGGATGGCTCACTTGATATACTTCCGCTGCCATGTCGCTTCCATCATGTACTGACAGGGCTTGGCTATCGCTTTTGGAGAATCACAGACTTGAAACAGTTGGATGTGAAGAGATACGATATTTCTGAAAGGGAAATGTATGTCTTTGATAAAGACTTCTTCAATAGCCGAAATGCAATAGAAGTGCATCGTACGGATAAGAGCTATTGTGCTCACAATTATGCTGGTAGTTGGCAGAAAGGTGAGCAAAAGAAGTCTATCAAGAGTTATTTACCGAAGTGGTTTGTCAATTTGGTTTATGTCGTTGGACAAAAAACTTGGGCACGCAACAAATATAGTTGGTTTCAAATTCCTTTTGCAGGATAATATTTGCTAGAAATCATATTCTGTTCATTTTAAAATTTTAGAAAGTGAAAAATATATCTCGTTTTTTTACCCTTTATTGGATAGTTTATTTCCCAACGTGTATTGCATATAATGACTTGCCGGGCTTTTCTAGTGTCGATGAGGCAATGACATTGCTCTTACTGCTCTACACATTCATGATGTATGGCTCGAAGCATATCAATAAAAAACCTTGGAAGGAGTTTATGGTATGCTTGGGGGTAATAGCATTTTATGTAGTATATTCTCTTTTGTTTGGAGCTAATGTCAAGGATGCGGTTTGGCTTGATCTCATGCAAGAGATTCGTCCGTATTCTATTATCTTCTGCACATGGATTCTGAATCCACAGTTTACCAAGAAACAGAAGAAGTGGATGTTGATAACCATGATTATTACCTTGTTCTCATGGATTGTGTATCACCCACAAACCTTGGATTCTCAGGTGGAGGCTGAGTTCCCTGTATTGGGACAGTTGGCGATATGTACGGGTATGAGTTATTACCTCTTCGCCAAGGACACCAAGATGAATCGTTTGATAGCATTAGGATTGGTATTGACTGGTATGTTGGCGCCGAAGTTTAAGTTTATGGGTGAGGTGGTTTGTTTCATCGCCTTTGTCTTCTTCTTGAAGCATCGTCTTAACTTTATATCACCCAAGACAATGATTTATTGCGCAGTTGTTGTAACAATCATATTGATGGTGACTTGGACTCGATTTGATGCTTATTATGTATCAGGTTTAGATAATGATCAGTTGGCTCGTCCAATGACTTATAAAACAAGTTTGAGGATTCTTTGGGATTATTTGCCGTTTGGTTCCGGTATGGGAAGTTTTGCTTGTAATGGTGCTTGGAAATACTATTCTCCATTGTATTACAAATATGATTTGAATGGTATTTGGGGATTGGATGAAGGTGGTGGCTTCATCTGTGATGCTTATTATCCTACTTTGGCTCAATTCGGTATTGTCGGTGTATTCTTCTTCTGCTGGTTTTGGAAGCGCCGTCTAGCAGCCTTCGACATCATAGCCGATATGCGTTATTATAGTGTCGCCATGATAACCTTCTGTTGTCTTGCCATTGAGCAAACGGCTGATTCATCTTGGCTTTCTGGTAAGGGAATGGGATACTGTATGTTGATTGCCCTTTGCCTCAATGCCAATCGTAATCAAATGATGGAGATGAAAAGACGGCAAATATTGAAGCGAAAGAAAGAGTTGCTTTTGGAGGAGAAAAGAAAGCAAATGGAGAGAATGAGCAATGACTAAAGTTTTAATGGTTGGCTCCGCCGAACAGAGTGGTGGCGGAGTGGCAAGTGTGCTGAGGCTGATGAAGACCATGCCGTTCTGGAAGAAATATCAGTGCGGATGGCTCGGAACGCAGATTCAGCGTGGATATGGTGTGAAATTATGGTATGCCTTGAAGGCTTATTTCAAGGCGCTGTTTACGATATGGCAGTATGACATCGTGCATTTCCATACGGTACCGGATAAGATTTGCTTGGTTATTCAGATGCCTGTGCTGCTCTTGGCGAAGCTAGGGCGCAAGAAGGTGATCATGCACATTCACATGGGCAACCAACTGGAGGAGCATACGCACAATGGCTTGTTCATCTGGTGTCTGAATCGTACCGATTGCGTGGTGCTGCTTGCCAAGAAATGGCAGCATCTCTTTGTGCGCCTCTTCCCTTCGGTGAAGGTTCGCACGGCTGTCATCTATAATGCCTGCGCTCCTACGCCTGCTGTCGATTATTCCATCAAGGAGAAGAGTATCATCTTTGCCGCTCACTTGGATAGCAACAAGCGAGCTGACTTGCTCTTGAAGGCTTGGGATAGCTTGCGAGGGGATTTCCCTGACTGGCATGTCACCATCATGGGCAATGGTGATGTAGAAGGGTATCGCCATATGGCGCATGACATGGGCTTGGATGAGAGCGTGACTTTTACGGGGTATATCACTGGAAAGCAGAAGGAGGATATTTGGAACAAGGCGAGCATCTATTGCTTGTGCTCTCGCCATGAGGGTTTCCCGATGGTGGTGTTGGAGGCATGGGCGAGAGGCATTGCCGTGGTGACGACTCCTGTGGGTGGCTTGCCTGATGTCATCGAGGAGGGCAAGAACTGCTTGACATTCCCATTTGGGGATGCTGAGGCTTTGGCTGCCCAAATGAGAAAGTTGATGGAATCGCCTGAGCTTCGCAAGACTATGGCTGAATACTCCAAGGTGTTTGGGGAGAGTGTGTTTGCGCCAGAGAAGGTGAATGAGAGTGTCGAGCAATTGTATGAGAGTATGTAATCTCATATCATTTGATTTACCCATTAAAAAATTAAAGAAACATGTATCATATATTAATGTCTGCCTACGCTTGTGAGCCAGGTGCAGGTAGTGAATATGGCGTTGGGTGGATGGTTCCGACAACGATGGCTCGAAAATATCCTGAGCATCAATTCTATGTCTTGACTCGCTCACGTTGCAGGGAGAAAATAGAGAAGGTCTTGGCGAGTGATTCCACGTTGGCAAATCTGCATTTCTTGTTTTATGACATTCCTTCTTGGATGTTCTATAAGAATGAGATGAAGAGCAACTGGGGTGAGCAAATCAACTATCTCTTGTGGCAACTGTTGTCTAGAAGATATGTGAGGAAGATGCACAAGACTCTCCATTTCGATTTGTTCCATCACTTGACTTTCAATCAGTATCGTACTCCTTCACCTGGATTTTGGTTGGATATACCATTTGTCATGGGACCTATCGGTGGTGCTGAATGTATTGCGCCTGCTTTTTGGCAAGACTTGGAGGCTAATACCATCAAGAAAGAAAAAATACGTAGAGAAGGTAAGGATCTCAAAATATTCTCTTGGTTCAATAAGAGAAGAAACAACAAGAAGGTTATTTTGTGCTCTTCTGATGAAAATCTCCAGAGATTGCAACCATTCGGGCATCATAGTGATTTTATGGAAATGCCTGCCATCGCCTTTGATGTTAAGGATTTTGCATTATTACCCAATCAGAAAACTTCCGAAGACACCTTTGAGATGGTATATGCAGGAAAGGCTTGGGATTGGAAAGGTATCAAGATCTTTCTGAATGCGGTGAAGTTGGCTTTGGGGGATAGCAAGCAAGGTGAGGCGGAACGCACATGGATTGTCAAACTCATCGGAATCCGCTTTGAAAGCGAACAGAAACAAGTGATGGGATGGGTGGAAGAGTTCGGACTTCAAGACCATGTAACAATCATTCCGTTTATTGAGCGCAAGGAATTGTTGAAGCTGATGAAGGGTTGCTCTCTCAGTGTTTACCCTGCATTTAGAGATTCTGGTTCGATGTCTGTTCTTGAAGCTTGCGCCATTGGTTGTCCTACGGTTTGTTTTGATGCTGGCGGTCAAAGCGTTTTTCCTAATGATATTTTGCTTAAGGTTCATGTGGAAGATACATATGATGAGACTTTAGAGCGTTTTGCTTCTTCTTTGAAATGGGGATATGAGCATCCGATTGAGTTAAAGACATTGGGCGAAAAGGCTAAGAGTTGGGTGGAAGCCAACTTGACATGGGAAAAGAGAGTGGAGGATTTTTATCAAATATATCAAAAACTGCTTGAATCATGAGTATTTTTAGTTTATTACAAAAGTTGAGCCTCGTGCCTTCGTATCTTTGGGATGCGATGTGGGCTCCGGTATGGAAGCGGTGCATGAAACATTGTGGCAAGGGGGTATATATCCGTCCGATGTCCTCGGACTTCAAGGGCTTGTGGAACTTGTCGGTGGGGGATGGCACGTCCATCCCGAAGGGAAGCACCATCTATTGTACGGAGGCTCCTTGCGTCATTGGCAAGAAGGTGCTGTTTGGTCCGCATCCTACGATTATCACGGGCGACCACCGCATTGACATTCCTGGCAAGTACATCGCCGATGTCACCGTGGAGGAGAAGTTTGTGGATGGTGTGAATGTGTATGACCAGCCAGTCGTCATCGAGGATGATGTCTGGGTGGGTGCGAATGTCACGATATTGAAGGGTGTCACCATCGGGCATGGCTCGGTGGTGGCTGCTGGTGCCGTCGTCACGAAGTCGTGTCCTCCTTATAGTATTATTGGTGGTGTGCCTGCCAAGGTATTGAGGAAGAGATTTGAGAAATGAAATGCAGCGATTGATTTTACTTTTTGTCAGCCAAGTGTTAAATCTAGCTTGACTTTATAAAATTTTGATAGCATAATTTGGTTATATTCTGAAATAATCGTAGCTTTGCAGAAAAATTGTTGCGGATATGGAACTGAATGAGATTTCTTTGAGAATTATTGGCAAAAGTGATGGGGAAGCCCTTACTCCTGCTAATTTTGACATCGGACAAATTCGAGTTTTGTTTGATGAAGTAGAGAATTTGCTATATCCTGACAAAAAATTACGTAAGGGCAGACCTACTATCTCTTATGAAATGAGGGAAGGCTCTGTCATCAATGTGTTTAAGACTTCAGTTCAAAACGTATTGTTGGTTTCATCTATGCTCAGTGCTATCGAGGCAGACAATGGAGTGATAGATAAGTTGGAAACCAATAGTGCTCGTGCTATTGAAAATTTGCAGACTTTTGCTTTACGCAATGATTATACCATTGAGGTAGGTACCTCTGACAAGCCTAATCGTGTCTTCAAAATTACGCCTCAATCAAATTATCATAGACGTGATAATATTATGGTTGATGTGGAATGCTATTATTATGGTACATTGACGGATGCTGGTGGTAAGGACAAGGCTAATATTCACCTTGATACCAAAGAGGCAGGCTCGTTGACTATTCGGGCTGATAAGGAATATCTTTCTGAATACAAGGGCAATCCTTTATACAAAAAGTTTGGTGTGCGTGTTAAGGCAAAGAAGAATATTGTGACTGGTGATATTGATAAATCAACATTGACTTTGGTTGAGTTGATGGATTATCAATCTAAATTTGATGAGGAGTATCTGAATGAATTAATTCTGAAAGCAACTCCGAAGTGGAGAGGTGTTAATGTTGATGAATGGCTGTCAAATGTGAGAGGAGGAATTGCCTAATGGAAAATAATTGTGTACTTCTTGATACGAGTTTCTTTATTCGCCTACTTAATGCTGAAGACCCATTGCATGATAATGCCATGGGATATTTTAGGTATTTTTTGCAGCATGATTTTGTGATTAAAGTTAGCACGATAGCTATTGCAGAATATTGCGTGAAAGGTGAAGCTGATGATTTGCCACTTAAAAATATGCAGATAGTTCCATTCAATTTTGATCATGCTTTGAGAGCAGGTAAAATGATAGCTGAGGTATATGCTGAAAAGAAAAGAAGAGGTGCTTCAATAACACCGAGAGCCGTTGTTCCGAATGATACTAAGATGTTTGCACAAGCTGATGTAGAACTTGATATTAATTATTATGGTACTGCTGATGTGGAATGCAAAAAGGTGTATGAACTAATTAAAAGTGCGGAGGGACAATTGAATTTCAACTTTATCGATATTACAGTTCCTTATACTCAGTATTTTGGACTGCTGGACTTCTAGGGGAAAAAAATATATCTGCGATTTTATTTGCGGCATCATACTTGGTATGAGATATGGAAAAAGATATGAATGTAACAATTAGGACATTTCAATCAGGATGTGGAGACTGCATCTTTTTGATTTTAAAAGATGAGAGTACTCAAGAGACATATCATATTATGATAGATTGTGGTGATTTTACTGCTGAAATCAAAGACTTTATAAAATCATGTCTTGGATTAAAAATTGATATGCTAATTGTGTCACATTATGATAATGATCATGTCTGTGGTCTTATAGAAATGCTAAATGATGTTGAGATGCGAAAGCTTAGGATAGAGAAAATCATATATAACTGTTTTCAAGATTATGATATAAATAAAGCTGCTTCCATCCCAGATGAAGATAAAGATATTTTAGATAGACAAGAAGTAAACATACGTCCCATCCGTGGAATAGCAGAAACTAAAATAGGCGCATCCCAAGCTGGACTCCTATGTTTGTTGATAAAATCGAATCATGAATGGTATCAAGCATGGGATAAGAAGATTTTTGTTGAAGGTGATACGATTTGTTTGGGAGATGATTCTAAGTGGGGAATATTCCATGTTTTATCTCCTTCAAATAAAGCGCTATCTGCTCTTAAATATGATTTCATTAAAGAATATACAAAGATAGTGAAAGAACTTCCACCAGAGCAAGCTTTTGAAAATCAAGAAAAATATTGGGAAATGCTTCTTCGCATAGCATCGGCTAAACCTTCTTTAAAAAAGAAAATCCCTATTAGTTCCTCTTTTATTACAAAACAGTTTTTGCAAAATAAAGCACTAACTGATCCTGATGAATCTAATGTAACAGTCCCGAACAAAGCCTCTCTTGCCTTAATTTGGGAATATAATGGCAGAAAACTTCTATTAGGTGGCGATGCTGTTGCTTCTCAATTATATAAGGCTATCAGAGATTTATATCAGGAAGATTGTGTCTTGTTTGAGGCGATAAAAATTCCGCATCATGGAAGTAAAAACAACATGAGTAATGAGTTGTCACTGTTAATAGATTCTGAACATTATTTTCTAACTGGAGGGAAGAAAGGAGAAGGACCTAACTATGAAACACTGGCTAAGATCATACTGCATCCTTTAAGAGAGGGGGTGCATTTACATACAATCCACTATAACCGTGACCTTAATCTGATAGAATTGAAAGCACTGATTAGGGAGGAAAACAATAATTTGTTGACAGAATTGAACGCTAAAATATCAAGAGAAAATGAGTACACTTTTGAATGTTGATAAGTTGGCAGGTACTAGCATTGTACCTATTTGGTGTGGAAGTGAGAGAGGTACGGCTTTTTTTATTTCTGAAAATCAACTTCTTACTGCGTATCATGTAGTTGTTGAGAATAAGGTTGATGAGAGTGCTATATATATTAATGTGGATGGTCTTGATGTGGAATGTTCATGTGAGGATGTAGCTAAAGATAGGGACATTGCTCTTCTCACATGTAAAGACTACAGAGATGATGAGTTTTATTTTCATTTATTAGCTTCTGATTGTAGGAAAGGACAAAGCTTGTCCATTATTGGTTATCCTGAAGAATTGGGAAATGGAATTGATATATTCAAGTTTGGTGTTACAAATATACGCTCGATTTCCAATCCTGCTTATCAATTTGATATAATTGTCAGAAGAAATGATGATTTGTCTTTATCCAGTTATGCTGGAATGTCGGGTTCTCCTGTAATCAATGAATTTGGGTCTGTCATCGGAGTCGTTACAGATGAGTTGTATAATACGTTGGGATATACATCTATTTACTGTGTTCAAAATGAGTTGGTGCAGAAAGGAATCTCTGTAGATGTCAATGCTGACTTGGAAGACACATCGGACTTTGGACTAGGAACATGTGCTTTGCAGGTCAAGGAAGCCCAAGAGCAAGCTGGCAGTAGATACTCGTTTGATTTACAAGTTGAAGATGAAGATATAGAAAAGGAGGTTTTTCGTTATGCAGGTGTAGGCTTTGAGATGGATGTAAACGATATAGTCAAAACTTTTGATAAGTTTGTTACGAGTATTCGAGAAGAAAATAAAAAGGAAGTTGTCTTAAAGTTTAAGAAAAAGTTTATGCCCAATAGTACTGTTGGAGAAACGTTAGAAAAAGAACTTTATACATTGAAGAATTTTAAGGAAAAAACGAAATATGATTCACATTACTTGTTTTCGTCGAAGGAGCGAGAACAAATATCTGTACTGATAGATAAAACTCAAAGTTACTTTTGGTATAAAGGGCTGTCTATAAGCAAAGCAATAGTTGTCGTAGGTAATGCTGGTTGCGGTAAAACATTTGCGTTGTGCAAGATAGCAGGTGATTTGTGTATGGAAACAAATGTGTATTTGTTTTTTGGTACGGATTTCTCTGCTAATGAGTTTCCATTAGATACAATCATAAGGAAGATGAATTGGAATCACGGTAATGCTTTGGATTTGCTCAATGAGAAAATGGAAAGAGTTGGAAAATACGCCATTTTTATCATTGACGCAATAAATGAGGGTGCTGGAATGTATTTTTGGCATGACAAGCTACCCGTTCTGCTGAATAAAATAGAGAAATGGAATAGGATAAAATTTATATTTTCTGTGCGTGAACAGTCTGGTGCAGATGATATTCTTAATGAAACGTTATGCAAGATGCCAAGAATAAGAGTAGTAGGCTTTAAAGATATAAGAAAGGCTATAAACCTCTTCTTTGAATATTATAGGATTGACGGAAAGGTTGATGACTATTCCCATATTCAGACGTTTAGGAATCCTTTGTTCTTGAAAATCTTCTGTGAAGCATATAGCGAAACATATTATTCTGGGCGTGAAAGACCAAACATCATCGATATTTATCAACGTTATATTTACAAGCGTAATCATTCCGTTTCTACAGATTCTGATGCAGATCCACGCATGAATTACACTGTGCGTATCCTTGGCAAATTAGCTCATTATTCCTTATACAATTTGCAATGTGGCGATATTCCAAGAGAAATAGCTAAGTCCTATTCATATCATCTTTGCCCATATCGAACATGGAGCAAAGATTTATTGAACAACACTCTCAAGGCTAACTTATTGATGGAATATACTACATATGATGATAAAGAGTGGATAACTTTTGAATATGATAGTATGGGAGATTACTTGAAGGCTTCCGTGCTCTTGAATCAGAAGGACGATGACTACTCAAAATTAAAATTTATTACTCGTCTCTTTGACTTTTCACAAGGTAGATTTCGACAATCAATTGATGGCGCAAAAATTAAGAACTTCATTAAGGCGTTTTTATCAGTATGGAATCCTAACGTGGATGTGTGGCATGACAAGGAGATAGAAAGTGGAAAGCTTACAGAATTGTTTATTGGGAGTTTGGCTTTGCGAAATATTGATAATGATAAGTTGAAGACTGATGCGAGCATACTTAAAAACGTATTGGATAAAAATCCTAAAATATTGAATCCTGATGTATTTATCAGTTTGTTGGAAAACAACAACACAATGGTGATCGAAGAATTTCACAATAAGCTCATTTCTTTAAAAATGGCTGATAGAGATTTGGTTTGGTCTATTCCTGCAAATTATCTTAATTATAGTATAAGGGGTGAACTCGAAAGACTATGGGAGGATAAATGTATAAACCGACGACTATTGCTTGCATTTGCGTGTTGGCTTTTGAGTGCTTCTTATCCAAGTGTGCGATTCCCGGTAATAAGGTTTATAGTCAACCAGTTGGAAGTTCTAAATAATCCGAATGTAGTCGTTTACCTTATAAATAAGTTTAAAAACGTAGATGATCCATATATTCTGCAAGGTTTATGCTCTGCAATTTATGGTTATATCGTGAGAAAGCGAGTTACAGATATGCAAATAAGCAGGTCAGTAAAGGAAACCTTTTACTCAAAAGCAAAGAGTGCCCCAAATGATTTCGTTTTAAGATATTGGACACTTAAAATTTTAGAGTGGCAATCTCATCTGACGAGCGATGATTCTTTTTGGAAGGCTGTTCAACCTCCTTATCAAGTACCATCAGATAATCCATATCAAAACATTCCACAATGTGATATACCAGAGGATTTCTTTGGTTTAAGTTATGGTGCAAACAGTCTTTATCGTTCTCTTTTTACATGGGATTTTTATCGTTACATATTGGGTGGTAACATCTCTGATGATTTAGACAAATTTGTTGATGATAAAAAAGTATCTATATCAATATGGGAAACAGCAAAGGCTATTGCTTTGTTGATAAAGAACAAGTATGGATGGAATGAGGCTCTTGGAGACTATGATAATGGTGTACCATATGAATCCAGTCACTATCATAAAACCGAGCGTATTGGCAAGAAATATCAATGGTTAGGTATGAGTGAAATTTATGCGTATTTGCTGGATACTTGTAAATTAAAGGTGGAAAGATGGTCGCAAAAAGAAAGATTTCGTTCCAAGAATTATCCATGGTTGGTTTTTAACCGCATTTACTTTGATCCTACACTAAATGAGTATGATAGTTTGGATGAGACAGTCAAAGAACTATTTGACGAATACTCCAAGGACTCTACAAAGGAACAGGACATGACGGAATGGATTAATGACGAAAAAGCAATGCCGCCATTTATTTCAATATTATATGATAAAAATGGTGAAGAATGGGTGGTACTTCAAGGATATGATACTAGAAAAGAAAATGATGAAGATGAGTGTATCAGGGAACGTTTTGTTTACTATAACACATGCTTTGTAGATGATAAAGACAAAGATGCATTTTATGAATGGGCAAAAACGGCAGATTTCTATGGCAGATGGATGCCTGAGCCTAGAGAATCAATAGATTATCTTTGGAGTGATTATCCATGGGCAGATGCATATACTGAGAGTCTATATGAAGCAGAACACCAAAATGGCAAACTTCCTTGCCATGTAGATTTGCCCTATATTGCCCAACTACAAGAGGATTACAGAGGCATTTCAAATGAAGAAGTAATATCATCTATTGTTTATGCACCATCTGTAGATATGATGAGATGTCTTTCTCTTTATACTGCAGAGCGTGGCATTATCAGGAAGAACAACAGTAATGAGATTGTCGCAATTAATAGAATGATTAGGGGGGAAAGTTTTCATGGCTTATTGATTAAAAGGAAATATTTAAATGAATATTTGAACAGTAGTGGTAAGTGTTTGTTTTACTGTTTGCTTGGTGAAAAGAATATTATTGGAACTGGTTATCAGATGTTGGATAGACATGATTTAACTGGTGCTGCAAAATATAATTTGATTGGAGATGCCGAAATGATACAGCCATTTAGAAATGAACCTGAAATTAATCCTCAAGACAAATCTAATAATAATGATGATTTCGAAAATTCTATCAAAGAGTGGTTGTCTATGTCTGAAGAACAAAAGTCTTCTTTTATAGAACATTTAAAAGAACTATCAAACGATGCTAATAAGATAGACAAATAAATCGAAATAATGCATACAAATACTGATTTGATAAGATTACTAATGGGAAATAATAGCCAACATAAATGCTATCGATGGTATCTCCTGTTTGACAAGATAACTTGGCGAGTGACATACGGCAAAGAATGTCCTTCGTTCGTAAAAGAGGAGAATATGGAGGTGTGGTCCTTTTGTTTGTCAATGGTTTTATAATGAATAGAAATAAAAGATATATTACATATTTGGGTCTTTGTTTTGGCATTTTTTTTCTAACAAAGCTCTTGTCTGTCGTACCTCATGTCTTTCTTTCGCTACGAAGCTTTGCGGGAGTAACATGCTTTTGGACATCGATATGTTTATTATGCATTTGCATTTTTGTAGAGTACTTTTATTGTCATCGGCATGAATATGTAAAAAATCCAATAGAAAGTTACAAGCAAGAAGTTTCACCTTTTTACTTTGATATTCCAACCTCAAATGACATGTTTGGTCGCAAGGGGTATGCAAGATTGTTGGTTGAAAAGATTTTTGCTTCATTCTATGTGAATCGAAGCAAACACATTGATCATTCATTTGTTATTCACATTGGTGAGCATTATGGGCATGGTAAAACATCCTTCTTAATGATGTTGGGTGAAGAACTAAACAAAAGCAAGTGTCCTGTCATAAAAATGAATTTTGAGCCCTGGTTATGTGATACAGAAGCTGGGATAGTTAGCGAATTTTTTGAAGCATTCAGAATTAAAGTTGGCGAATATCTTCCAAAACTTGATGGAGCAATAAAAGATTATATGGCCTTGCTCTTGTCTTCTATAGAATGCGAGCATAGTGGGATTACATTTAAATTTAGTCCTAGTTTTGGAAGTAAAAGAACTCTGAAAAATGCACATGATGAGATTCAAAGGGAATTGTGTCATATTGATCGTCCCATCATTATTACAATAGATGATGTAGATCGACTACAAAATAAGGAATTGATGATGACATTGAAAATCATCAGGGATACTGCTGATTTTCCAAATGTCTTTTATGTAGTTGCTGCTGATAATCTTCATTTGAAACAGATGTTGGAATCACTGCATATTTTTGATGTTGAAACCTATTTGAAGAAGTTTTTCAATTTAGAGTTTCAGCTTCCTGCAAACGAGAACGTTGCGTTCAATAAGCTAATAGAATTGTTAGAGAGCAAATTTGAAACTTTGAATGTTGGAAGAAAATTAGTAGCTTCGTATATCTCACAAATAAAGGATGTTACATATATCAAAGAAGTTTTTCCTAATATGCGAGATGTTTATCGTTTTATAAATGCTTATTTTCTATCCATAGATTCTAAAAAAAATATCAAAGAGTTAGATCTTTTTGACTTATTTCTCTTAACAATGATTCAAATGCTCAATGGTGAATATTATATGTTGTTGAGAGACAACTATTTGAGAATTTTGGAAGTTGTTCGCTCTGGTAATGATATACTTCTTCGATGGCGAGAAGACTATAATATTATCCAAAAGAGGGAGGAAAAGGATGCTTTGAAACAAATAGAAAGAATAACAGAAAAAGATATAAACGTATCTAAAAAGGAAAAACATTCTGAAGATGTTGTAATTCCGGCATTTGAGCAAACTATAGATGATTCACAAATATCGTCAAATGATATTATTCCTGAATTAATGAACATTTTATTTGGGAAGAATTCTCGAAATGTGAAAGAAAACAATGCGTGTAGGCATAATATGTATTTTAAATATTTTGCCAATAGTAATGCTAGCTATATGGTTTCTCGGATGAAAGTGGTCGATATGCTTTATTCTGATGAAAGGACATATATAGAGAGACTGGAAAAAGAGTTTGTGTTAAATCGTGATGATTATTTCCTATCCGAATTTATGTATGTGATTCCAATTATCCATAACATAAAGACTACTCAACTTTTGAAAAGATTTTTTGTTTTTATAGAGTGCTGCTATCAACATAAACGTTTTATAGATGAATCCTATTTTATAAAATCTTTAGCAGGGTATGAAGGATTACAAATATGGACGTATAAACTATATCCTGTGTTAAGCATTTTCTATGGAAGATATCAAAAACGCGGTGTAGATAAGGCTATAATAAAACAACTAGAAGTGGATTTTGAGAATTTTTGTAAAAATGAGCATGATATAAATTTGCTTTTAGTTGTCTTGAATATAATGTTCAATTCATTAGGAAATTTCATTTTTAATAGAGAGTTGATAAAACGCACTTCTGAATTGTTGGTTGGTAGGTTCTTTAATGAAGAAATTTCGTGTAGTGATGGTAAACTTGGTAATCAAGAGATAGACACAATTATACAGATTAGATTGGATTATTTCCTTGATAAATGTTGGATGGAAAAGTTTGAAAAGTATTTAAAAGAAAACAAAGAGGTTTGTTTTGACATTCTTGCCAAGATGGTTGAGTTCTATAATAATGGTAAAATAGATTGGAATTGGCATTATAAAAAAGCTTTTTTAGGTGAGTCTATTTTGCCTGATGATAATATCCTCGTCCATTTGATTGAAAATTATCCAAAAGAGAAAGATATTTTTGAAGCTCTACTATTTATGCATAATCATTTTCATAGTTTGGAGGATGTGTCTGGATTAGATGATAATGCATTTATAAAAATGGCAAAAGAAAGAAATAAAGACAATGATGTATGAACACAAATGATAGATAAGGTAATCTCGAAGATTACAGGTAAGGAGCTGAAAAGCTTTGTTCGGATTTACTCCTATACCCACGATGACCTTGCCACTGCACTGGTGGAGAAATACTGGAAGCCAGAGCGAGGAAACTACAAGGAGATGGTAGAGGCTTGCTTTGCCCATGTTGGTGTGCTTGGCAAGCGATTCGGAGAGCCAGACTTGGACTGGAGGAAGATAGAGAAGGACTTGCAGGCTGTGATGAGAAAAGCGGTGGTCACTCGACTTTTTGAATGCACACACCTTGGTGGGGCGCAAGCCGCATTCGGATAGTGAATCCATCAATTTGTAGATATGTAGTTTTTTTATCCCATCAGGCTTGTTGGATGGGGAATAAAATAATATGGGCTGCCAGTACATCCTGGCAGCCCTATTACGTTAGTATGTTATGAAAAATTTGAGAGAAATGAAACTTCACAGTTTCTTAATTGTTTTACTAAACATGATTTTATTATATAGAGAAAGCATAGAAATTACTACTTCAAGATGGTTGTTGCAGGCTCTGTGGTCATCTTGTCGATGCTAGAGTGCTGCATGGAGTCAACCGTTGCGGAGTCACCACCGAGTGCGACGGAAGCACCTCTTGTTGCCTTGATGGCTCCTACATTCTCAATATTCGCAGAATCATCTTGGAATGGTACTTGAGCGGCATTGCCCAATGTCAAGAAGATTGCGACGACAGCGGCAGCCTTGAATAATGGCTTTAGGCGCTCTGTCAGTGATACAACCTTCGCCTTGTTAGGCTCCTTGCTGTATTCATCTTCAATCAAAGACATCATCTTTTGGTCGAATTCTTCACCAAGGGCTTCATTCTTAGCTTCGCTCAACTCGTAGGAGAAGAGAGACTTATAAGGCTTCAGCTCGGCAGGAAGTTCATCCTGGCTGAAGAATGTGCGAAGGATTTCCTCTTCTTCCAAAGAGGTCTCGCACTTCCAGTAGCGTTCCAAAAGTTGGTTGATGTACTTATAATCCATATCTGTCGAATTGTTGAAATCTTTGTTTAACGGTTTGACGAGCCCTAAAGATATTTACTTTTACTTGTTCTTCTGTAATGCTCAAGATGTCTGCAATCTCTTTGTACGCCTTTCCTTCGATGTCTCGAAGTTGGAGGCAAGAGCGCTGTTTCTCTGGCAACTCGTCAATGATTTTCCTCACGATGTCCAGCTTGTCTTTCTGAATCATTCGCTCGGATGGGGTGGAAGCTTGGTCTTGTCTCTCCACTTGCTCTTCGTCTAATGAACCATTATTGTTGTCCATCTTCTTGATGCGGTCGAGCGAGAGATTTCTTGCGATGGTAAGGCTGTAGGCTTCGATAGATTCAAGCTGTTGCCACTTGTCGCGAGAGTTCCAAACCTTCATCAGTGTATCTTGCACGACATCTTCTGCTTCCTCTCTGTTGAGAGTAATGCGGAGTGCCAATCTGAAGAGTTTGTTCTTCAGCGGCAAAACATCGTTTCGGAAACTGATTTCTTTCATCCCTCTATAATCAATGACGATTGACTTGTAAGATAGTTACAACCAATCTTTCGTTTTAACCTCTATTAACTTCTAATCACTGTTCCATGCTTTCCATCAATGGCGGTTGCAAGGGTGATGATCACCTCTTTCACGCCTGCGTCGATGGCTGCTAGTGCATTCTCCAACTTAGGAATCATGCCACCTGCCACGGTTCCGTCTGCCTTGTATTTTTCGAAATCTGCATGGGTAATCACAGGGATGACGCTGTCGTCATCATCTGGATTGCTCAGCACACCTTTCTTTTCGAAACTATATATTAAGGTGACATCGTAATAAGGAGCCAATGCCTTGGCGGTTTCACTGGCGATGGTGTCGGCATTGGTATTGAGGATGTTTCCCTTGCCATCATGGGTCAGTGGAGCCATAACAGGGGTGACACCTTCCTCAATGAGAGTTTTGAGCATCTTGCCATCAGCTCTTTCAACATCGCCAACAAATCCAAAGTCGATTCCATCTTTCAGAGGACGCTTGTGACTGTGGATGACATCCATGTCTGCACCAGTCAATCCGAGTGCATTCACGCCATTGGCTTGCAACTTAGCGACGAGGTTCTTGTTGACCAAACCTCCATATACCATCGTAACCACTTCGAGCATGTCGGCATCCGTGATGCGACGACCATTTACCATCTTGCTCTCGATGCCGAGGGCGGTTGCCACCTTTGTGGCACGGCGACCACCACCATGTACCAAGACCTTCTTGCCTGGGATGGCAGCAAAGTCTTTTAAAAGCTGTGCCAATTTCTCGCTGTCCTCAACGATGGCACCGCCCACCTTTACAACTGTTACTTTATCCATCATAAAAAATCGTACTTTTGTAATTCCCTACAAAAGTACGATTAATTTGAGTAATAATCAAAGATACATTTATTTCTTTTTATTCTTTAACTATTATTTTTTCTTGTCGCAACCACTGCAACCAGCTCGAGTGCAAAATAACGGAGAATTTTATTGTAAATAGGTGTATCCGAAGAGACCATTGCGATAAGTGCCAAGGAATTCCTTACCCTCATCCAGTGAAATCTTGCCTTCTTTTACGCTCTTGGTTACCCATTGCTCTAATTGACGAACCAACTTCTTCGGGTTGTATTGTACATAGTCCAAAACTTCTTCTACGGTCTCACCATCAAAGATTTGGTCGATGCTGTATTTGCCGTCCTTTACAGAGATGTGGGCGGCATTGGTGTCGCCGAAGAGGTTGTGCATATCACCCAAAATCTCTTGATAAGCTCCTACGAGGAACACACCGAGATAGTATGGCTCATTTCTCTTCAATGGATGGAGTGGAAGTACATGACCGATATGCCCATCTGTTACGAAATTGGCAATCTTGCCATCACTGTCGCAAGTGATGTCTTGCAAGGTGGCATTGCGTGTAGGTCGCTCATCCAATCGCTGGATTGGCATGATAGGGAAGAGCTGGTCGATCGCCCAACTGTCTGGAAGGCTTTGGAATAAAGAGAAGTTGCAGAAATACTTGTCGGCGAGGAGCTTGTCCAATCCACGGAGTTCCTCTGGCACATGCTTCATGTGCTTGGCGAGGTTATTGATTTCATGACATACGCTCCAATACATGGCCTCGATTTCTGCACGAGTCTTCAAGTCAACAATGCCATGGGAGAATAACTGCAATGCTTCGTCACGGATTTGCTCTGCATCATGCCAGTCCTCCAACATATTGCGTGGATTCAAGTTGTCCCATATCTCATAGAGGTCTTTTACCAACTGGTGGTCTGTCTCCTTAGCCTCAAACTCCTCTGGCATCTCTGGCAAGGAAGCGGTTTCCAAGACATCGATGACCAAGACTGAGTGGTGGGCAGACAAAGAACGACCACTCTCTGTAATCAAGTTAGGATGTTCGATATTGTTCTTGTTGGCTGCCTCGACAAATGTATATACGCAGTCGTTCACGTATTCTTGGATGGAGTAGTTGACGGAGCTCTCGCTGCTGGATGAGCGAGTGCCATCGTAATCGACACCGAGACCACCACCGCAATCCACGAAATCTACGTTGTATCCCATCTTGTGGAGATTGATATAGAATTGTGCGGCCTCTCTAAGAGCAGTCTGAATGCGGCGAATCTTGGTGATTTGGCTACCGATATGGAAGTGGATGAGTCGTAAGCAATCATGGAATCCCATTTCGTCAATCTTGTTGAGTGCCGTGAGAAGCTCGGCACTTGTCAAGCCGAACTTAGAGGCATCGCCACCACTTTCAGCCCATTTTCCTGAGCCAGAAGATGCCAACTTAATGCGGATTCCTATATTGGGCTTAACATTGAGCTTCTTAGCGGCTTTGGCGATGATGTCAAGCTCGTTGAGCTTTTCCACTACGATGAAGATTCGTTTACCCATTTTCTGGGCGAGCAAGGCAAGTTCGATATAACTCTCGTCCTTATAGCCGTTACAGATGATAAGCGAGTCGCTCTGTGCCTGAACAGCAATGACGGCGTGAAGCTCAGGTTTGGAACCAGCTTCTAGTCCCAGGTTGAACTTTTTGCCATGAGAGATAATCTCCTCTACGACCGGTTGCATCTGGTTGACCTTGATAGGATAGATGACAAAGTTCTCTCCCTTGTATCCATACTCATCCTTGGCTTTCTGAAAGCAACTGGCTGTTTTCTCGATGCGGTTGTCGAGAATGTCAGGGAAACGGAGCAATACGGGAGCGTTGATGTCTCGTAAAGCCAACTCGTCCATGATGTCACGCAGGTCTATCTGCGTGTTGTCCTTGCATGGAGTTACATAGACATCACCCTTGTCGTTGATGCCAAAGTAAGAAGTGCCCCAACCATTGATGTTGTAGAGCTCCTTCGAGTCTTCAATAGTCCATTTCTTCATTTTCTGTTCTTGTCTTGCTTTTTGTCTGTTTTACGAAAGTTCTTTTTTTGTTGGGTTATATGTTGAGCAGTTGGCGTATCTGCGCAACGGTCTCATTGATTTTATCGAAATTATCCATCACGTTGACATCGAATATATGCTTTGCCTTCTCATAGAAAGGCTCTCGTTTCTGGAGTTGCTCACGGATGAAGACTTGAACCTCTTCAGGCGTCTTGTTGAGCAACAATGGACGCACGCCCTTTCCCATTTTAAGGTGGGCATAAAGTGTTTCGGGAGAAGCCTTGAGGTAAACGGTCTCTCCTAATTGATTCATGTAGTCCATATTGTCGAAGAAACATGGAGTTCCACCGCCGCAACTGAGCACGATGTTCTCAAACTCTGCCACTTCATGCAGCATGTTATGTTCTATTTGACGGAAACCATCCTCGCCACTTTCGTCAAAAATCTGTTTGACGGTCTTGTGCATACGAGTCTCGATATACCAGTCGAGGTCATAAAACATAATGCCTAATTCCTTGGCAAGGGCTTTGCCGACAGTAGTCTTGCCGGCACCCATGTATCCGATGATGATGATAGACTTCATTTCTCTCTTATTACTTTTTATTTTCTTCGGCGTGTTGCTTTTGGCTCTGGTGCCTCTTTGATGATGGTCATACACTCTTCGTATGTCAATGCTTCCACATTGTCCATCTTGTTCTTAGGCAAGCGATAGTTCTTGCCATCGTAGGCGATGTAAGGACCATAGCGACCATTGAGAAGTTCCAACTTGCTGTCCTCGGCGAATGTCTTGAGATGACGTTTCTGTTCTGCCTCTCGTTTCTCGTTGATGAGTTCGATTGCTCTCTCCAGTGTAATCGTCATCGGGTCTTCCTCCTTAGGGATAGACACGTACTTACGGTTGTGGAGAACGTATGGGCCGAAGCGGCCTGTTCCGATGGATACCTTGCTACCTTCGAAATCACCCAGTTCGCGAGGAAGCTTGAAGAGTTCCAAAGCTTCTTCCAGGGTAATGGTCTCGATACTCTTGTCGGCTGGCAGTTGGGCGAACTGAGGCTTGTCCTTGTCATCGGCAGTTCCAATCTGTACGACAGGACCGAAACGACCAATCTTAACGAATACTGGGCGTCCAGACTTTGGATCATTACCAAGCTCTCGCTCGCCAGCTTTATGCTCGCTGCGTGCGTTCATCACTTGGTCAACCTCAGGCTCAAATTCTTTGTCGAAGTTTTTCATCCACTTGTTCCAATCGGTCTTACCCTCGGCGATGTCATCAAACTTCTGCTCCACATTGGCAGTGAAGTTGTAGTCCATGATGCCTGGAAAGTTTTCCATCAAAAAGTCATTGACGACAATTCCGATATCTGTAGGCAAAAGCTTTCCTTTCTCGTTGCCAGCGATTTCTTTCTTAATCTTTTGTGTAACCTTGATGCCCTTTAGGGAGTCAACGGTGTAAGAACGTTCCTCGCCCTTCTTGTCGCCTTTCTGTACATATTCGCGTTGCTGAATGGTACTGATGGTAGGAGCGTATGTTGATGGACGACCGATACCCAAATCCTCAAGTTTCTTGACGAGACTTGCCTCAGTATATCGCAGTGGTGCAGCAGAGAATCTCTCTGTAGCGGTAATCTCGCGGCGCTGCAATTCGTCACCTTCTTGCATGGCAGGCAAGATGTGTGTAGAATCCTCAGAATTGTCTTCATCGTCGGTTGACTCTCGATAAACCTTGATGAAACCATCGAAGGTGATGACCTCGCCATTGGCAACAAACTTCTCGTCTGTGTCATCCATACTGATGGTGACGGTGGTCTTCTCGATTTGTGCGTCAGCCATCTGTGATGCGATGGTGCGCTTCCAAATCAGTTCGTAAAGTCTCTTCTCCTGGCTTGTGCCATCAATGCTCGTCTCACTCATATAGGTAGGACGGATGGCCTCGTGCGCTTCCTGGGCACCTTTTGAGTGGGTGTGGTAGGCACGTGGATGGCTATATTCATTGCCATAAACCTTGATGATTTCATCCTTGCTGGCATTGGTGCAGAGGGTGGAGAGGTTGACGCTATCGGTACGCATGTAAGTGATGCGTCCGCTTTCGTACAACTTTTGGGCGATCATCATGGTCTGGCTGACGGTAAAACCTAGCTTTCTGGCAGCTTCCTGTTGTAGGGTGGAAGTGGTGAAAGGAGGTGCAGGAGTACGTTTCAGAGGCTTCTTGCTGACTGACTCTACCATAAATTTAGCATCCTTGCATTTCTCCAAGAAAGCCTCTACTTCTTCGTGTGTCTTGAAACGTTTGTCGAGTTCTGCTTTTACCTCTGTGGCATTTCCATCTTCGTTGAGCAAAGCGAAAATCGCAACCACACGATAGTATGGTTCGCTTTTGAATTTCTGAATTTCACGCTCACGCTCAACAATCAGGCGAACGGCGACGCTCTGTACTCTTCCTGCGGAAAGAGCAGGCTTCACCTTTCTCCACAATACTGGGGAAAGTTTGAAACCCACCAAACGGTCGAGTACACGGCGAGCCTGCTGTGCATTGACCAAGTTCATGTCCAAGTGGCGTGGATGCTCAATAGCCTCCATAATGGCTGGCTTGGTGATTTCGTGGAAGACGATACGGCTCGTCTTCTCCTCATCCAATCCGAGAACTTCGCAAAGGTGCCAACTGATAGCTTCTCCTTCGCGGTCCTCATCGGAAGCCAACCAAATCTTCTTGGCTTTCTTCGCAGTAGCTTTCAATTCTGTGACGAGTTTTTTCTTTTCCTCTGGAATCTCATAGTCGGGTTCCATCGTTTTCTCGTCTATACTAAGTTCCCTCTTCTTTAGGTCACGGATATGACCGTAAGAAGACATTACCTTATAGTCTTTACCTAAAAACTCTTCGATTTTCTTGGCCTTTGCAGGGCTCTCGACGATTACTAAATTTTCTTGCATAAGCTTTATTCAGTTTCTTTTGGTTGGCAAAAGTAAATAAACTTTTTGCTTATACCTTATTATATAGTGTTTTTTTTTAGTTTTTTAATGTTTTGGGGGCATAAAGCGATTCTTTTCTGTCCGTTTCTTCTATTGAATAGCAAAAGTGGTCGTTTATGCAGACTTGTTTTCTGTTGCAAGAAAACGCTTGAGCCCTTTTCGGATAGAATCAAAGGCAAAGTCTTCTATGTGTATTTCTGACAATGGAATCCAATAATAGGCTGCCGCATCATCCATTGCCTCGACATGGGATAGGTCTTTCACCTTTACCTTGAAAAACATGTCTAGCGTATGAACCACAAAGCCCGAATAAAGATAGGTGTTTGGATAACTGAACTGATAGGTTACCTCGGTAGCCTCTAGTCCAGTTTCTTCTTTCACCTCCCTTGCCATGCCTTCTTCACCAGTTTCGTCCATATCGATAAAACCGCCTGGCATATCTAGCATATCTTTGCCAGGGTCATTCTTGCGACGAACGACTAGTAGTTCGTCTTTGTCATTGAGAATGAGAGCTACAGTTGCGCTACTAGCATTGAGATAGTAGGAAAATCCGCAATCTTGGCATTTCTTGCTCTTGACATTGTTGATTTCAAAGTGGGAAGAACCGCATACGGGACAGTACTTGAATTTGTCTAAAACATGTGCCATAGTTATATGAAGTAATGTGAAACGTTACGTCAATAAAAAACCACACGGGAGGTCGTTTTATGCCTCTCGTGTGGTCATTGGAAAAAACTCCCGATGTACTATTTACCAATTGTCTGTTCGGAATGGGAAGAGAGGCAGACCTCCGGCATTTGCCATATTACCAAGTTGGAAGTTGCGGAAGCAGTAACGCAATGCTACAGGCTTCTTGACCTCAGGACAGGTTACGGCGATGCACTCATTCCATCCGTCGTTGCCTTCTTGCCAAATATGTTTGGCTGTCGCCTTGTGGAAGACCTTGTCCTCACCTGCTACCTCGAAGCCTTCTATTCCCTCGAAGCGATTATAGGCACCAAATTCGTTGTCGAAATGTACCTTCACGGTGTCGCCTACTATCTTCATTTCCTTGAATGTCATGCTCTCGCAGATGAGGTTCTTCATGCCGTATGTCTTATTGAGAGCTTGATAAGCGAGACGTTCGCCCACTTGGCGCTTCTGGCATGGATGAATCTGCTCTACCTCGTATGGATAAACTAGATCTTCGGTACATACGATGCCGCTGTTAGGAATGATTCTGGCAGCGTTAAACTGTTGCTCGCGGAGCTTAGGACCCCAGTCGCCGTTAACATCACCATTATGATAAGGAGCAATCTGTACGAAGTAGAAAGGTATGTCTCCTTGCTTGAAATCTCTTCGCCATTGAGCTACCAAGTCGGCGAGACGTTGGGTGTATTGACCATCTGGGTCGCCTACGTTGGAACAGCCCTGGTAGAACAGAATGCCTTTTACGGTATAGTTAAGAATAGGGTGGAAGGTGCCATTACCCCAAAGAAGAGGGTAGTGAAAGTCCCACTTGAATTTCTTGCTCTTGACTATCTTGGCAGAGTCTGTCTCTTCTTTTGTGTTCTTCTTCAGATAGTCACGGTCGAGCCAACTCTCTACACGGGTTCCGCCTTTGTTGGCCATGACCAAACCTACAGGGATGTCAAGCGCTTTGTTGACTACTTGGGCGAAGAAATATCCTGTGGCAGAAGCTTCGCCTACAGTTTCAGGAGAAATCTCCTTCCACTCGCAGCTAGCGTCATCCAATGGCTTGTTGCTCATCACGCTAGGTATCTTAACATAGTGGATGCCTTTGTATTGGTTGGCTTCAACCACCGCTTTATTGTAACCTTCCACAGGGCAGTTGCCGAAACCTTTGACTGGCATTTCCATGTTGCTTTGGCCAGCACAAACCCAAACCTCGCCAGCAAGGATGTTGCTGAGTGTCACAGGCTCGCCATCATCGAAGGTGATGGATAATGGCGTGTAACTAGCTTTTGGAGTTTGTACCTTCACTTGCCATTTGCCATCTTTGTCGGTCTTGGCTGTCCATTTCTGTGAAGACCAAGAGGCGGTGACATTGACTTCGGTTCCAGGCTTATCCCAGCCCCAAAGGTTGGCCTCTGCATTCTGTTGAAGAATCATGTTGTTGCCAAGAATGTGTGGCAACTTCACTTTTGCTTGTGCTCCTAAGAAGGAGAACGACAAAGCTGCTAAAACTACTAGTTTCTTGTTCATTTTTTTTAGTGTATTAGGTTCTTGTGAATTGTCTAAACCTTATAATAAGTTCTTGATGGCTGCGTCAATATCCTTGATCTGCACATCACGAGCTTGCAAGGTGTTGTTGCGGTCTATCAAGAAGAAGGTAGGAATGCTCTGTACGTTGTATGATTGTACGCTTGTTCCTTGAATGCCATTCTCGTCACGAACACTTATCCATGGAATGGCAGATGTAGAGGTCTTCCAGAAGTGCTCGTCCGGGTCAACAGAAACCTGATAGATTTCCAAACCTGCGGCATGATACTTATTGTATAGCTCGCGCAACATCATGATGCGCTTGGCGCTTTCTTTGTTGGCGAAGAGGTGGAAGTCGAGCAGTACTACTTTGCCTTTGAGGTCGGTGAGATGGCGTGTCACACCCTTGTTGTCTTCCAGTGCAAGGTCGATGCAACCATTCACGCTCACCTTGCTGGCGTCAATCTGCTGTGAAGCCATCTGGTTTTCCATGATGCGTATGTCCTTCATGCCCTGTATGGCGATGTTGTGGAGGTTCTTGCCACGTTCTGCGTTAGGATAATAAGTATCCCAACTGGTGGCTACTGCTGCAAATACCTTGACGTCTTCCTTGTTGTTGCGAGGATTGAAAATCAAGGAATTAGTACCTCCCAACTGAATAGTTTGGAAGAGGGCATAATAAGAGGATGCCTTCATCGGTGCCTTGAAGATATAATGTTTTTTGATGTCTTGCTTGTAGTTGTCGATGACACGTGCGATGACCAAGTTCATGGAATCTACGCCTACGTTCGGGTTCTTGACAATCTCATTGAGCGTATTCTGCAAGTTCATCTGCTTGAGAGACAGCTCCTTGATAGTAGAACAATTCTCAGAGCCTTCCACCTCGTATTTATAGCTCATCGTAGGATAAGCTGCCTTGACGCTGACCGTTTCCGTGGAGTCAATGGAAAGGTTGATGGTCTGGTTGGCGATTCTCAGTCGATAGAATTCTGGGGTGATGGAGTCCATCGCATTCTCTTCGAAAGCAAATGAACCATCTTCACCCAACTTGACAGAGTCTATTTTCTCAGGACCATTGAGACTGATGTTCTCCAAGTAAAGCATGGAATCTTTGGCGTCAGTGATGTTGCCGTTGATGTGGAACTTCTTGTTGTTGCAAGAGGTAAAAGCCAGCGCAGCTACCATAATCACTGCTGCTGAAAAGAGTCTAGTTATTTTCATTTATTTCTGTATTTTGCGAAATTATCGGTTGCAAAGGTAGCAATAAAATTGTGAATATTGTATCTTAGATAGATAAATAATTTAAAAATGTAGAAAATAGTTGCGCTTTTATTCGTTTATTAATAATTAAAAAGGTATCTTTGCAGCGTTTTATATATTTAGATGTTAGACAAAACAATAAGTTTTTTAATTTTAGATGAACGTAATTACAAAAAGTGTTCAGTTGCCTGATGGAAGAACCATCACAATTGAGACCGGAAAAGTTGCAAAACAGGCTGATGGTGCTGCGGTTCTCCGCATGGGTAACACAGTGCTTCTCGCAACTGTTTGTGCAGCAAAGGATGCAGTTCCGGGTACAGATTTCATGCCTTTGCAAGTAGATTATCGTGAGCAGTACAGTGCTGCTGGTCGTTTCCCTGGTGGCTTCACCAAGCGCGAAGGCAAAGCTAGCGATGAGGAAATCCTTACCTCTCGTCTTGTGGATCGCGCCTTGCGTCCACTTTTCCCTTCTAACTACCATGCAGAAGTTTATGTACAGGTAATGTTGCTCTCAGCCGATGGTGTTGACCAGCCGGATGCCCTTGCAGGTTTCGCTGCTTCAGCTGCCATGGCTTGTTCAGATATTCCTTTCGAGTACTACATCTCTGAGGTTCGTGTCGCTCGTATCAATGGTGAATATGTCGTTAACCCTACATTCCAGCAGATGGAAGAGGCAGACATGGATATCATGGTAGGTGCTACCAAGGACAACATCATGATGGTGGAAGGTGAGATGAAGGAAGTTTCTGAGCAGGATCTTATCGGTGCCCTCAAAGTGGCTGCCGAGGCAATCAAGCCTATGTGCGACCTCCAGTATGAGTTGGCTAAGGAGAAGGGTACTGACGTAAAGCGTGAGTACGACCACGAGATCAACGATGAGGAACTTCGTGAGCAGATCAAGTCTGAGCTTTACAAGCCAGCTTACGATATCAACCACCAAGCTTTGGAGAAGCATGCCCGTCAGGATGCCTTCGACAAGGTGTTGGCAGACTTCTTGGAGAAGTATGATGCAGCTCATGCAGACCTCTCTGAGGAAGACTTGGAAGAGAAGCACGCAGAGGCTACTCGTTACTATGATGACGTAATGCGTGACGCTATGCGTCGTTGCATCCTCGATGAGGGCTTGCGTCTTGATGGCCGTGCTACTACCGACATCCGTCCTATCTGGTGCGAGGTTTCACCTCTCCCAATGCCTCACGGAAGTGCTATCTTCCAGCGTGGTGAGACCATGTCTCTCTCTACATGTACTCTTGGTACTAAGATGGATGAGAAACTTATCGATGGTGTATTGGAGAAGAGCTACCAGCGCTTCCTCCTTCACTATAACTTCCCTCCATTCTCTACAGGTGAGGCTAAGGCTCAGCGCGGCGTAGGTCGTCGTGAGATTGGTCACGGTCACTTGGCATGGCGTGGCTTGAAGGGTCAGATTCCTGCCGACTTCCCTTACACGGTACGTTTGGTAAGCCAGATCTTGGAGTCTAATGGTTCTTCTTCTATGGCTACAGTTTGTGCTGGTACTCTCGCCTTGATGGATGCAGGTGTGCCTATTAAGAAGCCGGTTTCTGGTATCGCTATGGGTCTTATCAAGAACCCAGGTGAGGAGAAGTATGCTATCTTGAGTGATATTCTCGGTGATGAGGACCACTTGGGTGATATGGACTTCAAGACTACAGGTACTCGTGATGGTTTGACCGCAACACAGATGGATATCAAGTGTGATGGTTTGAGCTTCGAGATTCTTGAGGAGGCATTGATGCAGGCTAAGGCTGGTCGTGAGCACATCTTGAACTGCATGATGGAAACTATCTCTGAGCCACGTGCTGAGATGAAGCCACAGGTTCCACGTATCGTAGCATTCGATATTCCTAAGGAGTTCATCGGTGCTGTCATCGGTCCTGGTGGTAAGATTATCCAGCAGATGCAGGAGGAGACTGGTGCAACTATCACTATCGAGGAGACTGATGGCAAGGGTCATGTTCAGGTATCTGCTCCTAACAAGGATTCTATCGACGCAGCTTTGGCTAAGATTAAGGCTATCGTTGCTGTTCCTGAGGTAGGTGAGGTTTACGAGGGTACTGTCCGTTCTATCATGCCTTACGGTTGCTTCGTAGAGATTCTTCCTGGCAAGGATGGTTTGCTCCACATCAGCGAGATTGATTGGAAACGTCTTGAGACAGTTGAAGAGGCTGGTATCAAGGAAGGTGACAAGATCAAGGTGAAGTTGATGGAGATTGATCCTAAGACTGGCAAGTATAAGCTTTCTCACCGTGTGTTGATTGAGAAGCCAGAGGGTTATGTAGAGCGTGAGCGTCGTCCACGTCCAGAGCGTGGTGAGCGTCGTCCTCGTCGTGATGATCGTCGCAATGGTGGTGAGCGTCAGCCACGCCGTTATGAGCATCGCAATGAGGAACAGGCTCCTAAGGACTTCAATGATTCTTTGGATCACAATAATGATGTAGATTAATCTCTATACATTATTATATATAAAGGCACGTCTCTAGAGAGGCGTGCCTTTTTTGTCTGCGAGATATAAACACGAAAAAGCCTCGCAAGTAAGAAACTTGCGAGGCTTTGCTTTCTGCGCTTCAAGATGGGCTTGAACCAACGACCCCCTGATTAACAGTCAGGTGCTCTAACCAACTGAGCTATTGAAGCATTTGGTTTGAAAAAGAACAGAGTTACAAGTAAAACCTGCGACTTTTTTGCGCTTCAAGATGGGCTTGAACCAACGACCCCCTGATTAACAGTCAGGTGCTCTAACCAACTGAGCTATTGAAGCATTTTGCTTAACAAGAACTTTTGCTCTTTATTTGCGAGTGCAAAGGTACGAACTTTTGTTGGTTCTACCAAATTTTTCTAGCTATTTTTTCACTTTTCTTTCAAAAAACGTGCTACTTTGTGTAGATTTGCAGTTTTTTAAGCCTTAATATGGTGGTTTTATCAAAGAAATGCTTACTTTTGTGGGCGAAAGTTAGGAGCGCTCGCTCTAGACGCTCACATTAACCGTAAAAAGTAATATAATATATAATAAGGTGAACATGAAGAAGATGCTGATTTCTATGTTGGTGATGCTGATGGCTCTGCCAACAATCGCTCAGAAGAATAATGACCATGATTTCAAGGTGGCTAAGAATATGGATGTCTTCAATGCCATCTATAAGAACCTCGACTTGATGTACGTTGATACGTTGGATGCCGATGAGGTGATAGGCAATGGCATCAAGGCGATGCTGGGGAGCTTGGATCCTTACACCACTTATTATCCTGAGTCGGAACAGCAAGAACTCAAGCGAATGCTGACAGGAAAGTATGCAGGCGTGGGTGCCCTCATTAGATACAACAACCAGTTGCAGAAGGTGGTGATAGATGAACCGTACGAGAATATGCCTGCTGCTGAGGCTGGATTGAAGAAGGGTGATATAATCTTGACCATTGCTGATACTTCCATGGTGGGCAAGGATGTGGCGTATGTTAGTGATCACCTTAGAGGTGAACCGGGTACAAGTTTCATCATCAAAATCAAACGTCCAAGCACGGGCAAGGAGATGAAGATGAAGGTGACTCGACGCACGATTCAAATGCCATACCTTCCTTATTATGGTATGCTGCAAAATCAGATAGGATATATCAACTACAATAGTTTTACCGAGAATAGTGCCAAGGATGTCCGCCGTGCCTTCATTGACTTGAAGAAACAAGGTGCACAAAAACTCATATTCGACCTTCGCAACAATGGAGGCGGTTCTGTGCAAGAAGCGATTAGTATCGTCAACATGTTCTTGCCAAAAGACAAGTTAGTCCTGTCGATGAGAGGTAAACTCCAGCGTGCCAACAATGAGTATAAGACTAGTGTGGAACCATTGGACACCGTGATGCCTATTGTGGTATTGGTCAATGAGAATACGGCAAGTGCTAGCGAGATTACAAGCGGTAGTTTGCAGGATTATGACAGAGCTATTATATTAGGTACGCGCACGTATGGTAAGGGATTGGTACAGACAACAGTCGATTTGCCTTACAATGGACAGATGAAGTTGACGACCAACAAGTATTATATCCCTAGTGGTCGTTGCGTACAGGCTTTGAACTATAAGCATGCAAAGGGAGGTTATGTAGAGCATGTGCCAGATTCGTTGACAAAGGCTTTCTATACCATTGGCGGACGAGAGGTACGTGATGGAGGTGGAATCAAGCCTGATGTGGAGGTGAAGCCAGACTCAGTACCTAATATCGCTTTCTATTTGGCTGGTGCTCGCGATAGCAATGAGGTGATGCTCAATTATGAGATTGATTACATCGCCAAGCATTCTACGATAGCTCCAGCAGAGGAGTTTGCCTTGAGTGATGCAGATTATGATGAGTTCAAGGAAAGAGTCTTGAAGGCAGACTTCAAGTATGATCGTGAAACGGAAAAATATCTGAAGGACTTGGAAAAACTCGCCAAGTTTGAAGGCTATTATGATGATGCCAAGGTGGAGTTCGAGGCTCTGAAGAAGAAGTTGAGTCATAATGTGGCGAAAGACTTGGATTATAACAAAGAAACCATCAAACACTTGTTGGAGAATGACATCGTGGCTGCTTATTATTATCAAGGTGGAGCCATTCGCAATTCCTTGCGATATGACAAGCAGGTGAAGGAGGCGATGAAGCTATTGAATTCTCCTGAAGAATATCAAAAGAAACTTCGTCCAGTTAAGAAATAAAAATGAGCGCAATGCATTATTTGGTGCAGATTTTGGCTTAAAATGATGCACAATCTATTAAAAATGCGCAAGTTATAAAGAAAATGTTGCTAAAATTTTGGATAATATCGAAATTATTCGTAATTTTGCAAACGTTCAGTGGAATGAGGGGCTCACAAAGAGTTCCTCATTTTATTTTAATAAGGTATATATGATTGACAAAAACGTCGTAAAAACATTAGTGGATGAGTGGCTCCAAGATAAGGAATATTTCTTGGTGGACATCGAAATTAGTCAAGACAACAGAATCGTTGTCGAAATCGACCATGCAGATGGTGTGTGGATTGAGGATTGCGTGGACCTCAGCAGGTTCATAGAAGATCATTTGGACCGCGAGAAAGAAGACTTCGAGTTGGAAGTCGGTTCCGCAGGTCTTGGTCAACCATTCAAGGTACCTCAGCAGTACATCAACTTCGTGGGCAAGGAAGTGGAGGTGCTTGATGCCGACGGACAGAAGGTGAAGGGCATCCTCAAGTCGGTTGACGGCAATGACTTCACGGTCAGTGTCGAAGAGAAGGTAAAGGTGGAAGGCAAGAAGCGTCCTGTCAAGCAGGAAGTTGACCACATATACCAAATGGATCAGGTGAAATATACAAAATACTTAATAAGTTTCAAATAAGATATGGCTAAGAAAGAGCAAGAAATAACAGCGAGTATGATTGATACATTCCGCGAGTTTAAGGAAACCAAGAATATCGACCGTACTACTTTGGTGAGCGTGTTGGAGGAAAGCTTCCGTAATGTGCTTGCCAAGATTTTTGGTAGCGATGAGAACTTTGATGTCATTGTGAACCCTGACAAGGGTGACTTCGAGATCTATCGTAACCGTGTGGTTGTGGCTGATGGCGAAGTCGAGGACGAGAACAAGGAAATCGCTTTGGCTGAGGCTCGCAAGATAGAACCAGACTATGAGGTAGGCGAGGATGTGAGTGAAAAGGTGGACTTCAATAAGTTTGGTCGTCGTGCTATCCTTACCCTTCGTCAGACTTTGGCATCTAAGATCTTGGAGTTGGAGCATGATTCTCTCTATAACAAGTATAAGGATCGTGTAGGTCAGGTGATCGCCGGTGAGGTTTATCAGATCTGGAAACGTGAGGTGCTCATCGTTGATGATGAGAACAACGAGTTGATTCTTCCTAAGTCAGAGCAAATCCCTGGTGACCAGTATCGCAAGGGTGAGACTGTACGTGCTGTCATCCTCCGTGTAGATAATGACAACAACAACCCAAAGATTATCTTGAGCCGTACTGCTCCTATCTTCTTGCAGAGATTGTTGGAGGCTGAGGTTCCTGAGATTGCTGAGGGCTTGATCGCTATCCGCCGAATCGCTCGTATGCCAGGTGAGCGTGCCAAGATTGCTGTAGAAACTTTTGATGAGCGCATTGACCCAGTAGGTGCTTGCGTCGGTGTGAAGGGTAGCCGTGTACATGGCATCGTTCGTGAGTTGGGTAATGAGAACTTGGATGTCATCAATTATACCAGCAACACTAAGCTCTTCATCCAGCGTGCATTGGCTCCAGCCAAGATCTCTTCTGTCAATATCGATGAGGAGAACAAGAAGGCTGAGGTGTTCTTGCAGCCAGAGGAGGTAAGTTTGGCTATCGGTCGTGGTGGTATGAACATCAAGTTGGCTTCCATGTTGACCGAATATACCATTGATGTATTCCGTGAGATTGATGAGAGCCAGGCAGATGAGGATATCTACTTGGACGAGTTCTCTGACGAGATTGATCAGTGGGTTATCGATGCCATCAAGGGTATTGGTTTGGATACAGCTAAGCAGGTACTCAATGCTCCACGTGATATGCTCGTAGAGAAGGCAGACTTGGAGGAAGAGACTGTGGATAACGTATTGAAGGTCTTGCGTGCTGAGTTTGAGCAGTAATCCCAAGATGATCAATCAATAATATTAAGAGACAAAAGAATAGGAGTATAAATAGATATATATGAGCATCAGATTAAATAAAGCACTACGTGAATTGAATATAGGACTTCAGACGGCAGTTGAATTCCTATCTAAGAAGAATGACCTGGGAGAGGTCAAGGCTGAACCGAGCTTCAAACTCAGCGACCAGCAATACAAGGCTCTTACAGATGCCTTCAGTCAAGATAAGGAAGTTCGTGACCAAGCCGAGAAACTTTTCCCTAAAAAGACTAAGGATAAGAAGCGTGCGCAAGAGCAGAAGGACAACCATGCTGAGAGCGTCTTGGAGTCAAGTGGACCACAAAAGTTTAAACCACTGGGAAAGATAGACTTAGATAGCATCGGTAAACCAGCTGCGAAGTCTGCTGCTCCTGCAACAAAAGAGGCGCCTAAAAAGGAAGAGGCTGCTGCCGTCAGCCCTGCCCCTAATCATCAGGCTTCTATGGCTGAAGCAAAAGACAATCGTGAACGTCAGGGTGCGACTGCAGGTCAGACCAAGGGTGACCAGCATAAGCAAAATGGTGGGCAGAACAATGGTCAACAGAAGCAAAATAAGCAAAAGACAATGCAAAATCAGGCTAACAACAACCAGCCACAAAAAGCTGAGACCCCTGCAGAAACTCCTGCTACTACAGGCAGCGTGTTCACATTGAAGAGCGAGAAGAAATTCTCTAGTAATGAACCTAAGGTGCTTGGCAAGATTGACCTATCTTCTCTGAACCAGAGCACTCGTCCTAAGAAAAAGACCAAGGAAGAGCGTCGCAAGGAGCGTGAGGAGAAATTGGCTCAGCAGCATAGTGAGCGCAAGAAGCGTGTTCGTATCAATAAGGAACGCGTGGATATCAATGCTGAGGCTAACCAGAATAATGGTGGCGGCAAAAACAATGGCGGCAACCAGAACAATAATAATGGTGGCAACGGCAAGAAGAATAAAAACAAGAATAAGAACAAGAATAAGAATAATCAGAACAACCAGCGTCAAATCGAGGTGGACGACGAGGCTGTAGCACGCCAGGTTAAGGAGACTCTTGCTCGTTTGACAAGCAAGAGCCAGAACAAGAAGGGTGCTAAGTATCGTAAGGAGAAGCGTGAGGCTGTACAGGAGAAGTTGCAAGACCAGGCTCGTCAGGAGCAGAAGGAAAGCAAGATCCTGAAACTGACGGAGTTCGTTACCGTTAGCGAGTTGGCTACGATGATGGACATCAGCGTTACTCAGGTCATCTCTACCTTGATGGGCGTAGGTATCATGGTATCCATCAACCAGCGCCTCGATGCCGAAACCATCAACATGGTGGCTGAGGAGTTCGGTTTCAAGACCGAGTACGTAAGTGCTGAGGTTCAGGAGGCTGTAAGCGAGGAAGTGGATGATGAAAACGACTTGGTTCCACGTGCTCCAATCGTAACTGTGATGGGTCACGTTGACCATGGTAAGACTTCCTTGCTCGACTATATCCGCAATACCAATGTGATTGCTGGTGAGGCGGGTGGTATCACCCAGCACATCGGTGCTTACAGTGTGACCTTGAAGAGTGGTCGCAAGGTAACCTTCCTTGATACTCCAGGTCACGAAGCATTTACCGCCATGCGTGCCCGTGGTGCCCAGGCTACCGATATTGCCATCATCATCATCGCTGCCGATGACTCTGTGATGCCTACTACCAAGGAGGCAATCGCTCATGCCCAGGCTGCTGGTGTGCCAATGGTATTCGCTATCAACAAGATAGATAAGCCAGGTGCCAACCCTGATCGCATCCGTGAGGACTTGGCCAACATGAACCTCCTCGTTGAGGAATGGGGCGGTAAGTATCAGTGCCAGGAAATCAGTGCCAAGAAGGGTATCGGTGTGCATGACTTGCTCGACAAGGTGCTCTTGGAGGCTGATATGCTTGACTTGAAGGCTAACCCTAACCGTCGTGCCACTGGTACCATCATCGAGTCTTCTCTCGACAAGGGTCGTGGTTATGTTTCTACCGTATTGGTTGCTAATGGTACCTTGAAGGTAGGTGACATCGTGCTCGCCGGTACTTCTTGGGGTCGTGTCAAGGCTATGTTCAATGAGCGTAATGCCAACATCAAGTCGGCTGCTCCAGCAGAGCCTGCTATCATCCTCGGTTTGAATGGCGCTCCTACAGCAGGTGACCAGTTCCATGTGATTGAGACTGAACAAGAGGCTCGTGAGATTGCCAACAAGCGTGAGCAGTTGCAGCGTGAACAGGGCTTGCGTACTCAGAAGCGCTTGACCTTGGGTGATATCTCTCACCGTATCGCACGTGGTGAGTTCCACGAGTTGAACGTCATCGTCAAGGGTGATACCGACGGTTCTGTTGAGGCATTGAGCGACTCATTCATCAAGCTTTCTACCGAGAAGGTTCAGGTGAACGTAGTCAACAAGGCGGTAGGTCAGATTTCAGAGAACGATGTCATGTTGGCTTCTGCATCAGATGCCATCATCGTTGGTTTCCAGGTTCGTCCTTCTGCTGATGCTCGTAAGGCTGCCGACCGTGAGGGTGTTGAAATCAATACATACTCTATCATCTACGATGCCATCGACGATATCAAGAGTGCGATGGTAGGTATGCTCGACAAGGTGAAGAAGGAAATCATCACAGGTCAGGTAGAGGTGAAGCAGACCTTCAAGATTAGTAAGGTGGGTACTATTGCCGGTGGTCTCGTTACTGAGGGTAAGGTTCACTCTAAGGACAAGGCTCGTGTCATCCGTGACGGTATCGTTATCCGTACAGCCGAGATTGGTGCCTTGAAGCGTTACAAGGACGATGTCAAGGAAGTCGTTACCGGTATGGAGTGTGGTTTGAGCCTCGTCAACTACAATGATATTCAGGAAGGTGACGTTATCGAGACCTTCACTGAGATTGAGGTAGAGCAGAAGCTTTAATAAAGTGAATAGTGATGAGCGAAAAGTGAAGAATTCATTTGTCTTTTCGCTTTATCATATATATAAAAGGTAGGGATGAGCCCTTAGTGGCTTATCCCTATTTAGGGTTAAAATAACGAAAGGTTATTCTAAATAAAATGGCAGAGAAAGAACAAGAAAAGAATCAGTTTGTCAAGGAGGTGATCGACCAGAAATATGAGTATGGCTTCACCACCGATGTGCATACTGAAATCATAGAAAAAGGACTCAACGAGGATGTTGTGCGCCTGATCTCACAGAAGAAGGGAGAGCCAGAATGGATGCTCGAATTTCGTCTGAAAGCCTACAATTACTGGAAGACGCTCCAGGAGCCGAAGTGGGGACACGTACATGTGCCACCTATCGACTATCAGGAGATTTCATACTATGCAGACCCATTGGCAAAGAAACCTGCCAATAAGGAAATCGACCCTGAATTGGAGAAAACCTTCGATAAGTTGGGCATTCCTTTGGAGGAAAGATTGGCACTGAGCGGTACTGCCGTGGATGCCATCATGGACTCCGTGTCAGTGAAGACTACTTTCAAGGAGAAACTCCGTGAGAAGGGTGTCATCTTCTGTAGTATTGGTGAGGCCATCAAGGAACATCCCGACTTGGTGAAGGAATATTTGGGAACAGTCGTTCCTTATCGTGATAACTTCTATGCGGCACTTAATAGTGCGGTGTTCAGCGATGGCTCCTTCGTCTATATCCCTAAGGGAGTGCGTTGCCCAATGGAGTTGAGCAGTTATTTCCGTATCAATGCCCGCAACACTGGACAGTTTGAGCGAACCTTGATTATCGCCGATGATGATGCTTACGTCTCTTACTTGGAGGGATGTACTGCTCCAATGCGCGATGAAAACCAACTTCATGCAGCCATTGTTGAGATTATCGTCAAGGATAATGCTGAAGTAAAGTACTCTACCGTACAAAACTGGTATCCGGGCGATGAACACGGCAAGGGTGGTGTCTTGAACCTTGTGACCAAACGAGGTGACTTGCGTGGTGTCAACTCCAAGTTGAGTTGGACACAGGTGGAGACGGGTTCTGCCATCACTTGGAAGTATCCTTCTTGCGTCTTGCGTGGCGACAATTCTGTAGCAGAGTTCTACAGTGTGGCTGTCACCAACAATTATCAGGAGGCTGATACCGGTACCAAGATGATTCACATGGGTAAGAACACCAAGAGTACCATCATCTCGAAGGGTATTTCGGCAGGTCATAGCCAGAACTCCTATCGTGGATTGGTTCGTGCTACATCCAATGCCGACAATGCGCGCAACTACAGTTCCTGCGACTCCTTGTTGTTAGGTAGTGATTGTGGAGCACATACCTTCCCATACATGGATGCCCATAACGACACAGCCGTGTTCGAGCATGAGGCTACTACCTCGAAGATTTCGGAAGACCAGCTCTTCTATTGCAATCAGCGAGGAATCCCTACCGAGGAGGCTGTCGGTCTGATCGTAAACGGTTATGCCAAGGACGTGCTCAACAAGTTGCCTATGGAGTTTGCCGTAGAGGCTCAGAAACTCCTCAGTGTCTCATTGGAGGGAACCGTCGGATAAAGAAAATTTTTCTCGATGAAATCGATAAAAATAGAATCATATCGATAAAAACAGACTAAATTATGTTAGAGGTAAAGAATCTGCATGCTACTATTGCAGGCAAAGAAATATTGAAAGGTATCAACCTCACGATTGGTGATGGCGAGATACATGCTATTATGGGACCTAATGGTTCTGGTAAGTCAACCTTGAGTGCAGTGCTCACAGGCAACCCTCTCTATACGGTGACAGAGGGTGAGGCCATCTTCAACGGCAAGAATCTCTTGGAGATGAAACCAGAGGATCGTGCTCGTGAGGGCTTGTTCCTCTCTTTCCAGTATCCAGTGGAGATTCCTGGAGTATCCATGACCAACTTCATGCGTGCTGCCATCAATGCCAAGCGTGAATACCAAGGCTTGGAGCCATTGAACGCAAGCGAGTTCATGAAGTTGATGCGTGAGAAGCGTGAGTTGGTGGAACTCGACAGCAAGTTGGCTCGCCGTTCTGTCAATGAGGGTTTCTCTGGAGGTGAGAAGAAGCGTAATGAGATTTTCCAAATGGCGATGTTGGAGCCAAAGCTCTCTATTCTCGATGAGACCGACTCTGGTCTTGACGTGGATGCTATGCGTATCGTAGCCGATGGTGTCAACAAGATGCACACCGACCAGACATCTGCTATCGTGATTACCCACTATGAGCGTTTGCTCGACATGATTAAGCCTAGTGTGGTACACGTACTTTATAAGGGAAGAATCGTGAAGACTGCTGGTCCTGAGCTTGCCAAGGAGATTGAGGCTCGTGGCTATGACTGGATCAAGGCAGAGGTGGATGGAAAAGAATAAGAACTATGAATGCAGAGAAACAATATTTAGACTTGTATCAGTCTTCTTCGAGAATGATCAAGAAGAACAGTGCTGAGGTTCTCAATGCGGTACGTGATGCGGCATTCGAGGATTTCCGTCGCCTGGGCTTTCCTTCTCGCAAGGTGGAGAGATACAAATATACCGATATGAGCGCCATCTTCGAACCTGATTATGGTCTGAACTTGAAGCGTCTCGATATTCCTGTCGATCCATACGAGGCTTTCCGCTGTGACGTGCCTAATCTGAGCACTTCACTTTACTTTGTAGTCAACGATAGTTTTTATTCCAAGGCTCTGCCTAAGGTGGAGCTGCCAGAGGGTGTTATCGTGGATTCTTTGGGCAAGGTAGCCGCAGAAAACCCTGAACTCATCGCTAAATACTACGGTAAAATCGCTAAAACCGATGAGGATGGCATCACGGCGTTGAATACAGTGCTGGCACAGGACGGCTTGTTCGTCTATGTTCCTAAAAATGTAAAGGTGGAGCGTGCTATCCAGGTCATCAATATCCTTCGCTCAGATGTCGATTTGATGGTCAATCGCCGTGTGCTCATCGTGATGGAACAGGGTGCGGAGGCAAAATTCCTCTTCTGTGACCATGCCGCTGACGACCGCAACTTCCTTGCCACTCAAGTGATTGAGGCATACGTGGGCGAGAATGCAAGCCTCGACCTTTATTGCTTGGAGGAGACTCACATTAAGAACCGCCGTGTCAGCAATGTCTATATTGAGCAGCAGGCTAACAGCCGTGTCAACCACAATGTGATTACCCTTCATAATGGTATCACTCGCAACCGTCTCGACTTGGTGTTCAAGGGTGAGGGTGCTGAGTGCTTCTGCAATGGTTGTGTCATCGCCGACAAGAACCAGGTGGTGGATAACAATACGCTCATTGACCATCAGGTAGGTCATTGCACCAGCAACGAACTCTATAAATATGTACTCGATGACGAGGCAAGAGGTGCTTTTGCCGGTCGTGTCTTGGTACGCCATGATGCTCAGAAGACGACTTCACAGGAGACCAACCAGAATCTTTGCGCCACCAAGACTGCTCGTATGTTCACCCAACCTATGTTGGAGATTTATGCTGATGATGTGAAGTGTGCGCATGGTAGTACCATCGGTCAGTTGAACGATGCCGCCTTGTTCTATATGCAGCAGCGTGGCGTGAGCCGTGAGGAGGCAAAATTGCTCCTCCAGTTTGCATTTATCAATGAAGTCATCGATAAAATGGAGTTGGAGCCATTGCGTGACCGCCTCCATCATTTGGTGGAGAAACGTTTCCGTGGCGAACTGAACAAGTGTGAAGGTTGCAAGCTTTGCAAGTAATAATATATAAGAAGTTCCTTTCGGGGAACTTCTTTTCTTAAATCAATAAAAGAAAGTCTTAGGATATGTATGATATTAATCAAGTAAGAGCAGATTTCCCGATTTTATCGAGAACCGTATATGATAAACCATTGGTATATCTTGACAATGCTGCCACCACGCAGAAACCTCTTTGTGTGTTGGATGCTATGCGTGAGGAATATCTCAATGTGAATGCCAATGTGCATCGTGGCGTGCATTATCTTTCTCAGCAAGCTACCGACCTTCATGAGGCGGCTCGTGAGACAGTACGCAAGTTTATCAATGCGCCTAAGACGGAAGAGATTATCTTCACCCGTGGTACTACCGAGAGCCTAAATCTCGTGGTTTCATCGTTCTGTGACGAGTTTATGCAGGAGGGTGACGAGGTGATTATCTCTACGATGGAGCACCACTCCAATATCGTGCCTTGGCAGTTGCAGGCAGCCAAGAAAGGCATTGCCATCCGTGTGATTCCTATCAATGACAAGGGTGAGATTAATCTCGATGAATTCAAGGATTTGTTTACCGAGAAGACGAAAATCGTGAGCATCGCCCAAGTAAGTAATGTCTTGGGTACGGTGAATCCTGTCAAGGAGATGATTCGAATCGCACATGAGCATGATGTACCTGTGATGGTGGATGGCGCTCAAAGCACGCCTCACTTCAAGGTGGATGTGCAAGACTTGGATTGCGACTTCTTCGCTTTCAGCGGTCATAAGATATATGGTCCTACGGGTATCGGTGTTCTTTATGGCAAGGAGAAATGGCTCGACAAGATGCCTCCTTATCAGGGCGGTGGCGAGATGATAGAGAGCGTGAGCTTCGAGAAGACCACTTTCGAGAAGTTGCCTTTCAAGTTTGAGGCTGGTACTCCTGATTTTGTCGCTACCCATGGCTTGGCAAAGGCAATAGATTATGTGTCTGCCTTGGGTATGGACAATATTGCCCAGCATGAGCATGAACTGACCGAATACTGTATGCAACAGATGAGAACCATCGATGGAATCAGACTTTTTGGTCAGCAAGAGGGCAAGGATGCCGTTGTTAGCTTCCTCGTAGGTGATATTCATCACATGGATATGGGAACCTTGCTCGACCGTCTGGGCATCGCTGTACGTACCGGTCATCATTGCGCCCAACCATTGATGGATCGCTATGGCATACTAGGAACAGTGCGTGCAAGCTTCGCCTTGTATAATACCAAAGAGGAAGTCGATGCCCTTGTGGCAGGAGTCAAAAGAGTCGCTCAGATGTTCTAGCATTTCATTATACATTATTCATTATACATTGTAAATTAAATCAAGTGTTAGAAAGTCATTATTATAAAGATATGATTGAGGCTGGCTGTGATGAGGCTGGCAGAGGATGTTTGGCGGGCAGTGTCTATGCTGCCGCCGTCATCCTGCCGCCTGATTATCAAAACCCCGATCTCAACGACAGTAAGAAGTTGACTGATAAGAAGCGCAAGGCACTTCGAGAGCAGATAGAACGTGACGCTGTGGCTTGGGCTGTTGGTATCGTTACTCCCGATGAAATCGACAAAATCAATATTCTTAATGCGAGTATTCTAGCCATGCACCGTGCTCTCGACCAGTTGAAGGTTCGCCCAGAGGCGGTCATTGTGGATGGCAATCGTTTCAAGCCTTATCAGAATCTCCCTTATACCACGATAGTCAAGGGTGACGGCAAATACCTAGCTATCGCAGCCGCCAGCATCCTTGCCAAGACCTATCGTGATGATTATATGGATGCTCTTGCCGAGGAATATCCTCAGTACGATTGGAAGAGTAATAAGGGTTATCCTACCAAGAAACATCGTGCTGCCATCAAGCAGTTCGGTGTCACGCCTTATCATCGTATGAGCTATAATCTACTTGGCACCGGTGAATTGTCCATTGATTTTGGAGAATAATACATTAGCGCCATGAAGCACTTTGTCTATGTCTTTCTGCTCCTGTTGGGTTTGCTTTCTTGTAGGCAATCTTCCGTTGATGGAACATTGTCGGGCATAGACAGTGTGCTTTCGGAGCATCCAGAGAAGGCACTTGCTCAGTTGGATTCTTTGAGAAAGATAGGCGTACTCTCAGCCAAGAAGGATTCCATGTATGCGAAGCTCTTGCGTAATACAGCGAAGAATCTTTTGTATCTTCCCTTGGATGATGTGAAAGATCTCGATGAATTGGCATCTTATTATCAGCAGACAGATAATAAGGAATTATTGCCTAGAGCCTATTATTTGGTAGGTAGATGTTTGCACGACATGGATAGCATTCCGCAAGCTGTCATTTATTATCATAAGGTTTTGGAATGTCTAGATGAAAATCAATCTAGCAATATCAAGTTGCGAGGTGCGGTGAATGCGCAGATTGGCGATTTGTTCTTCAGTCAAAACTACTTGCGCTATGCCAAGAAATTCTATTTAGAGGCTTGCCGTTGTGACTCGCTTTGTCACGATCATCAGTCCTTGGCTTATGACTTGCGTGATATAGCTGTGATTTATGAATACTTGAATCAAAAAGATAGTGCCATCTATTTTGCTAAGCAAGCCTTGGCGACAGCAGATAAGTTGTCTGATAATAGCTTGAAGGCTGAAATATCCTCAGAGGTGGCTACCTGTTATCTAGAAATAGACTTGGATTCTGTGCGTAAATATATGCAGCCATATTTAATGGGAGAAAGTGTGCCATCTGATGGTGTATCCTATTATCGTTCTTTATATTATATGAAGACAAATGACTTCCAATTGGCAGAGAAAGAACTTTGGGAACTTGCAGCTAATAAACGTCTGGATGTGAGAAAACATGCTTACCTGCAATTAACTAGCTTATTCTTGCAACAAGGGAAAGTGGAGGGAGCAGACTCTTGCTTTCAAGAGTTCGTGGAATGTTCAGATTCTTTGGAACTAGAGTCTGAGTCAGAAAAGGAGGCAAAGGGAACTGCTTTGTATGATTACATGTACCAGAAGGAACGTGGCAATCAACTTGAAATCGACAACAAGAATGATTTGCTTCTGATATTGCTTTTGGGAATGATATTGCTCATTCTCTTGTCCTTGGTGGCCTTTTATTGGCAGATGAGTATTATGAAGAAAATCAAGTTGCAGAACAAGTTGAAGGATTTGAAGATACATTCCATTCTTTCTCCGATGGATTCGGCTCATTTGAACGAACAAATCTTGACACAGGTTGGCATTAGCGCAAATCTGTCTCAAGGCAAGCATTTGTCGGATGAGCAGTGGCAAAAGTTGGAAGGTGTATTCAATAGTCATTATCCTCATTTCAAGGATCACCTATATTCTTGCAGCAAGTTATCTGAGCAGGAATACCATGTTTGTATGTTGGTCAAATTAGGTTTAGGTTCTTCCAAAATCTCGGTCTTGACCAGTAAAGCGATATCTACTATCTCTACAACTAAGCAAAGATTGTTCAAGAAAATAACAAGAGAAGATGGAAGTGCCGACCAACTTGCGGAATTGTTGACTACTATGTAAAACACCGATGAAATCACTTGTTTTGATTTTGCGAATATAGTTGCGAATATGTTTTTGAAAACTTTTGAGCGAAAACGCTTACCTTTGCCGCCAACAATTTAATAACTAAACAATGAGAAAGGTAAGTTTAATTTTGATGATGTCATTGAATATGAATGGCATGCTTAGTGGTCCATAAGAATATGGATATGACTCTGCAACGGTCAACGAAACTTGATTATAAAATATGCTAACGATGGCAATATTTTGAATAAGTTGGACGTTGGTAATTATGAATACGGACAAAAAACACATGCTGTCATGAGTGTAGATAATACCAGAAGAATCATACCAAGTGCAACGTTATCTACCGAGTTCAATGAACTTGGCAAGATAGGTCGTATCGAGGACGGTAATTCCTTGACATCCGTTGATTTTGTCTATGTATGGCAATTCTTCTATAACTAATTTTCTAATTCATTAATTTATGGAAGATTTTAAGAATATAATGAAAGTTGTTGGTTACCTTATTTGGGGTATGGCATGTTTTTATATCATCTTCTTTGCATTGCAACCAGATGAGAAGAAGGTGGTTGAGGATACATTGGAAGATTGTGTGCCGTTGCAATATGACTTTAAGGTGATTTCTAGTTATCAGAACCGATATTACAATTTTGAAGGTAAAACAAATAAAGGGCGAATCGTTAAGTTTAAATTGCCTCAAAACTGGGATTTGGACGATGTTTGTTCGGGTGACAGCATTCATAAATTAGCAGGCGAAAAGGAGATTTATGTGATTAAACCAGATACTACCATAAAGGTACCTTTAATGGCTTATGGCGAGGAGATATAATGACAATGTAAATATGTGGTATTATGAATATAACTAAGAAAGGAGTCATGCTGACTCTTAATATCTTGAATTTCTGTGCTGGAGTCTTGGTAATGGCATATTTTGGCTATCGAATCTACACGAAACAATATTCTATCACAGACAGTTTGTTGGAGTACTGTCTTTCTATGCATTATGACTTCAAGATTTTGTCTGCTCATGAGGACAGTTTCTGCCGCTTTGTCGGTATGACGAGGGAAGGGAAAAAGGTGGACTTCAAGATAGCTAAAGTCTGGGATTTGGAAGGGCGATATGCCGTAGGGGATAGTGTCTATAAGGAAGCTGGCGATAGCGCTCTTTATTTGATTAAGCCCAATGGCAAGATTCGACTTTCAATGGTGGATAAATGATGTTGGAAGATGAGACAGATATTAAATAGGATATTGTATTCTTTCTACGGTTTTGAGCGGTGGATTGACAATACTCTGTATTCCCTATTTGGCAGGGTCGGATATTGGTGTACAAAAATAATGTATGAGTGGAATCCTGGTGGTTATGTGAAAAAGTATAATAAGTCATTTGATGAATATAAGGCACGTGTTGATTTCGCATTTCGTGAAGCCGATAGAAATTTAGATTATGGCTTGAGTATATCACATGCCCAGGGATTCTTGAGCGTGTTGCTGGGACCATATATGATGCTTGCTGTTTCTCTTGTTAAATATTTTGTTCCAGTCAATATACCAAATACAAGTTTTAAGGTGTTTGTTTTGGTATGTTTGGGCGTGTCATATCTGATAGCTTATTTGTTGGCTTTCAAGGATGATGTGTATAAAGCGTATTTCAAGAAGTTTAAAAAGGAAAAGAAGAATTTGAAATGGCACATTCTAACGCTTTTTGTGTGTCTTGGTTCCTTATACTCGGTTTATTTATCCATTGTATATTGGAATAAATAGGTAAAATGTGATGTTTTGATATAATGCTAGATATGGCTAAACGAGTAATGAATACTATCGGTAGTGTATATCGTATGTACCTAGACGATGGGAGAAAGGTCTATCTTCAATATGTGGCGATAGATAGATCTATGTTGAATAGTGGAGTCTTGCGAGTGTTTAAAAAGAAGTATTCGCAAGATGATGTTGAAGATATCGAAGAGATAGTTCGTGGAGAAGTATGGTTCTATACTCATACTTCTCTGCGACCAGCTATACGTGATGGATGTTGGGAAAAAATAGGTAGTAGTAGGTTTTTGGGTGATACAACCAATATAAAGTTTCGTTTGTATTCGGAAGGTAATACAAGCCATCTGACTGTATCCCACAAGTGGTATGTATGGACTATTAATCAAGAAAATATCCATATAGGGGATTTGACAGGTGAGTATAAAAAATATGATATGGGTTGGCTTTATCCGCCTTCTTTTGTTTGTACAAAAATAAAGACAGGCAAGTATCCTAATCATGAGTTGGAATAGAAAAATGAAGCAGAGATTTACTCGATTATTATATTCTTTCTACTGTTTTGAAGTGTGGAGCAATAATTTAGCGGATAAATTATTTAGTTCATTGATGAACAAAGCTTACGAACTTACATATAAATGGGATCCGTTTAGCCTTATAAATAAGGAAAAAACGACATTGGAAGAATATATAGCATGGCGCAAACGTATATCTAAGAATGTTGTATATAATTTAGATTACGGTGTTAGTATGATGTATGCTAAACCCATATTTGGAATTTTGTTTGGGGCTTATATAATGTTGTTTGTCTCCTTGGTTAGGCATTTGGGATTAGTCGTTATACCAGACGCTTATTTTGAAATATGCGTGATAATATGCTTGTGCTTATCGAGCTTGATTGCTTATTTGTCCGCATTCAAAGATAATGTATATAAAGTATATTTTAAGAAGTTCAAAAAGGAAAAAAACAATAAAAAATGGCACTTCATAACGTTGTGTGTGCTTTTGGGTTCTTTGTATGCCGCTTATTTGTCCATAGTATTTTGGGTGAAGTAGGTGCTATCTAGATGCTAATGTAATTTGAAAGTCGTAATTTTGCAAAATATGGCTAAGAAAAGAATTCAAAATAGAATAGGAGACATCTATTGCGTGACATTGGAAGATGGCGCAAGAATCTATCTTCAGTATGTAGCAATAGATACGGAACAATTGTATTCGCCAGTAATACGAGTATTTAAGAGAAAATATCTACCATATAATTAATCAGAAATATATACATATAGGTGATTTGGTGGGAGAATATAAAACGTATAGTATGGGATTTGTTTATCCTCCTTACGCTGTTTATCAGAAGATAATAACAGGGAAGTATCCTTTTCATGAATTGAAATAAATGAGTGACTTTAAAAACATAACCAAGGTATTTGGAATCCTCCTTATTATCTTTGGGTGGTTCTTCTATGAGTTTCGCTTGTATGAAACTGATGATGATGTCAAGAAGCAGATTCTTGACGAGGAAGTACCCAAGGCTTATGACTTTCGTGTCGTATCGTGTAAGGAATATAGAGGTTTCTCCTTTGTTGGCGTAGATTCTCATGGAGATACAATCCATGAGAATCTATCTGCCTTTTGGAATTTGTATCAAAAATACCAAAAGGGCGATAGAATCGTAAAGAGAAAAGGGGAGAAAACGCTCCTCTTGATTCATCATGCTGATACAGCTTGTGTTCATCTATCTTATAAACAAAATGACTTATAGATATCATGATGAGTTTCAAACAAATGCACGAATTTAGGCTTCACCCTTCACCTTTTGGGCTGAAACGCCCATAAACACTGGGGTTGCGAGGGTGATGGGTGCTCGCTAAGGGTTCACCTAGGCTTCACCCTCCATTCAACTTGCAAATTTTATACTCCTAAAACTGAGTTCTCGGTTATCAAACTTCAAGCTTTGGATAGTCTGATTTCGAGTTTGGTATTCGTCAAGCTGAGACATGGATTCTTATCTCACTGGGGCGCAAAATTGCCCTTTCCTAGGGCAAAAACTTGCCCTACTAAGGCATAAATCTAGCTCTGGGCATAGTGTGGGATACATCTAGCGATCAACTCCTATCACCCAAGCCCTGCCATCTATTACGACCGAGTCTAGTCGCCTATTACGACTAGAGTTGATCGTCTATTATGCCTAGAGCTTGTCATCTATTACGATGGCGAAGAGGTGGTGAAGCCTAGGTGAACCCTTGGTAACTGCTCTTCACCCTCACAACCCTTGTGTTTATGGGCGTTTCAGCCCAAAAGGTGAAGGGTGAAGCCTTTTGACCTTAATTCGTTTTCTTACGCAAAAAAGGAATTATGGGATGATAAAAATGTGCTGAACTACCGCCCTAACTATCATTTTTAACATAGTTAGGGCGGCATTATAAGTATTTCTTCGGATGAATATCGGTTAGAAATCGAGGGTGATACCCTTGTCATCTATCTTCTTGTATGTCTTGCCATTCACCGTTACGTTCTTCGAGTTCTTGGCATCGAAGGTGTGGGTCTTGGCACTCACCTTGATGTTCTCCAACTTCACGCCATCGGTGCGGTTGATGACGATGCCCTGATCGGCATTGTTCACCTCCATGTCCTTGATGCTGATGTTCTGCACAGGCATCTCTGGCAAACCATTGAAGTAGGCGGCACGGCGGGCACCACGGCAGATGACGTGGTTGATGTCGATGTTGCGGAAGGCTGGGGTGGTCTCATCCACCTTCTTCATATCCACCACTTGCTGCTTCTTTTGGTCGCCATCGTTGAGCACTTCTACCGCCGACTTGCCTCCATAGTAGAGGTCGAAGGTGACCACATCGGTCTGGATGTCAAACATAGACATGTTATTAATGTAGATGTTCTCTACGACACCACCTCTGCCACGGGCACTCTTGAAGCGCAAGCCGACATCGGTGCCGAGGAACTGGCAGTTGGTTACCATCACGTTCTTCACGCCACCGCTCATCTCGCTACCTACCACGAAGCCGCCGTGACCCTTGAAAACGGTGCATCCATCGACAATCACGTTCTCGCAAGGGATGCCACGCTTTCTGCCATCGAGGTCCTTGCCGCTCTTGATGCAGATACCATCGTCGCCCACATCAAAGATAGAGTTGACGATGAGGGAGTTCTTGCAAGACTCCAGGTCGAGACCATCGCCATTCTGTGCGAAGGAAGGGTTGCGTACCAAGACATCCTCGATGAGCACGTTCTCACACATCAGAGGATGGATGTTCCAGGCAGGAGAGTTCTGGAAGATGACACCATTGAGCCAAACGTTCTTGCAGCTGATGAGGCTGATCATCACAGGACGGAGATAATCCTTCACCTCGTTCCAACCTTCCTCGGTGGTGATGCCGAGAGGCACGTTCATGCCCGCACCTTTCTCGTCTGCCTTCATGGCAGCCTCAGAAGGGAACCAATAGTTGGGATTCTTGAAGGCACCGCCACGAGAGGTAATCTGCTTCCACTGAGCCGAAGTTACCTTGGCTTTCTTCAGCGGACGCCAATATTCGCCGTTTCCATCGATGGCACCCTGACCGGTGATTGCCACATTCTCCAGGTTGCGACCGGAGATAGGCGACTGGCAACGGCGTGTGTCCAAGCCCTCGAACGAGGTCTCTACGAGTGGGTAGAGATTGATGTCGGCAGAGAAGAGGATGATGCCACCTTTCTCTATATGGAGGTTGATGTTGCTCTTCAGCGTGATAGGTCCGGTGAACCAAACGCCCTGTGGCACGATGAGCTTGCCACCACCTTTTTGCGCCAAGGCATCGATGGCTTGGCGGAAGGCATCGGTACAGAGGGTGGAACCATCGCCTACGGCACCGAAGTCCTTGAGGTTGACCTCGTTGTTAGGGAATTGAGGGCGAGTCACCTTCTCCATCTTGAAGGGGAGGTTCTCGTAGAGGGCATCATAATTGCTGGTTTCATCGGCGAAAGTGCCGAGAGACATCAGGCAAGCGCAAACGAAAAAGAATAATTTCTTCATTGAATCATTTGGGTTTAATAGAGTTATTAAATAGTGATTTGAATTTATAGCCGCAAAGTTACGGATAAATCTTGGATATACCTAATAATCGTCTCCATTTACCACCGCAAACGTTTTCGCAGCGAGCTTGCTGCCGCTGAGGGCGAGAGCTGCTTAGAGGTTCTTCTTGCATCTCTTCAGGCAGAGGCAGAACCAACCAAGGCTGGCGGCACGAAGCAGGAGGTGCATGTCGGCTGGCAATATCGCCATGACGAAGGCAAACTGGGTCTCCAGCAAGAGGGCGGTTTGCTTCATGCTGATTTCCTTTTCTAGGATGACGGAATAGTACTTGCGCAACCATTCTATCGGTTGCTTGATCGTATCGGCAGTCTTGCTCAACTTTTGGGCGAGGCTGCTGATTGTCTTTTCTATCAGTTCCAATTCGGTGGTTGGCTCGTAAGAGGTGTACTCGTTGCTTACGAAACGGCTGGTATTGGCTGAGAAGTTGCTGGCATAGTTGCCTGATAAAATAAGATTCTTATTCATAATTCTTGTTTCTTTTAAGTTCTTAATTCTTGTTGATGACAGTAAGTTGTCTCGCTTTTTTGCTGTGATGCTTGACGTTCTTTCCTGTTTCTGAGCGCAAAATTAGGAGCCTTTTGTGCAATATATGTTCACTTTCTGAGTTTTTATGTTAAAAGTATCGCCCCGTTAAGTTCTCTTAACGATTTCGGGCGAATATTCTCACCCAAACAAACCGATATTCGACTATGCGCCACGACAAACTGGAAAAGGAGATGAACTTGATGCTTCTCTTGACGGAGAACCATCGTTATGATGTGGATGCCATCTGCGACAGGATTGGCATCTCCCGACGTATGCTCTATTATTACCTCGAAAGTTTCCGTGACTGGGGCTTCATGGTGGAGAAGTCGGGCAAGATCTATAGTCTCGACCGGGAGTCGCCCTTTTTCAAGCATCTCTTCGAGACCATCAACTTCACGGAAGAAGAGGCACTCACCATGCTCTCTATATTAAATAAGGTGGAGGGCAACAATGCCATCGTGGAGCGTCTTCGCCGAAAGCTCGACCGCTTCTATGACTTGAAGATTCTCTCCAATCCTCAGGTACGTGAGCAGGCTGCCCACAATGTGAGCGTGCTCTATGATGCCATCAAGCGTCATCGGCTCGTGAAGATTATGGGCTATTCCTCGCCCCATAGCAAGAGCATGAGCGACCGAGTGGTGGAGCCGTTCTTGATGATGAACAACAATAATGATGTGCGCTGCTATGAGTTGCAGTCGGGGATGAACAAGACGTTCAAGGTTTCTAGAATGACGGATGTGGTGATGCTCGACTTGGAGTGGGGCAATGAGGCAAAGCACAAGCAGGTGTTCACCGACCTCTTCATGTTTAGTGGCGAGGAACGCTTGCCCGTGAAGCTTCGTCTCGACCTCTTGGCATACAACCTTATGATTGAGGAATATCCGAAATCTGCCGATTTCATAGTGGAGGAGGCTCTCGCAGATGATGCAGATGATGAGGGCAATGCGAGCAGTGATACTCCTCGGAAAGATGCCAAACATTGGATTTTCTCCGCTGATTTCGCTAGCTATATCGGAATTTCTCGCTTCGTCTTGGGACTTTACAATCACATTGATGTCTTGGAGAGTCGGGAGTTCAAGGAGTATCTGAGAGGAGAGCTACGGAAAATGCAAGAAAAGACAGGAAATGTTTGAGTGTTTGAGGGATAATTTTAAGGTCATAGCGTAAAAAAACAGAGATTTATACGATTTGGTGCTTATTTTTCAACAGAATTTTAGTGGCTTTCCAGTAATTTGTTGTATATTTGTGGCAGAAAATGCGACAAAGATGCGTTTTCTTCTATGAATCAATTGAGTAATAACCTAAATTGTGTTTTTATGAGAAGTAAACATCTACACCTATTGCTACTTCTGCTGATAATGTCGCTTGCATCGTTTGCAGGACCACGTAGTTTCCAACAAGCCAAGGAAATCGCCTTGCGCCAAGCTGCCCAGTTGGGTATCAGCATGGATGAGACTTCTTCCGCCAAGGCTAAGTCGAAGAGAGTCAAGAGTGTGTCGGGCGAAGTGCCTGCTTATTATGTCTTCCCGAATGGCGAGGGCAAGGGCTTCACTGTCGTTTCGGGTGATGACCGCTTGCCTGAAGTGGTGGGCTATTCCGACAAGGGTACTTACGATGAAGAGAATCTGCCAAGCAACTACGTAGGCTTCATGAAGGCTTATGAGGAGATGGTGGGTCAACTCGACAATGGCGATAGCCGAGCTTCGGCAAGTATCGCTGAGGCGAAAGCCCTCCGCAGTTCAGGCTATCAGCAGCCTACCATTGCTCCGCTTTTGGGAAATATCCAGTGGAACCAGATGACACCTTATAATAATATGTGTCCTAAGTATAATGGTACCAATCGTTCTGTGACAGGATGTGTGGCTACGGCGATGGCACAGGTGATGATGTATTATCAATATCCGAAGACGCTTCAGGCGAATATTCCTGCGTATGTGTCGCGCACAAAAAATCTTAGTATTCCTCAAATTAATCAGGGAGAGACATACGATTGGGCTAATATGCTTCCACAGTATGCTTCTTACGAACCACTCAATTATACGGATGCTCAAGCAACAGCTGTTGCCAAACTGATGTATCATTGCGGTGTGGCTTGTGAGATGGATTATGGTCCTTCGTCAGGTGCCAATGTGACACCTGCAATCTTGTCAACTTACTTCGGTTACGACTCCGATTTGATGCAAGACCTAAACCGTGATGTCTTTACTTTGGCGGAATGGTCACAAATCATGGACAAGGAATTGTCGGCAAGACGCCCTATCTTGTATAGCGGTCGGTCTTCTGATGGAGGGCATGAGTTTGTCTGCGATGGAACAGATGGAAACGGCTTGTACCATATCAACTGGGGATGGGGTGGCTACCAAGACGGCTACTTCGATGTGACGATTTTGAATCCAGACAAGGGAGGTGCAGGCTCTGGTAGTGCGCCTGATGGATATAACCAATATTGCAGTATGATTGTCGGTATTGCTCCAGACAATGGTAAGGTAGATGAACCATTGGTGGATGTGGCTCCTGTGGTAATGTTAGGCAGTGGAAGATCTTCATTGGGCTTCACTAAGAGTACTCGAAGCAAGGTGACTGAAACGTTTAGGGTCACAACAAACAATTTGCTGAGTAATCAATCTGCCAAAGATTTTACTGGCTACTTTGCATACGGCATCCAGCAAGCCGATGGTATCTATAAGCCGCTTTCGAAATCTAGTAGAATTTCCATTAAGCACCCGGAGGCTGATGGCTTAACTCATAACCAAAATATTAAGTTGTTTATGTTCGACTATGCCTTCCCTGTAGGAAAGACCACACTTTATGGTCTCTATAGCACAGATGGGAATGAGTGGAAGAGATGTGGCTATTTGTATATGACTCCTTTTGTGGTAGAGGCAACGGAGACGACTTTGACTATAGCAAAGACACCTCTGAGTGCGGACATTGTGGCGCAAGACGAGTTGTTGAGTGAGCAAGACAACACCTTGATGTTGACAGTAAGCAATGATGCGGACTTTGAACACCTTGGTATAATAAAAGTCTATACGAGTACTACCAACGAGAAGCCTTCTGATTCTTCTGAACAAATCTATTTCACGATTCCTAGCAAGAGCAGTTCTACTCGTGAGGTATCAGTAACTCCTTCTGCTGGTGATCTCTATGTTTGGGTGACAAATGCTAAAGGTGAGGATTTGATGGAAGTGAAGAAATTCACTGTTACACAATCTACTGCTCCTAAGTTGGTGTTGGTGGGTAAGGAAACCAATGCTATTCCAAATGTGTATGAGACGGAAAATGCTTATTATTTCTCCAATAAGGTGAAAGGCCCTAAGACAAATGATAGCAAGGCTGTCTTTTCCTATAAGATTAGAAATGATGGAGGCTCCTATCAAGCTAAGTTTGAAACGTATGTTTATGCCTTTGGGGAAAATCGTGTTAGCAATGGTCAAATACAGAGCATTCGTATCAAGAGTGGCGAAACGGCAACATTGAATGTCGAGGCTGCCCCAGAAGATTATGGTGGTAATCGCTCGTTCTATTGTTATATAGAGCAATATGATTCATCCATACCTTTTGATGTGAGTGGAATTTCTAAAACGAAGTTATATTTGGTAGATGGACGCTGGTGTAATTTAGACGAAGTTGATCAGTTTGTCTATGTTGCAGGAACCCCTTCTGGCATTTCATCCATCACGACATCAGGCACTTCAGTGCATGGCGGTAATGGAGAAATCTTGATTTCTTCCGACAAGACGCAGACAATGAGTGTCTATAGTCTGAGTGGTCAGATGGTGAAACAGGCGAATGTGAAGGCAGGCGAGAACATCGCAGTGTCAGTTCCTGCAGGACTTTACATCGTGAATGGCAAGAAAATCATCGTGAAGTAAGGACGACTTTCTTCTCGTAGATAGGAAGAATCTCCTCTCTATAATGGAGATTCCTCTCTCTATATATAATAAGGTGAGAGGGGGTGAAGGCAAAGTGAACCTTTGGTGACAGGCCTTCACCCCTCTTTCCCCTTTGTTTATCGGCATTCCGAGCGAAAAGGTGAAGGGTGAAGCCTAAAATCGAGGCTACGTTTGAAAAACAAGGTCTCAGCAATAGCGGAAGCTTGGAAACTTCCTTTAGATGGTATCTGAAAACAAAAAAAGAGCCACAAGTTGAAAACTTGCAGCTCTTTGTACCCAGACCCGGGATCGAACCGGGATGGATTGCTCCACTGGTGTTTGAGACCAGCGCGTCTACCGATTCCGCCATCTGGGCGATTGC
>SAMEA104315437__coassemble_113_pt1 | contig 124781 bp, 79 predicted proteins | sample SAMEA104315437__metabat2_high_PE_043 | metagenome-assembled genome bin SAMEA104315437 (sample SAMEA104315437) | gut metagenome | biome: Monkey gut; feature: monkey-associated habitat; material: faeces | place: China | collected 2013 | reverse complement strand
GAGTAACGTATGTATTGTTCTTGATACCGAAGAAGTTGGCAGCACCACACTCATCGATGTATTTCTTCTCCTTAGCATCGAGATAGAACTCGCAAGCATAACCCTTCTCGTGAGCGATAGAGTTGGCCTTGAGGGAAGCAGCATAGTTGCCACCCACCTTATAGATACCTGTTCCAAGAGGAGCAGAGCGGTCGTATTCACGAATGATGACGTATGGATTGCTTGAGAATCCACCCTTGAAGTAAGGCCCCACTGGGGTAACGAAGATCAAGAAGCAATACTCTGTAGCTGGGTGAACACCCACCTGGGCGCTTGTACCGATGAGGAGAGGGCGGATATAGAGAGTAGCACCGCTCTCATATGTAGGAATCCACTCTTGGTTGAGTCGAACCACCTTCTTCACCATTTCCTCAAACAATTCTGTTGGCACCTCTGGCATCAAGATACCACGGCATGTGCTCTGCAAGCGAGCAGCATTCTCATCCATACGGAACACTCGTACCTTGCCGTCTGGGCAACGATAAGCCTTCAGACCCTCAAATGCTTCCTGACCATAGTGGAGACAGGTAGCGGCCATGTGCAATTTAAGATACTCGTCGGAGCAAACTTCTATCTCGCCCCATTTTCCGTCGCGATAGTAGCAACGAACATTGTAGTCAGTACGGCGGTAGCCGAATGACAAATTAGACCAATCTAAGTCTTTCATAACATCCTATTTTAAAATGTTCTACTAATATTTATCTGCAAAAGTACAAAATATTCTGTTAATCTGCAACTTTTTTGCCCATTATTTAGTAAAAACGTCATATTTTGCGCAAATTTACAAGAAAAGGGTCGTTTTCTACCTTTTTCTGCATCTCGTTAGAGCCGAATGCACTATAAACATCAATCCTCCTCCAAGAGCTTCTTGATTTCCTCATCGGTCTTGGTAAGCTTGTCCTTGCAGAGCTTCACCAATTCCTTGGCACGCTTCAACTGCTCGGAGAGCTGGTCGATGTCCAACTCATCGTTTTCCATCTTGTTCACGATTTGTTCGAGTTCGCTTACCGCCTTCTCGTATTTGATTTCTTGGTTTGCCATATCTTTTTTTGTTTTGCGTTACTATATAACAGTATAACAGTTAACAGTTGTTTTTTGGAACATACTCTTCTACTATGAGACTACTTCACCTCCGACCTCACGCTTCCCTGAGCGAACCTCGTCTCGATGATGTCTCCACTCCTCAACTGCGCCGCATTCTTCACCGCCTTGCCATCATGGAGCGTGATGCTGTATCCTCGTTTCAAGAGAATGGCTGGATCTTGCGCCTTGAGCCTTTGCTCCAACATCTCCAACTGATGACGCTGCGTCATGAGCTTGCGTTCTATAATCGGTTGCAGATTTCCAGAAAGGACATCGAGACGGCGATGCGAATCCGACAGCTTCGACTGGATATGCGTCGACATTCGGTTCATCAGACGGTCGAGGCGAGCACCTTGCTTGGTCTTCACCAAGGAGAACAGCATCGGGAGTTGGCTCGAAAGCCTGTCCACCCTCATCCGCTCCACTTGCAAGCGGCGCTTCACATAATTGCTGATAGCTTCCTGGGCATCCATCACCGTGGCATAGACATCCGTGAGATGTTGCACCAAGAAAGCAGCTGCAGCCGTTGGTGTTTTCACCCGTTGAAAGGAAATCATGTCGAGCACACTCTCGTCTCGTTCATGACCGATACCCGTGATGATAGGCAGAGGAAAGTTAGCCACATTCTCGGCAAGTGCGAGAGTATCGAAGCCAGAGAGGTCGCTTGTGGCACCTCCACCTCGGATGATGACCACGCAATCCCATTGCTCATATTCTTCATTGATGCGGTCAAGGGCGGCTATCACGCTCTGCTCCACTCCCTCACCCTGCATGGTGGCAGGATAGAGACAGGTCTTGAATTGCAGGCCATAGTCGTTGTCGGCAAGTTGGTTGCAGAAGTCGCCGTAACCTGCCGCCGTGGCACTGGAGATGACGGCGATGCGCTGACAAAACATCGGAAGCCTCAGCTCCTTTTGCAGTTCGAAGACACCCTGTTCCTTCAACGTATTGATGATTTCCATCCGCTTGCGAGCCATGTCGCCCATCGTATAGTTGGGGTCGATGTCATCCACAATCCAAGAGAAGCCATAGTTCTCATGAAACTGCGCATGCACCTTCAGCAAGACCTTCATGCCTGCATGGATGCGCTGTCCCGTCACCCGTTCGAAATGAGGTTTGATGAGCATCCATCGGTTTCGCCAGCAAGAGGCATGCGCCTTGGCTATCGGGGTATTCGAGAACTCGTCCTTCTGGATAAGCTCCATATAGCAATGTCCTCCGTAGCCCTCACGAGCCTCTGAGAGTTCCGCCTCCACCCAATAGCTATCTGGCAATGACATCGAGATGACATCACGTACGATGGTGTTCAACTCATATAATGATAAATGTTGCATTTGAATTCTATAAAATTGATTCTCTGCTACACTCGGCAAGCCGAAACAAGTTTCGCTCTGCTCTCGTTTGCAAGAGAATTCTTCACTCTTCGTTCTTCACTCTTCACTTACTTAATCGCTTTCCCCGTCTGATAAGCCTTCATGAAATCTGGCACGCCATAGCCGAACACATTGTCGGGGTGCTGCTGATTATTGCCCGCCATCTTCACCAACTTGATGATTTGTCGGGCAGATTTCTGAGGGAGTGCCTGCCAAAGGCAAGCCACCATGCCTGCGATGAGAGGCGACGAGAAGGATGTGCCATTGTCGTTGATGATGGAGCCACGACCCGTAATCACGGAGGTAGGACTGCCGTATGCCATCACGTCTGGTTTGATGCGTCCATCCTCGGTAGGTCCCACGGCACTGAACGCCGCATTGGTGCCACTCTCGGTGATGCTTCCCACGGTAAGGATGTCCTTGGCATCAGCAGGGAAATTGATTTTCTTCCAACTGCCCATGCCATCATTGCCAGCTGAGTTGACGCAGACAATTCCCTTGTCGGCACACATGGATGCCGTATGCGAAATCAAGGCTGTCTCTCCATCCTGCTCATAATATTGATGGTCCATAGAATGGTCGTCGAAGGCATGATAGCCCAAGGAGGAGTTGATGATGTCCACACCCACGCTGTCGGCATACTCAGCCGCCGAAGCCCAATAGTCTTCCTCCGCCAAGCTCTCCGTGCGCTCATCCTCACATCTCACCAAGAGATACTGGGCATCTGGAGCCACGCCAACATAGTAGTTGGGCGCATTGGCAGCCATCGTGGAAAGCACCATTGTACCGTGCTCCATCTCCTGGAAGATGTCGTCCGACTTAGGCACCACGAAGTCCTTCAATCCCGCCAAGTTGATGCCATGGAGGGCTGGAATCTTGTCCACGTTCATGAATCCGCCATCAAAGACGGCTATCATCAACCCCTTACCACGGAAGCCCTTCTCATGGAGCGACATGCCATTAAGCGACTTCAACTGTTCCTCGGCTGCCCCATAGAGATGGGTAGACTCATCCCACGACACAAAGTCCTTGCGATAGTTGGTACGCTTGCGCTCTGCGATGGAATCGGGCGAGGAAAAGACCTTCATCTTCTTGGTGATGAAGGAAAGAGAAGCCAATCGGTTGAGTTCCTTCTCCTTATGCACACGCACGAGCAAGGTGTTGTTCCACTTGCTCATGCCCACGACTTCAATGCCCATCTCGCGCACAGAGTCGAGATAAGCAGGCGCAATCGGCAAGTCGGTGACATCCACCGATAAGTGCTGTCTCACCCTACGCTGGATGGAGCGTTGAGAGAGGAACTCCTCTGGACGAGACACCGAATAAGGGGTATGTTGTAGATCCTTGTCACGAAGATAAAGACGATACATCAGGCATTTTCCACCAGGGAAAGACACCATCTCGGTCTCAGTAACACGTGGCAAGCGCATCATTTGCTCAAAATTGCTCACTCGCTCTTGATGGGCGAACAGCATCAAGGAGGAGAGCAAGAATGCATAGAGCATCAAACTTCTTCTGAATACAGAAGACATCAATCTTCTTCTAAATGCACAAGGCATCAAATATCTTCTCATTTTCTATAGGTTATTTATCTTTAGGTCGATAGTCTATCTTACTGTTTTGGGCAGCAGATGAGATTAAAATCGCTCGTTGTCATTGTTTTTAAATTCGATTTGCAAAAGTAATGCTTTCGAACGAGAACACCAAAAGAAACAAGAAGTTTTTGTGCATATCGCAAGTTTTTGCCTATATATATAATAAGGTATGGAATATTTTTTGTACTTTTGCAGTCAAGAAGACTTTTTTATCTTCAAGAAGACAAATAAACATAAATGGAAAATAAACAAGCGACATTAGAATTAGGAACAAAACCTGTGGGCAAGCTGCTCATCCAGTATGCCTTGCCTGCCATGATAGCGATGACCGCTTCCTCGCTCTACAACATTGTGGACCGAGTGTTCATCGGTCAAGGCGTGGGAGCCTTGGCCATCTCCGGTCTCGCCATCACCTTCCCATTCATGAACCTCACCGCCGCCTTCGGTGCTGGTGTGGGCGTTGGAGCCTCAACTGCCATCAGCGTGAAGTTGGGTCAGAAAGACTACAAGACCGCCCAAAACATCTTAGGCAACACCTTTACTCTTAATCTCATCATCGGTATCGGCTTGAGCATCGTCTGCTTGCTCTTGCTCGACCCTATCTTGCATTTCTTCGGAGCCAGCGACCAGACATTGCCTTACGCCCATGAGTACATGGTGATTATCTTGCTCGGCAACGTGGTGAGCCACATGTATTTCGGCATGAACGCCCTGCTGAGAGCCGCAAGCAAACCGAAGCAAGCCATGTATGCCACCATCTTCACGGTGATCATGAACATCATCCTCGATGCTCTCTTCATCCTCGGATTCAAGTGGGGCATACGGGGAGCCGCCATCGCCACCATCCTATCCCAGTTGATGGCACTCTGCTGGCAGTTCAAGCTCTTCAGCAACAAGAACGAGCTGCTCCACTTCAAGCGTGGCATCTACCGTCTGAAGAAGAAACTCGTCGAGCATATCCTCGCCATCGGCGTATCGCCATTCTTGATGAATGTATGCGCCTGCGTGGTGGTCATCTTCATGAACAACCAGTTGGTGCGCTTCGGAGGCGACCTCAGCGTGGGAGCCTACGGCATCGCCAATGGTATCGCCATGGTATTCGTGATGTTCGTGATGGGTGTGAACCAGGGTATGCAACCTATCGCCGGATATAACTATGGTGCACAGAAGCTCGACCGACTGATGCGAGTATTGAACCTGAGCATCATCGCCGCCACAGCCATCATGGTAAGCGGTTGGTTGATAGCGATGTTCCTGCCTTACTATTGCGCAAGGCTCTTCACCACCGACCCTACGCTCATCCAGATGAGTATCAAGGCCATCCGCGTGGTGATGGTCTGCTTCCCTGTCATCGGATTCCAGATGGTCATCACCAACTTCTTCCAGTGCATCGGCAAGGTGAAGATCAGCATCTTCCTCTCGCTCTCCCGCCAGTTGCTCATTCTCTTGCCGCTCTTGGCACTCCTGCCAATACTTTGGGACATCGACGGCGTGTGGGCAAGTATGCCAATCTCCGACTTCTCAGCCGCAGTCATCGCTGCCGCTATCATGATATGGTATATGAAAAAGCTGAAGAAGCAACACAGAGAAAGTGAAGAACGAAGAGTGAAGAGTGAAGAATTCAATAGCTCTATGGCGCAAGCCTAATTATTAATTATTAATTCTTAATTATGGATAAGATTATCATCAACGTGGGTCGCCAGATAGGTAGCGGCGGCCATATCATCGCCGAGAAATTGGCTGAGGACTTCGGCTGCAAGTGCTACGACCGAGAGCTTCTCAACTTGGCTGCCAAAGAGAGTGGTTTCTCCGAAAAGTTCTTCGAGCAGAATGATGAGCAGAAGGGCTTCTTCAAGGCCCTCTTCCATACTCATCTGCCATTCTTGAGCGACAGCAACTTTTATCATAATGACTTCTCGCAGGAAGGTCTCTATAAATTCCAGAGCGACGCCATCAAGAAGGCAGCCGACGAGGGCAACTGCGTATTCGTGGGCAGAACTGCCGACTATGTATTGCGTGATTACAAGAACGTCATCAACGTCTTCATCACCGCCAACATCGACGACCGCATCAAAGCGGTATGCAAGCGCAAAGGAATCGACCGTGCCACTGCTCGCAAGTTTATCAGTAGCCATGAGGACGAGCGCGCCTCTTACTACAACTACTATACGGGCAAGCAATGGGGGCATAGCGAGAGCTACGACCTCTGCATCAACAGCAGCCTCTTGGGATTGGAAGAGACCGAGAAGTTCATAGCTGAGTTTATCAGAAAAAGATTTAACTTATAATACACAATGAAAAAGATTATGCTTTTGGGCTCAGGCGAACTGGGCAAGGAATTTACCATCGCAGCCAAGCGAGCAGGACAGTATGTCATCGCCTGCGACAAGTATGACAACGCACCAGCCATGCAAGTTGCCGATGAGCGTGAAGTTTTCTCCATGCTTGATGGCGACGCTCTGACTGCTGCCGTAGAGAAACATCACCCAGACATCATCGTGCCTGAGATCGAGGCTATCCGCACCGAGCGACTCTTCGACTTTGAGAAGGAGGGCATCCAGGTAGTGCCATCTGCTCGTGCCGTCAACTACACCATGAACCGCCGTGCCATCCGCGACCTCGCTGCCAAGGAGTTAGGCTTGAGAACGGCAAAGTATTTCTATGCCAAGACCTTCGAGGAGTTTAAGAACGCTGCCGATGAGATTGGTTTCCCTTGCGTGGTAAAACCATTGATGAGCTCCAGCGGCCATGGCCAGAGCTATGTTCACAACGACGATGAGCTGAAGGAAGCCTACAAGGAGGCGATGGAGGAAGGCAGAGGCGATGTGAAGGAAGTCATCATCGAGGAATTCATCGACTTCGACTCAGAGTTCACCCTCCTCACCGTGACCCAAAAGGATGGTCCTACCCTCTTCTGTCCACCTATCGGACATGTACAGAAGGGCGGTGATTATCGTGAGAGCTGGCAGCCATTCCATCTGCCAGAGGCAGCCTTGAAGCAGGCAGAGCATATCGCTGGCGAGGTGACCAAGGCTTTGACTGGTGCAGGATTGTGGGGCGTGGAGTTCTTCCTCACCAAGCAGGGAGAGGTCATCTTCTCAGAGTTGAGTCCTCGTCCACACGATACGGGTATGGTAACTCTCGGTCATACCACCAACCTCAGTGAGTTTGAGCTCCACTTCCGTGCCGTGATGGGATTGCCTATCGCAGGCATCCACTTAGAGCATTACGGTTGCTCTGCCGTCATCCTCTCTCCAAAGGAAAGCACCGAGCCTCTCAACTACAACATGCTCGATGCCTTGAAGGAAGACCACACCCGCATCCGCATCTTTGGCAAGCCAGAGGCTCATGTGGGCAGAAGAATGGGCGTGGTGCTCTGCTATGGCGAGGTGGGCGCAGACCTCAATGCCCTCCGCGACAAGGCTAAGCGATTGGCAAAGACCGTATTGGGCACCGACCCTTATATGAAGAAATAAGCATGAAAGAATTAGGAAGAATCATCACATTACCCAAGATATTCGACCCAAGGGGCAATCTGACAGTGGCAGAAGGAATGACCAACATTCCTTTTGACATTGCCCGTACCTATTGGACTTACGATGTACCTGGCGGAGAAAGCCGTGGAGGTCATGCCCACAAGGAATGCAAGGAGTTCATCATCGCCGCAAGTGGCTCTTTTTCGGTTACTCTCGATGATGGTGAGCGCAAGGAGACCTATCACCTCAACCATCCGTGGGAGGGCTTGTTTGTAGACGTCAACACATGGCGCACACTCGAAGACTTCTCGTCAGGCTCACTATGTTTGGTATTGGCTTCCAAGAAATTCGAGGAAGAAGACTACATCCGTGAATATGACGAATACCTGAGATACATCAAAAATTTAAAATAGGTTACACACCTTCTATAGAATATATCCTCAACCCAACAGAAGCATGTTTGATATCAAAAGATACACCGCAGATGCCAAGGAAGAATGGGACTTGTTTGTAAAGTCTTCCAAGCAAGGTACATTCCTCCTTGAACGTCCTTACATGGACTACCATAGCGACAGATTCAAGGACTATTCGTTAATGGTATTCAAGAATGAGAAACTTTATGCACTTCTTCCAGGCAATCAGGTAGAAGATACTTTTTATTCACACCAAGGACTCACCTACGGAGGTCTTCTCACTACACAGAAGGCTTCTGCAGAAGACATCTGCGAAGTATTCATCTCCATCAATTCTTTCCTAAAAGAAAATGGATTTCACAAATTCGTATACAAGGCAATCCCATGGATTTACCACCAAGTGCCAGCCGAAGAGGATTTGTATGCTATCATCAAAGAATGTCATGCCCATATCTTGGTTCGCAACATTGCGTCTGTCATAGATATGTCTCATCCCTTGAAATGGAACAGAGATCGCCATTATGGAGCCAACAAGGCACATACGGACGGCATCATCGTGAAAGAGAACCAAGACCTCGCTGCTTTTTGGAAAGTATTGGAGGACAACTTGATGCTAACCTACCAAGCAAAGCCTGTGCATAGCTTAGAAGAAATCACTTTACTAAAGGCAAGATTTCCAGAGCAAATCAAACTATACGTAGCAGAAAAAGAGCATGTAACCTTGGGGGGAACCTTACTTTTCATCACCCCCCAAGTGATACATGCCCAATACATATCTGCTAACCCTGAGGGCAAGCACACTCATGCGATAGATGCCATCTTCCGCAAGATTTTAAAAGAGGATTACAAGGATTGCCGTTATTTCGACTTCGGAACTTCCAATGAAGAGCATGGAAAAGTACTCAACTCCACACTGATTTATCAGAAAGAAGGATTCGGTGGAAGAGGCGTTTGCTACGACTGGTATGAATGGGAGCTATAAACTCTTCTCCTTGACACAAAGAAATCAACCTCAATAGTACAGTACATCTATGAATCAACTAAAGGCAAATGGCGCATTTCTCATCTACTTGGCGCTATCCACCCTCTTCCTTGCCGCCCAAATGTGGCAAGGTATCTCTTTCTTGGACATCGGTATGTATATGTCTGGGTACGAACATATTTGTGACGACCCTGCACCATCCGTGTTCTTAGGGCAATGGCTCTTGTCGTTTGTCGTGTCATCTCACATACTTCACTTATTCCATGCCGATAGTTTCATCGCCATTCGCATGATGTTCTTGGCTTTGACCATCCTCCTACAATGCATCACTTATGGTTATCTGAAAAGATACCTCGACAAGAAATACATCATAGTGGGATTAGGGATGATGGTTCTTTCCCTCTATGGTGCCTATACAGAAATCAACTACAACGACTACTCGCTGCTTCTTTGTCTGCTTGCCATTCTCTGTTACCATCGTGGAACGAGCTGTAAACAAGAAAGAAAAGACAAGCTGCAAGGAGCGAACAAGTTACAAGGAGAATGCAAGTTGCAAGGTCTATGGATAGCATTATCTGGCCTCATCATCGGAATAGCATTTTACTTTAAAATCACCAACTTGGCATGGATAGCCTTGCCATTTATCTCTTGCGCCATCACAAACATCACACGAGGGCTGAAGCCGAGCAAGACTCTACAAATCGGCCTTTTCTTTGGAGGATGGCTGATTGGAATGACAGGCACTTATCTTTTTATTACAGCGATAGGATTTGGAGACATTATGCGATTTACGCTCGAAAACATCGTGCAAGTGGGCGGAAATTCCACAGATAGCCATAGCCTCAAGAATGTCTTTCTATGTTTTGTCGAAATCCATAAGAACGAGATTGGGGCAGTGGCACTCATCGGCTTTTACACCTATTTAATATATATGGCACAGAGATTGAGCAAGAAGTGGATGACATGGACGGTGGGTGCCTTTTTGTCAGGCATATTGCTTCTTTGCATCTATCTTTGGGAACAACCATCAAGCCTGATGAATGGCATGTGTTTTCTTTGCCTCATTATCTGCCTCACCGACAAGCAAATCGATGGCGACATTAAATACCTATTTGCGCTATCTACCTTCCTACCTTTCTTATGTCCCTTAGGAAGCAATGCAGGAGCCGCCTTTGCCAGCAAGGGAACCTGCATTTTGTCACTTTCTTTCGCCATCTATACGATAGCAAGGTTCAAGAATCGATTAGTTAAAACTTCAGGCATTCGCATTGCCAATAGAAGCATCGTATTATCACTCATCGTTGTATGCCTTTCGATGTTATACACCAACATCAAACGCCCGATGATGGAGGACGGAAATCGACAAGAGTGCAGATTCAAGATCAACAGTCCTTTGACTGACAAAATCCTCACCACTCAAGAGAATGCAAATATGCACAACTATCTGATAGAAAAAGTAAAGCCTCTTCTACCCAAAGGTTCCTATCTCATCTGTGATTTTTCGCTAACTGCCATCTCGCTCTTGGAATGCAAGCCATACGCCGTCTATTCCACCGTCTTCTCCAACAACGAGATGAACGAAAGATACATCGACTATGCCTACAGACACACCAAGCAACTTCCGTACATATTGGACAAACCGAAAGAAAGAACAGACAAGGACACTTTCGTGATAAATTACTTGACAAAGGGGCATACATACCGCACCATCTGGTCGGATGGAACATATATACTCTTAGCACCTATGATTGCCCCATCTTGCTTGTATATCAAATAAGACAAAAGATAAAGATTTACAGAAAGACAAAACAATAAAAAAACTCCCGAAGGTTCCAATTTCCTTCAGGAGTTTTTTCATAATAATGTCTAATATTATATTCAAAAAGAATGACAATCAAATCAATACGACAGTGACACCTCTTGCCGCCTGTGCACCCATGACGAGTGCCTGCTCGATGTCGGCAGTCTTGGAAGGACCACTGATGAAGGTACCGAAGTTGTACTTTGGATCCATCTCGATGCGAGCGTATGCCTCATGCATATTGTTCACCACATTCTTTTTCTCCAAGAATATCACGAGGTACTCTGAGATAAAGAGCACCGCCTTCTCCTTCATCGTCTGCGGAATCCAGACGCAACCATTCTCGGCTACACCCACCTGACCTCTGACGATACCCACATCGGTACCATTCAGGTCGTTGGCCTCAGCCACGGTATCAGGATTCTTCTCTGCGATGGTAATCTCAGGCAGATTGGTTGCAAAGACCTTGGCATCTGGATAAGCCTTCCTTACAAGGTCATTGAGGTCTTCACCTTCTTGCGCCTCTATCACATGACCGCCCACCGACTGAGTCATCTCCACAAACTGCTGGAGTGTATCCTCATATTGGATGCCTTCAATCTTCATATCTGGCATATCGTATTGAACGTGCGTATTCTTACGCAACTTGTTCAAGAAATCTTCCTTTTTCATCTTTCTTCAAATGAATTTTTCACTCTTCGTTCTTCACTCTTCACTTACTTCACCTTTCCCTCTTTCCACAGCTGATGGAAAGATTTCTTCGCAAACTTAGGCATCGCATGACCGATGCCCCACGCATTCCAATTGCTGAAGTGGGTGCAGCATTCTGGCACGAGATTGGCAAGCGGAGCAAACTTCAGAGCGGTGGTGTAGAGGGCTGGACGGTCGAAGAGATACTTCATGCCGTTGGACATCGCCTCCTTCACAGGGTCTGCCTTGCCGAGCTTCTCCAAGTTCTGTCGCCATACATAGATCTGCGAACCTGGACCCACCTTGGAAGGACATACATTATCACAAGATAGGCAGAGGGTACAAGCCGATACATTGTCGCTGTACTTCTGAGGATTCTTCAGCATACCGAGGTTCACGCCGATAGGACCAGGGATGAAATAGGTGTAGCTATATCCACCCGAACGACGATAAACAGGACAAGTATTCATGCAGGCACCGCAGCGCATACACTTCAAGGTTTGCCAGTGAGCCTCATCGGCAAGGATGTCGCTTCTGCCATTGTCCACCAAGACCACATGCATCTCTGCGCCCGGACGAGCCTGACGGAAATGAGAGGTATAAGTTGTGGTAGGCTGACCTGTACCGCAACGGCATAGCAGACGCTGGAACACAGCCACGCTCTTATAGTCTGGCACCAGCTTCTCAATACCCATCGCCACGATATGAAGCTTAGGCATAGAAGTGGTCATGTCGGCATTACCCTCGTTGGTGCAAACCACACAGTCGCCCGTGGCAGCCACACCAAAGTTGCAGCCTGTCATACCTGCACCTGCCTCCATAAACTGGTTGCGCAAGTGATGGCGAGCACAGCGAGTCAGGTAAGTAGGGTCGTAATTACCAATCTCCTTGGAAATGCCCTTCTCCTCAAACATCTTGCCCACCTCCTCACGCTTCAGGTGGATGGCAGGCATCACGATATGGCTTGGCTTCTGCCCCAAGAGTTGGATGATGCGCTCACCCAAGTCGGTCTCCACCACGTCGATGCCGTGCTGCTCCAAGTAAGGATTCATCTCGCACTCCTCGGTGAGCATAGACTTCGACTTCACCATCTTCTTCACGTTGTGGTCTTTCAGAATGCCCAACACAATCTCATTGAACTCCTGCGCATCCTTCGCCCAATGCACGATGACGCCACGACTCTCCAAGTTCTTGGAGAACATATCAAGGTAATCGGCTAGATGGGTGATGGTATGCATCTTGATTTCGGATGCGTGCTCGCGCAAGTCCTCCCACTCAGGTAGTTCCTGCGCCATCTTATCTCGTTTCTGACGTACAGACCAGAAGGTAGCATCGTGCCAAGCGGTCTTCTCTACGTCTTGCGTAAACCTTGCGGCTCTCTTAGAATGTTCTGTACTCATAGTTATAATCCTGGTTATAGACCAGCAGCTAAAATTTGAACAACATGAATAAACTTAATCGGCATATTCTCCTTCTTGGCGATACCAGCCATGTGCATGAGGCACGAAGAGTCTGGCCCCGTCACATACTCAGCACCCGTAGCCATGTGGCGCTTGATCTTGTCCTCGCCCATGCGGGTAGAAACGGCAGGTTCCTCAATTGAGAACATACCGCCAAATCCGCAGCACTCATCCTTGCGCTCAGGCTCATGGATGGTGATGCCATCCACCATCTGCAGGAGGTCGATAATCTTATTGAATGACTTGATATGACGCTCAGAAGGCGAAGAAAGTCCGAGTTCTCTCACGCCGTGGCAACTATTGTGAACACTCACCACATGAGGGAACTTGCCTGGCACATGATCCACCTTCAACACATCGTGCAGAAACTCCACGATGTCCATAATCTTGTTAGAAGAAACACACTCGTGCTTACCCTTCAGTATCTGAGGGTAATACACTCTGACGTAAGCTGCACATGAAGCAGAAGGAGCTACGATGTAGTCATAATCCTTGAAGAGTTCGTCGAAGGTCTCTATCACCTTCTCCGACTTATCTTGGAATCCAGCGTTAGCCATAGGCTGTCCACAGCAAGTCTGCTTCTCAGGATAGCCCACATCCAGTCCGTAATGCTTGAGCAACTTGTATGTAGCCACACCCGCTTCAGGATAGAGGGCATCTACATAGCAAGGGACGAATAATCCGACTTTCATTGTTGTTATTGTCTATAAATCTTGTTAGCTATTGTTTACTTATTACAGCTGCAAAATTAACAAAAATCATTCAGATGAGAAAATCAAGGAAAAGGAAATTCCGATATTTGATTTTATTTAACGGACGTATTCTCATCCATAACTACTATTTTCCGCATCCCAACCTATATAGGGCATAAAAGCCGCATCCCTTAATGGGAAGGCAGTTCTTTATTAAAGCAAAACTGTCCGCCTTTTTCCAAAGACGGACAGTTGGTATAAAATTGAGGTTGGAGATTATTTTCCTTTAATTCCAATCGTCCTCCTCATCCCAGAGAGATTTGCTGCTCAAGTGATATTCCTTGGCACACGCCTCCTCAGTAGCATCTTCGTCGCTGATGTGGACGGATGCATCCATAATCTGCATACTTTCTATTATCATACACCTTATAGCTGGTTTGATATACTCTTTCATTTTGCTTGACTTTTTCATTTCTTTATTCTGTTAATTTAAAATCTTACTTTCTTTCCGTTCACGATATATACCTGTCCCTTTGCTGGAGAGGATACCCGTCTACCCATGAGGTCGTAATAAACAACAGGAGCATTGCTTCCGACATTGTCATAGATACCCTTTACGTCTGTCGTCTCGTCGTCCGCGAAGACCATCTGGTAGGTTTTGGCATAACCGCCGTCTTGGTCAAAGCCAGGAAGTTCAAGATAAGCGCGGTAGGCACCCACTTTGATAGTGGTGCTGCCCACTGGGTGGAACATGCCGTCTTTCTGGAGCACGTAGCTGCCAGTAGGAGCGGTGGTAGCTTCGAAGGTGCCTTTCAGCAGGCTGCCGTCATTGACAGGCGCCGTTGTTTTGTTGTCGTTGCACTCAAAGGTGATGACGTTCGCTTCTGCATCATCAGTCAAGGTGCGTTGGTATATGTACGACTGACCCGGCTCGATGCTCGTGGCTTCCTTAAGCATTACCTTTGCTTCTTCTGTATCATATTCGCTTATGGTATAAAGCTTGTCAAAACCCTTGAATGTGCCATCTTTGAGCGTGCTGCCAATTGGTACGCACAGAGTACCATATTTCGCTTTGGAGTTGATTCGAACGTATGGCTTCACCGTGTGCCCGTCAAATACCTTGTTTGCCTTTGTTGCTTCATATTGGTTTGGCAGATTATAGATGATAACCGATGATGGTGTATATTCAAATATTTGATCATAGTACGTGACTTTATCTGTAGAGAATTTCTCGCCCAAATAGATTTCCTTAAGCTTGCCACAATCACAGAACATCCTATACATGTTTTCTACGTTCGTTGTATTCAAACCTGATATGTCAAGTTTTTTAAGCCTGTCAAGGCTCTGGAAAGTTGATTCCATGTTTTTTACATTCTCTGTATTGGAACCTGACCAAACCAAGGTCTCCATTGACAGTAAGTTGACGAACAAGTGCGACATGTTTTCCACATTGTCTGTGTTTAAATTGTCTATGTCAAACTCTTTTAGTTTTTCGAGACCATAGAACATAAAGCTCATATCTTTCACTTGGGATGTATTGATATTTCCCAATCCTTCGATTTTCACTACTTTGTGCAAAGATGTGAAGAATCTCTCTAATGTTGTAGGAATGAACGACTTGAAGCTCTCGTCTATGACAATGTACTTCATTTCTTCTTCTTTGTTCGGAACAGCTCTGTAGATGTGCTGCTTATCAGACACCGCAAACATATTGTCGCTCATTTCCGAATTACTGACAGCCTTGAGGGTCATGGTCTTAGTGGTTTCATCATACAAAGCAACTCCACCTGTATATGAATACTCCACATTCATATTATATATGAAGGCGCGATCCGATTTAAGCCTTCCAACTTTTTCGAAAAATAGTTCCATGTTGTGTTCACCTGCGCCAAATATGATTTTAAGTTCTTTTTGTGCAAAATTGCTATATTCGTATTCAGCACTGTCAACACTGATCTTTAGGAATGCATTATCATCAACTGTAACACCGCAATTGAATGACAAGACAAACGGCTTGTCGGATTTGATGGAGAAGACTGCACTTGAATTATTATCATAACCGTTGTCTTTGCTCGACATCAATCCCTTGGAGCCTTCAGGAATGTCAACCCCACTCAGTCCATCCACAGTCAAGTCCAATGCTTCCCATGGGAATTCATTGTCTGTGATGCATTTTACTGTGACACCTTTAAAGTCAAACTGCTCATAGCGAGTGTCCACAGCACCGCAAACGGAGCATACGCCTTTTGAATCATTGTTATGTCCGGTGGCAGGTACCACTGTGGCTGAAAAATCTGCGAATTCGTTGTTAGCCGCTTCGTCGCTGAACAGTTTGTCGCATACGCTGCACTGCCAATATTCTTTCGAGCCAGTATTGGTACATGTAGGTGCCTTCGCTTCATGATATGTTAACACGTGAGGTCCAAATTCACCATCTTCCTCAACGTCTACTTCTTTATTGCAAATAGAACACATGTGCGTAGTGAAGCTGTGGCTTTTGCATGTGGCAGGCTTGGTAGATATGGTCTCGCCAAGGGCAGAACTGCCGTCAGCATTCTTGTGCCAACAGGTAACGAGTTTCAGCTCAAACTCCCCAACTTCCATGATGTCGTCCCAATTATGGCCTATGTTATGAATCATCCACTTGAAATACTTGTATGATTTGTATGGTTCTTCGACATCGCATTCAAAATCACACGATTTGTAGTTCTCGCCCTCAAGTTCTTCGTTTGGACCTTCCATTGTTCCGACTCTCCCTATAAGGGTCCAGTCACCATCTTTGCCCTCATTGTTGGCATACAGTGACCATATAGTAGGATAGCGTTCGTCTGAGCTTGATGAGGTGCGATCGCTTGCTGTTATTGTATAGCCAATAGGTGTGCCGGGCTTGCTTGCCTCAAAAATGACATATGTTCTATCACTATAATATTTACAGGACCACTTTGAAAAGTTGTCCTTCGTCTTCTTCCCGTCAAAAAGGTTTTCGTAGCCTTGGCCATCAATAACTCCATTACCACTCATACCATCAATTGCAGTGAACGTGACAGACGTGTCATACTGAGCATAGTGTGGGTCTATGGCACCGCAAACGCTACATTTTCCCTGTGTGTTGTTTTTGTGACCTACAGCTGGTATCACTGTGGCTGACAGATCGGCAAGTTCGTTGGTTTCCGCTTCGTCGCCGAACAGCTTGCTGCATACGCCGCATTGCCAGTACTCCTTATTGCCGGTTTCCGTGCATGTTGGAGCCTTAGCTTCATGATGGATTAACTCATGTGGGGCAAAATCCCCCTCGTTCTCAATTTTTATTGTATTGTTGCAGATTGAGCATTTATAGGTAGAGTAGCTGTGCTCTGTGCAGGTGGCAGGCATAGTGGAGAGAGCTTCGCCAAGGGCAGAGCTTCCGTCTTCATTTTTGTGGGTGCAGGTGATGAGTTTCAACTCAAACTCTGAAACCTGCATTACTGAAGAACCTTTGGTGGCTGTAATCTCCCACTTGAAATATTTGTACGAGCCTATACTTTCACATGTGAAGTCGTATGGCGTGTAGTTTTCGTCTTGAAGCGTGTTGTCGTCGGTGACAGCATGTATGAGTGTCCATTCGCCGTCCTCGCCCTCGTTGTTGCCATACAGGTTCCACGACTTTGGATTGCGTCCGTTTGCACTATTGTTGTCATTGCCTGTGGTTATTGTGTAGCCGACAGGTGTGCCAGGCTTGCTCGCCTCGAAGATAACGTATCTTGGGTTTGAGAACGAGCAACACCATTTTGAGAAATCACTCTCAGTTTTCTTTCCATCAAAGAGGTTCTCGTAACTCTCGCTGTCAAAGTATGTGTCACTGCCCGTGATGGCGGTGAACGTGACTGATGCGTCGTAATCAGTCTGTGCAAACATGCGTGCCGGCAGAAACAGCAACGCAAGTAACATCAACTTGAGCAAGGAGAATAATCGTGCCCCCCCAGTTTGAAATTGGCAACAGCGTTGCCTTTGGTCTTGTTTTAAGTAATTTTTCATTAGATTTTTTATTTTGTTATTAAATTTCATCTTATACTTATCTTTTTAAAAGGTTCTCTTGCCAACAAGCAACAGAACATAAAAATCTCTCACACTGCAAATATAGTGTTTTTCAAGCAAACAAGGTGTCGCATTCCCTCACAAATGTGTCGCATTCCTATGAAAAAGGTGTCGCATTCGTAGAAATGCGACACCTATAGTTAACATTTTATACCATTGCATCAAAAATATTAGGCTAAGACTTTGGTTGTTAAAAATAAAATTCGTAGCTTTGCAACAGATTAAAACAAACATTAAATAAAAAAGTTATATGGAAGCAACATTGAACCAGAACTATATCGTAGATAGCTATTGGGCGTTACTTAAAGGATTGAGTGACAATATCAAGCTATCCTTAATTAACAAATTAAGTTCCTCTTTGTTGGTAAAGAGTACAACTAATCCAGCAAAGAGACAGATGCTTTCAGATTTTTATGGAGCATTGGATGGGACATCTTTTCCTTCTATTGAAGAAATTAGAGAAGAAATGCAAGATGAGGACAAAGATATTGAAATCGAAAATTGGATAATACATTAGTTACCCTTTTCTTTTGCACCAAACATTAGGACAGCTCTACCAATCTTGGCTTTGAGGATGGCATAGAGCTGTGGACAGCTGGCATGACATATTCTTTCAGAATGCGCCCTTCAGCAGATAGTCAGCAGAAGGGGCTTTAACGATTATAGCACCATTTTTACGATATTCCAAAACAACAAATAGCATCTTAGCATGACAAGAAGAAAGGGAGGGTGTGCCATATTCAGAAACCTCATCAAGAAGCATGTGTTTCTTGATGACGCCAAGCACTTGGCGAGCATCCCATCTTGGAACTGAAGATGCGATAAAGCTGGGAACGGGAAGAGAAACCACACTCCAAGGAAATCACATCATTGCTATAGTCTGAATTCTCCAACATCATCTTTTTGGCAGCCTCAAAGCGAATGTCACTCAGCCACATTCGGAAATTAGTATGCAAGCACTGGTCAAAGTATTGCGAAAGCTCCGTCTTGCTGACATTCAAAACATTCGACAACACCAACAAGTTGACCGCACTGTCCTTATAGCCTCCCTCGGCTTTCCATGCCTCCAACTTCTCTTTGATAGTTTGCTTTTGCTCGAAAGTTGTTCCTTCGGATGGAGCCATAACCTGTTTGAGACTCACCACTCGCTCCACCTCATCGTCCAAGAGTTGCTCACTTGGCACATAGTTGTTGCCGAGCGAGATGAAAGTGACGGTGAAGAAAAGCAAGGCACCCAGCACAAAAGGTCCCACTATTAATAATAAGGTGGTGGAGAGAATGGCAAAAGGCATGACGAGGGCAGCCATGAAAAGCACCAACAGGCTCGCCTTGGAATACCTCAAGTAAGGAAGCATGTCATTGGCAGCCATGGTCTCCAACATCTTGCGCCTCTTCTGCATCTCTTGGTAAATCATGACCACATTATATACCACACTTCCCATATACAGTGCCAGCATCACGTAAAACCATATACCGATGTGAATACTGCCATTCATCCAATAGCCAATGCCAAAAGAGAGGTATATGGCAGAGCAAAAGCCAAAGATGGCAAACTTCATCTTCCTTCGCCTACTGTGAGTAGCCTCAATGTGATAGATACCCAAGGAAATCAAAGAGAAAGCCAAGGGATACACTAACATGTTGACCAAGGCTCCAACCGTGTCACCAGAAGCACGAAGTCCCCAAATCATCTGGGCAAGGTATTGAAAGGACAAGATGAGAAGTCCTATCACAATGAGCCAGCGCGAATGTTCATAACGCTTGTTCTCCCATTGTGTGTGAAGCGAACTGATTCCTAAGATAGCCGCATTGATGATCATAAAAAGGAAACTTCCAAACTGAAGTAGATATAATGAGTCCATGAATGAATTCTAATTAGTTAAATCTTTGTGCAAAGATACAACTATTTTTCCAAGCCAACAAGAGATATGTTGATTTTTAAGCGAATATTTTTCAGAAATCGTCGGAAACATTTTCCGTTTCCCACTGCGCAACGTACATTTCCCACTGCGCAACGTACATTTCCCACTGCGCAACATACATACACCACTGCGCAACAGAACTTTTCAAATGAAAATAACTTCTTATTTCTTTCGCTAACTCGGATTTTTGCAGTATCTTTGCAAACTGAAAAGAAAAAATAAGCAATGATAGTTTGTATAGCAGAGAAACCAAGCGTAGCCAAGGACATCGCCCGAATCATCGGTGCCAACTCGGCTCGCGACGGTTATATGGAAGGTAATGGATACCAAGTGACATGGACTTTCGGCCACCTATGTGAGCTGAAAGAACCAGACGATTACACCCCAATGTGGAAGCGTTGGAGCCTCTCGGCTTTGCCCATGATTCCACAGCGATTCGGCATCAAGCTCATCAACGACGAGGGCATCAAGAAACAGTTTGCCACCATCGAGCATCTGATGCAAGCTGCCGACAGCATCATCAACTGTGGTGACGCCGGACAGGAAGGAGAGCTCATCCAGAGATGGGTGATGCAGAAGGCTCAAGCCAAATGCCCGGTAAAAAGACTTTGGATTTCATCCATGACAGACGAGGCCATCAAGCAAGGTTTTGCCGAACTGAAAGACCAGAAGGAATATCAGTCGCTCTACCTCGCCGGACTCTCACGTGCCATCGGCGACTGGCTCTTGGGCATGAATGCCACACGCCTCTATACACTGAAATATGGTCAGAACAAACAGGTGCTCAGCATCGGTCGTGTGCAGACCCCTACCCTCGCCCTCATCGTCAACCGCCAGAAGGAAATAGACAACTTCGTATCTGAGCCTTACTGGGTGCTCGCCACCATCTACCGCAACACGCAGTTTACTGCCACATCGGGCAAGTTTACGAGCAAGGAAGAGGGAGAGAAAGCATTCAGCACCATCGCTGGCAAACCTTTCACCGTGACGGATGTATCGAAGAAGAAAGGTACGGAAGCCCCTCCTCACCTCTACGACTTGACTTCGCTGCAAGTGGATTGCAACAAAAAGTTCGCTTATTCCGCCGACATCACCCTCAAGTTGATACAGAGCCTCTACGAGAAGAAGTTTACCACCTATCCTCGTGTAGATACACAATACCTTACCGACGACATCTATCCGAAGGTTCCACAGATATTGAACGGTGTGAGCCAAGCCAAGGTGTTCAGCCAACAAAAATACCTGCCATTGGTGCAGCAGTTGGCAGCCTCTGGCAAGAAACTCCCCAAGAGCAAGAAGGTCTTCGACAACAGCAAGGTGACCGACCACCATGCCATCATCCCGACAGGCGTGCCACCGACAGGTCTCACCGACATGGAGGCCAATGTGTTCGACCTCATCGCCAAGCGTTTCATCAGCGTATTCTATCCTGATTGCAAGTTCTCCACCACCACCGTTTTGGGAGAAGTAGTAAACGAGGAAGGCGACAAGCCTCAGAAGATAGAGTTCAAGGTGAGCGGAAAGGAAATCCTTGAACCAGGATGGAGGGAGGTCTATGCCAAGGATGTGAAGACATCCGACGATGATGATTCCCAAGATGGCAACAGCAGCAATGATGGAAGCAACGGAGCTGAAGGAAGCAACGGAGCAAACAAAAAGGAGATAGTGGAAGAGCGAACCCTTCCTTCTTTCGTGAAAGGCGAAAGCGGCGACCACACCCCTACCCTCACCGAGAAGTGGACAACCCCACCGAAGTACTATACAGAGGCTACCTTGCTCCGTGCGATGGAGACAGCCGGTAAGTTTGTGGATGACGAGGAACTCCGTGCAGCCTTGAAGGAGAATGGCATCGGTCGCCCTTCTTCACGAGCAGGCATCATCGAGACGCTCTTCAAACGCCACTACATCCGACGCCAAAGAAAGAATTTGATGGCAACGCCTACAGGCATCGAACTCATTGACACCATCCACGAGGAGCTCTTGAAGAGTTGTGAGTTGACGGGTATCTGGGAGAAGAAACTCCGTGACATCGAGCACAAGACCTACGACCCAGGACAGTTCATCAACGAGCTGAAGGAGCAAATCAACAAAATCGTCAACGATGTACTTGCCGACAACAGCAGCCGCATCACCACTACGACAGAAGAGGACTTGAAGAAGAAAGAGCCAAAGAAGAAAAAGGCGACTCCGAAGGCGAAGGCTGTAAAAAGCCAAGACACGGCTGTTAGCGAAAAGGCACAAGCCAACAATGCAAACCAGCAGAATGCACAAGCCATCAACCTCCCTGCTGACGACAGCATCATCGGAAAGGTTTGTCCTGTTTGTGGTCAAGGTACCATCATCAAGGGAAAGACCGCATACGGTTGCAGCAACTGGAAGGGCGGCTGTAATTTCAGGCTTCCATTCGAAGAAACATAATTTGAAAAAGAATCTTCTGCAGAAAGAAATCTAACACAGAAGTATACTTATAATTCTTGGTATATAAACTCCAATTATAATATTATAGCCAACTTTGCGTTATTATATTATAATTGGAGTTTACACATTATTATATATATAAGCATTATATGTCAGTACATCAAAACATGTCAGTACATCAGACAAAAAAGCATCAGCTACTATTTTATATATCGTTGGCAGTTTGTCTACTGCTAACAGGCTGCGGCATTGACAAGAACCTGAAGAAGGGCGAGAAGTTCCTCGCTTTGGGCGAATATTACGATGCCGCCGACCAATTCAAGCAAGCTTATTCCAAGACACCCACCAAGGAGCGTGACAAACGAGGTCAGCGCGCCTTGAAGATGGCATATTGCTACGACAAGATCAATGCCACGCCCAAGGCTATCGGTGCCTACAGGAATGCCATCAGATACAAACAGGCATCCTTGCAAGACCGACTTGCCTACGCCCGTCTCCTTCTGAAAAACGGCGACTACAAGTTAGCCAACACGGAGTTTCAAGAACTCTTGGACTCACTTCCCAACGACATCTTGGTGAAGAATGGCTTGAAATCCGCCCAGATGGCACCCGAATGGAAGAAGAAAGGAAGCCGATATACGGTCAAGAAGATGGATGTATTCAATTCCCGCAGGGCTGATTACTCCCCAATGCTCTTCGGCGACGAATACGACCAACTCTATTTCACCTCCACTCGAAACGAGGCGCAAGGAGATGAGCTCAGTGGCATCACGGGCACCAAGGCTGGCGATATCTTTGTCTCTGAAAAGGATGACAAAGGGAAATGGAGCAAGCCTGAGGCTCTGACTTCGGGTGTCAACACCGAATATGATGAAGGAGCCTGCTGCTTCACCCCAGACGGTAGAGAGATGTACCTCACCCAATGCGTCACAGACCCGACGTCGCCGAGATATGCACAAATCATGACATCTCCACGTGCTGATGCCGCTTGGGGAAAAGCCACGAAATTAGAAATCAGCAAGGATACACTGAGCAGTTATGCCCATCCCGCCATCTCCCCAGACGGAGAATGGCTCTACTTCACATCCGACATGCCTGGCGGTATGGGAGGACTCGACATCTGGAGAGTCAGGATTACCGCTGCGGGATTGGGTGGTGTAGAGAACTTAGGTGAACCTATCAACACCCCGGGTGATGAGAGTTTCCCTACCTTCCGTCCCAACGGTGACTTATACTTCAGTAGCAATGGACATGTGGGAATGGGTGGCCTCGACATCTACATCGCCAAGGTTGACCCAAAGACCAAGAAATACAAGCTCTTCCATCCAGGGTATCCGCTCAACTCTGAGGGCGATGACTTCGGCATGACTTTCGAGGGTCCACACAACAGGGGCTATTTCTCATCCAACAGAAAGGACGGGCGAGGCTTCGACCACATCTATTCCTTCGAAAACCCAGAAATCGTGACTACCGTCAAAGGATGGGTATATGAGATGGGTGGATACGAGTTGCCTGCGGCACAAGTGATGGTGGTTGGCAATGATGGTACATACCAAAAATTGTCGGTCAAGGGAGATGGTTCCTTCAACATGGTCATCAAGCCACAAGTGGATTACCTGATGATGGCTTCTTGCAAGGGATTCCTCAACCACAAGGAAGAACTGCGTGTAGACTCCGCCAAGGAGAGCAAGGAATACACCCTGCAATTCCCACTGGCTTCCATCACTGCACCAGTCTTGATAGACAATATCTTCTACGACTTCGACAAGGCGACCTTGACTGCCAACAGCACCAAGGCATTGGACGAATTGGTAAGTCTCTTAAACGAGAACCCGAACGTCACCATCGAGTTGAGCGCCCACTGCGACTACAAGGGAAGTGCGGAATACAACAAGCAACTCTCCCAGCGCCGCGCACAATCCGTGGTCAACTACCTGATAGAGCATGGCATCGCCAAAGACCGACTGACCCCTGTGGGATATGGCAAGGAACAGCCAAAGACCATCCGCAAGAAACTAACGGAGAAATATCCTTGGTTGAAGGAAGGCGACAAGCTCACCCAGGAATTCATCCTCAAGCAATCGAAGGAGAACCAGGAAATCTGCAACCAGTTGAACAGAAGAACTGAGTTTATCGTGCTCCGTACCACCTATGGTCTCTTCGATGAGAATGGCAATTTGAAGAATCCACCGAAGCCAAAAGAGAAAGAGACTTCGAAGGACGATGAAGGAAGCTTCGTCTTCGAATGAAGCAAGCTTCAAAAGTCTTGGACGCTCCCTTAATAGCGAGCATCCAAGACTTTATTGTATCCCCATACACAGAGGATGGTAACCATGCCAACAAGCATCATCAACAAGTTGTGTGAATGTCCCAACAGTTCTGCCATGTGACAAAGCGACTTGGACATGGAGAGCAGAAAACCTATCCTGGAAGCAAACAAGCAGTCTTGCAATGAGACCCACGCTTGCGAAACAACCAAGAAGACGATGCCTATCACAACACAAACCAACAGCCATAGGCGTTGGAGAAGCACGACCTTGGAGTCTGGAAGCTGGCGCATCACCTTATCCGAGAACCCATGGTCTTCTATTTCCATCTGATTCCCTGCGAAGAAAGCCTCTAACAGTTTCTCGTCTTGCAGTTCCAAGATATTTACAGTCTCCAAGTCATTCCCATTCTCCATGCTATTCATTTTCTCCAAGCTATTCTTGGTTTCTTCATTCAATATATCCATACTATTTTCTCTCATAACCATTCTGTTTTAAGTAAGTTGCCAATTTTCCTTTTCCCCGCGACAGATGGGATTTCACTGTACCCGCAGCCAATCCCGTTATCTCCGCTATCTTATCTATTGCGAAACCATCCATCAGTTGCAATGTGATGCAAGTTCGCTCATTCTCACTCAATATTTGCAGTGCTTTTCTCAGATCCATTTTCAAGCCTTCCTGTGAGTTTTCCGCATTCTTCGAAGTCACGGAAGGCGTGTCCATGTCCATGGTTATCTTATGACTTCGATGATAGTCATACCACACATTGTAGGCGATGCGATACAGCCAGGTGGAGAAACCCGCCATTCCTCGAAAGGAAGTGATGTGCGTATATGCCTTGATGAAAGTATCTTGCGCCAAATCATCGCTAAGTTGAGCATCTCCCAAGGTTTGCCGTAGGAAGAAAGCACGAATAGGCGACTGATATTTCACAACCAGTTGGTCGAAAGCCTTCCGATTGTGAAACACAGCCACCTGCGCTACGAGAGAGATGTCGTTTAGTTGTTTCAATTTGATTAACCTTTCCTATTGTTGATTGACATGCTAATTCTATAGCAAACCCTATTGAGCTATCGCTTATTTAGCACTTACTGTTGCTTATCAGAAGCATCAACATCATCATTTTTCACAAAATCACCATGAATGAAATCGTTTTGACTATTGAAACCTTGGTTCTGGGATGTTCCTTGGTTCGGAGATGCTCCTTGGTTCTGGGATGATCCATAGTTCTGATAGTAAGAATTTTGGTTTAAAGGATCCTTTTGGAAGAATTTTCTGATGATAGGCAACAAACTTATCAGAATCTGCCCCACACCATAACACAAAACCAAGGCACTAAATCCAGACAACAGTCGAGATCCCCAAATACCAAACATAATAGCCAAACCGAATCCCAAGCAAGCATTTCTGATGCCTCGCTTCATCAAGTAGTCACTCGACTGCCTATCAATCGGACGAGCACTCTCCGGTATGTTCACTCCCTTATCCATTGCCATCTCCGCCAATCTCATGCGGTCGTTATGTCGGCGATACAAATAACGAAGGATGAGAAGTATAATTAGTAATGGCGCAAAGACAAAGAGGAGAGTAAAGATAACCGTGAATATTCCTACGCACCAAAGAGCGCCCTTGCCAAAAACCGATCCGATATAATCGAATGGGTCGCTGTAATTATCCACACTATATCGCGAATGAGAGTAATTGACAGGCTCATCATCTTCTGCATAGTTATCATCATATGCAGAATCGACACTTGTCGTATCGGAATAAGCATCAAACTGTTCTGCTTCTTCATCCTGCATTGCCTCCTCATCCGCTTGTTTTTTATGCTTCTGTGAGGCGTTAGCACTTTTGTCTACTTGCTCCGTAGAAGGAGTATAACGATGTTTGGGTGCAGAGGATGCCAAAGACACCTGGCCGAGTCCCATGCTCATAATGAGCGCCAATGCTACGATTGCTTTCTTCATATCTATCTTTTTTATATTTTACGATGAGTTTTATTAAATTTTCTATGTCTTAGACGCATCCGTCGCCGAAATTGTTGCAAAGAAACAAAAAAATTCTTACTTTTGCAAATGAATTCATCTCTTTTTGACTTTACACCTTATTATATATAGGAAAAGACAGGATTATACGATAGGGAGAGAGACTGCAAAGAGAGACTCTGTTAATAATATCAAATTCAACAAGATGGCTACATTACCAAAGGAATTTACCGCATACACCCGTCAGTTGATGGGCGAAGAACTCTACCAACAGTTAGAGGAAGGACTGATTTCAGGAGATACCCCTGTCAGCATCCGCATCAACCCCTTCAAATGCAAAGAAGACGTGAAAAATCTTGGCACTCCTATCCCTTGGTGTCCTGAAACAGGACGCTATTTAGGCAGTCGCCCCAACTTCACCTTCGACCCCCTGCTCCACGCCGGCATGTACTACGTGCAGGAAGCCTCTTCCATGATGGTAGACTTGGCAGTTCGCCAACTTGTTCACAAACCCGTCATGATGTTGGACCTCTGTGCAGCACCTGGCGGCAAGTCAACCGCCTTACGTGCCGCATTGCCAAAGGGAAGTTTGCTCTTTAGCAATGAGCCGATGCGCACCCGTTCTCAAATCTTGGCAGAGAATATCCAAAAATTTGGTCATCCCGACATGATTGTCACCAACAACTACCCAGCAGACTACAAGAAGTCCAAGCTCCAGTTCGACATCATCCTCACCGACGTGCCTTGTTCTGGCGAGGGAATGTTCCGCAAAGACGAAGGAGCCATCAAGGAATGGAGCCTTCAGAATGTGGAAAACTGTTGGAAACTGCAACGTGAAATTGTATCAGACATCTGGCACTGTCTCAAGCCCGGTGGCATCCTCATCTATTCCACCTGTACCTTCAACGCCCATGAAGATGAGGAAAACGTGGAATGGATAGCACAGGAATTAGGAGCAGACTTCATACGTCTCGACATCCAAGAGGACTGGAACATCACGGGCAACCTCATCGACGACACATGTCCTGTCTATCGTTTCCTTCCAGGAAAGACAAAGGGTGAAGGTCTCTTCCTCGCCGTACTGCGCAAGAAAGGAGAAGGAGACGAGGAAGAAATGAGCATCCATGAGGAGAAAAGAAAGAAAAAGGAAGCGAAGAAGGACAAGCGAAATGCCCAAAAGAACAACAATTCCAAGGCGACATCCATACCTACAGGTTGGCTGAAAACAGAAAAAGAGTATGAACCATCGCTGATAGCAGACTCCCTCTATGCGATTCCTACCGAATGGAAAGACATCTACGACAAAGCCCAAAAATCTTTGCGCATCATCCATGCAGGCATCAAATTGGGAACCAACAAAGGAAAGGACCTGATTCCTGACCAAAGTCTCGCCCTCTCCACCGAACTCGATAAGGAGCACTTCGCACAAGTTGAGCTTTCTTACGAAGATGCCATCCGCTTCCTTCGCAAAGAAGCCGTCAACCTACCTGTCGACACCCCAAGAGGTTACGTACTCGTCACCTACAACCAGATGCCTTTGGGATGGGAGAAGAACATCGGCAACAGAGCCAACAACCTCTATCCCCAAGAATGGAAAATCAAGAGCACCCATGTGCCTGAAGAAGGGACGGGAGTTTTTAGTTAGGAGTTAGGAGCCAGAAGCTATAAGTTAGGAGTTAAGGTTGACAACTTGAAAGCCTACCAAAAATTAAGATCAAATTCAATGATAAATATCATCGCCTGTTTAGACAAAGAAGGAGCAATTGGACATCAGAACCAATTGCTTTTTCATCTCCGTAAAGATATGGAGAGATTCCGCTTGCTCACCACAGGACATACTATCATCATGGGAAGAAAGACCTACGAGTCTCTTCCACATGGTGCCTTGCCTCATCGCCGGAACATCGTTATCAGTCACGATTCACTCAACTTAAGAGATTGCATCGTTTGCCATTCTTTAAAAGAGGCACTGACCCTTTGCGAAGAAGACTTGTCTTGCGTAAACGAAGTAGATACAAATAGCATAACCAAAGATGATGTTTTCATCATCGGTGGAGCAAGCATCTACAAGCAAGCCTTGCCCCTCGCTGACAGAATGCACTTAACCATCGTAGATAAAATTTCACTAAATGCAGATACTTATTTCCCGAAATGGGACGAAGAAAAATGGATGATTTGTTACAAGAAGCAGGAAGAAGAAGAAAATAAAGATACTAAAGAAAAAATCTCCTTTTCATTTATTTTATTAGAAAGAAGCAAATAGTTTCGAAAAAAAATAAGAAAAAGAGAAGTTTTTGACTTAAATCATGTAGAATTATCAGTAATTTGGTAGCAAAAACCAATAAAAATGATACATTTACAATTTATCCACCCATTAAAAACAATTATTCCCCCTACGAAATGTAACTTTGTTGTATCTTTGCATCAGTTAAACATAAAGACGTTGTGAAACGTTGAGAATCATCTTTTACTTATACAATATATATTAGAGAATATATCAAAAAGCCTGCTTGATTAAGCAGGCTTTTTTGTTTTTATACACCCTTTATAAAGATGCCCCATAAGAAAGCGCATTGTTGCATTACAAGGATGCGCTTCCTTACGACACAACAATGCGCTTTTATAGCTCACATAAATGCGCTTCCTCAAACAACAAGAATGCGCTTCCTTAAAAAGCAGGAAGCGCATTCTCTAAAACGATGGGGATACAAACAAGCATCACCCTCAATTTATCTATTATTTAAATCAATTCACAGCCTCTGAATCATCCTCTTCAGGCTCCTCAATGTCCGCCAAAGGCAACTGGCGGTTGATGGCTGCATTAAAGGAAATGATGGTCTCACTACGAGACAAGCCCAATGGCTGCAACTTGTCGTGAATGATTTCCAAGAGATGATGATTGTTGGTTGCGTATATCTTGATGAACATGTCCATACCACCGGTAGTGTAATGACACTCCACAACCTCAGGAATCTTCTTCAAGGCTTCTACCACTTGGTCGAAATTCTCTGGGTTCTTCAAGTACAAGCCCACATAAGCACATGTCTCATAACCGATCTTCTCTGGGTCGATGATAAACTGCGAACCCTTGATAATACCCAAGTTAGTCAACTTAGCCACACGCTGATGGATAGCCGCACCGCTCACATTACAAGCACGTGCTACCTCCAAAAAAGGAATACGAGCATCCTGAGAAATCAATTTCAGGATCTGACGGTCTAAAGAATCTAATATTTGTTTTGACATAATAATTATAATTTGCTTGCAAAGTTACTACTTTAATTTAATATCTGCAACTTTTTCAGCAAATTTAATTATAAATTCACTTTATTTTCCGTTTTCAACAGCAGAATAGTTGATACGCAAGGCCTTTGCTTGACGTAATGCTTGTTTTACATCAGTGATAACGCCCATTTTGGTATGCTTGTCTGCCTTGATGGAAACGGTCATCGCCTGCTGGTCCTCTGCAGTCATGCGATTACGCTCAGCACTGATGTAATCCATGATTTCAGCTGGTTCTACGTACTTGTCATTCAACTGAACACAGGTTTCTCCCCCATGCTGCCCATGGCGTGCCATAGGCTTACCTATATATATATAGCTGACCGCCGACTTCTTGGTCAGGCGAGTCAATTCCTTGCCTTGTGGCACCTGATACTGTACCTTGACTGTTTCATGACGCATGTGAGTGACAATCATAAAGAAGAAGAGCACCGTAAAAATCAAGTCTGGCAAAGAAGAGGTATTCAAAGCCGGAACCTCACGTGAATGGCGGCGAAACATGATACTCATTGCTTTCCTCCTTTCTGCTCCTCAGCAGAAGCATCAATGCTCTTGTCTTCCTGAGCAGTAGCATTGGCATACGACTCGGTGATACGCTGTGGGCAAGCCTTGCGCACCTTTTCCTTTTCAGCAGTCGTCAAAGCCGAGAAAGCCTTGCCAAAATGCTTTTGAGCATATTCATCCTTGATTTCATTATACGCCATCATGATTTGGTTCTGCATCTGGAAGTACAAATCATAGTCGGCATCCCTGTCGCTCTCGATGGATATCAGATGACGATTGCCCAAACGATGCACAAAGCGCACGATTTCACCCTTCAAATGAGCAACATTCGTTGGCTTGTCATTCAAAAGAAGTTGGTTGTCCTTGGTCACATGCAAAGCCATCAAGGTAGACTTATCCACCACCGACTCCTGTGGGGCAGTCTTCTGTGGTTCTGGAGAAGGCAAAAGACGGAACAATCCCTTGTCAACATCCATGGAGGTGGTGACAAGAAAGAAAATCAACAGCATGAAAGAGATATCTGCCGTTGATGCGGTGTTCAGTCCAGGGACTTGTCTTTTCCTTCTTTTTATAATCATTTTCCTAAGCTATTGCTATCCGTTTTCTTTTATCTAAAAAGTATCTTCTTTCTAAAAGTATTATTTTTTTTTAAAAGAATCATTTCTTTCCTTTTCTAATGTAGCGAGTCGTACCAAACAAGACTGCCACAAAAGCTCCCAACAGCATCACAAGGGATGTATCCACAAACATATCCGATGCCTTCAGCCAAGTCCAATCATCAAAGGGACTTCCATTGACCTTGATAGATGCAGAAGAACCTAAGAGGAAGGTAACCACCAAGAGCAGGAACGTTGTCCCCCAAGTGAACCTGAAGATTTTCTTCTCTGGCACACCATAGGAAGCTGATTTTCCCTTCTCATTATCACGATACCCTTTCACGATGGCAAAGACTGCCAATCCAAAGGCGAGGACGAGCAAAAGCCACATCATCGCTATCAGGAGGTCTGTAAACAAAGGCGCATTAAAGTCTGGATTCTCATCGAAAGGCATGTCATAGCCTATCAAGAAGAACAAAGCAAAGACTATCACCGACAAGCCCACCAAGAGATAGAGCACACGTTGGGAAATCTTTTCCGTCGACCAAGTTTGAATATTTTTAATCTTCATTCTTATACTTTGCAATAATGTCCATCAAAGAGATGGCTGATTCCTCCATCTGACTGGTGATATGCTCAATCTTAGAAAGGATATAGTTGTAGAAAACTTGCAAAATCAAGGCGACAATGATACCGAAGATGGTTGTAATCAAAGCCACCTTCATACCTGACGCCACGATGGTAGGACTGATGTCGCCTGCCTGCTGAATCTGGTCGAAAGCCATCACCATACCGATGACGGTTCCCAAGAATCCAAGGGAAGGAGCCATTGCTATGAACAGCGTAATCCAAGAACAGCCCTTTTCCAAGTTGGCTACCTGCACCGAACCATAACTTGACACGGAGCGCTCGATGTCGCTCATCTTGTCCTTGATGCGCAACAAGCCTTGGAAACAGATGGAAGCCACTGGTCCTCGTGTATTTCTACACAACTCCTTGGCACCCTCGACATCCCCCGAAGCCATTTTCTCATCAATATCCAACATTAATTTCTTTGCATTAATCTCAGAAAGGCTCAAATAGACAATTCTTTCTATACAAAAAGCCAAACCGATGATCAAGGCGATAGCCACAAGAGACATGAAACCAGCGTTTCCCTCAATAAACTTAGTCTTAAGAGCTTGATGGAAACCCATCGTTTCTTCCTGTGCCAACAAAGGCAATGAAGAACTTATCATGAATATCAATATTGCGAAACGCGCAATAATAGTATGTACCTTCATAATCTTTCTACTAAAAAATAAGCGGAAAGAGGGGGATTCGAACCCCCGAACCGGTTTTGCCGGTTACACGCTTTCCAGGCGTGCCTCTTCAGCCACTCGAGCACCTTTCCTTCAAATGCCGAAAAGCTTTTCGCAATTCGACTTGCAAAATTATCGCTTTTCACGCAAACCACCATATTTTAGGCTTCTTTTTATATTTCTTTAAGAGATTTTTGACTCTAAAACCAATTTCTCAAGAGATTTTTGACTCTAAAGCCAATTTCTCAAGAGATTTTCAAAAGATTCATTGAAACTCTCCCAAGGAAATGCCTTAGGAGAGTTTTATCCCGAAGACACGTTCTACCGTGCGATTCGTTGCCGCAGCGAAAGTTTCTTCTTCTACGCTATAAGCCGCAGCCAAGGTTTTCAACACCTCCACGACATAGGCGCTCTCATTGCGCTTGCCACGATAAGGAACGGGAGCCATATAAGGGCTGTCGGTCTCCAACACAATCCTGTCCAAAGGAACCACGGCTGGCAAGTCTTCCCGCAGATGACTGCTCTTGAATGTCGAGACTCCTCCCACGCCAAGCACAAATTTATCGAAAGTCAAGAGTTCTTCCGCTTCTTTCTGGTTTCCCGTAAAGCAATGGAAGACTCCACCTGGAAGTTCTTTCTCGTACTGGCGCAAGAGACGAACCATCTCATTCTGCCCTTTTCGGCAATGGATCATCAGAGGCAGCTGGGTTTCCACCGACCATTTCACTTGTTCCTCGAAAGCCTCCAGCTGTTCTTTTTCGAATTCCCGGCTCCAATAGTAATCCAAACCGACCTCTCCCACGGCTATAAAATCCTTCACAGAAACAGACTTGCACGCATTTTGCACGCTTTTGCCTTTTTCTATGATATTTTCATCCGAGTTGGATTCCGCAAGATTTTCATCCGAATTGGATTCTGCAAGATTTTCATCCGAGTTGGATTCCACGATATGTTCGTCTAAGATTCTCCTCAACTGCACCAACTGCTCCTTCCAATCTTCTTTCACCTCCTCGGGATGCAATCCTATCATCGGATAAGCATAACCTGGATATTCACGGCTGAGTTGCAGCACTGCCTCCGTGGTCTTCACATCTATGGCTGGCAAGAAGACGGCACCGATGCCTGCAGCCTTGGCACGGTCGAAGGTCTCGGCACGGTCCTCGTTAAACTCCTCCCCATCCAAATGGGTATGTGTATCTATAATCTTCATATATGTTTCTCCTTCTATGAATCTTAGATTCTATCAATCATGGATATGAATAATAATTCATGAATATTAATAAATATGTGGCTCGTGGCGACGATAATAATATACGACGCCATATTCTCGGCAATGGTTGAAGCGAGTCTCAGGAGGTTCGCTTGCAAAATGCTGTTCGATTTGGTTCCATAGGTCAAGCAAGACCTCGTCCACCTTTGGACGCAACTCCTGTAGTCGTTCCAAGGAGCGGTTGGACTTCAGCACCAAGGCACGCTGGCGCTCTATGATATCCTTGTAGATGTCATAATGCGTACTCACCATGCCAATGGTGGGGTTATAGATAGGTCTTCCGCCCTTCTTCAAACGGGCTTTTTCACCATCTATCACCTTCTGTCCCCACTCCAACAAGCCATCCACGGTCTTGATGTTGGGCACCGTCGAGCTATCCTCCTGCAAACCATACAACAGCAGGTGCTGACGCTTCACCTCTCCCCTCTCCACGGCCAAGAACAGAACCTGCAAAAAGTGGCTCACATACATATAAGCATTCTTCTGCAACTTATCTATCTTAGCAGTGAAACGGCTCTGCGCCTTCACGTTCATACGATTCTGCTCGTATGCAGTGAGCAACTTATCATAAGCAGGTTGAGCATCATTGATGGTTTTCCAGTCAATGAAGCGGTCTCTTACCGTATAAGTAGCATTGTTGTCCAAAAGCGTTTTCAGCGCCTTCAGTCTTGCGGCATCAGTCTTGGGAAGTCTTCTATATGGCACTTTTCTCCTTGTTTTTATCTATGATTATGTTATACTTTCGATTGCGACAAAAAACACTCGTTTTTTAATACTGTCGCTTCATCATCTTCTGTGCATAATTGCGCAGTTCCTCCTTGCGAGCGGCATCCACCTCGACAGCGTCAAGATACTTCTTGCTGTTCTCGAAGTAATAGGCGATTTTCTCTTGCGCCAACTTGTCAATACCTATTTCATTATAGAGACGGGTGACTGCCTCCACCTTTTCATCCCTGTCGAAGTCGTGTGCATTCACCCATTTCTCCAACTCCTTCTTCTGCTCGGCATTGGCGAGGTTGAAGGCATTGATCAACATAAAGGTCTTCTTGTTGGAAGTGATGTCGCCGCCAATCTTCTTTCCAAACACCTTTGGGTCACCATAGACATCGAGATAGTCATCCTGGAGTTGGAAAGCCAAACCGATTTGCTCGCCAAATCGATAAAGATTCTCCGCATCTTCCTCAGAAGCATCTGCGAGGATGGCACCTATCTTGAGGGCACAAGCCAAAAGAACACTGGTCTTGAGACGAATCATCTCGATGTATTCCTCCTCCTTCACGTCGTTGCGGTTCTCAAATTCCATGTCATACTGCTGACCTTCGCCTATCTCCAAGGCAGTCTCAGTAAACAAGTGCAATACCTTTGCGAGATGCTGATTGTCACACTGCGCCATACGCTCATAAGCCAACACCAACATGGAATCGCCTGAGAGAATGGCCGTGTTGTCATCCCATTTTTTATGAACCGTTTGATGACCGCGGCGCATGTCTGCGTTGTCCATCAGGTCGTCATGCAACAGCGTGTAGTTGTGGTAAGTCTCCAAGGCGATGGCATTCATGAGAATCTTCTCTGGGTCTTCCTTGAAAAGATTGTAAGCCAAGAGCATCAACGTAGGACGAATGCGTTTGCCACCCATCGACAGCACATACTTAATGGGTTCATAAAGCGAAGCTGGTTTACGCTCGTAAGCCAAATGGTTCAAGAACTCGTTGACCATGTCTAACATTTCATCAGCAGTCTTCATAATTAAAATACTTATTAATAGATGATAGAATTTAATTTCATTGTTTATATTAAGCGGTACATGTCAATGTCGCAGTGCATCACAACGCGAACACCACTGGCACCGCAATCATCGTTCGGCACACCTTATTATTATCCATGCCTGGTTTCCACTTCGGCATCATCTTCATCACCCGGAGTGCCTCCCTGTCGAGAATGGGATTTGCCGATTGACTCACCTTCAGGTCAGAGACCGTGCCATCTTTGTTGACGATGAATGCCACCACCACCGTTCCTTGTATCTTGCTCGTCTGTGCAGCAGGCGGATACTTCAGGTTCTTAGTCAACCATTGCATGAACATCGACCAACCGCCGGGGAAGACAGGAATCTTCTGCACCACCGTAAAGTTGATGGGAGCCTCAGCCACAGCAGAAGAGTTTGCATTGTCGACCGCTGTCTCGGGGGCTGCCTCCTTCACATTGGCACCTTCCACGGCACCCTCGCCATCCCCGATGACCAATTCACTGGTAGTCGTATTGATTTTCTGAGGAGTCTCCTCCACCTTCTCCGCCGCCTTCACCTCCTGGGTGATAGACTTGGACACAGGAGCGGAAGGAGCCTCGGCAGAGACCATGTCCTTTTGTTCCGTAGGCATGGACATCTCCAAGTCTTGCGCCAATTCCTCCATGTCATCAGAATCCCAGTCTGAGTCTTGCGAGTTGCTATGATACTGCAACCCGACAAACAGGAAAGAAAAGGTGAGAAGAAGACCAAGCAGGAAAAAAGTTACCCGCTTGTCATCCAACCTTGCACTGTCCGACTTCTTTATTTCCACTTTTTATTTTATCTTTTTTATTCGGTTTTACTTATGTTTAAGAAAAGTTTTTCTTTTCATTTTACTCCCCCAAAAACAAGTTGCATCTTCCTTTTTTATAAAATGCCACTACAATATTTGAAGCCCTATTCCGTTATTTTATACGAAATCATTGCAAAATTACTTCTTATTATTGAAAAAAGCTGTATCTTTGCAAAATAATTAGATAATTTAAATGAAAAAAGTTGTTTTTTTCGCTCTATTGACGTTTTTTGCAGCCTTTGCACATGCTCAAGAGAGCCAAACCGGATATAATTTCCTCCGCTTGCCTGTCAGTGCTCATGCCGCTGCCTTGGGTGGAGACAACATCACCTTGGTAGAAGATGATGAAGCCCTCATTTTCCATAACCCAGCACTCCTCGCATCCGTCAGCGACAAGACCATCAACCTCAACTACATGAACTATATGTCGGGAGCCAACACGGCTTCTGCCTCCTTCAACCGTATCGTGAAGGAAAAGGTTTCCTGGGCTGTCTCCGCTCAGTTCATCGACTATGGCAAGATGAAGGAAACCAACGAGAGCAACCAAATCTTGGGTGAGTTCTCAGCCAAGGACATTGCTGTGGCTGGTTACTTCTCTTATATGTTGAGCAATCGTCTTGTTGGTGGTATCGCCGCCAAGTTCATCACCTCCTACATCGGCGACTACAATTCCATCGGCGTGGGATTCGACTTGGGCTTGAACTACTACGACCCTGAGCGCGAGTGGTCTCTCTCCGCCGTGGCAAAGAACTTGGGTGGACAGCTCAAGGCATACGAAGAGGACTATGGCAAGATGCCTATCGACGTACAGGTGGGTATCAGCAAGCGATTCATCCACACTCCTCTCCGAGTTTCCGCCACGTTTGTCAACCTCAACGACTGGAGCAAGAGTTTCAAGACTCACCTCGCCATTGGTGCCGACCTTCTGCTTTCCGACCAGATATGGGTAGGTGGCGGTTACAGTTTCCGTAGGGCGGATGAGATGAAGATAGAGAGCAGTACCGACGAAAAGGCAAGCAGTCATGGAGCAGGTCTCTCTTTTGGTGGTGGTATCAACTTGGAGCGCTTCCACCTGAATGTCGCCTACGGAAAGTACCACGTCAGCAGCAGTAGCCTGATGGTGAACCTCGGTTATTCTTTATAAATCGGCTCTTCTTTAAGAAGAAGTATAAATAAAGATGTATATATAAAAAAGATGTATAAATAAAGATGTATATATAAAAAAGATGTATATAAAATATAAAGCAAGAAGAAGATTTATATAAAACAAGCATAAGAACCCTATAAACAAAGGAAAAAAATGAAAAAGATAACAATAGCTATTGATGGTTATTCATCATGCGGCAAAAGTACAATGGCCAAGGACTTGGCTAAGGAAGTAGGTTACATCTATGTGGACACAGGTGCCATGTACCGTTCCGTCACCCTCTATGCCTTGCGCCACCAGCTCTTCAACGAGGATGGCTCCGTGAAGACCGACGAACTCCAGCGAGAGATGGCCAACATCAGCATTTCTTTCAAGCTCAACACAATCACGGGCACTCCCGACTGCTATCTCAACGGTGAGTTGGTAGAAAAGGAAATCCGTTCCTTGGAGGTATCCAACCATGTGAGTCCAATCGCTGCCGTACCCTTCGTCAGAGAGGCACTTGTCGCACAACAGCAGAAGATGGGCAAGGAGAAAGGCATCGTCATGGATGGCCGCGACATCGGCACCACAGTCTTCCCAGACGCTGAGTTGAAGATTTTCGTAACCGCCAGCTCACAAGTAAGGGCACAGCGCCGATTCGACGAGCTCAACGCCAAGGGAATGCCAGCCAAGTTTGAGGACATCCTCAAGAATGTGGAAGAAAGAGACTACATCGACACACATCGTGAGGTTTCCCCATTGAAACAAGCAGAGGATGCCATTGTCTTGGACAACAGCAATATGACCATTCCTGAGCAAAAAGCCTGGTTGATGGCTCTCTTTGAGAAAACATTAGCAAAAATCTGTTAAATCGCTCCGTTTCGGCTATAAAAAAGCGAAGTTTATTGAATACCATTTGGAGATATGCCGACTTTTTTATAAATTTGCAAACAAATGACAAGGTAGTAATGATATAGATTATAAATTTTGAGTTAATTACTGTTTTTTGAAGGTGATAGGTCTTCGTGAGAAGACGTATCACCTGTTTTTATTTCTATAGCAGCAAGAATTTATAATTTATTATTTAATATAAACTCCTTGCACTCCTCCATCAACCATTTCGGCGTACTGGTTGCCCCACAGATACCCACCGTCTCCGCCTCTTTCAACCAATCCATATTGATTTCCTCGGCACGCTCTATCTGGTAACTGTTCTCATTCACACTCTTGCACTCCTTGAAAAGCACCTTACCATTGCTGCTCTTTCGCCCACTGACAAACAAGATGACATCATGCTTGCTCGCAAAGTTGGCGATATTCGGCATACGGTTAGCCACCTGACGGCAAATGGTATCAAAGCTCTTGAAGGTTGCCCCATCCACGATATGTTCCTGACAATACTCGATGATATGATGGAACTCATCCAAGCTCTTGGTGGTTTGCGAATAGAGATAGATGTCCCGACCGAAGTCCAAGCCTCCCGTCTCATGCAATCTCCTCACATCCTCAAACTTCTCCACCACGATGGCATGGCTCTCGGTCTGTCCCACCAATCCCAACACCTCGGCATGTCCATTCTTGCCAAAGATGACAATCTGTGCCTCTGGGTTGCTCACATATTGTTTCTTGATGCGTTTCTGCAACTGGAGCACCACAGGACAGGTGGCGTCGATAATCTCTATCTGGTTTTTCTCGGCAAGGGCGTACGTCTCTGGTGGCTCACCATGGGCACGGAGCAATACCTTCACACCATGAAGCCGTTTCATCTCCTCATGGTCGATGGTGATGAGACCCGCCTCATGCAGACGCTCCACTTCCATGCCGTTATGCACGATGTCGCCCAAGCAATAGAGCTTGCTGCCCTTTGCCAACTCCTCCTCTGCCTTTTTGATGGCAGTGGTCACTCCAAAACAGAAACCACTGCCATTGTCTATCTCGATTTGCACGATGATTATTAATTCTTATTTATTAATTATGATTTATTAATTCTTAATCAAAACTCTAACGGTCACCTTCGCATGGTCTGGGTCATTAGTGATCATGAGGATTCTTGGATTCTTGGCACGCGACTTTCTCAACTCCTCTGCCACGGCGGTCACCTTCAACTTCACGGTCTCTCCCGGAGCAATCTTGCTCTTCTTGAGTTGCACTTGCAATCCCGTGGTAAACATCTGCATGCTTCTGATGTCAAGTTCCTTCTTGCCCATGTTGGTTATCGTGAGCTCGCCCTTCAACTTCTTCTTGCCATTGAAGCTACCCAAGTCAAGGGTTGTAGATGACATCTCCATCTTCGGAGCCTGCGACTTCTGTTGAGCAGTCATATTGTCGAAGTCTGGCAAGAGAACGGCAGACACCACGATTTCCTTCTCGGCAGAAACCTTGTCACCTGGACGCTCACCAAGATAGACGGAGGTCTGGTTCAAACCGAAGTCACGGAGTTTCTTGGAATCCAAGATAAAACTGATTTCTGCAGAATGACGAGGAGCCAACTTGGATGGAGAAACCACAGCCGTGAGATAGTTTGGCAAGTGCATCACCACAGGCTCCATCGCCTTGTCTGTAGGATTGAAGATGTGGATGCGCTGTACAGGACGGTCGCCACGATTCACGTCATCAAACTCCACCTCCACGTTGTCTGCCTTGATATCGCCCAACAACTGGTCATACTTTCCAGCGAAAGTCGTCACGTTATCCACTACCTTTCCACGCATCAAGAGCATGAAAGGTTTTTCCGAAGCATTGCTATAGATGCCTACTTGCTTGTTGAAGGTACCCATCTGCTTGGCATCATAGACAGCCTTTACCACAAAGCTCTCGCCCGGTGCCACACTTCCCTTCGGATATTCCACCGAGGTACAGCCACAACTCTTGAGCACCTTATCGATGACCAAAGGTTTGTTGCCCTCGTTCTTCATCTGAAACTCAGCGGTCACGGGGTTGCGAAACAACACCTGTCCGCAGTCCACCACCTCATGCTGGGTTGTTATCTTCTGTGCTGATGCCGACAACGCCAATAGCGATGAGAGCATCAATATATTCATTCGTTTCATAATATTTTATTTTTTAATGTTCATCTGATACCCCTCGGTGCGACCGCCGAACTCAGGGCTGTAAGTACACTCCACGGTGCAAGAACCTGAGCGATAGTCGCCCTCACGGTCCACATAGTATTCCATTTCTACCACGTGCTTACCTTTAGACAAACGCTCGAAATAGAAATTTGTTGTGTAGTCTCTTGGAGAAACATAGCAGCCGATACCCCACTGATAACCGCTCAACTGACTTACTGGCTCCAAACAAGCAGCACGCTTGTCCACCACTTTCACGAAGTCGTAGTCACGGTCGGCATTAAGAGTCAAGACCACCTTCACCTTGTCGCCCTTCTTGGCTTCTGAGAGTTTCTTTCCGCCATCACCATGGGCATCCACGGCAACAATCTTGCGAGAAATCTTGATGCCAGACTCGGCAGACGCGATTTCGGAAATCGGTTGCTTGAACTCAGCGTAAACGGCACCCCAACTGGTGTAGTTGCTCTTCTTGTCGATAGTCAAAGTCTTGGCAGTCCCCTTTCTCTCGGTCTTTACATATCCCAAGGTCGTTGAGTCCTTAGGCATCTCCAAGGTCTTGCCATCCAGTTTGAGCACGGCGTTTTCTGCCTTTCTGTTCCAGTTATTCTCATTTCCTACCATGAAAGCATAGACCGCATCCACGGTATTCACTGGGTTGTCCCAAGCCTGGGTACGCTTGCTCATCAAGAGCCAACGTTGCATCTCCTCGATGACTTGCTGATTGCCGACAACAGGCGAAGCCGCTGATGAAGCCGAGATACCTTGCGCATCCAAAGTCTGGAATGCCTCGATAGCAGCCACCTCTGTAGGAATCTTATAGTTTCTCCAACTATAGTAAGCCTTGCGACTATCGTAATATCTGCCCATATCCTCACGGTAAACAGAGTATTCCTCGATGCTCTTCAAGTAATCCGCAGCCACCTGAGGTTGCTGGTTTTTGGCAAGCACCACGGCAGCCTTCGCCTTACCGAAGATGGTTAGTCCACCTGTCATCTTCTCTATCTTTCCTAAGAGATATGTCTTGTCAGCCTTGTCTGAGGCATTGAGTTTCGTACCATCCATCGAGATGACATAGAGATAATGCAAGGCCATCTCACTTGGAGTAGCCTGATAAGGCTCACCCTTCTTGCCTTTCTCCGCATGAGTTCGGGCTGCCTCAGCCTCTTCCTTCTTCATATCCCTTACCTCTCGGGCTGTCATCGTGCGCAGATAAGCGATGGCACTATGGAGCATACTTGAAGTAGAAGACTGCTTGCCCACAACGGCGTTGAGACGAACCATCATCTCTGCCACAGCGGTAGTCATGTATCTACTGCCACTCATGCCCTTCCACCAAGAGAAGGAACCATCCTTGTTCTGGAGTTTCTCCAAGAGAGCGACATACTTGTTTACCTTCGTCAACAAAGTATCGGAAGCTGATGTCAAACCATCCTCATCATTGATGTCCTTGGCATTCACGTTTACTGTCTTCTGTATATGACGGCTGATGGTGTTGGCATAGATCGCTGCCATCAACGAGATGACATCCTCCTCCGTTGGGTTGCTGATGGCAGGCAATGCCTTCATCATCAACCAACTTGGATTGTTGGTATACTCCACGGTCACCTTCATATCCTTGTCTGCCTTCACCTGTTTTCCGTCCTTGTTCAAGAACAACTTACTGAGGTCGAAGTCCTTCTTGCCTGCCTCATGGATGGTGATAGGAAGCGTATTGACAACAACCTCCTTGTCGCTCAATACAGGCAGATAGTGCTGTTCGCCATCGCTGTAGCCATTGCCAGCCACTACCACCTTATTAATATAGGTGCCCTCAGCCAAACCTTCCACCTCAAAGTTGACGGCAGCGGTTCCATTGGCATCCACATTGTATTTCTGTTGTTTCTGCCATACCACCTTATTCGTCTCTGGGTCGATGATTTGCATACGAGCCTCACCGCTCACCTTTTTGTCGGAAGTATTGAATACCTTTGCCACGAGCACAGCCTTGTCGCCTTCACGCAGGAAACGAGGCAGGTTAGGCTGCACCATCACGGTCTTCTTAGCCACCACCTCGTCGGTCAACAAGCCATTGCGCATCTCCTTGTCGTGCGCCAATGCCATGAACTTCCACGTAGTGAGGCTCTCTGGCAAAGTAAACTTCAAGCGCACATTGCCTTTGGCGTCACTCTCCAACGCAGGATTCCAGAAAGCGGTCTCGTTCAAGTTCTCACGCACCTGTACTTGGTCTAACGATGGAGTCTTTTCTGCAGCACCTGCTGTTTCTGTCCCCACAGCCATATCCGCTGTAGCATATTCCATAGAAGACAGTTCGTGCGCTTGCATCTTTGCCATCATCGGAGCAGCACTGCCCACGCCTCGAATATAGATTTTCTTGCTTCCTACAGCGATGTCATTCCTTACCGTTGGCACGGTACGACCTCTACTTTCCACAGCACTCTCATACAAAACAGCTCGCTCATAAGCATTGAATATTTTTGACGAGAATCTATCTACATCCAAGTCTGCCTCCTCATAATACTTGGTAGGATATGCGCCATAGAAATTCATCAGCGATGGATAGAGATTATTCTTCCAATAGCAGTTTGGCAGAGATTGATAGAATCCCAACGACATCTGCCAAGTATGCTTCATCAGTTGGTCGAGCGACTTATCATAGAGCACACTCAACAACTGTGCCTTGGCTGGTTTGCCATCCGACGTCGTGATATTCAAGGTCCATTCCTCCTTTTGTCCAGGAGTAAGACGGTTGCGGAAAGTCTTCCATGTCACATTCAGTTTCTTTTCTGGCAGAGGACGGGCGATGCTCATCTTATTCGAATAGCACTTGCCCTCCTTTACGAAACTATAGTTGACGACCACACCCGAAGCATATTCTGGTTTGTAGGTGAAAGGCAAGGTGATGATGCTGTCACCAATTTCCCAAGCACCTTTCTCCAACAGTTTATTGCCTGCGATAATAGAGTATACGATGTGTACGCCATTCTCTGAAGAACCTATCTGAATATATGCTGGTTTGCCATCACGAGGGAAAGTTTCCGCAGTCTGGTAGCTCCAGTGCATGGTCTTCTCCATCGGATGGGTATCAGCCATACTAAAGAGCACGAACTTCTGTTGGATGGTATCCTTTTCACAGATGGCCTCCAACAAATGCTCACCCGAAGTCCAAACGGAAGACTTGCTAAAAGCACCCTTGTCAAAGGCATATTCCTTGATAGCTACAGACACGTTCGTGGCAGCCGTCATCCATTCGCCCTTGTCGATGCGATAACGCAACTCACTGCCTATCTCCATACCACTTGCATTGCGATAAGAGAAAGTCACCTGGCGCAAACTATCTGTCTCGATGCGCTTTGGCAGGTCACAACTGAATGCCGTAGCCTTCGTACCGAGCGGCAGAGTCATCTCGCCGCTATGGCTCTCGCCACTCTCATCGGTCACGACAGCCTCCACATCAAAGTTGTAGAAACGTGCTTTGCGCAAGAACGCAGCGATGTACTCTGGGTCACGGGATTTCACCACCGGCTCTAAAGGAACCTCCACGTCGAAGGTGCCATCCTCACGGGTAGTACCCGTTCCATGATGCACGACCTCATTGGAAGAAGCATCACCCCACCACCAAAGTGAGTTGCTGCGAGTTACGCTATAAGTCACTTTTGCTCCTTGCACAGGCACACCAGCGTATGTCTTTGCCGTAGCTTTCACTACCACGGTATCGCCCCAATTATATTTCTGGTTGACCTTCGGGAAGGTAATCTCGAAGGTTGGTCGCTTGTATTCCTCTACCGTAACCATGCGGATGGCTTTCGGCTGATTGCGTTCTCCACCAGTGAGAAGCACGATGTAACGACCTGGCTCTGCGTTCTTTGGCAACTCAAAATCCGCAGAGGCTGTACCATATTGATCCGTCTTCACCTGTTGGGTAGCCACCACCTGATTCTTATTGTCATGCAACTCAAGTTTACCGTCCACTCCCGACTGCGCCTTGGCATCCGAACCCTTCATTCGGAAAAATCTCACAGCAGCAACATGTATGGTCTGTCCCGGACGGTAGATAGACCGGTCTGTATAGATTTCCGCATTCTCCACCGTATCTTTCTGCTCATAATAACGAGTGCGAGACAGATAAGTCCACTCGGCAGGGGTATACTTGTCGGTATTCGTAGTGATAAGCACATCCCCATCTATGTTCTTGGAATATGCCTCGCCATTCTCATCCGTGGTAAGGCGGGCACGCACCACACGCTTGTCCCTGCCCGACTTGGAATCATACCTGCTGTCAAGCACCTGAATCTTCGCCCCCGGTATAGGCTGTCCCGTGGTTGCACTCACCACCACATAGCGATGCCTGTCATCAGGCAACTGCTGTGACATCAATGCCAAGTCGCTCACATAGAAGAGTTGGCGATCAGACTTGATGCTCGTATTGTCAGAAGAGACTTCCATTAGATAAGCACCTAAAGGCAGCCCCGCTATCTCGATACTGTCCTCCACAACATCATAGTTGGGATGACCATAAAACTGCATCGACTTTTCTTTCTGGTGCAGCGGTGTTGTCTTCTTCATCAACATCCTGTAAGTTGCCTCGTCGCTGACATCATAGTGATTGTCGGCAGTGATGTCGATGCGTGAGATACTCAACTTCAGGTTTTGCAGGTTTCTCACCTTTACCTTGAGCCATTGCTTTTGGTTGGGACGAACCACATCTTGCAGTTCACGCACCTCAAACATCGGTTCGGTGAGTCGTTTTTGTGCATTGCGCAATACATTCATTCTCGACCAACCACCCCACTTGTTCAGGGCATAGTTGATATAGTTGAGTTTATCCAATGCCGTAGCGTCAGTGGCTCCTTCCATAAAGCGATAGTGCTCCACGGCGAGTTCTCCAGCCTGCGGAATGTCTTGGTAGACATGGATGAGCGAGTCGATGGTATTGAGATACTTCGATTTCCTCACCTCTTTCGTGTCCGCCTGACGGTCCTTTTGGGTGATTTCGAAGGCACAGAGACATGCAGCCCCACGATTGCCCACCTTATTATAATAGGTGTACATCTTCTGGTAAGCCTCCTTGGTGTCAGCCTCGAAACCTATCAGATGCAACATATCGTTATTGAAAGTGCTTCCATCCATGCCCTTGAGCGTCAAAGGCACATACTCCGTGGAATAATGCTTTGCCAAGAGTTCTGGATTCGCCAAAGCCTTATCGAAAAACACCTTGGAAGAATCTTCCATCTCATAAAAGTCATCAGGATTTTTTAAGTAAACATGTCCTATTGAATTTTCAGGTAGGAGACGAGCGAGTTTGCCCAACGTAGCGTAACGCACAGCTTTCATCATCGGGTCTTTCTCGGCTACAGCCTGAGCATACAACCTCCGTAGACGAACCGATGCTGAGTCTGCAGAGATAGCTGAGGAAAGTATCGCCTGGCGCATCTCCGCTGCCAAGAGTTGTCCATAGTCCTTCGACACGGTCGCCTTGTCCGCTATCTTCTGCAAGACGGCAATCTCGCTCTTCGGCAAGTCTTTCTTCCGCAAGGCATCCACCTGCTTCCACAAGTTATCGTATGTCTGAGCCTCTGCTTGCGCCAAGGCAAACAAAGCAAAAAGGAGTGTTATAATGTTTCTTTTCATACGCCAAGTGTATTTTATGTTAATCACGATTGTTAAACATCAAACTTTTGTATGCAAAAATACAAAAAAATATCTGTTTTCAAACCTTATAACAAAAACTTTTTGCTATCTTTGCATCAATTTTATACAAATAACCTAAATTAAACATTAAGATTATTAACATTCAACAAAATATCAAAGACAATGACAGAGAAAAAGTATGGTCATTTCGATGACGCCAATCGCGAGTACGTGATTACCGACCCCAAGACCCCTTGGCCTTGGATCAACTATTTAGGCAACGAGGATTTCTTCTCCCTCATCTCCAATACCGCTGGTGGTTATTCCTTCTACAAGGATGCCAAGTTCCGCCGCATCACACGCTATCGTTACAACGGCGTGCCTATGGACAATGGCGGTCGCTACTTCTACATCAAGGACGGTGACACCGTTTGGAACCCTGGTTGGAAACCTTGCAAGACTCCACTCGACTCTTACGAGTGCCGCCATGGCATGAACTACACCCGCATCACGGGTAGCAAGAATGGCGTGGAGGCGAGCGTGCTCTTCTTCGTGCCTCTCCACACTTGGGCTGAGGTACAGAAGATGACATTGAAGAACAACTCTTCTGAGACCAAGGCCCTCAAGGTGTTCTCTCTCGCAGAGTGGTGTCTCTGGAATGCCGCTACCGACATGGAGAACTTCCAGCGCAACTTCTCTACGGGTGAGGTGGAGATCGAGGGCAGCACTATCTACCACAAGACTGAGTATCGTGAGCGCCGCAACCACTATGCTTTCTATACTGTCAACACCGAGATACAGGGTTACGACACCGACCGTGAGACCTTCGTGGGTCTCTACAATGAGTTCTCTGAGCCTGAGGCTGTGATGGAGGGCAAGCCTCGCAACAGTTTCGCTCATGGTTGGAGCCCTATCGCTTCTCACTATATTGAGGTAACTCTTCAGCCAGGCGAGAGCCGCGACCTCATCTTCCTCTTGGGATATGTGGAAAACGAACAAGACAAGAAGTTCGTGGCAAAGAAGGTCATCAACAAGGAGAAGGCTCACGAGCTCATCGCTAAGTTTGATACCACCGAGAAAGTGGACGCTGCATTCGCCGAACTCAACAAGTACTGGGACAACCTCTTGAATATCTTCACCGTGAAGAGTGGCAACGACAAGTTGGACCGCATGGTCAACATCTGGAACCAGTACCAGTGTATGATTACCTTCTGTATGTCTCGCTCAGCCAGCTTCTTCGAGAGCGGCATCGGTCGTGGCATGGGCTTCCGTGACTCCAACCAGGACCTCGTGGGCTTCGTACATCAGATACCAGAGCGTGCTCGCCAGCGCATCATCGACATCGCCAGCACCCAGTTCCCTGATGGTGGCTGCTACCATCAGTACCAGCCTCTCACCAAGCGAGGCAACAACGACATCGGTGGCGGTTTCAACGACGACCCATGCTGGCTCATCTTCGGTACCGTGGCTTACATCAAGGAGACAGGCGACTTCTCTATCCTCGACGAGCAGGTACCTTTCGACAACCAGCCAGGCAGTGAGGTAAGTCTCTTCGAGCACTTGAAGATCTCTATGAACCACGTGATCAACAACCTCGGTCCTCACAAGTTGCCGCTCATCGGTAGAGCCGACTGGAACGACTGCCTCAACCTCAACTGCTTCTCTTGGGACCCTAACGAGAGTTTCCAGACCACCGAGAACAAGGGTGAGGGTTCTAAGGCAGAGAGCTTGATGATTGCAGGTTTGTTTGTAGTAACAGGTAAGGACTATGTTGCCTTGTGTCGCCAGCTTGCCAAGGAGACAGCCAACGACCACCAGGGCAGCATCGCAGGTCTTGCCGAGGAAGATTACCTTGCCGAGGCAGAGCGCATGCAGAAGGCTGTTGACGAGATGAACGATGCTGTGAAGCAGCATGGTTGGGACGGCGAGTGGTTCCTCCGTGCCTACGACTTCTTCGGCAACAAGATTGGTAGCGATGAGAATGAAGAGGGCAAGATCTTCATCGAGAGCCAAGGCTGGTGTACTATGGCTGGCATCGGTTTGGAAGACGGTCTCTGCGCCAAGGCATTGGATAGTGCCAAGGAGCGCTTGGAGTGCGAGCACGGTATGGTACTCAACAACCCAGCCTACACCACATACCATGTAGAGATGGGTGAGATTTCTTCTTATCCAGAGGGCTACAAGGAGAACGCAGGTATCTTCTGCCACAACAACCCTTGGGTCATCATCGGTGAGACCGTAGCCGGACGTGGCAACGATGCTTGGAAGCACTACACCAAGATTCTCCCAAGTTACGTAGAGGAAAAGTACCAGACCCTCCACAAGGTAGAGCCTTACGTCAACTGCCAGATGGTAGCCGGCAAGGATGCTGCCAAGCCAGGCGAGGGTAAGAATTCATGGCTCACGGGTACAGCCGCTTGGATGTGGTATACCGTCAGCGAGTTTATCCTCGGCATCAAGCCAGACTATGAGGGATTGAACATCGACCCTTGTCTGCCAAGCACCGCCAAGGAGTATGAGGTAACCCGTAAGTTCCGTGGTGGCGAGTATCACATCATCGTGAAGAACCCTGAGGGCAAGGAGAAGGGCGTAAAACAGATTACCGTTGATGGCAACGCCATCGAGGGCTGCGTCATCCCATGTTCCGATGGCAAGCACGAGGTGGTAGTAGAAATGTAATCCTACCCTTAGAAAATATTTAACAACAGCGGCGAGCAGGCTCCAACCTGCTCGCCGCTTATTTTTCACCCCCCTTACCCACTTTCAAATTTACCCTTAAGGAAAAATATTTTTTCCCTTAACACTAAATATTTTTTCCCTTAACACTATTTTTCGCTACCCTTAAGACCACTTTCAGACATACAGTCAAAAAAGTTTACATTACTGATTTTCATTTTCTTCCTTAACCCCTAATTTTGAAAGGTTCCGTCCATTCTTAGCCCCCAATTTTGAAAGGTTTAGCCTATTTTTAGCCCCTAATTTTGAAAGGTTTTACCCATTCTTAGCCCCTAATTTTGAAAAGTTTAACCTATTCTTAGCCCCTAATTTTGAAAAAAGTTGTATCTTTGCACTTGAAAATCAACAATATACAAGAACATGAATAAATATCTAAAAAGACATATAGACCAAGAGCTTTCTCTTTGGGCAAAATCCCCAGACCGAAAGCCATTACTTCTGCGAGGTGCCAGACAAGTAGGAAAGACCACTGCCGTGCAACACCTATCAGAAGAATTCGAGTATTTCGCAGAAATCGACTTCAACGAAAGATCCGACATCCACTACCTTTTCGATGGTTCTTACAGCCCTCAAGAAATCTGCCAAATGCTGTCTGTCCAACTCCGTATACCCATCATAGCAGGCAAGACATTACTCTTTTTCGATGAGATACAAGCATGTCCACAAGCCATCAATCGCCTGCGCTACTTCTATGAGAAATATCCAGAACAGCACCTTATTGCCGCAGGTTCATTATTGGAATTTGCCTTGGAGTCATTACCGTCTTATGGAGTCGGCAGAATCAGAAGCATCTTTATGTACCCATTTAGCTTTGAGGAATTTGCCTGGGCTACAGGCAATGAGTTATTAGCCCAAATGATAGCAAAAGCTACTCCACAGACTCCCCTTCCAGCCCCTATACATGAGCAGGCTACGCGACTATTAAGAATCTTCCTCGTTCTGGGAGGAATGCCAGCTGTCGTTGCAAGATATTGCAAAGATGGCAATCTCTTGGAGTGCCAAAGAATCTTGCGTGAACTCATCCGCTCATACCGAGATGACTTCGCCAAATATCGCCAGCGGGTTCCTTCGATGCGAATCAATGCTGTATTCAGTTCTGTAGCAGAACAAGGTTTGGGGAAATTCGTATACAGTAAGGTTAATTGCGATGGAAATAGCTCACAAGTCAAGACTGCCCTCGAAACATTGATACTGGCTGGATTGGTGTACCCCGTAACCCATACATCAGCCAACGGCATACCACTTGGGGCTGAAACCAACGAGAAATATCGACGCATGATATTCCTCGACACAGGCTTACTACAAAGCATATTAGGCTTAGACATCACCGAATATCTCTCCACATCCGACATGCAAGTCATCAATCGCGGTGCGATCGCTGAGACATTTGTGGGCAATGAAATCATCAAGTCATCGCCATGCTACGACCCTCGCTCCTTGTATTGTTGGCACAGGGAGAAAGGTGGCAGCAGTGCCGAAGTCGACTACGTAGTCCAGTTAGGCGACAAAATTCGCCCCATCGAAGTGAAGTCTGGCACCAAAGGGTCTATGCAGAGCATGCGCCTATTCATGCAACAAAAAGGTATCGATTATGGCATCCGCACATCATTAGAGAATTTCTCTTGCTATGACGACATACGAGTATATCCTCTCTACGCCATCAAGAATATTTTTGAATAAACAAACGACACCCTCTTAAAAGAAAGAAAAATATGAAGAAACTGATATATGGTATGGCAGCACTCTTGGCTGCCACGGCTTTTACGGCTACATCCACAAGTTGCAAGTTCGCACCCGACCAGAATGATGGCGACACGGTGGCGGCAAGTGAGTTCTACCCAGAAGACACGGCGGCACTACACGCCAAGAAAATGGCGAAGATGGCGGCGAAGAAAAACATTGTCGACAGCGTCGGCATGTACTACGTGGGAAGCGGCTCCACAAAAGAACAAATCCAACTCGTCTCCTATCCTTCACGGCGTGACACCTTATTATATAATAAGACACGACACGTGAAAGTGAAGGGCAGCGCCGACATCGACCACGTGGTTCGCGTGCAGTTCTACCTCCTCAACGGCAAGGATTCCCTCGTGAAATCCGTGGAGGAAATCGTAGCAAAATAGTGGATGAAGTTGTCGCCAAATAAAGGAAACTCCAATCGTGACTTTATTTTTATAACGTTAAAAATCACCTTACCTTGTAATTTTTATAAAAAAGCAATAAATGTTGTTCGCACACAACAAGGTAAGGTGACGAAATGTAGCGAAAACCGTCACAAAAATTGTTAAAATCTGCTTAATCTTAAAAACTTTTGTTATATTTGCACCGAAGTAAATGAATAATTTTCCTAAACATATAAGAATATTTGATAAAAATAGGTAAATTGAAGAAATGGAAAGAGGTGCGTTTTGCCATCCTTTTATTGGCAATGAACATGGGTAGCACCCTCAATATCGATGCTCAAGATGATCAAGTCAAGACCACCGACAGCACCTTTATTAACCACTCCAGACCCATCATCTTCAACGTCAACAAGATTTTCGTCACCGACGAAGATCGTCAGTGGATCACCGACTCATTGATTCCCCAGTTGAAAGCTTTAGGAAAAGACGGCATCGTCATCGGACGTGCCGCAGCATCGCCAGAAGGTCCGTCTGACAACAACCTCAGACTCGCCAACAAAAGAAAGGAGGCAGTCAACGAGTTGCTCAACAGCTACGGCATCAGCACCGACCGCATACGATACGACGTGGTGGCAGAGGACTATCAGCTCACCCGCTCGCTGATGTGGCTCAAGCACGACAAGTACCTGCCTGCCGTCGACTCGCTCATGTGGCGACACTACGATTACTCTGAACGTCTCAAGTACGCCATGAAGCAATACGACAATGGCAAACTCTGGAGACATCTCCTCGATAACTATTTCTCTGAACTGCGTGCCGTGCGCATCATGGCCATTGACAAGAAACGAGTGGCGTCCGACAAAGCACAAGTCAAGGACATCAAGCTCGATGGTATTCTCTTGCCATTAGACTTGAGTGTCGATGCGTCCGTGCTCAACGGAAAAGTGAAAATGGAAACGCCCGTCCTGCCTGTCGAGGAAATCGAAGACCGCAGGGAATGGATGAGCATCAAGTCCAACTTGCTCTTTGACTTCGCTTACATGCCTGGTTATGACCGCTTCTGTCCGATTCCGAACGTGGCAGTGGAGTTCTACCCTCTCCATGGGCACTTCACCTATAGTCTCAGCTTCGACGGTCCGTGGTGGCAAGACTTTGAGGCTCACAAGTACTTCCAGGTGCGCAACTACCAGATCCACACACGCTACTATATCAAGAGCGGTGACATCAACAAGCGACCACCGGGAAAGGGAGCTGCCTTCAAGGGTCTTTACTTCAGTGCCTACGCCCACACCGGTCTCTACGACATCTGCTTCGGGGAGAAACGAGGATGGGAAGGTGAAGGATTCGGCGGTGGACTTGGTCTCGGATACGTGGTGCCTTTGGGAAAGAAGGAGCACTGGCGACTGGAGTTCGGCTTGCAAGCCGGCTACTTCTATACGCTCTACGACCCTTACCAGTGGCTCTGTCCTGTCGACGCTGACAGCGACGACCGTCAATACTTCTACAAGTGGTATGGCGACGCCAAGGACTTCAAGAAACGCAAGCACCGCTACACCTGGCTCGGACCGACAAGAGTGGAGATCACGCTCAGCTACGACCTCCTCTATCGCCGCAACCACAAGAAAGGGGTCAGTTTCAAATCACATGAACTAAGAAAATAAAAGATGAACAAGATAAAGAGGTACATAGCACACAGCTTACATTCTACAAGCCGACAGGCATGCAGCATGATGGTGGCTGTTAGCTTTGCTTTCATGGGAACAGCTCTCACAAGCTGCGAACGTGAGCCTAAGCTGTACCTCCACGAGGGAACCAACATCGACATGGACCTTCCGGAGATCGACCTCGACCTGACCGTACTCTGGGACTACCTATTCAAGTATGAGGTGGAATACGACTGGAAAGCGGAATGGTTCTATGGATGGGACGACACCGACTTGAAGCTCTGGGGACCTATCGGATATTCCGACCCTACGGCGTTCAACATCCGTCGTTACTTCACCCGGAACGTGCAGTTTGGTGCCCACAATGCGCCTTTCACCCACTTCATCAGTGGTCATTCCTTGAATGCCAAGTACGACTTCGGTTTCTGGGACATCCTCGCTTGGAGCGACATTGAGACTTCGGATGGCGTGCAGAGCATACGTATCGACGAGACTTCGACCTACGATTATGTTACCGCCACTACGGGTCAGTCTATGATTCCGACCCGATACAACGCACCGAAATACAACAATGCGTTCTATCAGCCAGAAGCGCTCTTCGCAGGATATGAAAGCGGAATAGACATCAACGCCAACCTCGATGGTTTCGTCTTCGATGAGAACCGCAATGTATGGTTCAGACAACTCAACATGACGTTGCAGCCAGTCACCTATATTTATCTCTTACAGGTGATTCTGCACCACAACAACCACGGTGGCTCTCGCAAGGTGACGGCGATAGATGGAAATGCCAACCTCAGCGGTATGGCCCGCATGGTGAATCTCAACACAGGTGTGACGGGAGAGGATGCCATCACGGTGAACACCAACGTGCGCATGAAATTCGACAAGAAAGGCAGGAATGATGAAATCGTGGACATCATCGGTGGCAAGGTGCTCACCTTTGGCATACCGAAGTTGAATCCCCACAAGCTCAGCACTCGTGCATATTTAGAGTCGTTGGAGAAGGTGAAGGAGGCTGACCTCGGCAACCGCCACTATCTCGATGTCAACATGCAGTTCTACAATGGTAAGGACTCAACATTGGTATTCGACGTCACCGACCAGGTTCGCCGACTCTTCCGAGGGGGAGTCATCACGGTGGAATTGGACATGGACAAGGTGCCTGTTCCGAACCAAAAGGGTGGTTCTGGCTTCGATGCCGTGGTCAAGGACTACGAGGAAAAGGAATGGGAATTTGATATGTAAACTTTCTTAATATTATATATAGGTATAAGATAAGTCCTAATATAGTAGAGGAAACCCTAATAAGTAAAATGAGAAAATAATATAAATTAATTAAACAATAATGATTATGAAAAAGTATTTGTTTTTAGCAGCTTCAGCCTTGGCTCTCGCAAGCTGCTCAAGCGATGATTTCATCGGTAACAATGGTGGTGGTCAGGAGAGTGCTACCAATGCTGTCATCAATTTCAATGGTGGCGCAGGCAATATTACTCGTGCTACTTCCAACACTGCTCCTACTGATGCTGAGAAGCTCGACTGGCAGTTCAAGATGTATGGTGTAAAGCAGGTCGTAAATGGTGATAATACTACTTATACAGATGTATTCCAAAACTATTCTTTGTGGAGTGCAACAGCCAATACAACAACGACCAATACTAATGGCTGGGAATATGTAGGAGCAAATGGTTCTATAGGGCATGGTAACATTACGTTAGAAAAAGACCAAACCATCAAGTATTGGGACTATAGTTCAGCAAACTATCGTTTTGTAGCAGGTTCTCCTATTGACAATTTCGAATTTACAAAGGGAACAGATGGTTCTATTGCTACCGCAACAGTTACAGGTCTTGCAGGTCACATCAATGCAAATCCTTCTGGTGATGCTATTACAACAAATCCAGTATATATTGCAGAGCCAAAAGTTGTAGCAAAAGCAGCGTATAACCAAACAGTTCAGTTCAACTTCGTTCGTCAGCAGTCTAAGGTTCGTGTAGGTATCTATGAGACTATTCCTGGATACAAGATTAAAGAGATTCATTTCTATAAGGATGGAAGCACTACTGCAGAAACAGTAACAAACATAATCCTCACATCATCTAAAGAAGACTACTTTGTTGGTGGAGAAGCTACTGGCACAATCACATACGATTGGACTACACCAAGCTACAAATTTGCTTACAATGGAGATGACTTGGTAAAGCAAAAAGATTGGTATGCAGGTACACTTGAAGGAGTCCAAGCTACAACATCTACTGAGACTGATGTAGATAAGTTCTACGGAAAAGATAATGATAGAGAAGATAATGGTTACTTCACTGTAATCCCTACTCCATCATATACATCTGCTGCTGCCATTTTAATTAAGTGTGACTACATATTGGAATCAGAAGACAATTCTGGTGAGACCATCAAGGTTACAGGTGCCACAGCAGCTATTCCTGCTGCATTCTGCAAGTGGGAGCCAAACGTAATGTATACTTACATCTTCAAGATTTCTCAGAACACCAATGGTACAACAGGTAGTGGTGACGACCCAGCAGGTTTGTTCCCTATCACATTCGCTGCAGCAGTTGAAAACTTTACTGATAAGGAGCAAGGTACAATCACAACCTTTACCACTCCAACCATCACAACATACCAAGAGGGTTCTGTAATAGATAAAGGCGTTCAGTATATTACAGGCAAGGCTATCTATGCTACAGTAGCAAATGAGGAAACTGGTGAAGTAAAAGAACTCACTACTGAAGGAACAGCTCTTGGCAAAGTTCAGGTATATAAATTAAGTAAAGCATATACAGAAGCTGACCTCCAAGTTGCTAACATTAAGACAACAGAATTGACACCTGCAAACGAACAAACAACAACTGTTCCTTCAACTGCAACAAAAATAGGCACAGTTAATTTGGAAGCAAATAAGCATTTGTCATTTACTCCATCTGAAGCAGGTACTTATGCTATCCAGTACAAAGCTGCAGCTGATACAGATACTTATACATACAAGGTTGTCACTGTCGTAGCAGCCCCAACAAGTTCAACAACAGATTAATCTGCTTGAAAAAGTAACTATCATGCAGGTGGCAAACCACCTAACCAATACTCCAAACCGGGCGGGGCGCACGCCGGTTTTACATTTTAAAGATGATTCCACTAATCGAATCGATTTTTTATAAAAGAAAAAGCTATGCATAAACTCCGCATCATGACCCTGTTGCTCATGGCAATCACACTCGCCTCTTGCTCCTCTTCGCAGCAAGACGAACCGATTACGCCTAACCCAAAACCAGACCTAAACCCACAACCAGAGTTGGTAGGAATATCTTTTGGAGGCAATAATGATACATGGCAGGATGCACCTACCACACGTGCAGGAAAGACAGGACTTGAGACTCTCTTTCCTTCTTTTCGTGTTTGGGGGTATAAGACCACTGATGCCGAATTGGCAACTTCACAGCTCGTCATGGACGGCTATAACGTGAAATACACACAAGGTTCTTCGGGAGCTTCAGCCTCCAATACCGCCGACTGGGAATACGTCGGATTCACGAATGCTACCACTACTCAAACCATCAAATACTGGGACTACTCAGCCTCATCCTATCGCTTCTTTGCCTATACCCCAGACGATGCCAACATCAACGTGAGCACCCAAGACGCTGGTACGGCAAGCGCAACCACATCATTCCGCCTTCCATTCGCATACAATGAGAATGCTACGGCAACCAGTTTCCCTTACATGAGCGAACTCTGGTATTCCACCAAGGATGCCACCTCGCAATACGGCAAATGCGTGACACTCGCCTTTGCACCTGTCATCGCCAAGGTGCGATTCAAGTTCGCTTACCCTGATGGCACCGCCGCCATCTCCATCACGAACATCAAGTTCCAAGACAATCGATTTATCGACAACCCTACCAATGCCGACACTCCACTCAGTGGCGACATCACCATCTCCTACCCTTTGGCAGGAACCGTCAGCAGCACGACACCCAACTTCGTTTGGACCACCACTGACCCAAAGACAGAAAATTCCACTGGCTCTATCGTCTTCACCATCCCTTACGAGGACAAGGACGATGCCATCCACATACTCGACAACCCTACACTCTACAACAAATGGTACTATGTGCCACCACTCGGTAACTCCTCCTACACACAAGGAGCCTACACCGTCAACGCCATGATCGATGGCAAGAGCTCCTCAGCAACCGTACCTGCCGCCTACATGCAGTGGAAAGCAGGTTTCCAATATACCTACATCTTCAAGATTACCCAAGCTGGAACAGGCATCACCTTCGCAGACATGCAAGTGGAAAAATGGCTGCCAGGAACGGAACTCAACAACAACGGAAATGGAACCGAAGGATGGTAAGTTTTAGTTAGGAGTTAGGAGTTTGGAGTTAGGAGTTGATTCCAAGTTAATATTTTGAAAATCCATATAACATGAAACAAGATAAACACATGAAATACATCGGCAAACACATGACACATCGCGGCAAACAGATGACACATCTCGGCATATTGCTGCTCGCAGGTCTTTCTTCTTGCGAGAGCAATGAGTCTACGATTCAACACGCCGACAACTATAACTACATCACATTCGCAGTGCAAGCCGAACAAGTGGGCACTCGTACCAACCCTTACGAGGCTTACGACCCAAACCGACATCCATCGACCATGGGTGTCTTCGGCTACCATGACATAGCAAACTACGAGGCTCTCACCCGTGCCTCTTATACCCCCGACCCGAACCCTATCTTCGACAACGAGGTAGCCAACTACTCCAAGACCGAGAAATCCTGGGCAACGACCTCCAAGAAGAGTTGGGACAAATACCGTGGTGCCAAGACCTTCGACTTCTTCGCTTACATGCCACAGACCGCAGGTAGCGAGGTAAGTCGTACGGCAACAGATACTTACACGCTCTCCATCCCATTCGCAATGCCTACCGACAAGCACATACTCTTTGAGTCGGAGCAAACCGCTGTGCCTATCATCTGTGCCAAACCTGAGCATAAGGAAGGAACCACGGCTGGAGGTGATGACTTCACCTTCGAACGTGTAGTAAAGATGCAGTTCGACCAGACGCTCACCGCCTATCGCCTCCTCTTCCGTCTCGACGCCAAGATGGGAGCCTTGAGACAGTTCCGCATCAAGAAAGTGCAGCTCTCTGGCGACATCGCCACCTCAGGCACCGTCTCTCGCACCTACCAATGGACGAACAGTGACTGGACGGCAAACAGCATACGATGGTCGAACCTCACAAGACAAACATTCGGCACGACCTCTTCCATCGACATCCCATACGCCAACACTGCCGCTGGCAGCGCAAAGATATACAATGACACGGACAAGACGCTCCTTGTCACCACCACAGGCTACAGTCAATGGGGCGAGGCATTCTATGCCATCCCAGATGCCTCCTTCCTGCCTACCATCTCCGTCACCTACGACGTGGAGTTTGTGGCAGAAGACGGCAAGACCGTCATCACCCGAAAGGAAGTGACTTCCGACATCACGCTGAACAAGGGTAACTTCAGTGGGCTCACCACAGGCGGCATTGCCATGATCAATCCCGTGCGCATCCTCATCCAGCCACGTTACCTCTACGTGATGGCAGACCAAGATGCCTATACAGGACATTTGTTGATAGACTAAGCTCTCACTATACATAAAGACTTCTTATATTTTCATTAAATATTGAATGAAGAAAATGAAAAGAAATACGATATCTTGCATTAAATATAAGTTACTGACACTCATCGTGTTGCTCTTCGCCACGGCACAGACCGCCCTGGCGCAATCTGGCTACTGGGACTCCAATAAAGCCTCGGACTATGAGTCGGGTTCGGGAACCCAGGCTTCCCCATACATCATCAAGACGGCGGAGCAGCTTGCATACTTCGCATGGCGTGTGACGAACAACCAGGACCGCTCAGCATACGTGGAATTGGATGGCAACATCGACCTCGGCGCACACTGGTGGCGACCTATCGGTCAGAGGAGTGACGACGGAACCAAAGCCGGCTTCTCTGGCTTCCAAGGCTCTTTCAATGGTAACGGATATACCATCAGCAACCTCCGTGGCCAGTGGGGTAGCGAGGAGAACCATGGCTTCTTCTCTATTATCCTCGGCGGAAGCGTGAGGAACATCATCTTCGACAATGCCTATCTCACCAACAGCACTGGTATCGGCGGCAGTGCCCGCCGTGTGGGTATTCTTGCGGCAGCCACCAACAACAGTCCAGTCATAGAGAACATCATCGTAAGGAACTCCAAGATAGACATCACCAACCCATGTTCGCAAAACGGCACATGGCTCTTGGTGGGCGGCTTTGTGGGTGGTTCATACAAGACCCCGAAGTATGCCAACATCTATGCCGATGTGGACGTGGACCTCAGCAATATTACTTCCTACTCCTCTAACAGTCTTACAGAGCGTTCTTGGTTTAGTGCGTTCCTCGGAGGTACCGACCGTGGAGGTGCGCAGCCTACGATACAGAATGTCTACGTGGCAGGTAGCCTGAAGGTTACCGCCGACATGGTGGGCATCGGTACCATCGTGGGTAGCTACAATAGCTCCACCAACAAGGCAAACGCCATCAAGGACAACGTGTATTACGAGAACGTGCCTATGGTCAATGGCGCCGCTACAGCCAAGGGCAACAAAGACGGCAAGGAGAGCAGCAGCTTCGCCTCTGTCGGCTTCCTTGACATTGCCAACAGCTACGTGAAGAACAGCACCAACAAACTGGAGAAATGGTACATCGTCAGTGGTGGCCTTTCTTTCGGCAAGTTAAGCATTGACGTGAAAGAGGACTATACCTCTGGCAGCAAGGAGACATCCTACGTGTTGACAGGCGTAGACTCTGACTGCACCATCACATGGACCGTGGACGGCAATACCATAACTCCCGATGCCGACTCCGACGGCACACGCATCACCATTCCGCTCATCAACAAGCATCGCAAGGGTGTCGTTACGGTAACGACAGCAGACGGACGGACAGTGAAGAAGGATTTCGCCATTAATCCAAAGACATATTCCATAGACGGGCTCTATGCCCCTTCCTACGCTGGCGGTAAGGGAACGAAGGACGACCCATATCTTATCGAGAACGACTTGCAGTTGGCTCGCCTTGCCTACGTGGTGAACAATGCCCAGTCTGCCAACCAAAAGATGGTGTTAAGCGGCTTGTACTTCAAGCTCACCAAAGACATCGACCTAAGCATGGCACTCTGGATGCCTATCGGCAACACATTCTACAACGACAACCAGCGCATCTTCGCCGGTAAGTTCTTGGGCAACAGCCATACCATCAGCAACATGCGCATCTGCTGGACTGACAAGAGCGGCAACTGGTCTACTTGGGGACTCTTCGCACAGTTGAAAGGACAGTCAGCTAACGAAGCAAGCTTCTGTAAAGTCAGCAACCTTATCATCGATGGCGCAAGCATCGAGAAGGAGGAAGGCTATGTGCCTATCTCTGGCGGCAACCAAGGCTTGAACCTCGGTATCTTGGTGGGTGAGTTGAACCCATTCACCGAGGTGAGCAACATCATCGTGAAGAACTCCGTCATCACCGACAACGAGGAGACATACAGCTGTAATTCGATGTGGCAGATTGGTGGTGTGATAGCCAACGTAGCCAACGGAAGCTATTCCAACATCTACCGCATCTACAACATTTCCTGCGACGCGAAGATAAACATGCTGAAGAATGCTAACATCTCGAAATACGCATATATAGGTGGCGTGTTTGGCGGTGTCACCATGGAAACAAACGCACAGTCATACCAGATTTACCCTACCAACATATACGCCCACGGCGCAGCCATTGATGTTGCCGACAGCAAGACTTCTGATTTAAAGAAGGGTGCCATTGCGGCAAAACTGACAAAGACAGCTGGCAGCAACTGGTATTACGCCAACCCAGCCACAGGCAGCAAGGTGTACAACAATGGTGTTGAGAAGTCGCTCACCACCGATTTCGCCAAGACTTTCGTAAACAATAACAACGCATACATCCAAGACAACACCCCAAGCGACTCTTGTATCTGGACATACACCACTGCTAATGGCTTCGCCTTCGGTAATACCATGCTGACCCTCGACCGAGAGAACGGCGATGTCATCACTGCCACAACTCCAGGCAAGGACGGCGATGAACTATATTATTGGTATACGTCAAGAGACAGAAAGACATGGCCACCAGTGACGAACAGCGATGGCTCGCCACTGCTCTCACATACCCTTACCCTGCCTTACCAGGAGTATGACCAGTATGTATATGCCATCCTCCAAGACGAGAGTTCCAGATCCCAGTTTATCAAGGTGGAGAAGTTGACCTTCAAGGCAAGCCTTGAGGTTAGCAGCGACGGCACTTACACCGTCAAGGTAACCAACAACGTATGGGACAACAACGACAAGTTTACTATTAAGTACGAATGGATAAAGAATTCTGAATCCGTTGGCACCAACACCCCTACCTATAATCCAGGCAGTATCACCAACAGCGACAAGATTAGCTGTACTGTTACGGTAACCGACAAGTATGGCACAGTAAGATTTGAACGCACCATCTACAAGGCTACCGTAGTATATCTGTGCCCTGCCGACATCACCATTGGTGAAACGACATACAAAGCAGGTGTAGACGACTTAGACTTGCAGGATTCAGAGAGAGGCTACTCACCAGAAAAGCCAGTGAAGACATGGAACGGAGCCTACTTAAAATTGGAAAAAGACGCCTCATGGACAGAGAACGTCATCGTGCTGATGGGTACGAGTACAGCAAAAATAACAGAAGATGGCTTCTTAGCAGCAAAAAATGCCAACCAAAGTTATCTGACATACGACAACTGGGACAAGGTAATTAAAGCAGGAATACTCACTCGCAATACAACCATCACAGGAAAATGGAATGATAAAGACTACCAAGGCACCATCGAGGTATATGGCGATGGAAATGGTATCAACCTTTTCGCTGACACACGCTTTGAGAATATCACATTCAACCACAATAATGGCAACGCATACGACATCTTCTTCTGCCAATACAACAGCTTGGAGATGGGAGAAGGCATCAAAATGACCAACTATCCAGAGTCACCAGACTATGGAAAGATTGATGGTTCAAAAACAGCCTCATTCCAGATTTTCGGTGGATGCAATAACGATAATCGTTTTCCACAGAACACTGCCGAAAACATGAAAAAGATGGAAGATGCGCTCAAGATGAGACACGGCAAGGAGGGTTTCACCATTACCCTCAAATCGGGTCACTATTCTTGTATCTGTGCAGGTGGACGACAATCACATAACACCGTGAATGGCATGATGGGAACACCAAACGTTCCTATCAAATGTACCATTACTATGGATATCAACAGCACATTCAATGACAGCCAGACTCCTATCAAGGGTAATGTGAAAGCCGACTATGACGCAGGTATCGTTCTCGCTGGTAACCACGAGGGAGCCATGTATGGCGACGTGGATATCATCATCAGAAGCGGAAAGATTGGTCGTGTTGTAAATGGTACTTTGGGAAATAGTAGACAATTAAAATTCTCTTATAATGGAACCCAATACACCTACCCGGACAACACATATATGGGACGTGCCAATATCTTGCTCGACCCTGCCAGCTCACAATATGCCCCTAAAGATGACACAGAAGATGAAATCAACAGACGTGTCATCGTAACTGAGGTATATGGAGGTAGTGCTGGACGTTCATTCGATGGCGGTGGTTCTGACATCGACAATCCTTTCTATGGCTATAGCACCATAACCATCAATGGCGGCACTTTCGCCCTGCTTCCTGAAGGCAACTCAAAAACAGACTTGGTATTGAGCGGCATCTATGGTGCTGGTGCTGGTGGTAGAAACGGTATCGGCGATGATGAGTACCACACTTCTGACACCCGCATTCCTTATTGGAACAACAGTAACCATGAACTTGTCCTCTATGGTAAATATGATGTCGCCAAGCAAAATGAGATAGTTACCTATAAGTGTTATAATACGGATACAAAAGAAGACATCACTGTTGACCCAAGAGAAACTTCTACTAAGATCATCATCGGAGGTGGTGTCTTTGGAACTGCTTCTCAACCGATAGATGGCATCTACGCTTGCGGCAGTGGATACATGAGTCCGGGCTTGTGGTCGAAAGGAAATATGAAACCAGACAAAGATGGTGGAAATGTTTACGGAGGAAAGAAAAACGCTACCGTAGCCTCACTCACTATCAATGGTGGTACTTTTTACTGCTCAAAGGGTATCTTTGCTGGTGGACGTGGAACAAACTATTATTATTCCACAAAATCATACGGAGGTACAGCCTCAGACTATACCGCTCTGGGCAAGACCTACGGCAATGTAGAGATGACAATCAATGGCGGTACATTCCATTGTCCTATCTATGGCGGCGGCTATGGCGTAGCTGACGCAGTGGCTATTAATAGTTCAAAAGTTGAGACCCTCACCAACATGGCTCGCCTCTATGGTAAGTCTACCGTCAACATCAATGGTGGTACTTTCTATAAGAACATCTATGGTGGCGGCGACATGGCATTGGTGGATTACGATGGAAGCGGTGTAGAAGCCACCAACGTTATCGTCAGCGATAGCGCAGACGTTCGTGGCTCTGTCTTCGGTGGCGGAAACGGTAGAAAATACTTCAAGCCTATTGTTTCTGGCACAGGTGTTACCATCTCTGCCGATGGCACTCAAAGCCCAGAACTCGTAGGCAGGGTCATCGGCGGCACCAGCGTAACCTTCCTCGGCGACACCAAGAAGGCACCTTATATATATGGTGACATCTATGGCGGCGGTAACCTCGCACAGGTACAGGGCGACACCTACGTCAACCTCTATGCCGGTAACTTCGCAGGTCAAATCTTTGGTGGTGGTAGAGGAAACCTCGACTCGTCCACCAACGGCAAGAACACCTCTGCCGACATCACGGGCAACACCTTCGTGGCTCTCGCCAAAGAGCAAGGCGGTCAGGAGGAAGGCGATGACGGACAGAGAGTGGACAACTTCTCCATCAACGTCATCTGGAACCAACTCTGGGATGACGAAACACAGCAGTTCTACATCTGGGACACCAACGCCGAAAAGGGGTTGAACGGAAGAGCCAATGGAAGCAGAGAAAAGGTCACTGTCGACAAGACCAAGTTCTATGCCAACGGCAAGTTCCTTAACCCTCACAACATCTACGGCGGCGGTAACTTCGCCTGCAAGGTTGGTACCTATACCGATGCCAACGGCGCAGCCACAACCACTGCCGCAGAAGGCACTGGCTCTACCATCGTAACCGTGGAGAAAGGTATGACCCCATTCGAGCTTCTCAAGACTGCCGAGTGGAAGGCATCCTACACCGACAACGACAACCCTCACTTCTACGTCTTCGGAGGCGGATATGGTGCCAACACCACTGTGGGCAGCACCGCCGTGACCGTGAACGTGGAGGGTGAATATGGCATCTACAATGCAGAGGCTGGTGATGATGACGAACAGCTCGCCAAGCCTCATCGCAACAACTCCATGAAACAAAACAACAAGACTGCTCGTGCATCAGAACAAAATACAACGACCCTCCCAGTCTTCGACAACTCAAAGGGTATCCCTAACTTCACCATCCTCGGCGTATTGGGTGGTGGATATGCAGGTATCGTCACGGGTAACACCCAAGTCACAGTGGATGGCAATACCTTCCTACATCGTGTATATGGCGGTGGCTTCGGCGACCCATCTTCTACTTCCGACAATACAACGGGTCAGGTAGGAGGCAACACCAAGGTATACATTCAGGGAGCCAACATCTACGGCGACGTCTTCGGCGGTGGAGCCGGTGTGGCTCCAAAGAACAGCACTGCCACTCCTTTTATGCACGTGGCTGAGGTCATCGATACCACCATGGTTCAGATTTCCAATGATGCCAAGGTATATGGAAATGTATATGGCGGTGGCGACATCGCCAACGTGGGCGAATACGTGGCTAACAGAGATTATACCTCCAAGCCATCCAGCGTATCTACCCTCAATCAGGATGACGGCTCCTTCGAGAGCTATGAGGCAAAGAACTACAGAACCTTCGTCAACGTCATCGGTGGCGACATCTTTGGCAACGTCTATGGCGGCGGTAAGGGTCTTAAGAAGGCTAAGTTGGAACAATATGACCAGGTGGGCAGAATCAACGGCAACGCCCTCGTACACATCGCCAACAGCGATGAGAACACCGACGTATCCATCATGCCGCTCGCTGCCAACAACGACATCGCCAACACAGGCATGAGCAGCTCTGGCAAGATTGTGCCTTACATCTGGAACCGCATCTACGGCGGCTGTGCCTACGGTACGGTCGACGGCAACACGCTCGTACATATCGAGGGTGGCATGCTCGGCATCAACGTGTTTGGCGGTGGCTACGGCGACGTGCCTATCGAAAACGACATGACCGACACAGGCTCTGGTATGTCTACATCCCTCTCTACCCTCGACCAAGTATTGGGCAAGAAGGACACCAAGAACGAGGGCACCTACGCCAACATCCTCGGCAACACCAAGGTGCAGATAGACGGAGGCTCCTGGCTCTGGAACCGCCGTGCCGACATCAACGGCAACATCACCCGATGGGTATCTGCCGAAGAAGGCAACAACAAGATATGCAGCAGCTTGGAGGAGTTCCAGCAAATCGTGGGCGCTCTCAAGGAGGCAAAGACCATCGACGACATCCAACTGCCGATGGCGAAGGCTGCCATAGAGAAAATCAAGAACGACGAGGACACCCAGAAGTTCTTCAACATAGAGTACCACATGTTCAGCAAGAACCACAACATCTTCGGTGGTGGTAACCGTGCTTGCTACGTGGGAACTTATCTGACAGACAACACCGTGAAGAGTGGTACGGGTGATGCCGTGGTGGAAATCAACCACTCCCCTGTAGCCGACATCGAGGATGCCAACGGCAACACCGTGAGCTTGCTCGACTACACCACCATCCAAGGTCTCTGCTGGTATATGAGCAGCAAGTCCATCGAGCACCCTCAGTTCTCCGTCTTTGGCGCAGGCTATGGTGCCAACACCAAGGTGGCGAACACCCAGGTATTGGTGCGTCCTGGTGCTTACATGACCGACAACGGTCAGCACGTAACCGTGGACGGCAAGGACTACCGATACATCAACCAGGCTGCCGACTACGCCAGCTACCTAACATACCAGCAAGGTTTATACGAGGACTTCATGAAGGTATCGAAGGAAGACAAAAAGCGTTACTATGGTAGTAGCGACGGTGGCAATGCCGACGGTACCGACAGCGACGTGGAGACCTTCGTGCGCTACCGTGCCAGTCGCATGGCATGGAATCTCGGTACACCAAACTTCACCTTCTTCGAGATTCATGGAGGCGGCTTCTCTGGCTATGTCACTGGCAACACCTACGTGGAGACCGACAACTACCTCGACTGCCGACAAATATTCGGCGCAGGCTTGGGAGCCAGACCATACGGCAATTATGACAGATCTGTCAAGTACGACTTCGGTAGCATCGGTGGCAACGCCAAGGTATTCATGAAGGCAGGCAACGTATCGGAGAATGTATATGGTGGCGGTGCCGGCATCGAGTCGGTACGCATCAACGGCAATAACTTCGAGGACTTCAGCGCAAAGAGCGGTGAGGCCTTCGACTTCCCAGACATGGCTCGTGTAAAAGGCAAGACCGAGGTACACGTCTATGGACGTGCTCTCATCGACAATACTTCCGCTATCCCATTCAAGTACGACCGTACCTTGATATTTGGTAGCGTATATGGCGGTGGCGACGTGGCAAACGTAGGTAACACCAAGACTTCCGCCGAGCAGATTGCCACAGATTCTTATCTGAACAATAACACAAGCAATAAGTTCACATCTCTCGTCAACATCCGTGGAGCAAAGGTGTTCTCACATGTATTCGCTGGCGGCAATGGTAGAAAGAAAGAGGAATGTGCCGACTACACTAAGCTCGGTGGCATCTACGGCAATGCGTGCGTGGTCGTAGACCGACCTCTCATCTCATATCCATATCTGAAGACATCGGGTACTGCAGGTACCACTAACGAGAGCCTTGACCCATCCCTGCCTGCCTACATGGCACACCCAGACGACAATGTGAATGAAGGCATCTACCCTGTCATCCTCAACCGTGTATACGGCGGTTGCCAGAACGGTACCATCTATGGTAATACCCTCGTTGCCGTGAATGGCGGTAAGTTTGGTGCCAACATCTTTGGTGGTGGCTGGGGTAACAGCGAGGCACTCGCTACAAGCAGTGACGAGGAAAGCACAGCTTCATCTGTCGACCCAACCTCTGCCGACATCACTGGCAATACCAACATCGCTATCAATGGTGGAGAGATGGAGCTGACAGCATACTGGAATCCAGACCAGCGTACCTGGGGACCAGCAGAAATCATCGGCGGAACGACCTACTCTCCTCAGTACGACCACTCTACCCTGAAGTTCCGCATCAACCACAACATATATGGTGGCGGCAACGTAGCTTGTGTAGTGGGTGAAAAGGATGCCAACGACCAACTTGTGGCAGGCTCAGGAAACACCTACCTGACCATCAAGAAAGGTATGCTCTACACCAACACCAAGATACTCTCAGGACAGAACGCAAGCAACAACTTCTTCGAGAGCAACGAGTGGAAAGAGGTATACGAAAAAATCGGCTCACCTCACTTCGGTGTGTTCGGCGGTGGATATGGTGAGGAAACCAATATCCTCGGCGATACACATATTAATATAGACATGGCTACCCGTGGTAGCATTCAGGACCACGACATCGACATCAAGGATGGCGAGGAATACAAGCACTTCAAGAGCGGTTACTCCGTGATGGACTTCGTGGGCGGCGGCTACTCTGGAAAGGTAGAGGGCGAGACCCACATCTATGGCGTAGGCGGTGCTTTCTGTCGACGTATCTTCGGTGGCGGCTTCTACAACTCCGTGAACGCCACCCACGTAGACGTGAAGGCGATAGACTGCCACGACATCTTCGGCGGTGGATTGATGGGCGACATCATGAAGACCACCAACGTGACCATCGGCAAGACCGCAACAGGTACCGATGGCACTTCTGGCACAACGACGTCTTCATCACCATTCACCAATGCCGACATCTTCATCCATGGTAGCATCTATGGCGGAAACGACGTATCAGGCTACGTGAACGTGGTACTCGACAAGCAAGGCTTCTTCGCCGACAACGGTGGCAACGGAACCAACATCAACATCTATGGCGGTCATATCAGCGGCAACGTATATGGCGCAGGAAACGGCGACTACCTTTATGCCCTCGACAAGGCGGGCCATAGCAAGGTAACGGTGAACGAGTACTACCCATTCAACCCTAACGATCCTGAGTCGGAGAAGGTGGACTTGGTATACACAGTGCCTATGCGTGCGAACATGCCTTCTTACAAGGCAGCGAGCGATGCCGCCAAGATTGTGAACATCAACTCTTGGAGACCGCTGACCAACAAGGTGAGCATCAACATCGAAGGTAGCTCCGCTTCCGATACCGTAAGCATCAAGGGCGACGTATATGGTGGTGGTAACTCTGCCACCGTACAGAAGGTACAAAAAGCTGCGGTGAGAGCCAATGAAACCGAGGGCTTCATCAAACTCAACATCGGTAGCCACGTCAAGATTGGTCGTGTCTTCATGGGCAGCAATGGCGATGCCCTCTTCACCGCATCCGAGGACAACGACTTCATGAACAAGTTCCAGCGTTTGAACGGTGACATCGACGACTATACCAAGGAGTTGAACTTCGCCGACACCATCGACTGGCAAGGCGACCCATCCAACAAGGGTATCAGCACCCTATGGTTGCCTACGAGAAACGAACAGCGTCCAATCGTCTACCCTCACCTCCTCGACCTCTACTTCCAGCCAGTGGAGACCGACATCCAGGGATCACTGACCTGGAACGGCACTGAGAAGGGCACAGGTTTGACCGACTGTACCATCGGCACCTTCTGCTGCGGTGGTAACCGTGGTAACATGAACGTCTACCCAATGACGGCAGAAGACTATGCCGCTGGTACCAAGGCAGAAGACATGAAGGTAGGAAATGCCTTCGAATACTATTTCCCTCAGGGACTCACCATCACCGACAAGATTGTGGGCGGCTGCAACAACGCCAACTACAACTACAAGGGATTGGTAAGCCACGAGGGTGGATATCTGTTGGGTGAGATTCACTCAGATTATCCATTCATCAAACTGAACATACAGAACGACTTCGAACCTACGAAGCGAGAGAACGCTTACGTGGGTGGCAACGTATATGGTGGCTGCTATAAGTCAGGTACCATCCGAGGCGACGTATCCGTGGTCTTGGAGAGCGACATGCTGAAAAGCAAGTCAAAGGAGTTGTTGGAGAACTCCAACGAGCTGCTCGCCACCAACGCAGAATACTCAGCCCTCAACGTCTTCGGCGCAGGCTATGGTATGGAAAGTTATGTATACGGCAACTGCTACGTGAAGATGGGCAAGGGTATCAAGTGCTCGGCTCCAACCACCACAGCAGCTACCAAGACGGCAGCAGACGGCACAACCGCCTCAGAACATACCTTCAATGCCTCTGGTACCTCTGCCAACTTCGTATATGGCGGTGGTCAGCAGGGTAATGTCATCGGCAAGACCGACGTGAAGGTGCTCAATGGTCATGTCTTCAAGTCAGTGACGGGCGGTTCTTACTCTGGCTTCGTATGGGGCTCCACCCAGATTAGAGTGGGCTATCCTAAGTATTATTCCGTCATTGGCGGACAGGGAGGTCTTTTCAAGCTCAACCGTACCGACCAGAACAACAAGGACATCGACGAGGGCAAGAACGTGGCAAGCGAGACCATCAAGCAGACCATCCACCTCATCGCCGACGATGTCATCACACAGTCGGTCTATGATGCCATCGCATCCCGACACAACTATCTGACTGGCACAGACGAAGCCATCTCCGCAGACCAGAAGCCAAGCTACTTCAAGGAAGTTCCTGCCGCTACCCCATCGGTAGGTTGGGACAACGTGAACATCGTCATCGGCGAGGCTGTCTATGGCGGTGGATATTCCTTGGCACAAGGCGGTTCGGTCTTGGCAAACAACACCACCGTCTTGAAATACGACAAGAACTTCAACCTTGACGATGGCTTCGGAACAGCCTTGGAGTTGGAGATCATGAAGAAGAACCTCGGTGGCACGACAGCAGGCTTCGGTGGCAACACCACTGTCCTCATCGGCGACCGCACGAAGGTGTCTTCAGAAACCTCATCTACAGATTCGTCGGAAGACCGTGACCACATCACCATCTCTCGACAGGACATGAAGGTGGCGAACGTGGCAGAGGGCAAGGACCTCCTCGGCTACTACTACAAGGACGAGGGAACGAAGGACGAACAGGGCAATGTAACCTCGGAAGGCACTTACCATTACATCTACCAGGCTGGTACCTATTATAAAGGTGGCAACCTGCCATCGGATATGGAGGGCACAGACGTCTATGAATACGACAACGAGGGTGGTGTATTCGGTGACGGTCACCTCTCTTACGCAGAGGGATTCCGCAGTGCCGACCTCACAGGCTATGGTTTCGCTAACTCCACCATCAGCAGTCCGAAGATTCTGAACACCTTCCAGCGCATGGACATCCTGCGCCTCACCGACAACTGTTTCTCACTGCTCGGTGCCCGCGACTACGCTACCAATGCAATGGATAAGACCCCATACTCCATCTCACGTGTGGGAGAAATCCAAATGATTGCCAACGATGTGGAGACTTCCAATGACAGTCTGCGATCTCACAATGTGGAGCGTGCCCGCAACTATATGGGCTTCGCCAACAACATCCACTACGTGGGTGCCCTGTCATCCAACGTGAAGTTCACCGACAATTGGTATGACAAAGACGGCAAGCAGGAACAAGATGGCACAGCCGCTACCTACCAAGCCGTGAAGCAGAAGTACATCGACGACTACTTCGGCGTAAATGGTGCGGACGCAAGCAATAAGGGCGATGGCAACACCTTCGAAAAGCGAAACGACGGTACCGCCAAAAACATGATCGGTATCGCCTCTGGCTATGCCCTCAAGATACAGAACGCTCAGGAAATAGCAGATGACAATGGTGCCATCGAGGAGAAACTCTACTATGGACCTATCTACGGTGTCATCGAGATGAACCTCATCGACGCTCGTGAAGACGAGGGTGGCGGTTACGTCTATGCCGACAACGTACATAAGCGCACAGCTTCCTCCGATGGCGACTCTACCAATGGCACGAGTACTCATGCCGTTGACTTCTTGGAGACCACTGGTAACTTCGTGTTCCCATACACTGCTACCCAAGGTCGATACATCGTGGACGATTGCTTCCCTATCGGTTATACGGCACTTGATGAAAACAAGCAAGCCGACCCAGATGCACACGTCGAGGCACACTATTGGTACGTAACAGGTTTCAACTACCACTATACCGCCCACATCACAGGCTACACCTTGGACAAGAGCGGCAGCAACGCCGTGAACTTCGACAGCAATAACCAAGACGGCATCGTCACCCTCTCTGGCTTGAAGAAGGGACAAGAGGTGAAGATCGTAAGTTGGAAGATGTATAGTGCGCATGAGAACAATACTGACGGCACCAATTACGACTGTGACTTGGAGAGCCGAAACTATTCAGCTACGGCTACCGACCATGGCGGAAACCTCGTCAATGGCAAGTACGAGCTGTTAGTGGGTGCTTCCAACTCACAAACCTATGTCAAGCCACTCGATGAAGGCGAGACTGCACCGACCGATGCCGAGAAACTCCCTGGCTTCGCCGCCCAACTCAGCATGAAAGACAAGGAGTGGACAACCAATGTCTTGCAGAAAGAACTCCCAAGCGAGTTGACAGGTGGCTACGCCAAGATTGCTTTCCGTCTGAAAGACAACGTCAACAACTCGTCATCCGAATACTACGATGCCCACCTCTCACAACCATGTAAGGGTACATTGGTATTGGAGGCTCCTGCATACGCAGAGAAAGAAGATGGAACAAGAGAAGCTGTCACTGGAAAGATTGCCCTCACCCGACTCTATACGAGAAGTGGAGCTGGAACTTCTGAAGACCCTTATATATATAAAGAGGTGAAGAACGGAAGTTTGGATGCCAACACTGAGTATTTCTACAGAAGTGGTGAAACCAACTTCTACCAGTCGCTCAAAGGCAAGAAGTTCTACACCAAGGAAAAGAATTCCGAGGACTACACAGAAGTAAATCAAAGCGCAGTGACACTCGGCCCTGATGTCATCTACTATTGTGAGATAGAGCGTCACTATACCTACACCATCGACCTCACCATCGAATACGTGCAAGGTCCAGACATCGAGGGCAACATCACCATCGAGAACTGTGCACTGCCAGGTGAGCGCATCCGTGTGAAGAAAGACAAGGTGGTGGTCAAGGCAGACCAAGCCTTCTCCGTCAACGGATACTACTGGCGCATCGGTAAGCGCAAGCAAAATGCTGCTGGTGAGTGGGTATTTGAAGACGATACCAAGTGGTCGAAGTACAACTTGGACAAGAGGGGCTACGACACCTACAACCAGTCGGACAAGACAGCCAAGGGAATGTTCGCAGGCAGCTACTACGACAAGACCGAGGACTTCTTGGAAATCCCTGCCTACTACTACATGAATGGCTATGGCATCCAGCTCGGTGTCACCATGAACATGCCGGGCTTGGACGACATTCTGCCAGTGAAGATGTTGGAGGCTGACCAGCTCACCATCCACAACTATCACCGCATGGACCCTCACAAGAGTGGCATGGACTTGCACCTCAAGGAAGCCGTGCAGCGTGTGGTCAACGATGGAAAGGATGCCAACGGCAAGGACAACTTCGCCGAGCCACGTGTCTATCTCGCCGACCAAAGCGACCTCACTGCTTTCATACAGTATCTCGACTCCATCGGCAAGAAGGACAACATCGAGGACATCCGCTATGGTGCCCATACCCAGTTCATCCTTCAGAATGATTTGAGCGTGGTGAACGCAGACTACGATGGCTCTGCCCTCGCCGACTTCCGAGGTACCTTGCATGGCAATGGTCATGTAGTAAGCGGACTGAAACCGGGCAACTGCCTCGTCAACAAGATGACAGGTAATGTCTATAACTTCGGTTTGGCTTCGGGCAAGATCACCAACATGAGCGCAACCGACGGCAAGATTGAAAACTATCACTGTTGCTTCGAGTATGCACCAAATGGTAGCACTGGTAAGAGTACCCCTATCGTCTATCGCATGGACGGTAGTTTGGCAACCGACTACACTCTCGAAGACTTCCGTCTCGGAAGGGTGGCATACGACCTCAACGAGTACTATCTCCGTGCCCGCTATAGCCACAACACCGATGCCGACAAGAAGGCATTGCAGTATATCTACGACTATTATGCCAACGGCGACTACCAGTATGCACACCGTACCGATGCCATCACTGGCAAGCACACGGGTATCACCTATCTGCGTACAGGTAAGGACAGCGACCTGCCAAACTACGAGCAAGCCGAGACTCGTCACGACAAGACGCACGCCATCGACAAGGCTCGTGCCCAGAACTATGTGGCTGCCCATAAGGACGAAACCACAGGCGAGGATGTAGCTGAATCACGCACTGGTGACTACCTGCCTCTCTTCAATGCGAGCAGCATAGATGCCAACGTCGTAAGCAGCGCACAGATGAACGACTTCCTGTTCTGGGGACAGTCGCTCCAGTCAACGCCAGCCAACTACCCTGCCGAGATTACTTCTCGACAAATCGGTTACATGGCCAACGGCGTATATCGTACAGCAGGTTATTATGGCGATACCAAGATGGATGCGTTCTACTACAACGCCTACCAACGTGAGAGCAGCAGCATGGGTACCTACGTACACAACACCGCCACCACCGCCATCGACTTCACTTGCAAGAACGACTTGGCAAAGGCAATCGGCATGGTTACCAATGGTTCTGTCGCCAACACTAACATCGCAAGCAAGGGCATCTTCTATCCACCGATGGAAGACAACGCCACCACCTTCGCCGACTTCATCGTCAAGGATGGCGTGACCCAGAACCTCTTGGTGTATACCGCTGCCAATGGTGCAGACGAGACCAACGTCAATGAGGCATACGATGTAGTGAGCAAGTCGTTGAGCTATGGTGAGACCACAAGAGAATCATTAATCCATGGTCATCACATCGTAGCAAGCTCTGCAAGCCAAGGCGGTTCTGCATCCAGCGCGGATGATTACAAGGCACCCCTCCTCCACCTCGTGGAGCGTACACCTGATGGTCTGAACAGCGAGGGCGAGACTTGCAGCAACAACGACTTCTGCGCTCCTATCGCCTTCACGGTCAGCAACCATGCTTGGTACACCCGCAAGCCTCAGTACTATGCCAACGACAATACGGGTGCATGGGAAGGCATCTGCCTGCCATTCACGGTTCACAAAGCAGAGGCATCGCTCAATGGCGAGATTACCCATTTCTATGGAAATCCATCCGCTGAAGAGTTAGACGACCCAACCCAGAACACCCACACGTTGCATCATGAGTACTGGCTCCGTGGCTTGATGAAGATAGGAAGCGAGGACAACAAGACCGCTGCCATCTTCCAACGTCCAGGACTTGTTAGCAGCACAGGACAAACAGGCAGCAGTGCAGGACAAACAGGCAATAGCCTCTTCGCTCCTACCGATGCAAATGGCAACGCTCTAAGCGAGAGCTTCGACTATGGCTTCGACAACTCATTCTTCGTAGATACCTACGAGCGTATGTTGTACAACAAGGATGACAATCCTTACTACAGCAGGGCACATAGCTACAAAGACTATCAGCCTCTCACCGCCAACGTACCTTACATCGTACGCTTCCCAGGTGAGCGCTATTACGAGTTCGACCTCTCGTCGAAGTTCTATAACAACATCTTCGGCAGAAGTGCAGTAGCGCAGACTGTCACCTTCCATGCGTATGGCAGTGACAGCGAGAGTGGATATTCCTACGGCACGGTCAACATCCCTGTAAGCACAGCCTCAGCGATGAAGACAGCGGTCAGCGGAAGCACTTTCAGCCATCAAGGTACCTTCGCCGCCACCGATGTTGCCACAGGCAGCATCTATGGCATGAACGAGAAGGGAACGGCATTCGATGATGCCTCTACCTTCAGCACCGTGATGCCATTCCGCACTTATATGGCAAGCGGAGCGACCCAGGCTAAGACCGCAGCTCACACTTCAGAGGGCAACTCTTCGGCTAATACCGCTGAAGCCAAGGCTGCTTCTCATACCTCAGCATATAGTTCAGAGATTCTCATCTCCGAGACTACAGGCATCGACAAGATAGAGTCTGAGGTAGAGCGTGGAAACGGCGAGGAATCCCAGACAGGCGACTACCTCATCGTGCGTCCTATAGGCGGCAACCGAGTTCGCATCGAAAGCACCTACGCCACCAACCTTCAGGTGTATAGCACCACTGGTCAGCTCATCCGCATCCTTGATGTACGTCCTGGCACCGCCACCTACAGCGGCTTCTACCCAGGCATCTACATCTTCGGTAAGACCAAGGTCTTGGTGAAGTAAGGCGTGTTAGGCAACATGGAAGAATGATTTGAATACATTAATAATATATATACTCGATATATGAAAAAGCAATATATAAACAGAATCGCTAATATATTGAATAACCAAACCCTAAACATCATCATGATACTCTTCATGATGATGTTAGGGGGGAGTGTGAACGCATGGGGACAGGAAGAGGAGGAGAAATTGCTGTACTCGACGGACTTCACCAACTGGAAAAGCATAGATAGAAAGAAAGCCACAAATGAAGTGGTCACTCTAAAGACTGATTTCAGCAATGAGAGTTTTACGTTCACATTGAATGGTGTTGGTATCTATCCAAGCAGTTCCGATAAAGGTAAACGAAAAGGTTACATGGAAACAGCCAAGTCAACAGAAATCAACGGTTCAACACCAATTGCAGTAACCTCCACTCTTACAAACATCACCAAAATCACCTTACACCAATCAGTCACTGGTAATGGCAACCGAGGTATCAAAGTTGCTGTGAAAGGAGACGGAGATGCTAATTGGGTTTATATACACAACGAAAAAATTGGCATCCCTAATGGCGAAGACCTCACACTTCTGGTCAATCGTAAAAACTGCCAAATAAAAATTGAGAGTTTTGACCCCGGAAATTATGCTCGTGTCACTGACCTTGCCATTTATGGTATGGTCAAACCAGCCGCCAAAGTCAATGTCACCTATTATAATACGGACGGAAGCCTCATCGGCTCAGAAACCGTAGAAGGTAACTCAGCCTTGAAATATAAATATGGAGCAAGCGACGTGACCGTTGGCTCAGGAGAAGTGTTCCGTGGATGGTTCAACGGAACAGACAATCTCGCTACCAAGGTAACCGAGGGAACGAAACTTATCAGCGACATTTCTCTCTATGCAAAAGCCACCCCAAAAGAAGAAGCGACTTTTGGCAGTGAGTACACCTACGACATGACCAGAAACTACTGGTATGCCGAAGACCACGACTTGATAGACATCACAAACGGTGCTTATCACGACAACCAGCATGGTTGGGCGATGGACAAAGGAGGAACCATCAAGCTACAAGTAGCCAGCCAAGCCAAGATAGAATTCGCATTATGTACAAAAAATCATGATGATGAGATTGTGGTTACAGACGCCTATGGAAACAAGTTAGGCACTATTGCTTCAAAAGTAGATACTGATGGAGAAGTACACTCCTTCTCCTATGATGGTTCACCTACAACCCTGACGTTCTCATTCTCATCCACAACCTACATACATGCCATCAAGCAATACAACTACAAGCCTGTCTATATCTCTTTCAAATTTCCAAACAAAGAGATAGATGGTACATGTCCTGCGACCATCAAGGCTGAGAGCGATGGCAAAGCAACATTACCTACCAATGGACTCTTCTATCGTGACGGATGGACTTTCCAAGGTTGGACAGACGGCACAAATGTATATCAGCCTGGAGAAAACATCTTCTACGAGGATGTCACCTTGTCTCCGAAAATGGAAGAAAACCAACTTGACCTGACGGTCACCCCCGAACCTGTTACCTTGGTATGGCCTTTCGACCATACCAAGGCACCAGCTATTAACATGAATGACAAAGCAGAATCAATGGGCTATACCCAAGTAGGAACCTTGGATGGAAGACCATACGATGTACGCCTGTGGATGGACACACAAACAGGTGGCGGTAAAATTACCAACCAAGATGCCAACGTCAACTCCTACCCAGGAGAAGGCGGTCAGTTCAACAATGGTACGCAATTCACCTTGCGTGCCATCTATGGCATGACCATCACCATCCATGCCTCCGACAAGACAACCACTGGCATAGAAACGACTTTTGATGAGGCCACCAAAACCAACAAGTTTACCGTAAAGGACAAGGTTGGTGACTACACAGTTCCTGCTGAAGACATCAAGGTCATTGACAAAAAGACCCTGCAATTCACCTACAAAGGCGATGCAACCGAACTCATACTGAAGGTGGAACAAGCATGTAACGATACATCAAATCGTTATGGTTTCTTCAAGGACATCACCGCCACTTATCCTGTCTTGCCATACGTAGTGGCCATCAATGCCATTGACAATCCAGATGCCACTAATTTCCCGAACGAAATCGCAGACAACGCTGGTATGTCGACGATTATGACCTCCGAACCAAACAAACATCCGAACATGGGCTCTCGCTACAGAATAGGTGACAAAGTGAGCATTGTAGCTATGCCTGATTATGGTTACACCGTAAAAGGATTCAGAATAAAGGGAAGCACCGACTGGTTGAAGACCTTCGACAACACAGATGAAAGTGAAAGCCCAAACAAGTCTTGCGACTACACCATAAATTCCGAAGGTATAACTACGATTGAGGCTGTCTTTGAGCGTAAGACGATGCACAAGGTCACCATCAAGGCATCTGATGCAAACCTCGCAACCGTCAGCCTGTCTCCTGTTTATGAGAATTTCTACAATGAGGTTAGAGAGGCAGGAACTAACGGAAACAAGGGAAAGCTTTTGTATATCGAGAGTTGGTTTACGGAAGGCACAGAGGTAACTGCCACAGCGGAAGCCTCAGCAGGATACGTAGTGGATTACTGGAGCGAAGCAGATGACACCCACCTGACGGATGCCAATGCCTACACCTATACCACTACAGCAGAAGATAAGACTTTCGTCGTACATATCACGAAAGGTGAATCGGGCACTGTCATCTTCGACATCTCCAATGCCCACGTCAACGGAAAGACAGTTGCCTACAAGAATGCAGAGAGTATACAGCCAGACCCACTCAGCAATGTCAGCTATTTCGTGGTGCCTACCAACTATACTTTCTTCAAGAACGTAGATGACGACGGCAATGCCACCGACGTTGGCTACACCCTGCGCTACTGGCAGGATGCAAAAGGCAACAGATATGAGTTGGGCAGCACCTATTCGTTTACGAAAAAGGAGACCTTAACGCTCACACCTGTCTTCGAGAAAAACCCAGCTACCCAGCTCAACCGTACCAACGACCCAATCATACGCTATGACTTCGGTCGAAATGTACACGAATACGATGATCCAACATCAGGCTTAACGAAAAAGGAATGCGCCCAAGCCGTCAACATAGGCAACAACCAAAAGCCATTCTGGACAACGGACGTATATGTGGAAGTATTGGAAAATGGACAGTTCATCAGGCAGACCCGAGATGTAGCTATGTGGTGTGACACAGGCGACAAGGGTTACATCCGCAATACCGACCTCGACAACTGGTGCGCCTTCGGACCAGGCACCACATTCTGGTTTGCTTCGGCTGCAGGAACCAAGATTTCCATGTTGACCTATTCCAAGATAACCACCACCACAATAGATGGCGTGGTGCCAACGCTTGACGAAGAGCGCACGGCAGAAGAGCGTAGGAAGCAAGGTAGCGAACATATCTATGTATATAGCTATACCACCCAGAACCCAGATGCCCGCCCTGCCATCGTCATCGGCGATGACTACTCCTACTATCAATGGTTTGAGATGGCGACCCCTGCAGCCAACATGGTCAACCTGCACACCAACGTGGATAACGAGGAGCATGGAAAGATAGACAAAATGGAATCAACATCTTCTTTCAAAGGCACAGAATTGGAAGACGGCGGTCATGCCTTCCGTATGGGCGACCGCGTCAGAGTAACCTTTGAGCGATACTTCGCCTATCAGTTTGACAAGCTTGTGGATCCAACCAAGATGGATGACAACGGCAATCCATTTACAGTCCTGAAGATGAACGATGATGGCACTGTCGATATGATAGACTACAATGAAGTCGTACATAAAATATCCAAGAATGCCGATGGCACTTGGGGCACAAAAGAAGGTGATAACAAGACGATGTTCACGCTGAAAACGATAGAGCCTACAAAAGAGGAACTCGCTGACGGCAAGCGTACCACCTACGAGTTAGAGTTTGACATCACGAATCACCGCACCTTGCAAGTGTTATTCAAGGAAAAAGCCACCCACTACATCACCTATGGTCCTGGAGACTTCGCTGAGGGAACCGCTCCTGTAGCCCAATGGGTAGAGGCTGGCGACCCATTTACGATTCCGCAGAACACGACCCTCTACTATGAGGGTAACACGCTCGACCACTGGGTTGCCTTGAACGATGACGGCACAACTGGAGATGAATATAAAATCGGGGTAGAATATGCCGCACCAGCAAAAGACTTACGACTCAATCCTGTATTTGAGCCAAACAAGTTCAACATCCTCGATCTTTCCCAGGAATCCACGGTCACCTGGCACTTCACAAAGAAAGACGGTGCGCCAAACATCAACTACGAGAAGACTGCAGGTATCCTCGTTGCCCAACTCTATGATGGCGACAAGAAGATAGATTTGAAGCTTGACTTGGATGGAAGAAATGGTAAGTTCAACAATGAAAGCAACATTAACCGTATCCAAATCAACGGCGGCTCCATCATCACCTTCCCTTCCACCGACCAATGCGTGGTGAAATTAACTGCCAATGGTGGTGTTCCAGAACAAGTCACCATAGGTGGAAAGAAGAATGGCAATACAGACTTCACCTTTGACAGCAAAAACAAGTCTATCGAAGTAAAATGCGATGGTGGTGACGCCACAAAAGAAGCCAACTTCACCACCAACGATGCTGTATACGCCATTGACTTCATGGTGACCTACAAGCCGCAGGACCTGACAACAAAGGCGACAATCGAGTCGCTTACTTGCGATGGTGTGACGCTTGATGCTGCAACCATCAAAAGCCAAATGTCTGCCAAGGGCTACGTTTCGTTCACCGTGTCTCCTTGGAAGACAACGAACGAGGTTATTCCAGATGTCACAGGTACTGCTAAGAATGGTGGAACTGTGACTGTCACAAAGGGTACAGTGCTCACGCCAGAGGCGGTAGCCACCGTTCATACATCGGGAGGAGTCACCGTGGAGACCTACCCTATCAAGTTTGAGTTCAACACACCAAACGACTACCCTAAATTCGAGAAGATGGTGGTCAATGGCACCACCTACACCAATACCTCCAACGAGATATACGACGTGCCTCGAAGCGGTATCATAGAGGTGGACTTCAACCGCACGATGAAGGAAACGAATGTCGTCATCGACAACCCAAGGGTAGAGGCTACGGCAGCAGCAGGAAAGACGTTGACCTTCAAATACTGGGATTTGCCAGCTGGTGGAACCATACCTCTCGTCATCAAACCTAACGAGGGTGCCTTCGCAGGACTGATGACAGACATCTATGGAAAAGTTTGTCAGCAAACCTTGACACTGATCCTACATGTGGTATCGGATACAGAATACTACCATCACCACAAGTTCGACTTCATCGTGGGTGAGAATGGAACCATGGACGAGGCTATCGAGGCTGCCAACAACAATACGAAAAAAGACGGTCATCGTTATTTCATCTTCGTGCCAGACGGAGAGTACAAGTTGACAGGCAACGACCCATTGACAAGCTATACTCCAACCAGTGATGGCAACTGGCCAACAGACGGCAACGGACAGCAACATCCAGAAATAGCCAACCAATTGCCTTACAACAATGGCAGGACTCAGATTAGCAAGTCTAACGTATCGCTTATTGGCCAGAGCAAGGAGGGTGTTGTGATATGGAACAGTCCTTTCGTGGAGGGCATCAGCTATACGTCAACCCTCCACATCGGCAAACAAGCCAAGGACTTCTATGCACAAGACCTCAGTCTGGAGAATCGCTTCAACTACTGGGGATCAGGAAGTGCAGGTCGTGGCGTGGCATTCTGGGACCAAGGCAACCGAAGCATCATGAAGAATGTAGCTCTCATCAGTTACCAGGATACCTATTATTCCAACAATGCCAATGACGACTACCGAGGCTACTTCGAGAACTGCGACCTCTATGGAGTCGTTGACTTCCTCTGCGGTGATGGTGACATCTGGTTGGAGAAATGCAACTTGCTCCTTCGTGACCGTACAGGTAACAACATCGCAGCCCCATCACAGGGAACCAATCATCAATGGGGATATGTGTTCAACAACTGTACCATCAAGCCAGAGAGCGACAATCCACAACAGCTCAAGGGCAACGACTGGACCTTGGCTCGTCCATGGAATGGCTCTCCTGCATGTACCTACCTGAACACCAAGATGGCTACCCAGCCACGTCCAGCAGGATGGGGACGAATGAACACAGGTGAAGTGTTGCGTTTGCATGAGTATAGAACCATGGATGAGAACGGTATCCTTCTCTCATTGGGTACACGAACCTTAGCATCTTGCATGCCAGCCGCAGGTTCAGACGACTGCGTGCTCAGTGCCGCCTCAGCCGCCAAATATACCATCCGCAACGCAATGGGTGGAACGGATGGTTTCGAGCCTAACGAACTCTGCAAGCAGATAGATGCCGCATCGAGCATCACAAGCAAGGGGGCTGATGACGAGAACGATCCTGACGACAGAGTGACGGACACCGAGAACCACGTCATCTGGAACGACAACTTGGAGTTGAACGATGATGACCTACAGTGGGATGCCGACAACAGAGCACTCTGCTACTTCCTCTTCAAGCTCAACGACAACGGCAAGTGGATTTACCAGACCAACACCATCGAGGCGAGCGTCAACCTCACACCATACGGCTCTGGCTACTATTGCGTGCGTGCAGCCAACCAGCGTGGAGGTCTCGGTGCAGCTACGAAGAGCATCCTCTTCACCGTCACCGACCCATACGAGTTGAACCTCAAGCAACTGGGCGACTTGACCGATGAGGAAGGCAATCCATGCGGATGGAGCACCATCTGTCTGCCTTTCAATGCCAAAGTACCATCTGAGTTGAAGGTCTATGCCGCTACCGCCCACAACAAGACAACGGCAGACGACAAGGTGAACGACTTCACACTCACGCTGACCCCAGTGAACGTCATCGACAGTGAGAAGGGTTATGTGGTTTATGGTCCTGCTGGCAAGCATTACTTCAGTCTGACCTCCCGCTCATGCGACAAGGAGACCATCCTCACGGGCAATGCCACCGAGAGTGCCATCACCACCGTCAACAAGAGTGGTTATGTCTTGTCGAACAAGACTTGGGGCTTGGGCTTCTATAAGTACTCTGGCTCTACCTATGCTCCTTACAAGGCATGGTTGCCACAGGAGATGGTGACGGATGATGTGCAGCAAGCCTTGGCTGCAGGCGCACGTGCCATCCGCCTCACGGTAGAGGACAACACGACTAAGTTGAACTTGCCTCGTGCCGAGGAGCAAGATGGTACCGAAGCCCTTTACAACCTCTCTGGTCAGAAAGTAAACTCTGCCAAGGAGTCGGGTGTCTACATCTCTCGCAAGAAAGGAAAGTTCATCAAGAAGTAAGTTGCTTTCAAACTCAAGAAACAATATGAATAAATGAGAAAAGAAAAGACTTTATATCCATTAATCACGGCATCAAGCACTTTTGATGCCGTGATTCTTTGTGATGGAGACTATCCATCACACCCTATTCCACAGTCCATTCTTCATCATGCCAAGTATCTCGTTTGCTGTGATGGAGCGGGCATGAACCATATCTTGCATGGCGGCACACCCGATGCCATCGTTGGGGATGGCGACTCACTGCCAGCAGACTTCAAGCGTCGCTATGCTGACATCTTGCACCTTGTGAGCGAGCAGGAGGACAACGACCAGACCAAGGCGACTCGCTTCTGCATCGCCCAGGGTTTCCAGCGCATCGCCTACTTAGGCAGTACGGGCAAAAGAGAAGACCACGCCTTGGGCAATATCTCGCTCATGATGCGATATGCCAAGGACTTCCAACTCGATGTCACGATGATTACCGACAATGGCTACTTTACGCCAGCCATGGGCACGCAGACCTTCCAAAGCTTCGCTCGCCAACAAATCAGCATCTTCAACTTCGGCTGCAAGACGCTGTCTGGCAAAGGTTTCCGATGGAATCCTTATGCTTACGAGGAGTTTTGGCAGGGGGCACTGAATGAGGCTTTAGGAGATGAAGTCACCATAGAGGCTGATGGCAACTACCTCCTCTTCCATACCTTCGAGGCGAAAAAGGAGAAATAAAAGGTTGAAAACTACTATTTTTGCATTTCCTTTCAAATTATTTCCTTTAAATTTTGCGTTTCCGATATTTTTCACTACTTTTGCATCGTGTGATGATAATATTGCACAAACTTGATATTAACAATTGAAAAAGAAAGGAATCAATGTATGACGAAACAATTGAAACCAAATGTGTGTAAGAACAAGACATCAACTGATGAGCAATTATCAAGGGGCAAAAAGGATAATGAAAAATCCGCCCGTGAATCGCTTGGCAAGTTCTTTTATGACTTAGCAAAAGCTACATTCATTGCGATGGTGTTAGGAAATATGGCTGCTATTTTTGGAATAGCAGAATATAGCATCAACACTTTTCAATCATTAGGCACTGGAATTCTATCTACAATAGGATTCGCTTATATGGGTAATAAAACTTTAAAAACTAAATAATTATGAATGGATTTGCAATAACAATGACAGGAATAGCCATAGTTAGTATAGCTTTAGTAATTTGGAGCAACACTAAGAGCGGCGAGAAATGGCTGCGAGATCTTTAACAGAAAATAGTTTTAATGGTAATAAAAACAAGCAAGAGTAAGGTAAAACGTATACTTTTTTCTCTTGCTTGTTTTTTATTTTTTGTTGATTAATACCCTGGATTCTGCGACAAATTTCCATTCAAGTCCCTGCATTTCTGTGGTATCGGGAAAACTGTTGTATATCCAGAAGACTCATTCTCCAAAGGCTCACGAAGGTCGTAAGCCCCAGTAAACTTGCCGAAGCGGATGAGGTCTTGTCGGCGGCATCCCTCCCATACCAGTTCGAGCAATCGCTCTTCGAGGATATTGTCGAGCGTGGCTGGACGAGACGGCATTCCCACACGGGCACGAACGGCATTCAGTTCCCTGCTTCCGTCCTCACCATTCCTCACCTTCGCCTCCGCTTTCATCAACAAGGCATCGGCATAACGGAAGAGAACGATGTCGTTGCTCTGCAACTTACCATCCATATAGGAAGTCCTGTCTACCTCATACTTCGCCATTCTCGCTCCCGCCGTCTTGATGTAAGGACTGTTGGTGAGATTCTGCATCACCTCAAAAGGCTGGTATTCCAATGGCTTACCATTGTCCATTTTTAGCTCCTTGCCATCCACTTTTACAATACCAGCCACAAAGTTGAGCTTGCATCGAGCATCCTCATCGGCCTCGCCATAGTGGTTAGCCTTCATCGTGGCGATGGTAGCACAGGTACCATTCTCGCTACCCCACCCCAAGGCTCCACCATGCGTATAGTGATAGGAGCGGAAGAGATAATGGAACTGGTTCGTATAGATGTTCTTGTCCATCGGAATGGTAAAGATATTCTCTTTCGAGGTCTCATTGTGGGTGGAGAAGTTGAAGGCATAATCATCCTCCAAGACATAACCTTCCTTGGCGAGCTGGTCACAATAATAGATGCAAGTTTCCCAGGCATTCTTCATCGAGAAACCATTAGAAAGAGAATTCTTTCCTTTATTTCCATTCACAAGCGAGTTTCCATCACCTTCACGAACAGGGAATGTAATGTCCTTGCCACTTGGTCGATGGGCATACCCATTCGTCCAATCATCGTACATATAGATTTCTGCATTGAGCGCAAGTTTAGCCAAGAGGAAGTTGACCATGGGCTGCGTGATACGCCCATAGTAATTACCCTCCTTGTTGCTATGCTCATCTGGCAGATAAGGCAAAACCTGCTGCAACTCATTGAAGACAAATCGGAACACCTTGCTTCTATCCGACTGCACAGGCAAGTTGTTTTGAGAGCGAGTCTCTTCCCATCCTGAAGATTTCTTGCCATCCGCATTCGTATACAACTGTTCAAATTGAGACATCACCAAAGGCACTCGTCCGAACATATCCATCGCCTCATAATACATCAAGGCTCTCACCGCCCTCACCTCTGCACTATAAGCATCTCGCTGCTCATCAGACAGAACAGGAGTATTAGTTCCATAAGATGATTTTTCATAGATGACATTGAGCGAGTTATTGCAGAGCGCAATGACCTTATAAAGATATTTCCAGGTATCATAGAGCGGTTCGTCAGTAGCCGTCCACTTATGTTGGTACATGGCATTCCATAAGCCGCCATCATACCAGTCGCCTCCACGGATAGGGATGATAGCCTCATCGGTGGTGAGGGTGTTATAATCGTAGATGCCACGGCAGGTACCTTGTATGCCCTCGCTCTCGTTGGCTCCACCTATATAATTATAGAGCGATGCCACGGCATTGACATAGATGTCGGAAGCCGTAGTGTATATCTTGTCTTCCTCAAGCTGATCCTTCGGATGCTCATCAAGGCAGGATGAGAAAGAAAAAGATAGCAATATGCCGACAGCTAAAGAACAAGTCTTCAAAGCCATAGGCTTTACCACACGATTCTTAGCAGCACCACTCATAGGAGCATTTCGTTTAATCATATCAAGTCTCATTTTTATAGCATTTGAATATTCTTTCCCTTCGGTCGATGACCGTTGGTTCTTCGTTCTTCACTCTTCGTTCTTCACTCTTCACTTTCTAAAATTGTACGCTCAGTCCGATGGAGAACGTGCGATACTGCGGATAGGTACGCTTGTCATCGATACCCATCGTACCATTCACCACATAACTGTTGATCATCGGGGTGAGTCCACTATAACCCGTGATGGTGGCAAGATTGTTCACGCTCGCTGATACTCGGAGCGACTGCACCGCCCCTTTCTTGATAGGGATATCATAACCGATGGTGAGGTACTCGAAGTTGAGATAGTCACCTTTCTCCAACCAGTAGTCAGACACATTCTGGTCTACGATGTTCTTCTCTGGTGCGCCCTTCAAGACATTGTAGTCAGGGAAACTCGACATGTTAGTATATGCCAATCCCGTACCATTGAATATCTTATGTCCAAAGGCACCGTTCATCTGGAGAGACAGGTACCAGTCCTTATAACGGAAACTGATGTTCGAGCCCAACGTCACCTTCGGGGTAGCCTGTCCCGCGATGTATCTGTCACCGCCATCACTCAAGTCGACGGTTCCATTCTGGTCGAGGTCCTCTATGTCATAGCGATAATGCCCATTGCCATCGGGGATGATGCCCTTGCAATGAGGCAGATAGAAGACACCCAATGGCTGTCCCACTATCTGATAGACGACATCATTGTAACCGCCATGCTGACCGGCTCCCGACAAAGCGCCCATCGCCGTCACCTTGGCTGCCGACATCTGCATGCCATCGTATTCACCACTCAAGGAGAGGAGTTTGTTCTTTTGCCAAGTCAGGTTCATGTTGATGTTCAGTTCCATGTCTTTCTTGGAGATAGGCGTGACGGAGAAGCCAAGCTCAAGACCTTGGTTGGACATCGAGCCGATGTTGGCAAGCAACTTGTCGAAGGCAAACGGTGGCACAGGCACATCGTAGGCATAGAGCATGTCGGTAGTCTTCGAATAATAGTATTCCGCAGTGAGCACCAATCGGTTGTTCCACAATCCAAGGTCGGCACCGATGTTCCAAGTGGAACGTGTCTCCCATTTCAGGTCGGGGTTATTGTTCTTGATGATTCCCATGGTGACCGTTGGCGATGAGTTCACCGACACGATGCCCGTCTGTCTCACGGTATTCATCGTGGTATAGGAAGAGATGCCGCCCAAGTTGCCCGAACGACCATAGCCTGCACGCATCTTGAGCATCGAGATTGACTTGACATGACGCAACCAAGCCTCTCGCTTTACATCCCAGGAGGCAGAGATGGAAGGGAAGAATCCCCACGTATGGTCATCGCCCACCATCGAGGAGCCATCAGCACGCATGGACAATGAGAGCGAGTATTTATCCAATAAGGTGTAATCGACATTTCCCATCACAGAGGCAAGAGCCGGGTCTTCATAATCACTGTCCGTACCACCGAAAGGGCGGGATGCAGCCGCACCGATGTTGTTATAGTGCATGTCATTGTTGGTGATACCCTTGGCAGAAGTCCAGAAACCACTCTTGATGTTCTTCTGATATTCCGCTCCTACCATTGCCTTGAGGGCATGAATCGCCCAACTGCGCTGATAGTTCAGAGACACATTGCCGAGCCAATCCTCGCTTTTGAACTCACCTCGATAGAGATTACCCTGTGCCCACACCCAAGTAGGACAAAACTGGTTGTTCTCATTGGATGCATAAGAATAAGACCCGAAGGCAGAAAGGTTTAGGTTCTCGGTATAATCTTGCGAAGATTTCCCCGACATGCCATCAGAGGCATGACGGTTCAAAATATCGTAAGTAAGTTTGATGTGAGCATTGAAGTTCATGTTCTTCGTATCGTTCCGCTCTTGGAGCAATGCGCCAGGAGGATTCACTTGGGAGGCTGCACCATTCTTCACCCAACTGCCATTCTCCTTCTCGTAAGGATAAGTCGGATTCATGGCATCGGCAGAATAGAAGAGCATCTGCGAGTCGAAGATGTCATTGTTTTTATAAGAAGAACCGAAGACACCAAAGTCACCCGTCAACCGATCGCCGAATGCTTTTTGCGACACGTCAATCTTCGCCACAAGGTTGCGATAGCCCTTGGAGCGGATGATGGTGTTATGGTCGATGTAACCGAAGGAAGCACGATAGTTGCTCTGAGGGTTGCCACCGCTGAAAGCAAGGTAATGGTTTTGCACAGTGCCTGTACGGGTGATAGCCTTATGAAAATCGGTATTATATCCCTTGTCGGTATATTCCAAGCCATACTTTTGTGCGGCAGCCACATACTCGGCGGCACTGAGCATCCCCATGCTCTTATACATCGCCTCCAAGCCATAGTTGCCCTCGTATGAGATGTGGAATCCCTTGCCCGTGCCCTTCTTGGTAGTTACCTGGATGACACCCGAAGCACCACGGGAGCCATAAAGAGCAGTCTCCGATGCATTCTTCAACACGGCAAAGCTCTCGATGTCGGCTGGGTAGATAGTGGCAAGGGTAGCCACGTCGGAAGTCACGCCGTCGATGATGACAAGCGGGTCGTTGCCACCCATGATGGAGGTGGTACCACGCACTCTCACGGAATTGAGCATGGCGATTCGGTCAAGCCCATTGGTCGTGACATTCACACCCGCCGTCTTGCCGCTCAAAGCATCCAAGGCGTTGTTGACTACACCCTTCTTGAGAAGTTCAGGTTCCACAATACTCACAGAACCCGATAGGCGCAAGGAATCAAGGTTGATTTTAGAAACCTTCTGCTCCTGCTTCGCCCTGTTCCTCGATGCCTTCGAATGCTGAGCCGTGGCATGGGTAGGGAAAAATAACAGTAGTGAACAAACTGAACACCACAAAAACTTCTTCTGTTCCATCGTATGATTCGGTTTAGGTACTCTTTTGGTTGATGATAAGTTCATAAATTTCGCTGCAAATATATAAAAAAATGGTGATAACGCTTCATTTTTTAGGGCAAAAAATACGATATGAGCACGTTTAGACACAAATAATTTTGCTATATCCCCAATTTGTTGTAACTTTGCACCCGATTAGCAGAGTGCTAATCAAGGGGTGCTACCGCTGACTCATCTTTTCCATGAAGGCGGATGCTGAGAACATACCCATTGAACCTACGACCGGGTAATGCCAGTTAGGGAACAAGGAGTAATGCCTACGATGCCACCCAAGCATAGTGGGCATTTTGTATTTTCACCACACCTCTTTATATATATACATTATTATAATAAAAGGTAAAGAATCATGAAGAAAGATTTTTTGTTTGCGACTGCGCTCATGATGGGAGTAGCGAATACTGCCGCTGCAGCCAACGACAAGTCAGGAGAACAAATCGACACTTTGAAAGCCAAGGAGTTGCAGGAAGTACAAGTCATCTCTACCCGTGCAACCAAGAAGACACCTATGGTTTTCACCAATCTCAACAAGCAAGCTATCCAGGGCATCAACTATGGCAAGGACCTGCCTGAGTTGCTCTCTCTCACTCCTTCCATCACCATGACTTCCGACGCTGGCAACGGCATCGGCTACACCTCCTTGCGTGTACGTGGCACCGACCCAAGCCGTATCAACATCACTGCCAATGGCATCCCTATGAACGACTCCGAGAGCAGTTCTCTCTATTGGGTCAACTTCGGTGACTTCGCTTCCAGCGCACAGAGCATTCAGATTCAGCGTGGTGTGGGTACTTCCACCAATGGTGCTGGTGCCTTCGGTGCCACTGTCAACATGTTGACCGACAACATCGGTGCCAAGCCATACGTGGGCACAGACTTCTCTGCTGGTAGCTACTATTCCCACAAGGAGACCGTACGTTTCAGCACAGGTCTCATCAACGACCACTGGGGACTCCAGGGCCGCTTGTCAAACATCGGCAGCAAGGGCTATCTCGACCGTGCCTCTACCAAGCTCAACAGCTACTTCCTCCAGGCTGGCTACTTCAGCGACAACACCATGGTGAAGTTCATCACCTTCAATGGCCAGGAGGAGACTTACCACGCCTGGAACTATACTTCCAAGTATGAGCAGAGCCTCTATGGCAGACGTTACAACTCTTGTGGCGAATACTACACCGAGGATGGCAAGACTGCCTACTACAACAACCAGACTGATAACTATCACTCACAGAACTATCAGTTAATCTGGAACCAGCGTCTCTCTAACCTCTGGAACCTCAACGCCGCCCTCCACTATACCCGTGGCGATGGCTACTACGAGGAGTACAAGGTAAACAAGGACTTGCGTGAGTATGGTCTCTCTACCGAGAAGTTCAAGACCGACTTGATTCGTCGTAAGCAAATGGGCAACGATTTCTATGGTGCCATCGCATCCGTCAACTATGACAACAAGAAGAACCTCTCAGCCAACATCGGCGGCGGCTGGAACAAGTATGATGGCGACCACTATGGAAATGTGCTCTGGGTAAAGAAGAACTCTGACGTAGAGGTGACTCCAAACTTCGAGTACTATAACAACAATGCCAAGAAGGAAGACTTCAACATCTATGGCAAGGTAAACTATGAGTTGGTGGATGGCTTGAATGCCTTCGTCGACTTGCAGTACCGCAACGTATGCTACAAGATGCAAGACCCTACCGACTCTTATCTCGGCGACAAGTTTACTGGCGCATATATCATCAACGAGAAGTACAACTTCTTCAACCCTAAGTTTGGTTTGAACTATGACATCAATCCTCATCACAAGGTATATGCTTCTTACGCCATCAGCCACAAGGAGCCTGTGCGCAACAACTTCGAGAACGATTTCGCCGCTGGCAAGAGCATGCCTAAGGCTGAGCGCTTGAACGACTTGGAGGCAGGATATGAGTTTAAGAGCAACAAGTTCTCCGCTGGTGCCAACTTTTACTATATGAACTACAAGGATCAGTTTGTGTTGACTGGTGAGTTGGATAACATCGGCGAGGCAGTAACCCGCAACCTCGACAAGAGTTATCGCTTGGGTGTGGAGTTGACCGCAGCCTGGAAGCCTGTAGATTGGTTCCAGTGGGATGCCAACGCCACATGGTCAAGAAACCGTGTGAAGGACATTGCCGTAACCTTGGAAGATGGCGAGACCAACTATACCATCGAGGGTGAGACCCCACTGAGTTTCTCTCCAGACTTCATCTTCAACAACATCTTCACCTTCCAGTACGCTGGTTTCAAGGCAAGCATCCAGAGCCAGTACATCAGCGACCAGTACCTCACCAACACAGGTTTCAAGGAGATGATGTGCAACGACAAGTGGAACGATGACTACGAGCCAGTGGGCAACACCACTTACGAGACCTTGATGTTGAAGCACCATTTCAACACCAACCTCGACTTGAGCTATCATTTCTCCTTGAAGAAGATAGGTTTGAAGGATGCCACCATCGGTGTCACTCTCTACAACATCTTCGATGCGAAGTATGACAACAATGGTTGGGCTGCACCACAATACCGTGTTGTGGATGGCAAGTTGACAGCAGTCAACACCTGGGGTGCTCGTGACTATCAGGCAGCAGGTTTCGCACCATCTGCTCCATTCAACTGGATGGCTCACCTCTCTATCAACTTCTAAGCCATGGCACTCGATATCATCACCACGATACTCGGCTTGATTTACATCTTGCTTGAGTATCGTGCAAGCATCTATCTTTGGTTAGTGGGCATTCTGATGCCTGCCCTTGACATCTGGCTCTATTGGAGCCATGGCTTGTATGGCGATGCGGGCATGGCGGTTTATTACACCGTGGCTGCCATCTATGGTTATGCCGTATGGAAGTTTGGCAAGAAGCACAACCAGAAGGAGACGGAAGAGCTTCCTATCACTCACATGAAAGTCAAGCTCTATCTGCCGACGATTGCCTTCTTCTTGATAGCATGGGGGGTCACCTATTATATATTGGCGACCTACACCAACTCCACGGTTCCAGTATTGGATGGTTTCACCAATGCCTTGAGTTTCGTGGGTCTTTGGGCATTGGCTCGCAAGTACATCGAACAATGGTTCTTCTGGATTATCGTCGATGCCGTCTGCTGCTATCTATACGTGGGCAAGGGCATACCTTTCAAGGCAGGTCTCTATGGACTCTACGTCATCATCGCCATCGCCGGATATTTCAAGTGGAAGAAGATGATGAAAAGTTAAAAAATGGAAGCCTATCCGTACACAAAAAATCCACTGTAGAAAAATCGTTTGTTAATATTAACGCAATATACAACAAACAAGAAAAGGGAAATCAGCAAATACAAACTTGCCTGACTTCCCTTTATTTCATTTATATAAATCTGAACCAATATACCATGGCTCGATATTGTTCTATGCCTTCAACTTGAAGGAATTCTCGATGCTCATCAACTCATCGCTGAACTCAGCATCAATCTTCAGACGCTCCTCCACCTTCGAACAACTGTGGATAACCGTACTGTGGTCACGATTGCCCACCAACTTGCCTATTCTCGAAGCAGGCATCTTGGTATACTTCTGCGCCAAATACATCGTCACCTGGCGAGCCACCACATAGTCACGCTTGCGACTCTTGCTGTTCACAGCCGTGGTCGTCACGTTGTAATGAGCACAAACCTTCTCCACGATGTCATCAATGGTAAGAGGCTTGTCGTCTATCTTGACCGCACGCTTGATGACACGCTCAGCCAAACGAATGTCGATATTGCTATTGTAGACAATGCTATATGCCAACAAACCATTGATGGCGCCCTGCAAGTCACGCACACTTCCATTGCATGTCTGGGCGATGAAAGAGACAACCTCCTTGGAAATCTTCAAGCCATCACGACGAATCTTGTTGCTCAGGATGTCCACACAAAGCTGCACATTCGGTTTTTCCAACTCCGCAATCAAACCACAAGAGAAACGAGTCAACAGGCGGTCTGGCATATCCTTCAAGTCTACAGGAGGACGGTCGCTCGCCAAGATGATGCGCTTACCATTGCGGAAGAGGTGATTGAAGATATGGAAGAATGTATTCAAAGTCTTGGTCTTGCCTGCCCACTCCTGGATATCATCCACTATCAGCATGTCGATGGACTGATAGAAGTTGATGAAATCATTGGTAGAGTTGTGCAAGACGGCATCCGTATATTGTGTCTGGAACAAGCGTGCGCTCACATACAAGACACGCTTCTGAGGATACATCTGCTTCGCCTTCACACCGATGGCATTCACCAAATGCGTCTTTCCACTTCCCGAAGGACCATAGATGAACATCGGGTTGAACTGGGTAGTGTTCGGATGCTCGGCAATAGACAATCCCACGGAACGAGGGAGCTTGTTGCTCTCGCCTTCCATGTAATTATTAAATGTCAACTTAGGGTCGAGCTGCGTGTCGATGTCCTCTTGCTCAGCAGCCTGCTCGGCATTCGGAGCCTGGTTGGCAGGATGATGCGACTTCGGACTCAAGTCGTTGGCATCGTCAGGGTCCAATGGTATCGGGGTTGTTCCACCAGGAGCATCCTTCACCACGACCACACGATACGTCAATCGAATACCCTCGCCAAAGTTTCTGCGAAGCACCTTGCTCAGCAAGTCCACAAAGTTAGCTTCCAAGTACTCATAGAAGAAGGTACTTGGAACACGCACCAACAAGGTCTTCGTAGCCGGCTTATACGACTCGAAGACGATGGGCTTAAACCACGTATTATAATGATCCTCTGTGACATTCTCGCGGATGAGCGCAAGACAATTGTCCCAAAGAGCTTTAGGACTTGCTAACATGCTATATCGTTTTTACGAATTTCTACTTAATAAATAACTGAAAAGGCGTCAAAAAGTGCCAAATTCGTTGCAAAATTATAAAATAAATCTCAAATATCCAAATCGGGGGTTTTAGTTTATTTTAATAAAGTCTTGTAACCTCTTAATATTCAACACTTTAATTAAGTTATCCACACTTTTCGTTTTTTTCTCGCCTTTCCATATCTAAGTTTCTGTAAACCAACAAGATACAGAAGCGGCAAAGGAAAAATCAGAAAAAGAGTGAAACATTTTTGAAACACCCCCGAAACAACTCACAAACAAACAGTTTGAAAGTTATTTCGGGGGCGTGAAACATTCCCTTTTGTTATTTAGACAATTTTTAATTTAGTCTTTTCTACTCTTTACTTGTCTTTTCTTCCGAAAACAGAGAAGTGTACGTATCTCTTTGGATGCTGCTTCAAGTCGATGACCAAGGAGTCGGCATGGCTCATAGTGGCATTCAAGTTGTCATAGAGACGAGTATCGTTCATCAACAAACCGAGGGAACCCTTGTTGCTGTTCAACTTATCCGTAAATGCCTGCGCATTCTCCAAGGTCTTGTTGACACGGTCGAGCGTGCCCTGCACATCAAGAGAAGCCAAGTTATTGGTCAAGCGATTGGTATTGTCAAGCACACCATTCGCCTTGCCTATCATGCCAGGCACCTGCTTGTTCAAACCTATCATCAAGGTATTCAACTCACGTGTGGAGACCGTCAAGTTCTCAGTGATGGTCTGGGCGTTGTGGAGCGTATTAGCCAAAGCTGGGTCGGCAAGCAAAGCATTCACACTCGACAGGATGGAATCCAACTTAGGCAACATCTTCTCGATGACAGGCACCAACTCGCCAGCCTTGCCCATGATGCCCGCATTCACGGCACCAGGAATCACGCCACCTGGCTCGATTCGCTCACGAGGGTTGTTAGCCAAGAGGATGTTCACTTGAAGGTTGCCCATCAAGTCCTTGACTATCTCCGCCTGACTACCCTTAGGGATGCGAAGATTCTTGTCGATGTCAGCTTTCACCTTGATAGGTCCCGACTGAGCATAGTCGAAATCGACAGCGTCGACAGTTCCAACTTTATAACCATCAGCATAGATAGGCGTAGAAGCACCCAGTCCCTGGATGTCGTCAAACGTCATATAATAATAGTTGTTGGAAGAAAACAGATTGATGCCCTTCAGAAAGTTGATTCCGAAGTACATAATCAAAATACCTACGATAGCCACGAGTGCTATCTTGATTTCCTTGGTTATTTTCATTCTTCTTATTATTTATTCGGTCTTATTATTCTGACTTATTGTTTATTCTGCTTAAATTCTCTGATTGCCTGGTTGACATCACATTTCTGGCCATTCTTGAAGGCGATGATGAAACACTCCGGGAACTTATCCTGCAAGGACTTTCGCAAGCGATAGATTTCATTGTAGTTGGCAGATGCACCTACGGTATACTTCACCATGCCTCCCTCTTGATAAGAGTCATAGTCCGTCTGTCCCTTGAAATGAGAGTCGCCAGAGCGCAAGGCCCGATTGCTCACAAGAATCTGAACCTTAAAGACTGGAGCGGAAGCAGAAGACTTCGAAGTATTCACAGTCTTCTTTGTAGGCTCAACTACCTTTTTAATGGAATCTGCCGTTCTCCTCGGTGTCTCCACGACTTTCTTGGCAGGCTCTTGGTCTGGAACAATCGTCGGGATGTCGTTTTTTGCCGTACCATTCACTGGGCGATAAGGCACAGCCACCCTCCTGTCATACTTGTTCTTGTATTGCGCAAAGCCATCATAGATGGCCTTGGCGATGTCGTCCACACGGCTTGGTGTATTGAGAAGATCCTCCTCATCAGGTGTAGTGATGAAACCAAGCTCTATCAAGCAACTTGGCATGGAAGTCTCACGCAGCACCAAGAATCCCGCCTGGTGTACACCCTTGTCAGGGCGATTGGCGTTGCGGCAGACACTATTCTGGATAGAACGCGCCAACTCCACGCTTCGCTCCATGTTCTTGCCCTGTATGAACTCGAAGATGATATAGCTCTCGGATGACTTCGGGTCGAATCCCTGGTAGGTTTGCTCATATCCTTTCTCCATCGAGATGACGGAGTTTTCTCGCATAGCCACATCGAGATTGTCCTTCGCACGGTGCATACCCAACGAATAGGTCTCGAAGCCACGGGCTATCTTACCCGCAGGCAAGGCATTGGTATGAACGGATATAAACAAGTCGGCATTCGCCTTGTTGGCGATGTTGGCACGCTCCATCAATGGGATAAACACATCGGTGGTTCGGGTATAGATGATCTTCACATCCGGCATGTTTCGCTCCACATACCGACCGAAAGCCAACGCCACAGTCAAGTTGATGTCCTTTTCCTTCGACTTGGTGCCCATTGCACCCGTGTCATGACCACCATGACCAGCATCGATGACCAATGTAAAACGACCATTGGCAGCCAACGCATCAGCCACCACGAACAGGAAAGTAACCAACAAAAGAGTTATCTTCTTCAACATACTTTTCTAATGATTGTGCAAAATTAAGTATTTCAAGGCAGAAAACCAAGAACCGCCTTTAAGTTTTATCATTTATTAAGTTTATCGGAATGCTTATCAGAGGCGAAAAGGAAATCAACTCCTGCGCCATCGCAATCCGCTCCCATCGGTGGATTCTCTTTGACGATGGTCAGTTTCACCTCTTCGACAGCAGGAAAACGGCGGAAGATTCTATCCCCGATTCTTCCTCCTACCCGCTCGATGAGAGCGCTCGGCACCTGCATCTCCTGAGACACAAGCTCATAGACCTCGGCATAGTTGAGCGTATCGTTGACATCATCGGAAGTCAAGGCATCCGTCACATCATACTTGATGCGAAGGCTCACCCGATAGTCGTTGCCCGTTCTTCGCTCTTGCGGAAGCACGCCATGGTAGGCATGAAACTTCAGGTTCTCCAAGAGAATATAGCTATCACTCAGTCTCATTGCCTGCCTCCTTCACATTGCCTGCCTCCTTCACATTGTCTGCCTCCTTCATATTGATGTTCTCCTTCTCATCATCCGACAAGTAGTTCTTCAGCGCACGCTCCACGCCCACCTTCCAGGTATTGATGTTGTCGGAAGTAAGTTGCAACTGGCTCACCAACTTGATGACATGCTTGATAGGCATGCGATAGCGCAATACGCCAGAAATCAACTTGGCGTAGTTCCAGTACTCAGGGTTGAACTTCTCGCTCAATCCCTCCACTGTAATCTTATAGCCACGCTTGTTGACAAACTGAAAGTCATATCTCTTGGCACCTTCACCGAGCACTGTCTTCACGATTTTACCTTTAGTGACAGACTTAGGCAGCATGATGCCCTCCTCGTCATCTTGCAAACCCGTGAATATCTCATAAGGATGGCCATTGAGCAAACCGACCAATGCGACCCATTTCTCCTTGTTGTTTTGGAAACGAACCACATCGCACTCCAATTCCCTTGGTCGCACCTCCACCACCTCTGGATGGAAAGTTGGCTTATCAGAGTCACCCGTAATCGCTTTCGTCAGTTGCCCTTGAAGTTTTTTCCATTCAGAAGGCTGCACGTCGAAGCGTTGGCGCAGTGTCTCAAGTTGCTCCTTGAGTTCCTTCGCCAAGGCATCAGTGGCTTCCTCGAAAGTCATGTTTTCCGTAAATTCCATATAAAACGTTTTATAATTTGCTGCAAAATTAAGATTTTTTCTCTAATTGATGAAAATTTTTTGAATATATTTCTTAAAAAGGGGCAGCATCAGACACATTTTTAGAAAACTTTGATTAACTTTGCATAAGATAGGCTGCACTCAGCAATTTGAAAACAAGTTTTCATTGCGCTCGTTTGCACTATCTTTGCATAAGATAGGCTGCACTCAGCAATTTGAAAACAAGTTTTCATTGCGCTCGTTTGCACTATCTTTGCAAAAGATAGGCTGCATAGCTATCCTATTATATATATATAATAAGGTGTAAATGAGTATGCCGAAACTTAAAAATCGCAAAGAAAATATTCATTAAGTAATAACAAAAAGAAGAAAGATATGAAATCCATTCAAGACAGAGTTAGCATTCGCAAGTATGCCAACCGTGAAGTTAGCGAGGAGCTATTAAACCGCCTCCTCGAAGAAGCAGAGCGCACCCCTACCATGGGCAACCTGCAGCTCTACAGTGTCGTTGTCACCCGTAGCGAAGAGGGCAAGAAGGCCTTGGCACCAGCCCACTTCAACCAGCCGATGGTGACGGGCGCGCCAATCGTACTGACCATCTGTGCCGACTATCGCCGCACGACTCTCTGGGCAGAGAACCGCAAGGCGCATCCTGGCTACGACAACATTCTCTCCTTCATGAATGCCGCCACCGATGCCTTGCTCTTCACCCAAACCTTCTGCAACCTCGCAGAGGAGGAAGGTCTCGGCACTTGTTTCTTGGGCACCACCGTCTACATGCCTCAGCTGATTATCGACACCTTGAAGTTGCCGAAGTTGGTGATGCCTGTCGCCACCATCACCTTGGGATGGCCCGACGAGCAACCTGCCAAGAGCGAGCGACTTCCACTCCGCAGCATCGTACACCAAGAGACGTTCTCCGACTATACACCTGAGAAGATAGACGACTTCTATGCCGAGAAAGAGGCATTGGAAGTAAACAAGGAGTTCGTGCGCATCAACCATGTGGAAACACTCGCGCAAGTCTTCACCGACATCCGATATACCAAGAAGGATTGCGAGAGCATGAGCAAAGGTTTCCTCGAAGCCTTGAAGAAACAAGGTTTTATCTAAGAGAAATCTCTGTTCACAACTTGCGAACGGACATACAAAGCTTTGGGATGTACATTCAAAGCTTTTGAACGGACATTCAAAAGCTTTGAACAGAAACTTTAAATAAGACCAAAGAACCTTGCAGTAAGGTTAAAAGAACCTTGCAGTTAGGCCAAAAGAACTTTGTTGACTACACAAAAGAAAAAGAAAGGGCATGCCAAGTAAATGACATGCCCTTTTTCTATTAATTCTATTCAAGAAAGTTCTATATCTTAAGATACCATCTATTTAAGATGTTCTTAATATGCTTTATTCTACTACGATTGGCTTGTACTTAGGAACCAATGCCTTCATGATGCACCAACCAATAAGGTAAGCGACTGCACAGATGCAGAAGATGATCATGTAGCCGGCAGGCTTGCCATCGAAGCCCATGAAGCTAAAGGCAGCGCCTTGATTCTCCGCGTATGTAAAGAGCATACCCGAACCCTTGTTGATGAGGAATGAACCCACACCACCTGCCATTGCACCGATACCCGTGATGGTAGCAACGGTAGACTTTGGGAACATATCACCGATGGTAGAATACAGGTTAGCAGACCAAGCCTGGTGACCTGCGCCCAAGAGACCGATGATGATGGCTGGCCACCAAGGACTGATCTCACCCATAGGCTGTGCTACCAAACCCAACAATGGGAAGCAAGCGAAGATCAACATCGCACGCATACGGCCGATATAAGGATTCATGCCCTTCTTGTCAACGAAGTAAGTTGGCAAATAACCACCACCGATACTCAAGACAGTCACAATCGCATAGAGTGTGAAGATGAGGGCGATACCCATGCCTGAGTCTGAAGAATAACCATACTGGTCGGAGAAGTATGCTGGAGCCCAGAAGAGGAAGAACCACCATACACCATCCGTCATAAACTTACCTGTGATGAAAGACCAAGTCTGGCGATAAGTGAAGCATTTTGCGAAACCGATGGTCTTCTCAGGCTCCTCCTCGGTCTCAGCAGCTGCCTTTTCAGCCTCAGCTGCCTCCAAGTCCTCATCCTGGTTGATATAGGTAAGCTCTGCATTATTCACGTGCTTGCTCTTGGCAGGCTTCTCGTAGAGCCACATCCAGAGACCCATCCATACATAGCCCAACACACCGATGATGATGAAAGCCCACTCCCATCCCATGGCACGAGCCAAGAGAGGAATAGTAGCAGGAGCTGCCAACGCACCTACGGAAGCACCACTGTTGAAGATGGCGGTAGAGAAGGCACGGTCCTTCTTTGGGAAGTACTCAGCCGTTACCTTGATGGCTGCAGGGAAGTTACCAGCCTCACCCACGGCGAGAATCAAGCGGCAAGAGAGGAAGAGCCATACGCTGATGGTGGCGATTGCCACGGCTGCATCACTACCTGCCTGTACCAATCGAAGTGCCTCGATAGAGTCATAGCCCTCAATCTGCATGGCTACCCATCCACAACCTGCGTGCATCACTGCACCGGTGCTCCATACGAAGATGGCGATGAGATAACCCTTTTTGGTGCCCATCCAGTCAACGAACTTACCTGCGAAGAGGTTGGCGATGGCATAGAAGATGGAGAAGAGACCCGTGATGGTGCCATAATGGTCATCTGTCCAGTGGAACTCTGGAGCGATGAAGTCTTTCCATGTCAATGACAGAACCTGACGGTCCATGTAATTCACTGTGGTCGCCACGAAGAGCAACGCACAGATTACCCAACGGAAGTTGGACATTTTGCTTGTTGTAATAGCGTTCATAAGTAGTATTTGTTTTTAATTATTTCATATCAGGAATCTTCACCACCTGCATGTCATTGTAGATGAGGTTCTCGCCTGCCATACCCCAGATGAAGGTATAGTTGCTGGTACCTGCCGCGCAGTGGATAGACCACTCTGGAGCGATGACTGCCTGCTCGTTGTTGAGCCAGATAGGACGTGTCTCCTGTGGCTCGCCCATCACGTGAAGAATCTTCTGACCCTCTGGTACATTATAATATAAGTAGGTCTCCATACGGCGAAGGTGGGTATGAGCTGGCATGGTGTTCCATACGCTTCCTTCCTTCAACTCGGTGACACCCATCTGCAACTGACATGTGCGAACACCTGCCACGCCATCGATAATCAACTGGTGGATAACACGGTCGTTGCTTTCCTTCAAGCTACCAGCCTTGATGTTGTTGGCATCCTTGAGGGTTACCTTCTTGGTAGGGAATGTCTGGTGAGCACAAGCACTGTTCATATAGAACTTAGCTGGCTTGGCAGCGTCCTTGCTGCTTACCTCAATGCTCTTGGCACCACGACCCACGTAGAGAGCCTCCTGGAAACCGAGCACATACTTCTTGCCATCCACGGTAACAGTACCCTCGCCACCGATGTTGATGATACCGAGCTCACGGTTGTCGAGCAAGTTCTTCTGGTCGTTAGGCTTGTCTGTATAGAGAGGAGCGATAGAGGTCAACTTCAATGGAGCTGTTGTAGGCTCAGCACCACCGATCAGGAAACGGTCGAACATCGTATAAGTCCAGTTCACCTCACCTGGGGCGAACACCTTCTCGATGGCGAACTCACCACGAAGGCGGTCGGTCGTATAATGCTTGGCATCCATAGGATTGCTTGCATAACGCACATTGTAGTTGGTGTAAGCATTCTCTGCCTTCACCTCGTATCCACACTTACCACACTGGCCAAAAGCCTGACTTGCTGTTAATACCATTGCTGCTAATATTAATGTTATTTTTTTCATTGTTTATAATGTTAATTCGTTTATTCTTACATCTTTTCATTTATTCATATATCATATATAAATATGTATACATGATTTGCCAAGAACGGTTTACCTATCAAGAATAGTTTACTTGCTGTTCTTCTCGTCCTGTACGATGCGCTTTCTATTGATCAGCATCAGCGCCACGGTGATGACCGTCAAGATGCCCATTCCCACGTAAGAGAGTTTCACGCCTCGATAGATAGCCCATCCGAAGAGAGAGGAAGCGAAGTCGAGCGCGCCACCTGAGAAGCCCTCTGGAATCTGTGCTGTCTTGTCGCCCGTTGCCTCAAACACGGTGTTGGCAGCCAAGGTGAAGTCTGGAGCCATATCGGTGACGAAGTAGAGACCGATGATGAGCGCCACGAGACCAACGATGAGGGTCTTCACCACATTACCCTTTGTGAAAGGCAAGATGATTGGGAAGAGGTAGAACATACCTGCCAAGGAGGCAAGTGGCAAGAACTGGTTGCCAGGCAAGAATACGGCGATGGCAAGGATGACAGGAATGAGGATGACAGAGCAAACCAAGGTGGTAGGATGACCGATAACCAAGGCTGGACTCATGCCGATATGTACCTTCTTGCCGTTGAACTTGGTCTTCACCAATTCCTGTGTCTTTTCAGAGATTGGCTTCAAGCCATCGATAAACAAGGAGGTGATGCGAGGAATCAATTCCATCACGGCTCCCATGGTCACACCGAGGAAGAGAATTTTCTTGATGTCGAGCTGTGCCGCCCAACCTATCAAGGCACCCACGATGACACCGAGCACCAAAGGCTCGCCGAGCACGCCAAACTTCTTCTTCAATCCCTCTGCGTCGATGTCGAGTTTAGAAAAGCCCGGTATCATGTCGAGGAGCTTATTGAATCCGATGGCAAAAGGCATGAAGCTCTGGCAGAATGGCTGTGGGATGGAGATTCCATCGAGGTCGTAATATTTTTGGAACTTCTCTGCTGTCAGGTCGGCGCAAACCAAGGTGATGATGTAGCATACGATGGCAGCGAAATACCCCCATAGGAGGCTCTGTCCCATCACGAAGTAAGCCACGGCACCGATGAAAGCGAAGTGCCAGTAGTTCCAGAGGTCGATGTTGACCGTTCGGGTGGTCTTGGTAATCAACATGAGGAAGTTGACACCCAAGCATATAGGGATGATGAGTGCGCCAACGGCAGTGTTGTAAGCCACGGCAGCCGCAGCTGGCCATCCCATGTCGAAGACATTGAGTTGCAGATGATAGAGGTCGGAGATTGCTTTCAATGGGTCGTTGAAGTTAGTTGTCAACAAAGCGGTAACGACACCGAGTCCAACGAATCCCACTCCGACGAAGAGACCAGACTTGAGGGCCTTACCGAATTTCATGCCGATACAGAGTCCGATGATGGTGAAGATGATAGGCATCATCACGCTGGCACCGAGGCTAATGACATAGGAAAATACCTGTTCCATAGTTGTTTGTTTAATTTAAATAAATAGTTTACATAACGCTTCAAAAGCGCATTTTTGATTTGTTGTTAGTTTATTAACTGCAAAAATACGCTTTTTTCTTCAAATATGGTACGTTCGAATAGTGAATATTACTTAAAAAGGTATAACTTGGTGCAGAAAAATGTATTTTCTGCTCTCTTTTATCTGCAAAAAAATGTATCTTTGCAACGAAATTAGGTGCAGAAAAATGTAGTGAAGCACTAAAATTAGGTGCAGAAAAATGTAGTTACCATTATGGAACGTTTTGTATTACAACAACTTACAGAGTGGAAGAATAAAGAAGGCAGAAAATGGTGCGATTATCCATGCGTCCTTTCAAGGAGCAAGACCAACTCACATGCGTTCCACTTTATGCCGTTTCATATCTGAAATAAGAAAAGGAGCGTGTCTCACGGCATGCTCCCTTTTTCATTTCTATGATGTTTACCACAAAGCAACCTTACCGACACCTACCATATCAAAATTAGCAGAAATGCCCATTGCTTTAAAAACTTTAGCAATCGTTGCAAATGTGAGATTATTGCCATTCTCCATACGAGAAACTTGTGATTTCTTCACACCTATCATTTCTCCGAGTGCTTCTTGGGTGAGATTTTTTGACTGACGCGCCTTTTTAATAGCTTCCCCCATCAAAAAAGCATTCATATCAGATGCATACTGCTCACGCAAAGGCGTTCCCTCCTTGCCTAACACCTTATCTAAAGCTTCATCTTCAGTATAAAATTTCATATCTGCAAAATTAGCAAAAAGTTCGCAAACATGTAAACTTTCCATTAATAATTAACGTTATTTCAGAATCAAACCATCGGACGTACGAATTTTTGCATCTCGTTATCAAACCATTTACATATATGAAGAGAGGAGGGTGTGTCATAACCCAAAGGCACACCCTCTTTTCTAAGCTACATCTTGCTTGTTCCGATTATTTTTCAATTTATTTCCGTTTTTTCTTGCGTTTCCGATTTTTTTTCACTACTTTTGTGGCGTTAACTCGCAATAGTGCGAAAACGACCAGTTAATTTCAAATTATATGGCGGAATATATCAATCCACGTGTCGATTGGGCATTCAAGCGCATCTTCGGCACAGAAGACACCAAGGAGTGTCTCATTACGTTCCTCAACGGAGTATTTGAGGGCGAGTTTGTAATCAAAGACGTGAAGTTCCTCAAGACGGAGCAGACACGTCATCAAAAAAGAGAGCGAGGAGTCATCTTCGATGTGGCATGCGTCACTGATGAAGGACGTCACATCATCGTGGAGATGCAGAAGAAGGAGCAACGTTACTTTGTGGATCGTGCGCTCTATTACTCCTCCAAGGCGATAGTGGAGCAAGCCAAGCCTGGCGAGTGGGATTTCAGGCTGACACCAGTCTTTACAGTATGCTTCATGGACTTCATCGCCGAAACGGGCATTCCTTGCCAGTTCAGAACGGACATTGGTTTGGGAATGCTCAATGAGGATGTTTCTTCTGAGAAAGGGCATTGCAAGAGAAAGACCGCAAAGACCAAGGCAAAGGCTTGGAAGTTGTCGGACTTAAGATATGGCTTCGAGAAGATGAGAGTCGTGTTTTTACAGCTGCCTCTCTTCGAGAAAAAGCAGCCAGAGTGTATGGAAATATTTGATTGTTGGATTTATGTATTAAACAATATGGAGCATTTGAAAGAAATTCCATTTTTGGATAAATATCCCGTCTTCCGAAAGTTGGCGGCAATAGGTGACCTCCAGAAGCTCACCCCTGAGGAGCGTGAGTACTACGAAGAGGATGTCAAAATCATGCGCGACCTCTATGCTACCGACAAGTGGGAGAAGGAAAAGAGACGCATGGCTATAGAGAAAGCTTTGGCGGAAGGAATGGAGAAAGGAATCGAGAAAGGAATCGAGAAAGGAATCGAGAAAGGAGAAACACGTAAGAGCCTTTCCATTGCCCAAAAGATGCTTTTGGCAGGTTTGCCCTATACCCAAATCATGGACTTCACTGGTTTGACCCAGGAACAGATTGATAGCTTGAAAAATTAGCCTTTGCCATTATTTCGTTGGCAAAACATAAGATAGAAAGGGAGCGTGTCTCACGACATGCTCCCTTTTTCTAAACAAAAATATGTAATTTAAAAAATTCTACATCTGTTTAGTGTATATAATGTGTTCTACTAATATTAGCAAATAATCAGAAAGTTTTTCGGCAACAGCAATTTTTCAAAAGAAAAATTTGGAAATACCAAAAAATAAGCATAAATTTGCAGCGTGGTATGAAAATCATGCCACTTCAACATCAGTAACAATAACAAAATAAGGAGAAACAAGTATGGCAAAAACATTAAAACCTATTTGTCCTGAGACTCCAATCCTATACGGTGAGGATGCTCGTCGATTCTTGAAGAAAATCAAGAATCCTAAGAAAGTTAGCGCAGAACGCAGAAAAGAAATCATGGATGCCTATGAGGTGTTCATGAAAGTTTACCAAGGTCCTAATTATTCTCATTATGCAAAAACAAATAACTAACGAAGCATTTCAAAACGAATTTGATATATGCGTATTAGGCGAAAACGAACATGTGGATATGTTTAGCTGTGGTGATGAAGATTTAGATGATTTTATCTTAAACGAATCCCCAGCATATACCAAAGCGAAGATTTCTGTCACCCATGTGGTAGTCAGAAAAATCGATGGACAAGTCGTTGCTTACTTTAGTTTAGCCAATGACAAGCTATCAGTAAATGATTTCAACAGCAACAGTGAGTTTAACCGATTTAGAAAAAGACGTTTTACTCATGAGAAGCAAATCAAGAGCTATCCCGCAGTTAAACTTTGTCGTTTAGGCATTGCTACAACAGAGAAAGGACAAGGATTAGGATCATTCTTGCTGAACATTGTCTGTGCAATGTTTACAAACAACAACCACTCAGGTTGCCGTTTTCTAACAGTAGATGCTTACAAGACCGCAGTTCCATTCTATGAGAAGAATGGATTTGATCTCTTAACAAAGCGAGAAAGTCGCAACGAAACGATTCCTCTTTATTATGATTTAGCTTCATTCTAAAGATTTACGAAAATGGCTTAACCATCGCCCACTATTTATCGGCATTCCAGAAAAAGGCGAAGGGGGATGGCAAAGACACAATCGAGTCATTTACATTTACCAAGAAAGGGAGCGTGTCTCACGACATGCTCCCTTTTTCTAAACAAAAATATGTAATTTAAAAAATTCTACATCTGTTTAGTGTATATAATGTGTTCTACTAATTCTACTTTTCTTATTTCATTGTTTAAAAGTTAATAACTGCGGGATTACTCGTCCCAGGATGACCAGGCGTTGTGGTCTTTAGAATGTAATTCACCAAATTCATTGTCACCAAGAGTACCGTTATTCGTCGTTTCAGACTCCGGTTTATCTTTTTCGCCAAGATTTGTAAGACTCCCTCCTGATGCAGCAAGAATGTGATTTTGAATTTCAGCTAAAACCAAATCTACCGATGGTCTAATATAGTGTTTTCTATTCATCTTTTTACTTATTTATTCGGTTGTTCTTATTTTAGGTTTGAAGGTACATGGATTATTTCACCATGTACTTCTTACCATTCTTTATATAGACACCCTTCTGCAAACTATCCAAGTTTCCATTGTTGTTAACAACCTGACCATTCAAGTTATAAACAACTTGAGTATCTTGACCTTCACCAGCAATGATAACAAAGTTATCGACAGCAGTCGTCTCGCCATTGTCTCCAAAGAAAGACTGCTGAATAGCTTGCTTTGCTGTAACAGAGCTATTACCACCAAAATAGTTTTCAAAGTCAACCTTACCACCATCTCTTGCAGTTGCCTGGACTACACATTTGTTAGCACCCCATGCAGCAGTGGTACCTGTATAAAACCAGAATTGAGCCTTAGAAGTATTTTTCTTTACAGCATATATATAGCTATACTGTGGAATAGTTACAGTCTTGAAGGCTTGAGTTGCTACACCTGCACTCTGATTTTCTGCTAACTGAGTCTCTGCAACCTGTGTTTGATAGTTTCCCACAAAACGATATTCCTTATTCCAACCATCTTCGTCATCAGGAGCCATGGTACCCATATTACCATCATATGACTCATTTGCCTTTACGAGTGTAGGCAATGGAGAACCTGTCACCAGCTGATAATCAGCAATGTTATACATCTTATTTGCATCCTCACTGCTCTTCTTTGGATAAATCATATAAGACTGATGAGCATAGATAACAATATCATCATCACCAGTTGAAGAATTATCATCCATCTGAATCTTATCATCCACTACAGTTGTCTTATGTTCATAGGCATCCTTAGTAAAATAAAGTCTAATATAACGTTTATCATTAGTTCTATCAACAAGACGCTCTACTTTATTAAAAATACAAACACGAGTCTCAGCACCAAAGACTTCCGTAACCTGGCTCTTGGTCATATTGAAAGGCACACAAAGTGTCCACCATTCGCCACCCTTGATATTGATAGGATAAGTTGGATCCTTTTCTGGTTTATCATCTTTAGTAACATCAGCATTAGCAAGGACGAACTGACGTGTACCCATGTGAGCAATCTTTCCAAGCTGCTCCTTGGTGTATTCGCCTTCACCTTCGCCAATTACATAACCCGCATATTTAAGGGTTGCAATATCTTCATCAGTGAGATCATAAATATACTCATCAACACCATTCCAACACAAACCATTAGAAGCTGTTGCATATGCACGATTGAACTGAGCTTGACTCGGCCATATATACTGAGATCCTAAATATGTATCTTGATAGCCCCAATTCACACGTTTGTATGCTACACAATTTCCAAATGTAATCGAAGCATCTTTCGACTCTTGACCAACTATGTCAGCACCTTCTGTTCCACTCCAACCAGCATCGGTATCATTATAATGGAAGTTTTCACTTGGGTCGGTCTTATATATGCGAGTTACATCAGTATATGTGTTTTTTTTACCATCATCTTCCAAATCCTTTGGATAATGCATAACACACATATAGTTATTTTTACTATCTTTGTAATTTTCTCGGTTCGCATAACCTGTATTAGCATCGTCAGCAATAGTGCCTTTTGAAGGACTAAAACCACCATTACCATCCAAAGTATGCTCCGAAAAAGCAGTACAAGCTTTCCATGACTGGTCATATTCCGTAGCAGAACCTATAGGCATAAGAGGTGCCGTTTCGCCATAGAAATATACATCCTGATATTGACGGAAGTTGAATGCTGCAGGACCAATATATCTAACACTTGCAGGGATTTCCAACACACTTTCTACAGAATACTCTGTAAGGGCGAAAGCGGCTTTGCCAATGTACTTCAAACCTGCATGAAATTTAAGATTCATAATATGAGCACCATAAAATGCGCCATCATTAATAATCTTTAATGTAGAAGGGAAATTAACAGAACTCAACTTGCTTTCTCTTCCACCCTTGAAGGCATCCTTTCCTATATTTTCCAATCCCTCGTTCAAAGTGACATTTTTCATTTCACGACAACCCTCAAAAGCAGAATTGCCAATATAGCGCAAAGTGTTAGGGAAATTGATTACTTTAAGGTTTGCAAGCGACCAAAAAGCCTTTTCACCAACATAATCATATCCTTCTGGGATCGTAATTGTTGTCAAAGAAGCTGCTACGTTATTATAATTATCTGGAATAACGCCTGTTGGTACAACCATTTTTTCAACATTTGTGTTTGTTGTAGGACTTACAACAGTCGTCAAATTAGTAAGAGGGAGGGTCAAAGATGTCAAAGATGCAGTGAAAAGATGTGAAGCACTTGGCGATTTAAAAACATCACTATTGAGATTTTCAATTGTTGCCTGTCCCAAATTTAAATCTTTGATAAAAATATTCTGAGATGCGTTTGGATAAAGGATATTTTGAACTGACGTAGCATCAATAAGCAACTTGTCAGAACTCTCATTTACAAATTCTACTTTTTCATAAGCACCTTCTGTAATTTTACGCAAGAGCAAATCATTAAAAGAAAGTGTTCTTTCATCTGCTTTGATAAAGTCTGGATGTGTACCAGTCGCACCAAAGAATGCATCATTGCTCTCGATTTGAGCATAAGTAGCTACACCCTCAAAAAACAAGTCTCCACTCTGATAAGTATAAGTTTGACCAGTAACAAGAGCATCTTTCGAGTCTGCGCCACTATGAGAAACAAACAATGCTGTATTACCTGTCACTTGATAGGTAACCTTAAGATAAGAGTTCAATTCATCTTGAGTCAACCAACTAACCTTTTTATCAGCAAGTTCTGTCAAAGGAACAGTAGTATAGGGCTTCATCTCATCCTCACATTCAAAATAACAGCTATATGTCTTTCCTTCATATGAGACAGTTCCATTATCAAGATTACTATTAGCGGTTACCTTAGCAGTAATTACTATATTACCATTATAATCATAATAACCAGAATATAAAGTAGAAACTTTATCCGCATCAAAAACAGTTTTGACTTCCCCAAATCCCTTTTTCCAACTTTCAGGAACAGCACCATCAAGAATTTGGTTATAGTTATACTCTGCCTGATAATAAGTCTTACCAGCATTGTATGATTCACCTGCTGCAACTGGAGTATTACCAGCCACATCAGCAAACACGAAACCTACCGCCTTGTCAGTGAAGACACGGGCAGAAAAATCAGTAGTCATATACGAAGTTAAATCACCTTGACCAGAAATAGTCAAAGTCTTGCCATCAGCAGAAGGAGTGAAAGTAACACTTACCTTTGCAGTGGTTGGAGTAGTAGATGCAGGAGCATCACTACCTGTTTCTTGTGCATAAACATTGCCACCGAATGAAACGGCTGAAAGCAAAATCATGCTTGTAAGTAGAACCTTTTTCATCTTTTACTTAATTTTTACTTAATACTTATATATAAAGAATACTATTTCTATTTTGGTTTATGAACGACTTTGTCGTCGTTGATGGGCTATATCCTCGCCCGTTCTGTTTTTTAGGTTTCTCGGCATTTACATACCGAACTGTCTTTTGTTCGAGTGCAAAGTTATGAAATAAAGTATTAGCGTGCAAGAAAACAGTATTATTTTTAAAGAATTTTAAACATAAATTTAACAAGAGATACACAGGCGAAACAAAACATACATATCAAATCAGCGTTTTACCGACGTAAAACGCTGATAATAAAGCAAGTATAAAAATAACACTTAATCGACGAACAAGTCATCCATCATCACCTGACTATTCACAAAAACACTATACTTGCCATTCTTCACCCCAAAAGTCGTCACAAAAGTATTCGCCAACGACTTAGTCGTCTTGGTAACACGACGGAATAGCGACATTCGGTTGCGCAACTTCGCACTATAGGATTTCGTTATCTCGAATGGTTCTGTGGAAAACTTCATCTCACATAGGTTTACAATCCTATCCCTACGGTCAATAACCAAGTCGATTTGACCTTTTTCCTCACCATCACTACCCATCCACGAAGAAACCTCTGTCAACATACCACTGATTCCCAACGCCTTCTTGATTTGAGAAATGTGAAGCATACAAACCTGTTCGAAAGCATACCCCATCCAAGCTACCCGCTTAGGATTATCCAACATATTACTCCAAGCATGCTCGTCACCACCAGCCTCATTTGCCATAAATGTATGGTAGAAAAGCGTAAACAAATCTGTCAGTTGGTAGATGGCATCACGCTGTTTTTTTCCAAAACTATGGTACTTTCGAATGAAGTCACAATTTTGCAGGTTGGTCAAAGTATCCGTAAGAGTGCCACCCTTCGGAAGTTTCAAAGCCGTCATGATTTCCTCACGAGACATTCCTCTGCGTTTCTTCGCCAGCAAATCTACCACCTTATAATATTTTGGATAATCCTCAAACAAGGAGCGGAAGACAAAATTATACTCATCCTTCAGCATACCCGTCATGGAAAAAAGAAGGCGATCCACGTTCTGATCCAAGCTTTCATCCTGATGCAGTAGATTCAAATAATAAGGAATGCCACCAAAGATGGCATAACACTCCATAATGGTATAACGCTCCCAGTCTATCTGCTTACTCTTGAGATATTGCTCCGTTTCTGACAATGTGAATGGCAACAGACGCATAGAACAAGTTAGGCGATTATGCAAACCACCCTTAGCACCTATCAAATTTTTAATCATCCACGTAGCAGCAGAACCACAGACATAAAACTTAAGATAGTCTTGTTGAGCACCCCAACTATTCCAAAAATAATCCAATTCTTGTACGAACTTGGAGCGTGGGGTGTCCAACCACGGCAACTCATCGAAGAAGATGTTAACCATCTTCTTTTTCAATCCCTCCAAATAGTTACGCAACATGGCAAAAGCCTCATGCCAGTCATGAGGAATTGCAACAAAACCTTCCGTCTTTGCCTGAAGTTGCTCGGCAAAATTACGGAGCTGGTCTTTCATGGTTCCTTTATAAAGACCCGTGATATAGAAATCGAAGTCATCATGGAAATACTGGCGAATGAGGAATGTTTTCCCCACACGTCTTCTTCCATACACTGCGACAAACTCAGCCTTACCCGACGAAGAGCAAAGAGCCAACTGCTTCAATTCTTGTTTTCTTCCGATAATTTTCTGTGCCATAACTATTTATCTTTATTTATACGGTTGCAAAGTTAGGAAAATAATCTGAGAAAAGCAACTTTTTCACAAATTATAACCTCTCCCTAAGTACCTTTTTGCACCCACTTGGGGAGAGAGTATAAAATTAAAGACTCTCCCTAAGTGGCATTTTGCACCCACTTAGGGACAGGATTCAAGTATAGGAATAACATCATTTTCTTCAATCCTTCAAGCACCCTATCGGAACAACATATACACCATCTTTTCGACGGTAGGCATAATCACCTGTTCCTGTCAGCACCATCATAAAAGAAGGGGCATTCATTTTTTCTGTATTGATTTTGCTTGACAGGACCAACAAGTTCTCAGCACCCTCGTTAACAAGTTTATCACCACCAAGTTTCACTTCCACCAAGCCATACTTGCCATTGCGAAGATGAACCACGGCATCACACTCCAAGCCATTCTTGTCACGATAATGGAAAACATTACCATCCAAGGCATCGGCAAAAACTCGAAGGTCTCTTACACATAAGGTTTCGAAGAAAAGTCCCAATGTATTGAGGTCTTGCATCAAATCCTTCGGTCCAAGACCTAACACAGCCGTACCGATGGAAGGATCGATGAAATACCTTGTATTGGCTGTTCTTATGGCAGTCTTAGAGCGCAAGTTTGGATTCCAAGCCTCAGAATCTTCTATCACGAATATCTTTCGCAAAGCCTCCAAATATCCACCTGCCGTCTTAACGCTAATCTCATTCTCGTCATTGGTCGCCATATCTGCCACAATGGTTCCTATCGTAGCTTGCGAACCTTGATTGCGGGCATAAGAACGTAATAGTAGCCTCAAGGTAGTACTATTACGATTCACGCCATCCACACGAGCCACATCTTTCTTGACCACTGCATCCACATAGTCGAATGCCTGCGCCAATGCAGCTTCTCCTTGCAGCATCGAGGCAAAAGGCCAACCGCCACGACAAATCAGATAGGCAAGATCTTCAATCTTCAATTTGTTGACTGCCAATATTTTCTCTGGTGTCTCAAACAACTGTGCCAAACTTATCTTTCCATTGGATTCACCAGATTCATATAAGCTCATCGGACGCATCGTCAGCCAACTGAACCTGCCTGTGCCCGAATGATTCATATTCTTTTCATCAGCAGGAACAGCAGAGCCTGTTAATAAAAATTGCCCCACTTCATGCCGATGATCCACTTCAAAGCGGATAGTATCCCACAACTTAGGTGCTAACTGCCATTCATCAATCAGTCTTGGTGTCTCTCCATCCAATAATACAGAAGGATCGATGTCTGCCATCTGCAGGTTGGTCTCCAATGATGCAGGGTTATCCATATACAAGATGCTACCAGCAAGTTGCTCGGCAGTGGTCGTCTTGCCACACCATTTAGGTCCCTCTATCAGCACAGCCCCTTTGCTTGCCAACTTTTTAGCTAACATTTGGTCTGCAATTCTATGTTTGTATTCCATATTGATAACTATTTGATTTTCTGCGGCAAAGATACAAAAAAAATATCAAACTTCCGCAGTTGGCTGCATTTTATTTCCTCAGTTGGCGCATTTTCACTTCCTCAGTTGGCCGTGTTTTGCTTCCCGAGTTGGCGCATTTTCACTTCCTCAGTTGGCGATTTAATAATTAAAGCCCGTCCCTAAGTGGTATTTTGCACCCACTTAGGGACGGGCTTCAAGTATAGGAATAACACTAATCGACTAACAAGAAGAGGATTTTTGATTTTTCAAACAAAAACTTTGGAGAATTAAAATAATAATACTATCTTTGCCAAAAAGTTTAAGATATGGAAGAAAGAACTGACAGAAAATTACCAGTAGGCATACAATCCTTTACTGAAATCAGAAAAGGTAATTACACCTATGTTGACAAAACTGACTCCATTTGGAGACTTGCCAACAAGAGCAAAAAGTACAATTACCTAAGCCGCCCACGCCGCTTTGGCAAGTCTCTTCTTGTCGATACACTCCAAACTTACTTCGAAGGGAAGAAAGAGCTTTTTGACGGTTTGAAGATAATGTCCTTGGAAAAAGACTGGATACAACATCCTGTCATCCGACTCGACATGAGCCGCGGTGGGTCAACTGCCGAAAACTTAACTTCCTATCTCAATATCCGTTTCGGAGAATACGAGCAAGTTTACAACATTAATGTTGAGCCAGGCTCAAAGCTTGCAGACCGATTCGATGGCATTATCAGAACAGCATGCGAGAAAAGTGGCCAACAAGTTGTTATTCTTATTGACGAGTACGACTCTCCCCTACAACACTCTTGGAAGACTCCTGAGCATGATGGTTGTACTGCTATATATAGAGATGTATTCGCCATTCTAAAGGCTGACGACGAATACGAGAGATTTGTATTCATCACAGGTATCACCAAGTTTACGCAAATATCCCTATTCTCTGTACTGAACAATCTGACCAACATCAGTTTCGACGGTCCATTTGCCGCCCTTTGCGGTATTAGCAAAGAGGAAGTGACGGAAAACTTCATGCCAGAATTGGAAAGAATGGCGGAAAAGAATGGCTGGACGCTCGAAGAAACCCTCAACCAGTTGAAGAATCGTTATGATGGTTACCACTTCAGTGCCGACAACATGATAGATGTGTTCAATCCATTCAGTCTCATCAATGCATTGAGCGATGCCAAGTTGAAAAACTATTGGGCTGCATCTGGAGCGACTTCCATGCTACCAAAGTTTGTGGATGACTTAGAAATTCGCCTCAAAGACTTTGAAGGTTGTCCCGTAGATGGCGATCTCTTGGAAACTTCAGATGTCACAGATGGCGGTGCAGAACTCTTCCTTTATCAATCGGGTTACCTTACCATAAAGGATTACTTGGATGGAATCTACATCTTAGGGATACCAAATGGAGAAGTAAGGAAGGCATTATACAACATTGTCGTGCCGGCCTTGACGATGAGAACAAGCGAACAGCAAGTGATTTCTACCCAAAATATGCTTTTGCTGACACTTCAAAGAGGTGAGCTTGATGGTGCCAAGAAAGCCCTGAAAGCTCTTATCGCTGATGTGCCATATAGCAACAAGAAACTTGCAAGCATGGATATGGAGGAGAGATACCGACTGATACTAAGTACACTCTTCAACGCCATCGGATTCAGAGTGCATGTTGAGAAGATGATAGCCACAGGTAGAATCGACATGGTGGTGGAAACAAAGAACATCATTTACGTGATGGAACTGAAACTCACAAAGAATGGTGGTCTTTCCGCAGCAGAGAACCAAATCATCAACAAGCAATATCTTGAGCCATTCAAGGCTGACAAGCGTAACGTCATCGGCTTGGCTGTCGAATTAGATGATTTAGGAAAAGGACTGATTGATTGGAAGGAAATACAATGATACCGAAGGTTCGATGTCCGCAATTCTATGTTTATATTCCATAATTAAAGCCCGTCCCTAAGTGGTATTTTGCACCCACGTAGGGACGGGCTTCAAGTATAGACTTGCCCTATTTTAATCCTGGTAATATACCCTCTTCACACGGTTGCTGATGGTGGTCAGCACCTCATAAGGAATGGTATCGAGGATGTCGCTGAGTGTCTGAACCGGGAGATGCTCACCGAAAATCTCTACGGAATCACCCTCCTTGCAGTCGATGCCCGTGACATCTATCATCGCCACATCCATGCAGATGTTGCCCACATACTCCGCCTTCTGACCATTCACCAAGCAGTAAGCGTGGCGATTACCCAAGTGACGGTTCAAGCCATCGGCATAACCGATAGGGATGGCTGCGATGACACTATCCTTGTCGAGGATGGTCTTGCGAGAATAACCCACGCTCTCACCTGCCTTGATGTTGTGCATCTGGAGGATAGTGGTCTTCAAGGTGCTCACGCAGTTGATAGTCTCATTGTTGCGAGAGTTGATGCCATAGAGTCCGAGGCCCAAGCGACACATATCCAACTGGCGCCCTGGGAAGTGCTCGATACCCGCAGAATTGCAGATATGGCGCAATATCTTATGGTCGAAGGCTGCCTGCAACTGTTTACTTCCCTTGTCGAACAACTCAAACTGATGTGCAGAGAAGTCGTCGAAGCTATCATCATCGCTACCCACGAAATGAGAGAAGACGGAACGAGGGATGATGGCGTTCTGATGCTTCAACTTGCCAATCAACTCTTCCATGTCGTTCTCTGGGTCGAAACCGAGACGGTGCATACCTGTATCCAACTTGATGTGAACAGGGAAACCGGTGATACCCTCCTTCTCCGCCGCCTTAATCAAAGCATCCAAGATGCGGAATGAATAAACCTCTGGCTCCAGGTCGTAGTCGAACATAGTCTTGAAGGCAGTCATCTCTGGGTTCATAATCATGATGTTGCTGGTGATGCCGTTCTTGCGAAGGGTGACACCCTCATCGGCAACAGCCACTGCCAAGTAGTCGACACGATGGTCTTGCAAGGTCTTGGCTATCTCCACCGCTCCTGCACCGTAGCCATCCGCCTTGATCATACAAACCAACTTGGTCTCTGGCTTCATGAACGAACGGTAGTAGTTGAGGTTGGCAACCACGGCATTGAGGTTGACCTCCAAGGTGGTCTCGTGTACCTTCTTCACCAGGAGCTCGGTCAACTGGTCGAAACCAAACTGGCGAGCACCCTTCAAGAGGATGACCTCGTCACGAAGGCTCTTAAAGACCTCACTATCGATAAACTCCTCCACATTGCGGAAGAAGAACTTTTCTGAAATCTGAATCTCGTCGCTCTGCTCATAGAGTTGAGGTCCCACACCAATGAACTTGACGACACCACGCTTGCGGCATAGGTCGGACACCTCTTTATATAAGTCGGCTGGAGCCTCACCGCTCTGGAAGATGTCGCTCAAAATCAAGGTATGGCGGCGCCCCTTGTGGTCGGGACGGCGACTCATGAAGTCGAGAGCAATGTCGAGGGAATTAATGTCGGAATTGTAACTATCATTGATCAAGGTACAACCATGCTGACCTTCCTTCACCTCCAATCGCATGGCCACTGGCTCCAAGAGAGACATACGCTTGTCTACATCCTCGGCAGAAAGACCGAGCTTGCGAGAGACAACGGCACTGATGATGGAGTTGGTGACGGAAGCCTCATCGATGAAAGGAAGCGAATAACTGTCTTCCTCACCTTTATATACATAGGTGACGATGGTGAGGTCGTTTTTCTTCTCAATGCTCTTGACAAAGAAAGGAGCAGTGGCATCCTTCTGCGACCAGAAGAGTTTCTCACCCTTATAGTCCTGGTACTCGCCCACTACCTTGCTCACAATCTCATCATCTCCATTGTAGACGATGGTCTCTGCATCATGGAAGAGGATGATCTTCTCACGGCACTTTGCCTCTAAAGACTCGAAATTCTCCTGATGGGCTGAGCCCAAGTAAGTAAGGACTGCGATGGTAGGCTGGATGATGTCACGGAGCGCCAACATCTCGCCCGGCTGACTGATACCAGCCTCGAAGACGCCCACCTGTGTCTGCTCGTTCATCAACCAAACAGACAATGGCACGCCAATCTGGGAATTGTAGCTGCGAGGGCTGCGGGTGACAAACATGGTTGGCGAGAGCAACTGATAGAGCCACTCCTTGACCATCGTCTTGCCATTAGAGCCCGTGATGCCGACAATAGGAATATTGAACTCATCACGATGGCGCTCAGACAAACGCTGCAAAGCCTCCAACGTATTGACCACCTTCAGGAAGTTGGCCTCAGGATAGTCGGAGGCATAGCCCTTAGGCACATGGGTTACTACGAAATTTCTGACACCACGGCGATACAACTCTGGGATGTAGTTGTGACCGTCATTTCGCTCTGACTTGAGAGCGAAGAACAGAGTCTCCTCTGGGAAACAGAGCGAACGGCTATCGGTCAGGATGAAACCGATGTTCGTATCCTTGTCTCCATAGCGACGCGCACCTATCAGTGTGGTTACCTTTTCAATAGTATAAGTCATTATCTTACTTTTTAAAATATTCTATATATATGATTCACCTCTGCTGTATGATGAGAGAGAGATGATATTTCTTTGCGAAAGCTCCTATGAGAGAGAAAAGCTCCTATGAGAGATGATACTTCTCCTCGAAAGCCTTGCGCTTCTCTTCCGTCTGTTCTTGGAAACGCTTGGTTTCCTCACTGTCTGGATTGAAAGGCTTGTGAGCGAGAGCCTCCTTGATGGGTTGCCACTCTGCAAGGAATTGCTCTGCCTGTTTGTCAAAGAAGGCACCTCGGAACTTCTGCCAGATGTATTCCACTGCCTGGTCGCTCGGATGGAGCATGTCTTCCTTATAGAAGCGATAGTCTCGCAACTCGTCGTTCACGATTTCATAGGCTGGGAAATAGCTCACCAATTCCGGGAATCGCTGACAGAGGAGGTCGGCTGCCAAAAGAAGCGTGGACTTGGAGAGTTGGCTTCCATGGAATCCATACTTCGCATAGCGGATAGGACTCACTGTGATGATGATGCGCTGGATGCCGACATCCACCAAAGCCCAAACTGCCTTGGAAAGTTCGACCACACACTCGCCCACCGTCAACTCCTTCTCCTTGAAGAGTCGTTGCGGTCGCTTCTGGCAGTTGTCCACCACCTCACCTGTCTCCTTGAGGATATAGACATGGTTGGTGCCGAGGGTGAAGAAGGCGACATCGGGACGACGTTCCTCCTTCGGCAGATTCTCAGAATGCGTAAAATCCTCTCCCCTGAGGTATCGCTCCACAGAGTGGAAGATACTCGTAGGATTGTACATCACTCCGTATGGATTGACGACAGCTCTGAAACGATTCTCTACGAAACGCTTGCCCAAGTTGTCGGCAAAGCAACTGCCCACAAAGAGCATCCGATGAGAAGGCTGTATCTTGAAGACCTCCTTCTTCACTTTCACTTCGGTTCTAAAATCCATATTGCTACATTCTCCTATTTTCTACACCTTATTATATATAAGGGCTAAGCTACATCTTGTTTATAAAAAACTACACCTTATTATATATATAAGGCCTTAGCGTATATTAACCCACACCTTATTTATATATAAGGCTGCAGAGTTTATATAAGGCTATAGCTGTTACACCTTAATCTATATTACCCTTAGTATAGCCAAGGCTTACTCCACAGGAGCAGCCTCAGCCTTTTTATTTTTCTTGATTTCAACCCAAATGCCCACAATCAAGAGAATCAAGAGGACGGCATAACCTACGTATGCCACGGTCTCGGTCTTCTTGATAGAAGTAGGATGGAAGTCGAGAACTACCTTGTGGCTGCCTGCCTTCACATTCAAGGCACGCAAGAGATAGTTCACTCTACCCAACTCTGCTGGCTGTCCGTCGATAGTAGCAGTCCAACCTGGGTAGTATATCTCTGAGAAGACAACCACACCACCCTTGCTTGACTTCACCTCGTAAGTCAAGTTATTTGGCTTGTATTGGGTGAGTTTCACGATGGAAGTATCGTCCTGAGGAACGCTCTGACCGAGTTGCTCCTTGAACTTCGCATCAGCCACCGCCTCATGGCGCAAGTTCAACTTGCCCACCTTGTCGATTTCCTGGTTAGCGTTCTCCACATAAGAGACCTTATCCACAAACCAGGCATTGCCGTATGCGTATGGGTTCTGCAAAGGAACCGTCTGTCCGCCCTGCAATGGCATGATGAAATACTTGGTGTTGAGCATATTGAGCACTGGGAAGATGCTATCGCCATTCACCTGTGTCATGTCGCCACCCGCATCGGCAATCGCCTTCATCGTCTTCTGCATCTCTGGGGCGATATAGGCAGAAGTCAACTCTGCGTAGCGACGAAGCTTGGCAGGATGATAGCCTCCGATGCTCTTATGATAGTAAGAAGTCTCATTCTCATTGAAGGTGTTTGATGCCATGTTGAGCACACGGTAGTCGAGCGTCTTGTCGCGCAAGATAATCTTATCGGTCTCTGTCATCTGCTGAGGAGTGTCACGTACGCTCTTCTCCACGAACATGTCATCATAGAGATAACGCTTGTTGACCATCCACATATCCACCAAACAGAGTACGGCGATACCCGCAATCATAAACTCCTTACCTAACTTCTTCATCTTGTAAAGCAAGAGGAAGGCAGAGCCGATGACGATGACCCAGAAGGAACGCCAGCAATCAGAGGTGAAGATACCCTTGCGGATTTCGGTCAAGTTGCTGATGATAGGTCCTTGGTACTCGGCAGGGAACTGCTGGAAAGCCTGCATCTCCTGAGCCGAGATGAAATCAGAGAAGAAGACACCTGGCATCAAGGCAAACAAGAGGCAGAAGCCTGCGGTCAAGCCGAAGCTGACATATACGAATTTGGCCTTGGTGGTCAATATTTCAGGTTTGTCAACAATCCGCTTCAATGCCATCATCGCCAACAATGGGATGGTAAACTCAGCGATGACGAGGATGGAAGCCACCGTACGGAACTTGGCGTACATAGGCATGTAATCCAAGAAGAAATCGGTGAACGGCATGAAGTTCCTACCCCAAGAGAGCAAGATGCTCAAGATGGTGGCAGCGAGCAAAGCCCACTTCATCGGACCTTTCACGATAAACAAGCCGAGGATGAAGAGCATCATCACGAAAGCACCCACATAGACAGGACCGCTCGTACCTGGTTGGTCGCCCCAGTACTGTCCGAGTTGTTGGTAAATCTGCATGAAGTTAGGGTCAGCCTTCTCCATCGCCTTGGTATTCTGAGCCAAAGGCACAGAAGCACCACCCTTGGCATCAGGAATCAAGAGCGTCCAAGTCTCATCGATGCCATAGCTCCACTGGGTGATATAGTCTCTGTCCAAACCACTGTTGGTCTGGTTGGCGGAGTTTTTCTTCACGAGCTCACTCTTGCCACGCATAGACTCCTGTCCATACTGCCAAGTGTGATAAAGGTTGCTCAAGTTCAAGCTGATGCCGATGGCAGCCGCCACGATGCAGGTAGCAGTAGCCTTTCCGAAGCGAGCCATCTGCTTATTCTTGATGGCATCCACCAAGTAGGCGATGACCATGAAGAAGATGATGAAGAGGTAATAATAAGTCATCTGCACGTGGTTGGCATTCACCTCGAAGGCAGTGAAGATGGCTGTGACGAGCAATCCCCACAGGTACTTGCCACGGTAAGCCAACACGATACCGGCGATCATCGGAGGAAGATAAGCCAATGCCATCACCTTCCAGATATGTCCCGCTGCAATGATAATAAAGAAATAGGACGAGAACGCCCAGATGATGGAGCCAAGCGCCGCCAAGGACTGACGGAAATTGAAAGCCCTAAGCAGGATGTAGAATCCCAAGAGGTATGCAAACACATACCATACATAATCTGGGAGCCACAAGTGGTAAGCGTTGACCGCCTGTTTCAGTACGGCACCACTTTCGTATGATGGCGACATCTGATAGGTTGGCATACCGCCAAACACAGAGTTCGTCCAACGAGTGACCTCCCCAGTCTGTTGCTGGAAGAGTTCCTTCTCATGTCCCAATCCCTTGCCAGCTGACGCATCATGCTGGAAGAGGATTCTTCCATCCATGTCGGCAGGCATGAAATAGGCGAATGAGATGACTGCAAACAAAACTACGACTAAAATGTCGAGTAGATACTTCTTCAAAAATTTCATCTTTTCTATAAACGTTTATAATTTGAATGCAAAGATAATGAGAATATAAGACAAAACAAAACAAAAAAATAGTTTTTAATATTATTTTCAATCAATGATAGGGTTTTTCCCCTTCCTTTTAGGGATAATCACCTTGCCATTTCGCAAAATACAACTACTTTTGCAACATCGGAACGAAGTTTCGATATACTATAGCTCAACTTAAAAAACAGAAGAATATGAAAAAGATTACATTACTTTTGATGGTCATGCTGTTCGCTATCATGCCATCATCTGCACAGAATTACAAAGATAGTCGTTATTACAACCACAAGACTGGTCACCTCGACTATAGTCATAGAAGAGACTATAACGACACCTATTTTGGATTCAGAATAGGTCCTTCCTTCTCCTACGTCAACTCTGACGATGCCCGACTCGACGGTGGCAACTGGCAAACAGGTCTCAATGTGGGTGTCGTAGCCGGCATTCCCCTCTCCGACTATCAGCCTATCTATTTGGAGGCTGGTCTCTCCTATATAGAGAAAGGTGGAAAGAAGGACTTGTCCTCTGGAAAGAAAATGACATACGACCTCAACTACATGGAGATTCCTGTTGTCTTGAAATACAAGTACAACGTAGATGACCATTTCTCCATCCAGCCACAGTTAGGAGGTTATTTTGCCGCAGGAGTAGGTGGAAAGATCAAGAACTTCGAGGAGCGTGAGGCGCAGAATTCTTTTTCCGAGAAAAACTTCCGTAGGCTTGATGGTGGTCTTCGCATCGGTTGCGGTGTGCAATACGACATGTTCTATTGCGACTTGACCTACGACATCGGTCTTGCCAACATCTGCCACGACACATTCGACAAGTCGAGAAACGGAGGCTTGCAACTCAATTTCGGAGTCAACTTCTAATTATCAAAAGCAGTTACATTAGAAACATACAAAACAACTGAAAAAGAATGATATATCTAACTGAATTTTGAGAGATGTATCTAACTGAAATTTGAGAGATAGATCTAACTGAAATTAGAGAGATAAGCTTGTGAATCAAGCCTGTCTCTCTATTTTTTATAAGCTTGTCCTTCTTTTTTTATTAAATTCGCTCTATAGATTCTTTGTCTCTGAACTTTTTTTTGTACTTTTGCAGCCAAAATAGACAAAGCATAGTATGAAAATAGGAATTATCGTTGCGATGGACAAGGAATTCACGCAACTCAAGACTTTGCTCAGTGAGTCGCAAACTGAGCGCAAGAACTTCAAAGACTTCGTCATCGGAAAGATTGGCGAGAACGAGGTGGTGATGCAGCAATGCGGAATCGGCAAGGTGAACAGTGCCATTGGTGCCGTTGAGATGATAGACAATTATCATCCAGACCTCATCATCTCGTCGGGCGTGGCTGGTGGAGCCGATGTCAACCTTAATGTAACAGAGGTAGTTGTGGCAACAGAATGCGTTTACCACGACGCTTACTGCGGCGACGAATGCGAGTTTGGACAAATCTTAGGCATGCCTGCTACCTTCAAGACTCCAAAGGAGTATGTGGAGAAGGCTCTCGCTATCAATGAGTTGCCAAACAATCAGCACCCAAAGATTCATGCTGGTCAGATAGTAAGTGGCGAATGGTTTGTGGATAGCAAGGAAAAGATGCGTGGCATTCTTGAGCATTTCCCTCATGCCATGGCTGTTGACATGGAGAGTTGCTCCATCGCCCAGACTTGTCACACCTACAAGACTCCATTCATCTCCTTCCGCATCATCAGCGACGTGCCTCTCAAAGACACCAAGGCACAGATGTACTTCGACTTCTGGGCAAAAATGGCAGAAGGTTCTTTCAACGTAACCAAGGCCTTCCTTGAAAGTCTTTAGGAAAGAATAGCAAAGACTTCAACACCCCAAGGGCGTATGCCTATTTATCGTATGCCTATTTATTAATTATCATTCATTATTTATCATTTTAATAAGATGAACAAGATACCAAGTTTTACAATCAATCATAACAAGTTGCTCCGTGGCATCTACGTCAGTCGTAAGGACGAGGTGGGCGGAGAAGTAGTAACCACTTTCGACATCCGCATGAAGGTTCCTAACCAGGAGCCTTGTCTCCACAATGGTGCCATCCATACCATCGAGCACCTCGCTGCCACTTATCTTCGCAACGATGAGGAGTGGAAGGATCGCATCATCTATTGGGGTCCAATGGGATGCCTCACTGGCAACTACCTCTTGATACGTGGCGACTTGGAGAGCAAGGACATCGTGGAACTGATGAAGCGCACCTTCCAATTCATCGCAGATTTCGAGGGCGAGATTCCAGGCCAGGCTGCCAAGGATTGCGGCAACTACCTACTCCACGACCTGCCTATGGCGAAGTATGAGTCGAAGAAGTACCTCGAAGAGGTGCTCAATGTCATCAAGGAAGAGAATCTCATCTATCCAACACAAGACTAAAGATTACAAAATACCAAGAGGGTGCGCCATAGATCTATGACACACCCTCTTGGTATTTTAATGTTTAAAGAATCCAAAAGCTACGAGTTTCTCAGAAAGGAACGACGAACTATACCTATTAAAGCTACGAATTATCGGTACAAAGACATCATTTACCATTTTAATTTTCCGTATTTCTCCTTGTACCATAGTTGCCAACCATTCACCAAGTTCTGCCATACGACGTAGGCACCTGGGGCTACGGCAGCGAGAGGATTGAGGAAAGTAAGGGTGAGCCAAATGCCCACGATGGTATTCTTCTGCCCCAAAGCCTGACCAGCACTGATGCTATCGCCATAATGACGTCCAACCGCCTTTCCGATTGTAAACTGGATGAGGCAAACTATCAGAGGAACGATGAGCAGCAACGCCAATATCCACCCCGAAACCGTGGCATGAAGGATATTGCGAGTCGTCTCTCCCATCAATATCATCAAGTTGAAGCACCACATATAGAAGCCCAAGTCCTTCACGCTCTTCACTTTTTCCACAAACTTCGGAATGAACTTGCGGCTTAAGAGTGCCAAGAGCAAAGGAACCACCAATACCGTTGTCACATTGCGAAACACCATCGCACTCATCATCAGGAAAGAGACATCCGCACCTTTTTCTACCATTGGGAAGAGAGAAGGGATGATAACCATCGTGAAGATATTGGCTATCACTGTATAGGTAGTCAGCGAGCCGATGCTTCCTCCCAACTTCTCCGTCACCACCGCCACCGCAGCTGCCGTAGGACAGATAAAACAGATGAAGGCTCCTTCCAGCACCAACTTGGTTTCATAATTGCCACCAAACTCAAAGATGAGCACCACCATCATCAGCGACAAGGACGTACGAATCAACTGAAGGATGAAATGCCAGGCCTTCGGTTTCATCTCCTTAATCTCTATCTTGCAAAACGTAACATAGAGCAAGGCAAAAAGCACGACTGGCATCAAGCTAATCAAATGCGGTCCGACCTCATCGCCAAAAGGTTCCAAGAAAGGAACGTTGGCAAAGATTAGATACACCACTGCTCCAAAGACCAAGGAGCACGGCAACGAAAACTTCTTAAAAAAATTCCACAACACCATATTCTACGAGACTGAAATCCAACTTTTATCTTCTATGCCTTTCAAATTACAAAAGAATTAGACAGAGCGAGGCGGATACTATCCAATTGCCTCCTATGCCTTGTCACAAAAGAATCCCCAGCCACCGAAGTAAATCTTTCGGCAGAAGGGGATTTCTTGTGGATCCATTTATATGTCAAGCTAAAGCTTAATCCTTGTTACTGCGCTTACGCTCCAAGTGGTCGAGGATGACCTTGCGCATACGCATGCTCTTAGGAGTTACCTCTACGTATTCGTCCTCACGGATGTACTCCAAGCACTCCTCCAAACTCATCACGGTCTTAGGAATCACACGCGCCTTGTCATCAGAACCAGAAGCACGGACGTTGGTCAACTGCTTTGCCTTGGTTACGTTGATGACGAGGTCGTTATCATGAACGTGCTCACCTACAACCTCTCCAGCGTAAACTTCCTCACCTGGGTCGATGAAGAACTTACCACGATCCTGGAGTTTATCGATGGCGTAAGCGTATGCGGTACCTGTCTCCAAGGCAATCATGCTACCATTAGAACGACGAGTAATCTCGCCCTTGTATGGCTGGTACTCCTTGAAACGGTGAGCCATGATAGCCTCACCCTGAGAAGCAGTCAACACGTTGGTACGAAGACCGATGATACCACGAGAAGGAATATCGAACTCGATGTCCACACGGTCACCCATGTTCAACATAGAGGTCATATCACCCTTACGACGAGTTACCATATCAATCATCTTAGAAGCGAACTCCTCTGGTACGTTGATGGTCAACTCCTCGACTGGCTCGCACTTCACACCATCAATCTCCTTGTAGATAACCTGAGGCTGACCTACCTGAAGCTCATAGCCCTCACGACGCATGGTCTCGATGAG